>Ga0114959_10000642_pt1 | contig 32800 bp, 30 predicted proteins | sample C_130625_EF_Meta_FD_87317 | JGI IMG/M metagenome (GOLD analysis project Ga0114959, IMG submission 87317) | Freshwater microbial communities from Lake Croche, Canada to study carbon cycling - C_130625_EF_MetaG | ecosystem: Environmental > Aquatic > Freshwater > Lake | place: Lake Croche, Canada... | reverse complement strand
GGGCTCCGTCGATCGAGGGTACGGAATGAGGCTACGACTGAAATATAGGGCATATCCGTCACGGTCGGTCACAACTTTGACGACGGCGGGGTTGTCTAAGTCGGACGGCTCGCAAGGAACGTACAAACTTGCCGCATCGGGCAATTCCTGCCGCATCGTGGCATCCAATGTCCGGATGTCTTCCGGGTCAATCAATGGTTCGTCCCCTTGAACATTGATGTAGTAATCCGCCGAATGGTGAGCCGCCACTTCCGCCAATCGATCCGTGCCGCTTGGGTGATCGGCCCGGGTCATCACTCCGACCGCCCCAAAAGCTGTCACCGCATCCAATATTTCCTCGTCCGGTGTCGCGATCAGTACCGAACCGACCTCCGCTCTAAGAGCCGCTTCGTAGACCCACTGCACCATCGGTTTTCCGGCTAGCGAAACCAATGGCTTGCCCGGAAAACGGGTCGAGCCCATGCGGGCCGGAATCACAACTACTCCGCTCACGGATTCCCGCCTGTCGTCGAATCACCGGTGGATGAAGGAGTATCGTTGTCGGAAGGAGCCTGGCTGGCACGGACTCGACCGCTCGGCGATGTTACATCAAGCTTTTTACTCACGACTTGACTCGCCTGGGCCGGGTCGGCGCCGATGGCCGACATGGTCTCCGAAAGGCCGAGAGCAACCGTGATATGCACCGTCGCCCCCGCATCCGGGACCGCCAATATCATGAGCCGCTGCCCATTCGATTCGTAAAACTTGTACCGAATCGTCCCGTTGGTGACTTCTTGGGCGGTAACCGTCGGAAATTCGGTGGCGTAGGCCGAGACAAGATTTTCGTAAGTTCGCAAATCGCCTTCGTCGGTCTGCCAGATCGCCAACACAACCCGGGTGTTATACGTGATGGTTCCGAAACCTTCCTTCGCGGTCTCCCACCCCCGGGCCCGGTATGGCGGACGGAAATTGGGCGGTAACTCCGCGAAATCGAAGGCATTCTTCGGGGGCTCAAAGACTTTCAGTGCCTCTTCGTAATTCACACCAAGCCGAATTGAATCTCCGTGATGAAGTAAGTGAAGCCCCGAATCTCGAATAGGGGACGGCTCGGCAACGGTAGAGCTTGATGCAAGCTCTCCGTCGGGATTGTCGCTTGGCGTGGGTTCGCCCGCTCGGCATCCCGTCAACAGCACCGCTACCCCCAGAGCGATTCCGCCGAAGATTTGCTTCCCATTCATACGCTCATTGTATCGGCATCTCGGGGATGTTCATCCGCCTGGCCGTTTATTCCGGTGCGACGTCCTTTATTCGGTAGACCTGCTTACCAGCCGGGGCTTCAACCGTTACCATCTCTCCCGCACTGCGACCCAATACCGCTTCGCCGAGCGGTGACGAGATGGACACCAGATTCTGATCCAAATCTGCTTCGAACCCACCGACCAGCGTCACCGTGAATACGTCTCCGAATTCTGGATCTTCCAGTGTCACTCGACTGCCCAGGAATGCCGCATCTCCGGCGTCGGCGGGCCGCTCCACAATCTTGGCATTCTGCACCGCACGCTCAAGATCCGAGATTCGACCCTCTAGTCGCGACTGATTCAGCTTAGCCTCGTGGTACGCCGCGTTCTCTTTCAAGTCACCGTGGCTCTTGGCTTCACGAATCGCATCTGCCACCTCCATTCGCACGGTTTGCTTGAGATGATGCAATTCGGCCTTTAGTTTCTCGAATCCCTCTGCCGTTACCTGCACCTTTGCCATAAGTCGGTTATTCTAGCATCCTTGAGGCCACAAACGGAAAACTCTGTGACCATTGTCATTGTTAGCTACCGAACACCGGACAAACTTCGCCGGTGTTTGGCGGCTTTATCGGATCAAACCCACGTCATCGTGGTCGATAACAACTCGGCGGACGAGTCCGTAGCCATGATTCGCTCCGAATTTCCTGCCGTCACCGTGATTGCCAACCCGGAGAACCGAGGGTTTGGAGCCGCCAATAATCAGGGCGCCCGGGTCGCCACCGGAGAATGGATCCTTTACTTAAATTCCGACTGCTATTCCCATCCGGGAGCAATCCAAGCCCTCGCAAACTTTCTCGACGGTAAAGGAGCGGTGGCCGGAGGAGGCAAACTCCTCAATCTCGATGGCTCACTCCAACAAAGTGTAGCGGGCCGACTTACGCTGGGCACGGTGTTTCGAGAGCAGTTTCTCTTGGAGCGCTTTTTTCCGGCGTACTGGCAGACCCCCAGCCAGAGTTCAGCGGTTGAGCAGGTGATGGGCGCCTGCCTGATGGTGCGCCGAACCGTCCCGGAAGCATTCGATGAGAACTTCTTTTTGTATTGCGAAGACACCGACCTGTGCGCCCGCATTCGTAACCACGGGGAGATATGGTATTTCCCTGATGCCGAATTCACGCACGAACTAGGCGCGAGTTCCCGCGCGAATCGATGGCTCGGCATCGCTCGCTACAACGCCGGCAAGGAGTTCTACTTTCAAAAGCATCACGGCTGGTTTGCCAGCATCGTGTGCTGGAAACTCGACCGCCTCGGTGCTCTCATCCGGATGGGTCTCAAACCGCGTGAGGTGAAAACGTGGTGGCGCGTGCTGACGGCTCGACGAAAAACGGTTTGGCCGCCCGGTTCGCCCGCGAAGCCGAGTTAGGAAGATGCCAAATACTGAGGCAAGATTTCGCTAGGCGTCCCCTCCGCAACAATCTCGCCCTTTTTGAGCCACAAACACCGATCCGCGAACTGGCGCACGGTGTCCAAGTGGTGCGAGACCAGCAAAATACACCCACCCGCGGCGCGGAAATCCGAAACCCGGCGGAGGCACTTTTGCTCGAAATCGAAGTCGCCCACACTCAGGACTTCATCCACCAACAGCACGTCCGCATCCACATGAACCGCGATGGCAAATCCCAACCGCGCCGTCATGCCGCTGGAATAGGTCCGTACCGGCGCATGGATTGCGTCGCCCAGTTCACTGAAGGCAATGATCTCATCAATCCGCTCCCGCACCTGCTTCCGTGTGAGCCCCAGCACCACTGCGTTGAAATAAATGTTCTCAATCCCCGTTAGGTCCGGGTGAAATCCGGCTCCCAGTTCCAGAAGTGGAGCCAACCGACCGCGCACTCGGAAACTCCCTTCCGACGGCTTATACACCTTGGCCAGGAGGCCCAACAAGGTGCTCTTTCCTGCCCCGTTTCGTCCCACCACGGCTAAGCACTCGCCGGGATAGGCGTCAAAGCTCACGCTCTTCAGTGCTTCAAATTCCGTGACCGACCGCTTTCGCCACCACAGCAAAGCGGTCTTGAGGCTGCCAATCGCCGCATTCTGCAGGCGAAACCGCTTCCGTAACGATCGAACTTCAATTGCGGGGGTTCGTTCTTCCATCAGGGCCGCTCCACGAACTTCCATTTCATGCGGTTGAACACCGAGTAACCGATCAGCAGTATTGAAATCGAGACAAACGCGGTCCAAACCAGATAGAGCGGATCGATCGGCACCGATGGATGCTTGATGCCATCGATGGTCACGGTTGGCGGCGCCAACAAATACTGCCGGTAGCCGGTAGCCAGGGCCGCCACCGGGTTGAGGTGATAGAGTTTAAAAATCCAGCCCCCGTAGTGCTGATTGACCTTGGAGTAGGCGACCATCTCGCTAAGGTACGTGATTGGGCTGAGGAAGAACAACAGATACATCACCACGGAGGTGAGGTACTTCACGTCCTCGTAGAAGGTGTTCAGGGCCGAAACCAGCAGCCCCAATCCGGTCGATAGCATCACCGTCATTAAGAGTAACGGGATGATCATCCAACTCGTCGGCTGAAACGGCGACGCTCCGCGATGCTGAATCCAGATGAAGAGCAGATAAGCAAAGAAAACGGCAAACCCGCTCAGTAGGTGGATGAAGTTCGCAATGATGCTGGCAAGCGGCAACAGCTCCCGGGGGAAGTAGATCTTCTTTACCAGCGGCAACTGAATTAGAATGCTCTGGGCGCTATCCAGCACACTCTGCTGGAAGAAGAGGTACGGAAGGTACGCCGCGAGGATGTAGGCGCTAAAGCTCTCGACCCCGATGCTGCCGAAGTTGCCGAAAACAAATGTGAGCACCGCCGTGGTGACCAGCGGAATAATGAAGCTCCAGAGAAAGCCAAGGATGCTGTTCTTGTAGCGGATCTTAAGCTCCCGCTCAACCATGCTAACCAGCAACTCACGAAAGCGCCATAGCTCCTTTGCCTCCGCTAGCATGTCGCGATAGGATACCAGTCGAACAAAATCCCTACCGTCCCGGGAATCGGCGGCATATTGGACAATACTCAGCAGGTATGGGATTTCTTGCCGTGGTCGGTAGTGCAAATATGGATTTGGTGGCTCAGGTGGCCACATTCCCCAAGCCCGGTGAAACAACGTTCGGGACGAGATTTCAGACTCTCCCGGGCGGAAAGGGGGCCAACCAAGCCATGGCGGCCGGCAGATTTGCGAAACCGACCGATGCCGATTCGCAAAGCCCGGTCTCCCTCATTGGACTCACCGGCGATGACGATTTCGGGCTAACGCTTCGCGGTCACTTAGCCCCGTGGGTAGACACCCTTTACGTTGGTATCGATCCCGATCATCGCACCGGCGTTGCGATCATCTTGGTCGATGACTCGGGGCAGAACCAAATCACCGTTATTCCGGGGGCAAATGGAGCCCTGAGCAATGGGTTCGTTCACGCCAGTCTCCAAGAACTCAAACCGACTGTCGTGCTCGCATCATTGGAAATCCCCGTGGATGCCGTCACGATTGCCGCTCACGCGGTGCCCGAGTCCGCAACGTTTATACTCAACCCTGCCCCCGCCCGCGAGTTGCCCTCGGCGCTCATGGAACGGGTGGATATCATCACCCCCAACGAAACCGAAGCCGAGATCCTCACCGGCATCCCGGTAACCGACCGAAGCTCGCAGTCTGCCTGTGCCAAAGCGCTGCGCCAGTTAGGTGCCCACACCGCTATCATCACCCTCGGCGCGGCGGGCGTATTTGTGCAAACCGCCAACGAAGAATTTACGGTTGCGGCCCCGATCGTAGACGTCATCGACACCACTGGAGCCGGTGATTGCTTTAACGGAGTTCTCGCCGCCGCGCTGGCTGAGGGCATGAGCCTTCCGGAATCGATCCGGGTCGCCGTCCGCGCCGCAAGTCTGTCCGTACAGAAAAATGGCGCGCTGGCAAGTATGCCAGCGCGCCACGAAGTGATTTCAGACTAGGTTAGATGTCCAGATCTTTGTTCTGGTCAGATCCGCTTGCTCGTCGCTTCACCTGTCCGTAAGACCGTCCCGAGGGACCGGTGACCGCGGCTGCCGTCGGCGTGACGGAAGAGGTAATGACCGCCATTCGCGCGGCATCGGCTCGAGCCAAGCCCATCAGACCCTGCTCTTCGCCCTTTGCCTTGATGACGGCGTTATTCCACAGATAGAGAATGGGGGACGCGTTGTAGATGGACGAGTAGGTTCCCGAGATAATGCCCGCGAGCATCGTCGCGCAGAACAATTTCAGTTCAGGCGTGCTGGTTCCGAAGAACAGCAAGATCACCAGCGTGACGATGACCGTCATGGAGGTATTGATCGATCGGGCGAACGATTGAGTGATCGAACGGTTCACCAGGTTCTGGAAATCCTCGCCTGGCAACGGCTTGTGGAGGTTCTCTCGGATTCGGTCGAAGATGACGATCGTATCGTGAACGCTGAATCCGATAACGGTCAGCATTGAGGTGAGGAACAGCGCGCTCACTTCCCATCCGAAGGCAAATCCGACGATTGCGGTTACGCCCACTACCACGAGTACGTCGTGGAGAAGCGCGCCGATTGCGGAGAATCCGAACCGCAGACCGGCCACAAATCCACCGACGCCAAGGCCGAACCGGAACGCGAGATACACAGTGATGAACAGGCTTGAGAGCACCACCGCGAGAACTGCGTTGTTAATCGTCTCTTGCTGAATCGCGGGGCCGACACTGGAGCTACCGATATTCTTCCCGAGTCCTACCGCTTCGTCGATCTTGCCGATGGCTTGATCTTCGGGCAGACCAGCGAGGGCTCCATCCGGAGCGACCGTGACTTCGGCGAATCGAGTGGCACCTTCTCCACCCAACTTCACATTGGCGCCTTTGATGCCAGCCGCTTCCAGCTTCTTGGCAACATCACCCGGGGTCACGGTGGCTTCGGCCAGCTTGTACTGCGCGCTGTAGCCACCGCGGAATTCAACGTTGCCCTTGAGGCCGCCGATGAACATGAACGGAAGGCCGACTACGATCGATGCCAAGCTGATGAGGAACCACTTCTTAGACTTCTGAACGACCGGCAACGGCTTGGTGTCGGCATTCTCTTCCAGGTTCTTACCGAACCAGTTGCGGTCCACCGCGTAGAGCTTCGGATTGGTTCCGATTCCCGAACCGACCAGGAACATCAGCAGCGAACGGGTTACGAACACCGCAGTAAAGAGCGAGATCAGAACGCCGATGATCAGCGTCGTCGCAAACCCCTTCACCGGACCAGTGCCCAGCTGAAGCAAGACAAGCGAGGTGAGAATCGTACAGGCGTTTGAGTCGACAATCGCGGAGAATGCCCGCTTGAATCCAAGTTCGATGGCCGCGTTGAGGCTTCGGCCCGCCTTCATTTCTTCCTTGAACCGCTCGAACACAAGGATGTTCGCGTCCACGGCCATCCCTACGGAAAGGATAAAGCCAGCGATTGCCGCCAACGAGAACGTCGCCCCGAATACGGCCAGGGTGGTTACCGTGAACAGCACGTACAACAGCAATGCCACGAGCGCGACGACGCCCGGGAAAGCGTAGTAAACAATCAAGAACAGGGCGATGACGGCGAAGGAGGCAGCGCCCGCAACCACAATCTTGTCAAACGCCTGAGCCCCAATCGTCGGATCGACCTTTTCCGTGCTCAGAATCTTTAGGTCAACCGGCAACGCTCCGCTCTTGATTAAGCTGGTGAGTTGGTTAACGTAGTCGGCGGTAAAGGTTCCGGTAATGCTAGCTTCATTAGAAATGACCGCTCCCGGCTTGAGCCCCGCGATGCTCAAAACTTTGTTGTCCAAAACGATCGCAATGTTGGCGTGGTCGTTCTGATGCTTTCGGCTCCACTCGCTCATCTTCTCCGCCCCTTGGGGAGAGAAGAAGAGTTGTGGCTCGTAACCGCCGCTTCCCGACGGCGCGCCCGCCGCGCCCGAAACTTCCGTACCTTGAACGATTAGATCCCAGCTTTTAATCAGATCCAAGTAGCGAGGATCACCGGGCTTGAGAACGTCGCCCAGCCCACCCTCTCGCTGAAAATTAACCTGGGGAGAGCCAGTTTCATCGTTATCGGCCGGAACCTTAGCGTAAAGATCCTTTCGCAGCTCGGTCGATACGTTTTTCGCGTAATACAACTCAATCCGCGCGCTGGTCCCGATGACGGACTTGGCTTTCTCTTGATCGGTGTAGCCGGGAATTTCGACAACAATCTGATCGTCGCCTTTAGGAACGATCGAAGGCTCCGCCACCCCAAAGCTACCGGTTGCCCGGTTTTCGAGAATTCTTTGAAGCTTTTTCTGGAGTTCGGGAAGGTTTTTACGCTCCTCCGGCTTCAACTTGGAGAGATCCATTTGGTACGTCAGTCGCGTACCGCCCTTGATGTCCAAGCCTTGCTTGTATTCAACTTTGGTGGCGATGAAGCCAAACCCGACCGCGAGGGCCACCACGAACAGAAGGAACAAATAACTCTTTGAGCGCAAAGTCGAACAAGCCTCCTTAAGGCTAATCGGGGAGTATACCGGCGGCCCCCAATTGCCGCTGTCCGCATGGCCACCCCGGCCAATTCAACGGTCGCATCCCGCTACAGGGATGCGACCGAAATGAAGTACTGAGAGTTGGCTAGAAGATCCTTATCGGCGTCGACGACGAGCCAGGACGGCGGCGCCGAGTCCAAACACGGCCATGGTCGCCGGTTCGGGCACGGCTTGGGCCGATACGCTCCAGTTGCTGAACGTGTAACCACTGCCCGATGCCGAACCGTTGGCATCGCTTGCCAGGCTGGTCGAGGTCGCCGTAAAGATCTGGAGCGAATAGTCCCCGGCTGCCAACAGAATGTTCCCCGACGTAAATTCTCCGAGTCCCGCCAGCTGGAACGGTCCGCCACCGGCAAATCCCTCGTTGCTACTCTGCAAAATCATGCCGGCGCTATTGCGGTCGCTGGAACTTTGGCTGAGAACCGAAAAGTTGTAATCCAAAGTTGCGGCATCGGATAGGTGGAAATTGACCGTTTGCACAATGCTGGCCGAGCCGCTTGCCGCGCCAAGTCCCGTCGAGTTAGCCTCCGCGTACGACTGGCTGGTGCCGCTGACGTAGTCGAACCCCGTGTCGTTGATTTCCCCGTACGTCGCGGCGTAGGCCGACTGAGCGCCGTCAACCGCAATGCCTTCATTTGCCTGGATTAGTGAATGGAAAGTATCGGAAGTTCCATCGCTTATCGCATTTGCCTTCGCTTTCACCGCTACTAAAACGTCAACGCTCGTCACTGTAAGCGTCGCCGCATAAGTCATGCCTACAATCAATGTAGAAAGTGCAGAAATGAAAACTTTTAGGTTCATTAGGATTCAAATATCGTCGCAAACTATTTCATAAACTCGAAATGAATTTATGAAATCAAATATTTCTAGCGATTTGTTAGATTTTCGCCACTAAAATAGTAGCACTGAAAAATTTACAAACCTTGCAATTACTGAACCGCTTTCACGTTACACAATTTCCGCGTAATCCAAAGAACAAACCTTTCCAAATACCGACTTGACAAATACAAAAAAGCCGGGGTTGAAAAATCAACCCCGGCCTTCTCGCCGCATTGCGGGAGGGAGCCTAGTTCTGAGCCCAGAACATTTCGCCAGCATCCTCAAAGATGACGGCTTGCTTCAAGACGCTGACGGCCTTGCGTAGGCCCTCCATGGAGTTCATCAGGCCATCTTCGTGCTCAATCGAAAGCACGTGATCGTAGCCAAACGTCCGCAGAGTGCTGCAGAAGTCCTTCCACCACTCCAGACTGTGACCATAACCTACGCTACGGAATACCCAGCTTCGCTTGCCAATGTCTCCGTAGCTCTTCGTGTCCAGATTTCCGTTTAGGCCGCTGTTGTAAGGGTCAATCTTGGTGTCCTTCGCGTGAACGTGGAACAGCGCGCCCTCCGCCGCCAGCTGACGAACCGCGGCAATCGGGTCAATTCCCTGCCACCAAAGGTGACTCGGATCGAAGTTCGCGCCAATCTGCTCGCCCGCCTCGTGGCGGAGTTTCAGGAGCGTGTCGTTGGAATACGCCACAAAACCGGGGTGCATCTCGATCGCGAATTTCACGTTGTGCTCCTTCAGGAACGCATTCTGCTCTTTCCAATAAGGGATCACGCGGTGGCTCCACTGCCAAGCCAAGATATCGCGAAATTCGTCGGGCCAAGCGCAGGTCACCCAGTTCGGCAGGATGTCATCGGGGTGCCCACCGGGGCAGCCACTGAATCCGTTTACAACGCCAATCCCGAGCAGGCTGGCCAATTTGACGCTGTTGACAAAAGCTTCGTGGTGCTCTTTCGCCACCGCGGCATCCGGATGCAAAGCATTACCATGGCAAGAAATGGCCGAGATAATGAGACCTCGAGATTCAACTTCCTTCAGCAGTTGGTCCCGGGCTTCCTTACTGGTCAAAAGCTTTTCGACTTCGATGTGGGCTGCACCGGGGTAGGCGCCGCCCCCAAATTCTACGGCCTGGATACCTTCGGCCTTGACGATATCGAGGGTTTCGGTGAGCGTTTTGTCACCGAAGAGGGCAGTGAAAATTCCTATTTTCATGGGTTTGTAGGCGCAACTCCGCGTTGGCTGTAGTGTCCCATATTCCCGAAATTTTCAGCAAGCGGACCCACCTTGTTCCCTGCCTTCAGAAGAATAATTCCTCACCCAAGAAAGGCTAATTCACGGTGACCAGTCGCCGACCAATCAGAGCTTGTATCGAAAGCGGATAGTTGCCTGCCCTTAATGACTTTTCGCCCGCTGAAGTCGAGGCTAGAGCCCGGATGATTGCATCGGCTCGATCACCGTCTCCTTCTCCCGTCATCGAAGCCAACTTCTTTTGCAGGACGGGAACAAGGCCCGGACGATCCACCGCTAGCAATGGATCCGCATCGGTACCCGACTGAATACCTTCGGCGAGAAACCGATCCGCCGCCACTCCTGGGATTCCGGCCGCAACTCGGAATCTCGCGGTCCCCGAAGTCGGCGCGGTAGCCAATGCCACCGTGCCCGCCCGCTGAAGGGCTGCCACGGCGTTATCCGCCAGCGAGCGGTCATCCGCGTCGGCATACTTCCACACGACCCTAGCCGCCGATTCGGTACCGATTCGCCCCAGCCCGAACGCCGCGGTGGCCCGAGTCGGAATTGGCTTGGTGACGTCGTTGAGTAGGTCGGTGAACAGCGGCTCCAGACTGGGGTCGCCGGTCCCGCTCAGCGCGCTTAGATACCCAATCAATTCGTCAAATTTTGTCGCATCCCCTTGCACGCCGTCGTACAAAGATCGAAGTAACCGAACCGCGGGACGGTACGCCAGCTTGCCCAGCGCATCCGCCGCCGCCAAGCGTGTGTCCTTGTCCTTGTCCCCGAGCTTTTCCAGCAGCAATTCCCCGGTGTCTGAACCCTTTTCGGTGAGATAAGCCGCGGCAAATCCCCGGGCATCGCCGTTTTTTAGCATTTCCGCCACGTAGGGCCAGGAAGATTTCCCGGCCGAATCCAGCGCTGCAGCCACCCCGGTCTGCTGGAAGCTTCCCTTTTGGATCATTTGATCCGCAATCTCTTTCGTCCGGGTTTTGCCCATGCGAACCAATGAAGCCACTAGCTCCTTGCGCGCGTCGGCATCGAAATCTTGGAGAAGGACGGCGGCTAATTTTGGAAGCTTCGGGTTGTCGTATCGCCCAATGTTCTTTGCCATCGCCACGCGTTGCTCGTGGGAGAGATTCTTAAAGAAGACCGCAATGTCGGGCCGGTCGGCCGCGTCGGCAAAGAACTGCTGTTGCGCCGGAGATTCCGGACCGGTTGCCGTTGCCGTGTCGTTTCGAAGCGTGATGGAGTTAAAAAGCGTGAGGCCCGCGCCCACGGCAATCATCACGAACAACGACTGGATGGTGCGGGTCCGACGACCGACCGGCTTTTTCAATTTCGGCGAGGGAGCCGCTTTCGCTGGTTGCGGCTCCACCGGTGGAATCTGGCTCACTCTTGAACCTTACACCATCAGAACTTGACTTGCACGTTTTCTCGTTGAATCGGATCTTCGATTTCAAAGAGTTCTCGCGGCGTAAAACTTCCCATACTTGCCACGAGGTTGCTCGGAAAAGTCTCCAGACGCGTGTTGTACGCCGTGACGATGTCGTTGTAGTACTGCCGAGCAAATGAAACCTTGTTCTCCGTGCTCTTCAACTCTTCCTGAAGCGAAAGCATATTTTGGTTAGCTTTCAGCTCCGGGTAAGCCTCGCTGAGCGCGAAAATTCCGCCTAGAGCCGCGGTCACCTGACCATCCGCAGCCGCCTTGTCCTGAACTCCGGTCGCCGAAACGGCGCGGTTTCTCGCCGAAATCACCTTGTCGAGCGTCTCTTGCTCGTACTTCATGTAGCCCTTGACGGTCTCCACGAGGTTGGGAATCAGGTCATACCGACGCTTTAGCTGAACATCAATCTGTCCAAACGAATTGTCGACTTGTCGACGAAGCGAGACCAACCCGTTGTACTGTGCGATGAAATAAAACACCGCAATAACCAGGATCGCTACCAGTGTAATGGCTACCCACATGCCTTCATTATCACGGATGAACCCCCGCGAAGGTTGCAATCAATTTTTTAGGATTTTATCGAGCTTGATTTCCGCGCCCTCTAGGCTCAAAACCAGCTGACGATCTCGCTTGGAGATGGTGGGACTCGGGACATTCGGCGATGCCTTGCCCAACAGCTTTAAAATCTCTAACGTCGCCCCGCCGCTATTCCAGCGCACCTTCCCTTCCATCGGGACTCCGCCATCGATCAGCATGAAATCATCGTTCGGCTTTATCTGCAACCGTACTCGATCCAGCGTCCCGGCGATGGTTTCGTCCGATGTCTGATATTTCTGCCCTTTCTTGCCAACCCAGTCGCCGTAATAGTCGCCGCGATCCGGTGTGCAGCCGGCAATCAAGGCGCAAACTGCCACGGCGGCTATAATTTTGGTAATGTCGACTGCCACCCGATACCCTGCGATCACCCCTGAAGTGTACTTATCCATGGGATTGAACGACGCAGAGTTTGGGCTCATTACGGACCTGCTGGGCCGTTCGCCATCCTACTCTGAGCTAGGAATGTTCGCCGTCATGTGGAGCGAACACTGCGGATACAAATACAGCCGCCCAATCCTAAACTACTTCTCCGAATACAAGAAGGCAATGGAAGGCCAGGGCCTGGAGAATGCCGGTATCGTGCCGATCGGCGACGGCCTTGGCATCACCATGAAGGTTGAAAGCCACAACCACCCCAGCGCCGTAGAGCCGTATCAGGGCGCGGCAACCGGGGTCGGCGGAATCATCCGCGACATCCTCACCATGGGTGCTCGTCCTTTCGCCGCCCTCAATTCGTTGCGGTTCGGTCCCATTCACGACGGCGGTGCCAGTCCCGAGGTCGTCGCGAGAAATCGTTATCTCTTTGAGCACGTCGTGGCCGGAATTGCTGGCTATGGTAACTGCGTCGGCGTTCCGACCGTCGCCGGCGAAGTAAATTTCCACCCTCGCTACAGCGGAAACCCGCTGGTGAATGCCATGTGCGTTGGCGTCATCAAACTTGACGAGGTGACCACCGCCGCGGCCGCGGGGGTCGGAAATCCCATCATCTACCTCGGCTCGGCTACCGGCAAAGACGGTATCCACGGTGCGACGTTCGCCTCCACTGAACTTGACGAAGAGTCCGAAAGCAAGCGGCCAAACGTTCAGATTGGCGACCCCTTCGCCGAGAAAATCGTGATTGAAGCCACCCTCGAGGCGTTGCAAACGGGAGCTATCGTGGCGATTCAAGACATGGGAGCCGCCGGGCTCACCTGTAGCACCATCGAAATGGCAGCGAAGGGAGACGTCGGCATGGATATCGATTTGGACTTGGTCCCGATGCGGGAGTCCGACATGACCGGTTACGAGTTGCTTCTGTCCGAGAGCCAAGAGCGCATGCTTTGCGTCGCCCATGCCGGCCGGGAGCAGGAAGTCATTGACGTTTTCCGAAAATGGGGCACTCACGCGGTGGTGATCGGTCGTGTGACCGGTAACGGACTCGTCACCATCAAGCGACATGGACACATCGAAGCCAAGGTTGATCCCCATCTTTTGGCGGACCGCTGCCCGACCTACATCTCAGAAAAATCCGAGCCGGAATATTTCCGCGATGCCGCGACTTTTGAACCTACTCGGCTCCCGGCGCATGATCCCCACGATTCGCTACTCAAGCTCTTGGCTCATCCGGACGTTGCCAGCAAGAAGTGGGTTTTCCACCAGTACGACCAGCAAGTGCAAACTCAAACGGTCGTCGGCTTCGGTCGCGGGGACGCGGCGGTCCTGGCTCCGCGTGGCACGACGAAAGCAATTTCCCTCAAGATCGATGGAAACGCCCGCTGGACCTATCTCCATCCGTACCGCGGCGGCATTCTGGCCGTGATCGAATCCGCTCGCAACGTTGCCTGCACCGGTGCGATGCCGACGGCAGTCACCGACGGGCTCAACTTTGGCTCTCCGCAACAGCCTCACGTCTATTGGCAATTCGACCGAGCCGTGAAGGGCATCGCCGACGCCGCCGAAGCGCTATTCACTCCCGTGGTAAGCGGAAATGTCTCTTTCTACAACGAGAGTGAACTAGGAGAAGTACCTCCCACCCCGCTCATCGGGATGCTTGGAATCATGGACTCTCCGGACTACGCGCTCCCGAGCGCCCCGTCGGACCCATGCCACCTCGTTCTGATCTCGGTTCCAGAGGTGGAATCGTTCCAATCTGGATTGGGTGCGAGCTTGTTCTTGAGCGTTATCCATGGCCATGAAACCGGCTATCCCGAAATGCCGAACATCCCCGGCGAACGCCGACTGCACCGCTTCTTGGTAGAGTCGGCTCGAAACCGCACCATCGTTTCGGCTCACGATCTTAGCGATGGCGGCCTCGCCGTCACTCTCGCCGAAATTGCCCTCGCCGGCGAACTGGGCGTGGAAGCGAACGTTGAACTCACGGACGCCGCATTGTTTGGCGAACATCCCGGAGTCGTTGTCGTTGGAACGCATGATTTGGCCGGGGTTCACCGCTTCGCGCTCGCCAACGAACTGGATTTTCGTGATCTGGGTCAGGTAGCCGATGTACCTGGGCTCATTATTCGCGACCGGTCCCAAAACACTCTGGAATGGACGAGAAAGCAGTTAGAAACCGCCTACGAGGGCTCAATTCCCAACGCAATGGGGCTTTCCAACGTTAATAACAGTTAGGAGAATTTAATTGTTAAATATGAAGTGGTTTAGAAGAGGGGTGGCTTTGGCCGCCGTGGGTCTGGCGGCAAGCGCGATGGGGCAACAGGACCCAACGCGATCCTTTGAGTTGCGAGTTTCCGACGCTACCGCGCTGTACAAAGCCGGAAAACTGCCGGAAGCGGTTTCGGCATTTGAAACGCTTCACAAAGAGAATGGTCGAAGCAGCGATGTTCAGGCGTGGCTAGGTTTCCTTTATCTGAGAACCAATCGCGCGTCCGCAGCCGTACCGCTCCTCGAATCGGCCGCTTTATCTCGACGCTACGATCTAGAAGTCCAGAACAATCTTGGCAACGCGTACATGGCAACGGGCCAGGATGCAAAGGCACTCGCAATCTTTGACCAGATTCGAAAGCAAGACGGCAGCATGTTCGAGCCGCTCTACAACTCCGGCGTGATCTTGCTTCGACAGAAGGACTACAAACAAGCCACAGAACGGCTGCTGACCGCCGTTTCTCTGAAGCCCGATGATCCCTTTGTGCGAAACAACCTGGGGATTGCCTACGAGAATCAGGGGGACCTCCCCAAGGCCGCTGCTTGCTTCGCGAAAGCGAGTGAGCTCCGGCCCGATAACGAAGTCTTTGCCCGGAACGCGGGCCTGCTCTACGCCCGGCTCCGCAAGTATTCCGAAGCCATTCCGTTCCTGGAAACGAGCCTCAAACTGAATCCGTCCGCCACGCAAATTCGGGTCACGCTCGCCGATGCCTACTCCCAGGTGGGCGACAGCGCGGCGGCCATCAAGCAGTTGGAGGAGACAACTCGGCGAGAGCCCAATAATGCGGTGGCGTGGTTCAACCTCGCCGTGTTACTCGAGTCATCAAAAGATGAAGCCGCCGCCGAAACCGCTTATCTGAATGCGCTCAAACTTGATCCGTCGGATCTCGATACCCTGAACAATTACGGCCTCATGCAGATGCGGAAAGGTCGGTGGCGCGACGCTCAAGTCACCTTCACCAAGCTAGCGGGGCTGAATCCTTCCAGCATCGACACTCAGCAGAATCTGGGGGCGTGCGCGGCCAAAGCCGGTGATTTCTCCGTGGCCGTCGCCGCTTGGAAGAAGGTCATTCGGGCCGAGCCGAGCCGGACGGGGGTCCGCCTTGACCTTGCCAACGCCCTTTGGCTGGCAAACGACTACGAAGGTGCCTTCTATCACTTCAAGATTGTGGTGTCCAAAAATCCGAAGTCGCCCGAAGCCTATAACGGCATTGGACTCTATTGGATGCAGAAAGAACAATTTGCGCAAGCCGAAGCCGCATTCCGAAGCGCGATTGATGCCCGCAAGAACTTCGTACCGGGATATAACAATTTGGCGATCATCCTTGAGCGAATGAACCAGCGCCCGAAGGCGATCAAGGTCCTGGAGGAAGGGTTAAAGATCGCTCCCGAGGATCCGCTGATTAAGCAGACGCTCACTCGGATGCGGAACGCAGGCTAACCATGCCCGTAACCTTTTTCGGCTAAAATTGCGGAGCGATGCGTATTCACTTCGTTGCCAATATGCATCGCCAAGACGCGCAGACCGCGGCGCGTGATATGGCGCAGTGGGCCCTATCCCGTGGGCATGAAGTCGGTTTTGAATCGGAGACGGCAAGCGTTCTCGGAGAATCGCCCACCTCCGACACCCGGTTTGCTCTCGCCGACCTGGTGGTGGCCTTCGGCGGCGATGGAACGCTCATTCGAGCGGCTCACCTCTGCGCCCCCGCGGGGACACCCATCCTCGGCGTCTACTTTGGCCGATTCGGATTCGTGACCCAGTGTGATGCTCATCACGCGCTCTCCGAAGTGGAGCGATTCATTGCCAACCAATCTGGAATCGAGACTCGAATGATGCTCCAGGCTGTGCTTCATCGCGGTACCCATGATGTAGCCACCTTGCACGCCCTGAACGAAGTCGTTATTCAACGGGCGGCAACCGCCCGGATGATGACGATTCGCGTCCTCATCGATGGACACCGCATCACAAGCTATCCGGCGGACGGTGTGATCATCAGTACCCCCACCGGCTCCACGGCCTACAATCTGAGCGCCGGCGGCCCCATTCTCAGCCCGAATTTCAAAGCGATGGTGATCTCCGCGATCGCCCCTCACACTTTGTCGAGTCGCCCGTTCGTCATCCGCCCCGAAAGCGAGGTTCGCCTACGAATCCTGTCGGACGGGGACGCCGTTCTGTCTGCCGATGGTCAAACGCGGCTTCATCTACTGAAAAACGACGAAATCTCCATCACCCGCAGCCCGCTCGTGACAAACTTGGTAACCGTGCGAGAAGACGATTTTCTGAGGAAACTCGGCGACCGGCTCTTTTGGAGCAAAGGACTCGTAGGAAGCAACGATTAAATGGCCATTGCAGAACCGCTCGTTACAAATAAGACCATTCTCCAAGTAAAGGATGCCGTGGTGGAATTTAAATCTCCCCAGGGCACTGTCCGCGCTCTAGATGGCGTCTCCCTCACCGTGCAGCAGGGCGAGACCGTCGCCGTCGTCGGAGAATCGGGATGCGGGAAAACGACGTTGGCCCGCGCGGTTCTCGGCTTACAACCTTTGCATCAGGGAAGCATTCAGTTGCTCGATCGCGAAGTGCGGGGGACCGATCGGCGAATGGCGGAAATTGTGGGCATGGTGTGGCAAGATCCGTACGCCAGCCTCAACCCGCGCTGGACGGTTTCGCGGTCGCTCCGTGAGCCAGCGGATCTGACGGGCCGAAAAATCGATGTGCCCCGTTTGTTTACGGAAGTCGGACTCGACGACCGATTTAAGGATCGTTATCCGCATCAGCTTTCGGGTGGTCAACGACAGCGAGTCGCGATTGGTCGGGCCTTGTCCCTGAAGCCGCCACTCGTGATCTGCGATGAACCGACCGCGGCGCTAGACCTTTCTATTCGCGCACAAATTCTCAATTTGTTAAAGGATGTGCAGAAAGAATCTCAATGCTCCTTCCTATACATTTCGCACGACCTCACCACCGTACGATTCCTAGCCGACCGCGTGGCCGTTATGTATATGGGACGCATTGTTGAAGAGGCAAAAACCGAAGATCTCTTCCGCGACCCGCGCCACCCTTACACCAAAGCGTTACTGGATAGTGCGCCCTCATTAGACAAGTTAATGCAGTTACCGGCGGCCCCCGAGGGTGAAATCCCGGACCCGTTAGCAAAGATCAAAGGATGCCGTTTTGCGGGGCGCTGCCAATTTGCGTTAACGGAATGTAAGGAAATCGATCCACCGGTAGAAACGGAAGATCAACGGCGGTACTATTGCTTTAATCCGATTCGATTGTCGGAATAGTTCGGGAGTCAGACTCAAAAACCGAGCGTCTTAAAGGAATAAGATGCAAACCATAGGATTTGGGAGAATCGCCTACGCCGAGGAGATGCGTATCCTGGAGCATGATGTTCTGGAGATGGGCAGCCGGGCCGGTCAAATGGTCGGGATCGCGGTTGACGCCCTCACCCAGCTCAATGTTTCGCAGGCCCGTCAGGTTTTGGCGGAAGACGACGAGATTGACCGTCGAGAACTCGAAATCGAGACCCGCTGCTTGAGGCTTTTAGCACTCCAACAGCCCATGGGTAAGGATTTGCGGGAAATTGGCACCGCCATGAAGGTTATTACCGATATCGAACGTATCGGGGACCTAGCCGTTGACATCGCAAAAATCGCGCTGAAAGTTGAAAAAGAATTTGGCGATGCCTCCGTCATCGATATTCCGCGCATGGGGGCTGTAGCACGTGCTATGGTCACCGAGGCGCTCGAAGCCTACATCCGGCGCGATTCGGACCTAGTGAACCGTGTTTGTGAACGGGACGAGGAAGTGGATGAAATGTACCGGGTGATGCGTGAGCAGCTATTCCGAAATATGCGTACCGCGCCCGAGAATGTCGTCACGGACGGTTGGCTGTTGCTAGCGATTCACCACGTGGAACGGATTGCGGACCACGCGGTAAATATCGCCGAGCGCGTCAACTTTATGGTGACCGGTGAGACGAAACCCGCATTCACTAACGAATCGCTGCTAGCCACCAGCGCGCGTAGTTAAGGGCTCGGCTTCCGGCTCACTTTTCCCCGACATAAGAGAAGGTCAGGGGGTCGGGACCCCATGTATTTTGGGTCCACATAGTGGCCGTCATAGTCGATGGGTCCGTGCGCTTAAACTCGATGGACTCGATTTGGTTCGCACCGCGGTGAGGAGCTATCCTCACGACAAGCGTGTCGCCGCAAGCTGCATAAGTACCGGACAGCCTAACTTTCTTTGCGTTTGCGTCAACGGACACCAAAGAGAATTTATTGGGCCTAAACACCTGGAGGGTTTGGACTACTTTGCCCTGCGGAGTCACTTGCGTTCGGGACCACCGCCCCAAAAAACTCCCGTTTACCGGCGGCGGATTCGTCACTCTCCCATAAGAATTTGCCACCACGCCGAAAACCGGTATCCAAAACAAGTGAACCTTCGTCATCTCGTGCTTTGACGACAGTGACGACTGGATTGATACCGGCGCATCACTTGCCGTTCTCGCAAAGTGAGAACGGCAAGGAATCATGGTCGGCAGATAGCGGCGTCAGACGCCTTCGATCTTGCCCGCGTACGTGAACACGATCGGGGGCGATCCCCAGACCTTTCCGTTGAACTTCGTCGCTTTGATCGTGGTCGCGCTCGTGCGCTTGAAGGTCGACTCATCGAACCGAGTTCCGCCTCGCTTCGGAGAGATCAGTAGCTGAAGCGTGTCCCCATTTGATTTCCACGAGCCGTATTGATTGACCTTATGTCCATTCTCATCGATCGAAACGAAGTGAATCTTATGGTCCGAAGTGATGCGGAAGTTTTGCGTTTCCTTGCCATCTACGGTCATTCGAGTTCGGGTCCACTTACCCAAAAAGCTAGAAGCATCCGGCTTGCCGGGCAGTACTCCGGGCGTCTGAGCCGACGCAACCGCCGTCAGGCTGAGGGCAGAAATAAGAATGAGAGAAGTCTTCATCTCAGCCACGATACCAAAACGAGGATTAAATTCGGGACAAAGGTAGACGAAGTCGCGGCTTTTTGCGGTTAATCAGAAAATTTCACCCCATCAGTCGTCGTAACCACAACCCTAACTTTTGACCGCCCGAGTTGTGGTCTTCACCGACTTCAGGTTAGTACCAATGGCTTCAATCGACACCGTACCGGAGCGCCGATTCGACCGAATCATAAATGGCGCGATTCCGGCTACCGCCGCTCGCTTGGTGGCTCCCAAAACCTCGCCTGCCCCGTGCACTTTCAGTTCCACTGGTAAAACAGAATCGGGAACAACTTGGTTGTGATCATCTAGAACTTCTACATAAACAAATAAGAAGTCGGATCCATCCGCCTGTAGCGCTCGTTCTTGAGTGTCAACCCGTATTGCCAGGTGAGTTGGCTTCCCGGGGGGGAAGACCCAATCCTTTGCCACCGGTTTGCCTCCGCGATAACCGATCGCTTCTAATATTCCTCCAGCATACGGAACGCCTTCGAATGTGAAAGGGGGGTGGCTCAGGTTTTGACAGTTCCCTCCGGTGAATGGCAAGGCTCCCGGTTCTCCTCCGACAGAATCGTTTATCTGCGTGGCCGGAACGATCTCACCCTTTCCGTGCGCCCAGTAGAGGGGATCTGCGATTTTCGGCCCGATATAACCGGTCGTAGGACCGCTGTCCGGATTCTGCCGGGCGATTTCTTTTCCATTCAGTCGGAGAGCCACCGATTCACTGTTGCTGAACACGACTACCTTGGTCGGGGAAGGTCGCGGGGACCAGCTATTCGCGATTTTCACCATTGGCTGAATGCTGCCCTGGCTCTGGAAAAAGTACGCGACCGGCTTCGGTAGTCGGAAGAGATCCAGCATCCCCGACCGGGAGATGGGATAGGTCGGGTTCATGCCGCGATACGTGTCAATCGCTTCCCAAGTGAGATCGCCAAAGCTCCACGGGTTTCCGCGATTGCGATTATGCGACCAAATGAAGTTCCAGGCCTGCAACAGCAAGGCCCCTTCCCCACCTCCTCGATCCACCCGACTGGAGCTATCTTCTCCTCCAAACTCGTAGTCCCCGTACTCGCGATCGATTCCCTTCTGGCCCTTGAATAAGGCGGGCCGAGTGAATTTTTCGTCGTCCCATCCTGTCCACGGCACATCCCAAATCGGCCGAGAATAGTCCCGCTTCCCGTACGCATCACCACCGGTGAAGAAATTCCCTTCCCCGAACGCGGCATGAGCGACGCGGTGGCACTCCAACCAAAATTCATCCGGCGGGCTGTAAGTTTCGTTGAGACATGTTTCGAAGATCGCCACCGAGGGATGGTTACGATCCCGTCGTACCGTTTCGTCAATATCTCTAAACACGTGAGCCTTAAACTCGGGCGTGTTTTGGAAGAATTGCCAACCGGGAATCGGATCGATCACCAGAATGCCGAGTTCATCGCAGGCGTCCAGAAATGCCGACGATTGCGGATAGTGGGCTAACCGCAGGAAATTCAGTCCCAGATTCTTGAGGCGTTTTGCCTCCCGATACTGGGCGGAATCTGATGCGGCGTTACCGATGATCGGGAAACCCATGTGACGATTGGAGCCTTCTAGACGCACCGGCCGGCCGTTTATCTGGAATCCACTCGAATGATCAAACTTCAACGCTCGGATCCCGACTGCAGTATAAACCTCATCGATTACTCGACCTCCCTGGGTGAGTCGAGTAACCACCCGATAAAGATTGGGATGATCGAGATCCCACCGGCTCGGTCGAGCAACTTTGATCGTAGCCCGCGGCTGATCATTTACCATTTGGCTCTTGGTTCCAACCAAATTTCCCCGTGGGTCGAACAGGGTGATGACTACCGACTCACCAGCTTCGGACGCGCCGATGGTCGGCTGCACCACCACCTCCGCGGCGTCATTGGTGACATTTTTTGAGTAAGCGTAGACATCCGCAATGTACGAACGATTCGTCACTTCCAGCCAAACATTGCGGTACAGACCGCCGGCATAGGTGAAATCGAGCCCAGATTGTGGCCGTCCGGGCGGAAAACTCGCGTTGTCGCGGTTGTCCAGCCGCAATTCAACTTCGATATCCCGGCTTACATCGTTCGACAAGTCCAAATCAAACGGTAAGTAGCCACCGGTGTGCTGGAGTCTATGGGTACCGTTCACCCAAACATCGGCCACCTGCATGGCGCCTTCAAACTTCAACCCCACCCGTTTTCCGTGCCAGGAAGGAGACGATTTGAAAGTCTTCTTGTACCAAACGATGCCTTGAAAAGAATGAAATTCCGAAGCCGTGTCGTCTTCCAACCGCGCGGAATGAGGAAGGTTAACCGGCTCCCAGTCGGACCCGGTGTACGGATTCAATGTCAGGGGTAAGGGTGATTCTTCTCGGTGGAACGCCCAGTTATCGTTGACCCGAATGTCCCGGGGCGTCATCAACACGCCCATTGCCACGGCTAACCAAAGCACGCCTCATTCTACAACTCGAAGCGCGAACGGAAAAAAAAAATGGGAAACGCGAGTGAACCAGCGTTTCCCTGGTCGTGCCGAAACGAGCTTTACTTCTCTTCTTTGAATTCGGCGTCGATCACGTCGTCTTCGGAAGGAGTGGTTCCGCCGTCCGAAGCGTCCGCCTCGGAGCTCACTTGCTTGTAAAGCAGTTCGCTGATGGCGTGAGAAACTTCCTCGAGCGCGGTGAAGCCCACCCGGATGGCATCCAAGTCATCCGTTGCCAGCGACTTTCGCAGTTCTTCGATTCGCTCGGTGGCTCGCTGACGAGTCGTCTCGTCAACCACGCCTTCCTTCGCTTCGCGCAGAGTCTTCTCCGTGTTGTAGATCAGGCTTTCGGCCTTGTTCTTCTCTTCGATGAGCTCCTGAGCCCGCTTATCCGCCTCGGCGTTCAGCTCTGCTTCGCGAACCATGCGCTCAATCTCGTCCTTGCTCAACGAGCCCGAACCGGTGATCGCGATCTGCTGCTTGGCTCCCGTGGATTTCTCCTGCGCCGACACATTGATGATCCCGTTGGCGTCGATGTCGAACGTTACTTCGATCTGCGGACCGCGGGCGGGCATCGGCGGGATCCCGGCCAGATGGAATCGACCGAGCGACTTATTGTCGCGCGACATCGGTCGCTCTCCTTGGAGAACGTGAATCTCTACTTCCGGCTGATTGTCGGCGGCCGTGGTGTAGGTTCGGCTCTTCTTGGTAGGGATCGTCGTGTTTCGGTCAATGATCTTGTCGAAAATGCCACCCTGCGTTTCCACACCCAGCGATAGCGGAGTGACGTCGAGCAGAACGATGTTCTTGACCTCACCACCCAGAACACCGGCTTGGATGGCGGCGCCGATGGCGACCACCTCGTCCGGATTCACCGATCGGTTCGGCTCCTTACCGGTGAGCTTCTTCACCAGTTCCGAGACCTGCGGCATTCGGGTAGATCCACCCACCAAGATCACTTCATCCACCTCGTTCGGCGCCATCTTGGCGGCTTCCAGAGCGTCAAAGAACGGCTTCTTCACGCGCTCCATCAGGTCGGCCGTCAGTTCCTCAAACTTCGCCCGCGACAGATTAAGGTCAAGGTGCTTGGGACCATCCTGATCCGCCGTGATGTACGGCAGGTTGATGTTGGTGGTCATCTGGCTGGAAAGCTCGATCTTGGCGCGCTCGGCGGCTTCGCGGAGTCGCTGAACCGCGGCCTTATCCTTCAGAAGGTCAACGCCCTGGTCCTTCTTGAACTCCGTAGCCATCCAGTCCACGAGCTTGTTGTCAAAGTCGTCACCGCCAAGGTGGCTGTCGCCATTGGTGCTGCGAACTTCAAAAACGCCGTCTCCGACTTCCAGTACCGATACGTCGAACGTACCGCCGCCGAGGTCGAATACCAGAATCGTCTCGTTGGTCTTCTTATCCAGACCGTAAGCAAGCGCGGCTGCCGTCGGCTCGTTGATGATTCGCAGAACCTTAAGACCGGCGATTTCGCCCGCATCCTTGGTCGCTTTTCGCTGAGCATCGTTAAAGTAGGCCGGAACGGTGATGACCGCCTGGTCAACCGAAGTACCAAGATAGGCTTCGGCATCGGCCTTCAACTTCTGCAGAATCATCGCCGAAACTTCTTCGGGGGTGAGATCCTTTCCGAGCGCCGGCACCGTAACCGCAGCGTTGCCACCCTTACCGGTCGTCAATTTGTAGCTAATTCGAGACGCTTCGTCCTTGACGTCGGCAATCGTGTGACCCATGAACCGCTTAATCGAGCTGATCGTATTCTCCGGGTTCATCACGGCTTGGCGCTTAGCGGTCACGCCGACAACTCGCTCACCGTTGTTCTTGAAGCCGACGACGCTGGGAGTAGTGCGATTACCTTCCGACGTACTCCTTACTACCGGCTCGCCGACTTCCATCACCGCGACCACCGAGTTGGTGGTTCCTAAGTCAATTCCTACTGTCTTTCCCATGTTCTTATACTAAACTTACGTGAGCCTATTAGACTCACTTCTTTGTTACGGAGAGATGATACCTCCTATCTAACGCCCTTTGGCTGGCTGACGTAGGTCCAATGCCGCCGCTCGGTTAACATGAGGGAGTGCCCGAGTTGCCCGATGTGCTCTTGTACAAACTGCGAATCTCCGAACGCGTGATCGGTCAGCCGCTGACATCTCTGTGGGTCAGCTCGTTTTCGGTGCTCAAAACGGTTGACCCGAAGCCCACGGCGTTTGACGGAAAGGAGTGCGTTGCCGTCGGCCGAATCGGGAAGCGGATTCTGCGCGAATTCGAAGGTGGGCTGACCGCGGCAATTCATCCGATGATCGCGGGCCGTTTCACCTGGGGTCCACCCGCTACGGCAAAACCGCGCGACCGAGATACCCATCTGGGATTCGACTTCCCCAGTGGACGCCTCTTACTGAAAGAGTTTGGGCACAAAAAGCGTGCTCAGCTGCACCTGTTTTCCGATCCGGCGGCGGCCCAAAGGCTAGAACAAGGCGGCGCGGACCTGTTCACGATGACGCCCGAAGAGTTTCAGGAACGGCTGAAACTCGAAAATCGAACCCTCAAGCGCCGACTCACCGATCCCTCAGTCGCCTGCTGAAAGACGATTGGCCGCGATCTATCGATGAGTGGGAGCAGAAGTTCGGCTAACCAGATCGATTTTTCGAATCTAAGGGATGCACAACCTGATCTTAAGAGTAGAGTAGATGAGTAATGAGCGTTAACTTCACCATTAATTTTTCATTTGAAGATGGTTGGTGGACATCCCAGATCGTTGAAGAACCAGCGGCGATCGGACAAGGCCGCACGAAAGAAGACGCGAAACTCAATGTTCTAGGCGCTTTACACGACTTGTATGAGGCGCGACGACTCCGCGCTACGGTTACCGCCGAGCGCGAACTGATCACTCTGTCCGGCTAGCGCCCGGCGGGGCTAGGTACTCCAAGTTGCTTACAGATTGCCCTTACGGTGCCTGGGGCAATCTCAGAATGTCGCGAAACGCTGGATTGCTCTCCCACGGAATTTACGACGATCGTGTGCCCGCCGCCTTCATGATCCACTCGACACCCGTGGGCCCGTAGGTGTTGCATCAGGTCTCGACGACTCACCGGGCGTGCTAGCTCCGACCCAGCAAGGTGGACAATTCGTACGCCTCAACTTCCGAAATCCACGAAACTCCTTCCGCTACATTCGCCCGACGGCACAGTTCGTTCCACACCTCACCGAACGGAAGGCACTTGGCTTCCTCCATCAGGGCGAGCTTTTGGGCAAACTTGCCCTCCGATTCAAGCTCCTGCACCCGAGCCGTGGGATCCAGCAATGCGTACAGGAGCGCCTTCCGCGTCGACCGGATTCCCAGCACGTAGGCGGCAATCCGGTTAACGGACGCATCGAAGAAGTCCAATGCGACAATCATTCGGTTCAGTGCTCCACCCCTTTGAAACTCTAAGAACACATTCTTAAGCTCGTCGCTGAAAATGACGATGTGGTCGCTATCCCATCTTAACGGGCGCGATGTGTGAAGGAGAATGCGATCCTGAAATTGAAGGAGCGACGAGACCTTATCGGCAATGGATTCGGTGGGATGAAAATGGCCCATATCCAGGCAGAAAAGCTTCTTTCGCGACAGCGCATACTGCGTGTAGAACTCAAACGAACCCACCACGTAGTCTTCACTGCCCAGACCGAAGAGTTTCGATTCCACCGCATCCACGCAGCCCGCGATCGGCTCCGCCAAGATTTCATCCAGTGACTCCGTCAGACGCCGCCGGGGGCTCCACCGATCGGCCGGGTGATCTTTGGCGCCGTCGGGAATCCAGTGATTGTTGACGCAGTCGCTTCCCTGGGCCGCGGCCATAGCGGCGGCAATTTTTCGGGCGGCAATGCCGTGCCGAACCCAAAACCGTCGAATCTCCTCGTCGGCACTGGAGAGTGTGTAACCCGCGTCCGCCTTTGGATGCGCGAAATAGGTCGGGTTGAAATCGAGTCCGATGCCCTGTTCAGCGGCCCAGGCCATCCAGTTGGAAAAGTGGGCCGGTTCCAGCTCGTCTCGTTCGACCTTTTGACCCGCCGTTTCGGCGTACGAAGCGTGCAGGTTAACCCGGTGGACGCCCGGAACCATACCGATTACCTTCGCCAGATCGGCTCGAACTTCTTCGGCATTGCGCGCGCGACCCGGATAGTTTCCGGTGGCCATAATGCCGCCGCCGCTGCTGGACGCATCCTTTACCTCAAACCCCGCCACATCATCGGCCTGCCAACAATGAATAGAGATCGGGATCGCCAACGCCGCCGCGATCGCCGCTTCCACATCCACTCCCCACTCGGCGTACGCCTCCACCGCATGATTCAGTTGATTCACGCGGCGGTTTTACCTCCCTCGAAACAAAGAATTCGGCGTATATTGAATCCGTGACGACAATTCTCGCTACCATCTTGCTGGGTCAAGCCGGTTACCCCGCCATCGTAACCGACAAAAACCTCTATGCCACCACCGATTTTCGGGGAAAAGCGGCCCCAAAGATCGATGTTTCCAGCTGGAAATGGCTCTCCGTACCGTCGGGTAAGGGCGGGGGACTCACCGCCGATGCGCTGAAAGGCAAAGTGGTCGTCATCGACTTTTGGGCAACTTGGTGCGGTCCGTGCCGGGAGCTGATTCCCGAAATGAACGAGTGGGCGATCAAGTTTAAGAACGACGCCATCTTCATTGGTCTCAGCGACGAAACACCCGACAAGATCAACGAGTTTCGCAAGTCCAACCCGATGGTCTACAACGTCGCCACGGACGAGAAGAAACTACTTTCCAAGACTCTGGGCGTAAAGGGAATCCCCCACGTCATGGTGATTTCCCCCGATGGCACCGTCCGTTGGCAGGGATGGCCGCAAGACGATAAAGATCGCCTCACGGCCGATAAACTGGCGGCGATCATCGCCGCCAGCCAGAATGCCGTCAAAAAATCGGGCTAGCTAGGTAGTCGGAAAATCGGGGGCGGTGCTAATCAGATAGACCTGCGCGTGGTGATACGCCGGGTGATAAGCCAACCGGGCAAACGCCCCCGTTCCGTCGATGACGGGACCCAGCGCACTCACGATGCTGCGTCCCCGCCATGCGTCTGGCTCTTCAATCAGCGGTCGCAGATAGGCCGACGCCCGATCCAAGATCTGCGTCACTAACTCCATCGTGATCTCCTCTTCCCCAAACGGAAACTCGAGGTCATTGACGACCCCCTGAGTGGAGGCTTGCGCCACCCGCGCATCCAATCCATCGAGAGATTCCTCCTGAAGCTGCGAGGCGAAGAACATCTCCACTCCCGCCACGTGAATAGCGGCCTCGCCGATGGTCAGCGACTTCGGGTGCAGACGCCAATTCAGCTGAGCATCCGACAAACCTTCCAAGGAGCCCAAAAACCGTCCCCGCACCAAGTCCCAAGTCACCGAAAAATCCGACATGCAGCAAAGATACCTACTGCTCCGGAAAATCTCACCCCGCCCTAATCCGAGTTCACGCGAACGTGATAAGAAACCGATCCGAGGCGAATCACATCATCCGGCGATAGCTGCGTGCGCATATTGGCGACCAATTTAGCGTCATTCAGCATGGTGCCATTGCTGCTTCCGATGTCGGTGAGGAATACGCCGCCGTCCGTCACTTCAATCAATCCGTGTCGACCGCTCACGTACGGATCCGCCATCTGGATGTCATTATCGGACTTTCGTCCGAACGAGTTAGCCCCGGCTCGCAACGGAAACTCTCGATCCGGACCGACGAGTACGGCGGGCGAAGTTTCCTTCTTCGGTTGCGCCGCCATCACGCCGGTCTTGTTGCCCGTAAACGCCAGGGTAGTGTTGCCGCCTTTCGCACCTGGTAACTGAAGCTGAAACTCAAATCCGCCCAGAGAGATCTTTTCCCCGCCCGCCAGAGCCTTCTTTACTCCGGGGGTGAGCGGTTGACCATCCACTTTGGTTCCGTTCGTTGAACCCAGGTCTTCCACTTCCAGACGACCATCGGTATGCGTCACCTGGGCGTGGCGACGGCTGATGCGCGCATCGGTGGTCAATATGTCGCCCTCCCGCCCAATCACGGTCACGCCGGGCCGCAGCGGGTGCTCGCGGCCGCCAGATTCCACCAGCATCGGCAACTGGATCGCCGGTGCTCCAAACGCGTCTCCTTCCAAAGCGCGATCAAAAATCAGCCCGCATTCCATGCAGAACTTCAGAAAGGCCGGATTAAAAGTTCGGCACACCGGACACTGCACCGGCTTGATGGTTTGGGTTGCCTCCACCGTCGCCTTGACCGTGGGCGCCATCCCCATCATGGTTTTGTTGGGGTCGAGACTCGGCGGAGTCCCCATCTGGGTCCGATTCGGGTCCGAAGACAACAACTGCGTTCGATTGAGATCCGCCATGAAACTTCACTATACGACGGTTTGATCCCGCCGATCGTTCTAGCTTAGCCGTTGCCGAATCTCGGCCAGATCCAGTTCATCCACCGAGAATTCCTTTTCCCGACTGGTATGCCCCCGCACTAGCTCTACTTTTCCCTTGGCCAGTTTTAGCTTTTTGGCTAAGGCCGCATGGACGGCGTCATTCGCCTCGCCATCGGTCGGTGCGGCCGTGACGTAGACGCGAATGCCCGCTTCGGACACTTCGATCCGCTCGCGAGACGCCCGCGGAGTCACCCGAACCGTAAATCTAGCCACAATAGAATCATGGCGAATATGGAAGGCAACGACAAAGTCATCTCCGGAAAGAAGTTTCTGCCCATTTTCGGAATTGGAATCCTGGTCTTCATGGTGGTAGGAATTGCCGTCACCTGGGTCATCGGCCAGTTGGCGTTACCCTTGTTCGAAAAGAAGTCCAAATCGACTGCCCCATTTTCCACCGAGCGGCCTGCCCCGCCCACCGGCGAGACACGATAAACTCTCCGCACCACCGATGACGCTGGAGCAAAACCCATGACCCCGACGCGGGAGGAGTTTCTACACTTCTCCGCCGGCGAGAAAGCCCTCTTTTACGTCCTCATCGCCATCTCTCTGGCGGTGATGGCGGCCCAAATTCGCACCCGGATTCGACTTTGGCAAACTGGTCGCCCGCTCGATCCCATTCCCAACCCCGTTCGCCATTGGATCGGCAATCTCTCTCGTTACGTTTTGGGGCAAAAATCGGTCCGCGCTTCCCGGCCCCGTTCGGGTGCCCCGATGCACCTGCTGATCTTTTACGGATTTCTGGCCCTCACCATCGCGACAACGCTGCTAGCCATTAATACTTACAGCCCGGTGAAATTCCACCAGGGCAACTACTACCTTCTTTTCGAGTTCACCTTCGACACCCTGGGCCTCCTATTGCTCGTCGGCCTCGCGTGGGCACTGGGTCGGCGGGTGACAACCAAAGCTCCCATCGCGAAGCACTGGTCGGACCTCGCAATTCTGGCCCTGTTATTGCTGATCACCTTCAATGGCTACTTGCTAGAAGCCGGTCGAATCGCCAACAATCCGAAGCCTTGGGACTCCTGGAGTTGGGTGGGATACGGCATGGCAAAGCTATTACCTGCCGTATCGGAACCCGGCTATAAGGCTCTCTGGTGGTTCCACATCGTATTGGTGATGGCCTTTTTCGCCGTCATTCCGCAACTCCGCATCCGTCACGTTCTGCTGGCGATTGCGACCACCGCTCAACCACCCGAACGCGCCATGGGAGCTCTCCGCACGATTCCGATGGAAGAGGTGGAGCAAACCGAGCAGGTCGGAAGCAAGTTCGCTAAAGACTATTCGCGCTGGCACCTGATGTCCCTGGATGCATGCATGGAGTGCGGTCGCTGCACAGAAGTCTGCCCGGCTTGGAACGTGGGCAAAGTCCTCAATCCAAAGCAAGTAGTACAGGATGCCCGCGCGGCCATGGCCACCGGGGAAGCCCTGGCTCCCCGAATTACCGAGGAAGCACTCTGGCAATGCACCACCTGCAACGCATGCCAAGAGGCCTGTCCGGTCCTCATTCGACACGTAGACCTGATCACCGATGTCCGCCGAAATCTGGTTAGCGAAGGCGAGCTCAGCGGCTCCGCCGCCGTGATGCTACGACAAACCGCCTCCACCAAATCTGCCTGGGGATCTCCCATCCGAGAGCGGGAAAAGTGGATGGAAGGGCGCGAAATTCCCCTCTGCCGCGACGGCCAAGCGTTCGAATTTCTATTCTGGGTGGGGTGTGCGGGTGCGACCGATCCGGCTGGAATAAAGACTACGCAGGCAGTCGCCGACCTGCTGAAAAAGGCCGGGGTGTCGTTTGCCTGCTTGGGACAGGAAGAAGCCTGTACCGGAGACCCAGCGCGACGAGTTGGCGAAGAGTTCCTATTCCAAGACCGCGCCACCGAGAACCAATCCGTCTTTGAGCGTTACGGGGTTAAGAAGATTGTTACCGCCTGTCCGCATTGCTTCAACTCTCTGAAAAACGAATATGGGGAATTCGGAGCCAAACTCGAGGTGTATCACCACACCCAGCTCCTGCAAACCCTCGTCTCCAAGGGTCAGTTGCTGGCGGCCAAGCCAGCTCGGCGCACCGTGCTCCACGATCCCTGCTACCTCACCCGCGTGAACGGTGAGGTAGCTGCCCCTCGCGCCCTCGTGGAAGGAATGGTTGAGCCCGAGTTTGCCGGCGTGAAGACGCGCTGCTGCGGTGCCGGCGGCGGTCGCATGTGGATGGATGAACCGCCCGAGCATCGTCCCGCTACCGCTCGCATGGATCAACTGCGGGCGACCGGAGCCACGCAAATCGCCGTAGCCTGCCCCTTCTGCCGCATCATGCTAGACACCGGACACCAAGACGAATCCATCCGTTTGGTCGATCTGGCCCAGCTCATGCAGGAGGCCAACGCCGCCGACGCCCCTTCCGCTAATATGGAGGTCGCATGATTGTTGGCCTCGGCATCGACCTCGTTGAAATTGACCGGATTCGACGCGCGATGGAAAACCCACGGTTTATCCAGCGGATTCTGACTCCGCTGGAACGGGAATACGCCGTGACTCCGTTCCAGGTAGCGGGCCGATGGGCCGCCAAAGAGGCCATCGCCAAGGCGATCGGACTAAAACTCAAGTGGCACCAGATCGAGATCCTCCCCAACGAATTTGGCGAGCCGGTAGCCGAGATCAAGTCTCCCGACTACGATCTGAATCGGATGCGACTAAAAATCTCGATCTCCCACGAGCGAACCCATGCCGTGTCGGTAGCGATACTCGAAAGGATCGTCATTCACTCTCCGATGTATTGACCTGGAACGCGGTGTACCCAGTTTTAGGACCTCAGACCTAGAGATGGAACCTTAGTCTATGGCGCTCACGTTTTATACAGCATAGACCCTCAAGGGTCAAGATAAAGACATGAGAACCATCTTGCACCGACACCCAGCTGCCGACTTCCGCGCCATCGAAGCCATGATGGAGCAAATCTTCTCCGCGCCGACTCCGCAGGAGAACGTACTGGCCCTGCCCGTTGACATCACGGAACTGCCAAACCAACTCACAGTGCGCGCGGCTGTTCCCGGCATTCACCCCGATCATCTCGACATTCAGGTCGACAACAACGTGTTGACGATCCGCGGCGAATTCACCGCCCCAACGTTCGCGGAAGGAGAGAAACTCTACCGACGCGAGTTGAGTTACGGCAAGTTTGCCCGGAGCGTTCGGCTGCCGGAGAACGCCAACGTCAACGGCATCCAGGCTGAATTCGCTTTTGGCTTGGTAACCATCACAGTGCCTCGGATCGAGCCCGAAAAGCCGACTCCGGTCCGAATCTCGGTTAAAAACCAAGATCTCAAGTCCTTCGACGCGCCCGCCGAAGATCTTGTCGCCTAATCGCACCGGATAGCAAACCCAACCGGCCTCCACGTCACAATAAGGCGTGGAGGCCATTTTTGCGATCCTGGGAATCATCCTCGTCGTCGCCGCCGTGTGGGACGGAATCGAAACCTTAGTCCTCCCGCGAACGGTGGATCGCCGCGTCTCCATCACCACCATCTACTATCGACTCTGCTGGGGATTGGTCCGCGCCGGGGCTCGCCGACTCCGCAATCACAGCCTCCAACAGCGCATTCTGAGTGCCTACAGTCCCCTCAGCTTACTGATCCTTATCGCGCTGTGGGCAGTCCTCATTGTGTTCGGCTACGCGCTCATCTTCTACGGCCTGCGCATCCCGTTTACGGGCGGAGTGCTGCCATCGTTCGCGCAACTTCTCTATGCGAGTGGCGTCACGTTCTTCACATTGGGCTATGGCGATCTTACGCCCATCACCGGAGCCGGACACACCATCGCCGTGCTTGAAGCCGCCAACGGCTTCGGTTTCCTGGGCCTCCTAATCGGCTTTGTCCCGGTCCTGTACGGCACATTTTCGCGACGTGAGGCATGCATTTTGCTTCTTGATGCCCGGGCCGGATCGGAGCCGACGGCGTTCGAAGTCATCCGTCGCCACGCCGAATCCGACGCGTGGCCAGAACTGATCCAACTCCTCAAAACTTGGGAAGAAATGTCGGCCAGTCTCCTCGAAAGCTACATTTCCTTCCCCGTGCTGGCCTACTACCGAAGCCAGCACCTAGATCAGTCGTGGCTGCGCGCCATCACCACCATCATGGACACCTGCGCCCTCATCGAGAGTGCCTATGATGCCGACGGCCCCTATGCGAAATCTTTGAGGTTCCAGGCAAGAAACACCTTCGCCATGGGTCGCCACCTCCTGGTCGATATCAGCTATATCCTCGGTGCGAGTCCCGATCCCAATTGGCCGTCGCGACTCGCCGAGGCGGAATCAATTCCCATGCG
>Ga0114959_10000640_pt1 | contig 32833 bp, 33 predicted proteins | sample C_130625_EF_Meta_FD_87317 | JGI IMG/M metagenome (GOLD analysis project Ga0114959, IMG submission 87317) | Freshwater microbial communities from Lake Croche, Canada to study carbon cycling - C_130625_EF_MetaG | ecosystem: Environmental > Aquatic > Freshwater > Lake | place: Lake Croche, Canada... | reverse complement strand
GTAGTCGACGTTGGCATCGGGCTGGACAACCCAGACAAGCTCCTTGCAAGGGTGGTTGAAGTTCAACTTGATCTTGTTCGACGAGGAACCGACCGACTCGTCACCCGTGAACTGGAGCTGCTCGAAGAGGTACTCGTGGGGGTTCTGCGCCATCTTGCGGCGCTCGTCCGTGTCGAGGAAGATGTAGTCGACGTAGAGAGACGCCGCCACCAACGACTGCTGGTAAGCCGCCGAGACGGACAAGATACCCGTGGCGGCCGTGAGGCTGCTCACCGCCCACAAGCACTCGCCAATGGGGCGGAGATCCAGGTTGATCTTAACTTCGTGATACTGGAGAGCGATCAAAGGGAGGGCCAAGCCCGGGTTGCGGTTCCACCAGAAAAGGAGAGGCACGTAGAGCGTCGTCTCCGGGAGCGCGTTACGAGGAGCGCACACCTGAGCGGGGCCACCGGCCGCCGCGCAAGGGCCGTTCACGTTGGCGAACGTGGGGTCCGTGATGTAGGTAAGCTGGGTCGTGTTACCAATCATCTTGAAGTAACCACGCTGCTGCTCCGACGTGAGCGTCAACTGGTTCCAGATGTGCATCCAGTCACCATATTGGCGGTCAATGCGCTGACCACCGATCTCGACCTCGACCTGAGCCACCAACTGCTCACCGATGAAATCCATCCAGCGGGCATAGACACCCGTGTTCGTGGCAGCCATCGACTGGTTGATCTCAGGAAGCGTCACCTGAAGGTACGTGCGGTAGCACAAATCACCGTTGCGGGAGATCGTGCACGTGACACGGCGACCGAAGTCGGCCTGACCAGAGAAGGTCTGCTCGATGGACTCCATCGCGAAGTTCGTGTGGCGTCTGTAAGACACCTTCCAGAAAGTGATCTCAGGCGTTCCCGTGAGGAAAACGTCCTGAGCACCGTAAGCGACCAATTGCATGAGTGCACCCCCCATATTTTATATTATACTATTGCTAAAGAAAATAATTTCCAAGGTATACATATTTTTATATTAATACAAAATAATATAAAAACATCGCTGTTTATTTACAGCACCTTCAGCAGTTACTGTATCCAATAAATAAATTATCATGTCAGCATATTTATATAAAAAGAACATAAAGATATCTCCGCTAAATACAGAGAAACATGACCGACTACACAATACTACTAGAAAAATATGAGGAACTAAAAAGGGTATATGATGAGCTTATACTGGAACTGGAATCCACTAAAGAACACTTGAAGAGGTACACCGCACCCTCGCGCAAGAAAACGTACTACGAAAACCACAAAGAAGAATTGAAAGAAAAGTCACGGAATTTCGTGGTTTCTAAAGAAAAGAAAAGGGAATACAACCGCAGGTATGCGGAAAAGAAAGCCGCACAAAAACAGCTAAATAAAGCTGGAGTTCGTCCTTCGTTATTAGGCGATTTTTCTCCAAATATACCTGAAAACGGATATAAAGAATAGATGCGAGAACATACTAATTATAAAATATTTAGAAATTGTATATGTCTACACAATGTGAACACGGCAAAAGAAAAAGATATTGTGTCGACTGCGGAGGAAGTCAAATCTGTATTCATAAAAAACGTAAATCTAGGTGTCCTGAATGTGGAGGTAACGAATTCTGTCAACACCAAATATTTAAATACCGTTGTTTTGAATGTGGTGGTAACTCCATTTGTGACCATAATAACCGTAGAGATAGATGTAAAGATTGTGTACATTTATTATTTTGTGAACATAATAACCGTAAAGCGACATGTCAATTATGTAAAGAGGAACGTACATGCCAGCATAACAAGACACGTGATAAGTGTAATATTTGTAATCCTACTTATTATCACTGCGAACATCATATTACAAAGAATAATTGTAAAATATGTTCAACGACTGCTTATTGTCAACACGGAAAATACAAGCCACGGTGTAAAGAATGCGGAGGTTCATCATTATGTCAATCTACGTTCTGTGATAAAATGGCCATCAAACGCTATAACAATTATTGTCTAACGTGTTGTATTCACGTTTGTCCAGAAATCGAGGTGATCAGAAATTACAAGACCAAAGAGCGCAATGTAGTAGAACATGTATTGGAACGATTTCCTGATTTTACCTGGGTTTCCGACAAAAAGGTCCAAGACGGGTGTTCCAAGCGTCGTCCCGACCTATTACTCGATTATGGATCACACATTATCATTGTAGAAATCGACGAAAATCGTCACAAAGATTACGAAAGCGCCTGTGAAAATAAGCGTATGATGGAAATTTCGCAAGATGTCGGACACCGACCCATCGTATTTATCCGGTTCAATCCCGACGACTACATCAATGACGACGGTAAAAAAGTGACCTCCTGTTGGAAAACCAACAAATTGGGGGTGTGCTCCATTCCTGTCTCCAAACAACCGGAATGGAACATGCGCATTGAAACTCTCTTGAACACGATACAACAATGTATGGCCTCTCCGAGCGAAAAGACCATCGATATTGTGGAACTGTTTTACTAGATACAGTAATCACCTCTGTAAACGCACCGCGACCCGTTTATCCGACGGCGATGCGTTTTTATCCAGACGATATTGCCCGCAGGGTCCACAGTGATCCTCGTTCGACCAATCTATTTTATGGTCTAATTTGGTAGTACATTCCTCGATTCTCCACCTACCTACCGGCATAGGTAATTCTCTGAAAAACAGTCGTTTGATGGCACTCACAACTTGTCTCATCGTATGGTAATATATACACAGCTTTGTTTTTATCAAAATAAACTAGCGCCGGCATCTAGACCGTTTCACCTAAAACCATGTTGGATTCGATGAATGTGCGCAGATAGTCTTCTCGGAAAATTTCCCGTTTACCCTCGTGCTTTTTTGAAAACACGTATTTTTCGTCCTCTTTTTTTACAGACCATCCTTGATCAAGTGCGTTCATAATAAATGTCATCTTTTTTAAATGAAGCCAACTCATTTTAATGGTAGGATCTGTATCCATAATCCAACTACCCTCCGTCAATAAAATATGATTTATTTAATTAATTCATATTTTCCGATAAATTATATAGAATTATCGCCCACCTAATAAGATAAAACAAAAACATAAAAAATCCCCCAAATTCTGTATATTTGTTTAATATAGAACTGTAGGAGAAAATGGAATCGACTGCGCTTAAAAACTTTATAAGAAAACGTGACCCCACTACCCATACTATTGATAAAAAACACTCCCAAATGTTGGAACATTTTAACAAAATAGAGACAGAAATTATTCCTCAATTGCGCGGCGAAATTCACGAAATCAAACAAATCGTCTCTGACATCTCCAGTAAAATGGATGCGGATACTGAAAATCAAGGTAAATTAGTAGATCAACGAATAGAACTTCAGGACAAAATGGAATTACTTAAAACCCGGATAAAGTCCCTAAAGCGCGAAAAAAAACAGTACTTTTTGGAAAATTCCACCCATATTTTCAATTATTTTGAAGAAAAGAAACAAATATCGTCGGGGGAAAAACAACACGTGAATGTTCTCAATTCCTTCTTCAAAGTCAAACCCAAGGAAAACGACACCACCGAACAAGCCGCCGAAAATCAGACTAAAATTAAGCACAACATCAACCAATATTGGAAAAACGTGGACAACGAAATCACCAACATCCAGGATTTCGTGGTCCCCACCGACGTGTGTACGTTTTGCCACAAGGGGGAATTCATTCCCCAAGACGAAGAGGGCATTTTGATCTGTAACAGTCCCCTATGCGGTAAATTCATCAGCTACATTGTGGACAGCAACAAACCGTCCAACAAAGAACCGCCCAATGAAGTCTCTTACACTGCCTATATTCGTCTCAACCATTTCAAGGAAATATTGTCGCAATTTCAGGCCAAAGAAACCACCCAAATTCCGGAGAGCGTCATCGAAGACATCAAGCGACGCATCAAAAAGGAGCGCATCAAGGATTATGCGAAAGAACTCAACTACGACAAGATGCGCGAAATTTTGCGGAAATTGGGCTACAACAAATATTTCGAGCATATTCAGTATATCAATTCGATATTCGGGATACGCCCGCCCATCATGAGCGACGAACTTCACGAAACCCTCTGTGTGTTGTTCATCGAAATACAGAAGCCGTGGGCGCTCCATTGTCCCCCCGATCGCACCAATTTTTTCAATTACACGTATACCCTCTATCAATTGTGTGTATTGTTGGACCAGACCCAGTATTTGCCGTATATTCCGTTGTTGCGCGATCTCATCAAACAGCGTCAAATGGACCTCATTTGGAAAGAAGTGTGTGCGGAACTGGGCTGGCAGTATTTTCCCACAGTTTAGACCACATAAATATATAGATATAGTACAATGAAACGGGTCGGCGATGTATTTTGGAAATACATATTGACAATTTCCAGTTTCGGGTTTTTAGTACCGATTTTATTTACCACGAATCCCCTTTTTATCGTATTATTTTTCACCGTTTCTTTTGCGTCGGCCATGTTTTGGATAGATAGTGTCGAAAATTCGGTATTCCATACGATGGATGCGGCCATGGCGAGAATCGGTATTTTGTCCGTGCTGATATACAAATTATTTATCAATACAAATAATTTACAACTATTCTTGGGAATGGCGCTCGTAACGTTTTGGTTTATCTACAAATCGAACGTGGCGTCGCGAAAAAAATGGGCCGGCAAATCCCATATATTGTTTCATCTGTATTCCCACTTGGCGCTTATTGCGACAGGTATTGTGGCATTTTTACCTCCTCTCGAAGTTTAGTGTGGCCAATATTTTTTTTGGGGGGATTACCGGACGATTTCGTACCGGTCGTTATCCGGATAGTAATAGATACGCGCGCGTTTGTTCTCGTATTTGACTTCTGGTACGTCGTGATCCAGCGTACTCACGACGGTACCCTCATGTGGTTTATTGTCCGCATCGTAGAACTGTATAAGTTCCTTGTACTCGAGGTCGGGTACAAACTTTTTTTCTCCGGTGGGTAAAACCACATTCCTGCCCGTTTTTTGTTGTCTCGAACTACGCGATTTGGAGATGGATTTACGTTGAGTCGAAGGAACGCGTTTGGAAGTACGTCTGGTCGTGAGAACCGCCCGAGATTTCGCAGATTGGCTTGCGAGTTTTTTTAGGGTATGTGCGCGATTTTGGGATTTTAATTTTTCAACGTCGTTTTCTAAATTTCGCAAACGACGTTGAAAACCTTGTAATTGGAAATATACGTTATCCATCTTATATTATACCAAGATTTTTACAGTGTATACGTCATCCCGAGCGCTTGTAAAAATATTCTATAACAGTTATTGGATTTATTTTTGGCGTATATTTTTGGTCATTTTCTGTATTGTGAACGTCTTGTAAAAAACGAGTTGCTTGGTCACACCCATTCGTAAATGTTTGTTTCATTCTTTCGGGATGGATATCCAAAGAATTTTGTAAAATATCTATTTCCGGACGTATAATGACCAATTTATCACCAAAAATCTTTTTCATTTTTTCCAATTCAAATTCGCATAACCGATTGGAGGGAGTACAAATTAATTGCCAAATAAAAGTAAAAATGTTGGTTGGTTTGGGGGTTGGTAGTGATTTACGCGTAGAACAATCAATAAAATAATACATTCCATCAAAATTGTCATTCGCTTCTTTCTCTAAAATATAATCCAGTGGGTACATTTCCGTAATACCACCATCCGTGTATATCGTGTTATTAAATTCAATGGGGGGAACCGCCACAAATAATGCGGAAGAACAACGAATCCCCTCTAATAACGATTTACCAGAAAACCACGTATTTGTCTGATTCGACATATCATAAGCAACCACGTGGCATTTTTGTTCAGCAATTAGCAATTGCTCCTCTGTCAAATTTTTTTCTATATAATCTACGATTTTTATAGATTTGTATGCCCCCATTTTCAGTACAATCATCACTCCTAACATGAGGGTTGACGTCAAATTTATACCAAATAATTGATGTGGTTGTATTACATCAGTTAAACAAGTAATTTTATCAAAATAGGATTTTATAGGCGCGATGTTTTCACACGCCACAAATGGTGCCAAAATAGCACCAATGGATGTTCCAAATACTTGATCAATGGTATATTTGTTCGATTCCAATAATTTATGTAATACACCTAACTGAAAACAACCTCTCACCCCACCCCCCGGCAATATTACGCGTATCTTTTGTTTTTGTTCTTCTTTTTGTTCTTGGTTCATCTATATACTACTCTTTTACAAATTTTCGTCATAAAATAGGTGAACATTCTCTATGGTTTTATCTGTTTTATGTTCTGAGTGGGACCAATACTGGATTTGTTCACATAAACTGTCAAGCCTCTTTTGCCATTCCTTTACTTTGGTTTTTTTGATGGCACATGTCCCGGTTTTGTCTGTGCCCCAACACGATGGGATGCTTGTATTGTCCTTGGAAATGTATCCATCGGGATTAAATCGAATGAATACAATCGGGCGATGTCCTAAATCTTGCGATATTTCCATGATGCGTTTATTTTCACAGGAACAGTCATAATCGGTGTGTTGGTTCTCGTCAATCTCGACAATAATGATTTGGTACCCCAAATCAATAAGCAAATCGGGGCGGCGCTTGGAACAACCCTCTTGTACTTTTTTGTCGGCGATCCAAGTAAAATCGGGAAATTTTTCCAACACATGTTCAACTACATTTCGTTCTTTGGTTTTGTAATTTCTCGCATTCGGTTTATCTGGAAATACATAGATGAAACACCGAAAGCAATAACCCTCGTATTTATCTGTGGCGCGAATATCACATAGATGTGTCAAGCACTTTTTATGTTTTACATCCACCATGTCAGTCTGTTTGTGTTTGAAACAGTACAGTCCGGTCTTTTCACCAACATAATTGAAGTTCGGGCGTTTATTACAATTTTCAAACCGACATTTAGCATCTATAATATTAATCATATTATTCATTTTATGTAAACAACAATACAACGGCTCCTTAAAATTTACATAATTAAACAAAGCCCGCGTTTTACATTCTTCGTGAATACAATATTTTTTATGTTTAATATCAACCATGCCCGTTTCTTTGTGTTTTAAACAAAACAATCCGGTCCTTTCACCTTGAAAATTGAAATTAGGAATCTTCGGGCAATTTCTATATCTACATCTTCTTGTAACAATATTTACCATACCAGATAAACAGTGGTCTTTACAATAGATAGCTTTTGATTTATCATTATAATTATAACTCGGTCGTTTTTGACAGTTATTCTCAATACAATAACTATGTTTTACATCCACCATATTTTCTTTTTTGTGTTCATTACAAAATAATCCACCTTTTTGGTTAAGAAAATTAAAATTAGGAATCTTGTTACAGCCTTCTGTAACACAACGAATACTTATAACATTTACCATGTCTGATAAGCTGTGTTTTTTACAATATAATGGTTTGGATTCACCAATTTTATTATAAGATGGCATAGTTTTACATTCTTCGTATTCACACAACTTTCGGTAATATTTTTTTCTCTTTTTGTTTGTTATTTCTTGACACACAACAATATTTTCCATTATATTAGTCCTTTCTATAAGTAAATTACGCACGTTTCTTTAAATGGTTTCGGAAATAAGTTTTTTTTCTTTTTTTTTTAAATTGTATCGTTGGTTGTACTCTTTTTTTTTCTCTGGAGTTATCGTTTCTTTAATTTTTTGTTTTATTTCTTCTTTGTGATTTTCGTAATATTTTTTATTACGTGCTGGTGACGTGTATTTTTTAAGCTGTTCCTTCAATGAAGCATTTTCGCTCTCTAAAATATTAATTTTTTCCAGTAACTGTTCTTGGTCCATTTTACAATAATATAAAAACTTATATTTTTATATCATTTTAATTTCCATTTTTTCCTTACCATTTATGCTGTTACAATCTAGGGAACGACACCAAATTCATTCCGATCCCGAGCCCTGCTCCCCCGCGCGCACTGGAAGCCATGCTAGGGATGAACACGTCCAACACGGAGAACGTGGCCGCCGCCATCAACGCGATGATGACCACCTCCTCAATGTTCAACTGTTTCTTGGGGATCACGTACGCCGCAATGGCGACCATGATACCCTCAATAATGTACTTGATGGCGCGTTTGATCAATTCGCTAAAATCAAAAGTCAGACCGCTCATTTTACACGAATATTATATTATAACCAAACAAAAAAATATATATCCTGATAAAACACTTAAATAAAAATTTCTCTAAATACATATCATTGAAAAATGTCCCTGCCCTTTGAGCGGAAAAATATGCCCGACGGGTCACCCAACCCTAAATACATTGATTTGTGTGACGAAGACGCCCCTTTGGCCGGACAAAAATTCGCCTGTATGTCCTTTGTTTCTCCGGAGAAGTTGCTGAAAAAACGCGAGGTTTTCTTGTTCGACCAGTTTATCAAGCAATGGGACTTTACTAAATCCATGTCCAAATTCAAGGATTTTCTAAATTTTGCGGCGTACAAATACAATTTGAAAATCGATGACGTTATCGCGGACTTTAATGATTTCACTAAAGAAGAAGAATCCAAGCTCAAAGAGAACACGGTCGAGGACGATTACAAGAATTTTATGGATAGTAACGAGGATACCCTAAACCAACAATTTCAACGGGCGCATGCGTTTCAAACGTCGACGCGCGGCCTTAAGATTCGCGGTGTGTTTCCCACGCAGGACGAGGCCGAATTTCGCTGTAAGAAGCTGCGCGAAATCGACCCCAACCACGACATTTATGTGGGGCCGGTGGGGATGTGGATTCCTTGGGACCCCGACGCGTACAAGACGGGACGCATCGAATTCATGGAGGAGGAACTCAACCAGCTGCACAACGAGAAGATTAAGAATGAGGCCAAGGCCAAGGAGGAGTTTGAGCGTCGCGTGAAGGAGGCGAAGAAGAAGGCCATTCAGGAGAACATTGAATTGGCTAAAAAGAGCGGCAATGTGTTGACCCAGACCATCAACGAGGATGGTGAGCTCATCGGGGTGCGCGAGAAGGTGAATTTCGACGAGCGTGAAGTGGCTGAAAAAGATGCCAACATCAACATCCGCAATGAGTTGCTAAAGAAGGCGGCCGAGGCCGAGGGAGTGGAAAACATCAATATTTGAGAATGTTATTGTTTTTTACGACTGTTTTTACGACGAGACTGGGACTTTGAATTCGCCTTAATGACATATCCGCCCCGTGTGCGATTTTTGCGGGGGTTTTTGGATGATTTCCCTCCTTTTTGGGGTTTGGGGGTAAGTGGAGAAGTTTTTGGTCTGAAAAAATTAACAACAGTTCCCCACCATGACGAACCCGTTGTTGATGGGTTGGTTACTGGATTAGATGCGTTAATTACTGTTTCGGGATTTTTGTTTTCTGTTGTTGGTACCATTTTATATAAAATAGACACATTTTATATGAAAATCTCATGATACCGCGATACAAAAATAATTGTCTAATATTACCCGTATATTGATACTGCGACTCATTATGGTCGCACATACCGCTTTCGCAATAGTATCCCACGTCCCAAACAATTCGTTGTTATCCATCATTCTTTTTACACTGATAAAAATTGATTCGAATCGAATTTATTGTAAATATAATACAAACGCGCATATGAGTGAATTTACGCGAAATATTGAGGAATTAATACCAAAAATAGCCAATAACAAGGGTAGTTTGTGGAAATATATTCACAGAAATTTAAAACAAAATGTACATTTTATTGAAACCCCACATAAAGGACAAAATAGTATTTTAAGAAAACGTGGAGGACATAATAAAATCGACATTTTACTCACCGAAGAAGCATATACTCTTTTAGAGAATTCGTATAATTTACGTAATCGTAATATTACAGAAATTACAAAAAATATACATGTCGTAAAAATTCTTCCCTGTATAGAATCACAAACGATTGGATTTATTGAAAACACTTACCTTAATTGCGTAGAAACCATTCGTCAATTCATTATTGGTGATTATCGAGTTGATTTGTATTTTCCACACTATAACATAATTATTGAGTGTGATGAATTTGGACACAACGACCGCTGCAAAAATGATGAATTAAAAAGAGAACAATATTTATTATCATTGGGAAATATCATTATTCGGTATAATCCTAATGAAATCAATTTTGATTTGTCCACCGTTTTGAGACAAATTAACTATATAATTATGAAAAATAAAAATGTAAATTAATTATATTGCTTTTGCTTTGTATAACCAAAACCGAATATAGTAGTTATATTGAATGCCATCGAGGGTGTATACATTCTTTACAACTTACCAGTTGCTCTTTTTCACTTTAATGTTACCACCTTTGCTGGCTTTCTTCGATTTGTTCGGATCGTAGGCTTCATCGTCATCGTCGTCGGCCATACTTTTGGACATTTCCCAGAATTCTCGGTTACCTAATTTGAAGGGCGGATGATGTTCCGCCTTGTACCAAAACACCTGGTCACAAATATTATTGGTTTTGGCATTGTTATTCAAAACCATACACTCGAAATTCGTCGTGGTAGCATCCAACACACTACAAAATGCCTCAAATGTCGGAAACATACTGGCATAGTTGTCATAAATTTTTTTCCGATTATTTAAATATGGCTCACGCAATATGAAGACATAATCGATATTTGTTCGCAAATTTGGGGGTATTCCGAGCGGATATTGCATAGTTATCACTAACATTACCTTCCAATGACGCCCATTCATGAAAAGCATACGCATCATCTTATCGCGGGTCCATGATTGGTCATACAGGCAATCGTCCATAATAACAAATGCCCGGGGGTCGATGGTCGTTTTTTTATACGTGTCCAGTTCGGTTTTCACCTGTTTCAACACTGTTTTCTGCCGACGGAGCACGTTCTCAATCAGTACGGTGTTGTATTCATCGTGAATAAACAACTTGGGTACATGTTGCGCAAAGAAACCGTTGACCGCCTCACTACCAGATATAACTGTTCCAATCGGAATGTCTTGATGGTAAAACAGGAGGTCGCGCACCAGATAAGACTTACCGGTATCACGCCGGCCGATCAATACGACGACGGGCCCCTTGTTTTCGTCGGGACGGAACGTGATCGATTTCATATCAAATTTTTTTAGTTCCAATGTCATTTAACCTAAATACAAAAGATATATATTCGTCATAGATTTTGCCAAACTACGTTTTCCGCGGTTATCCCCGTACATTTCAATGAAAAAATATATGAGAACCGATTATATTGCTTCATGACACCGAAAAACATAGAATTGGGGTATGTGAAACGACCTTTAATCGACCTCTACCATTTAGAAAAAACCGACCCCACCCAGTTATCTTTAGAAGATCAGGAAAAACACTACAGGCCGCTAAATATTGTAAATTTACAGCAATATCAACCCATTTACTCCCTATTTTTCGACATGACCGAGAACAATTACAACTCTATCCAGTTAAATAACCGCAGGCAAGTCGTGAATATGACCACCACATTTGATACTGAAACAAATCTCAACACCACCAACGACATTTTCATCAAATATTCGCCCCTCTTTGATCCCATTAAATACATGATTGGGAAATATGGTACGAATACCTCTAACCCAGATTTGTTGCTGCCTACCTTCACAGGTATACATGCTCATGATACTACGACCCACGAGAACAATTCCATTTCCCGCAAAAAAATGGATTCCGTCTACAACGCATCGTACGTTGACGGGTTTTTTTGCTATCTTTCTAGCAAACTGTTGAATAACCACGGATTTAAACACGGAATGGATTATTATGGTTCGTATTTGGGTATCCAAAAACAGTTCAAAATGAATATTGTCGACGATTACAGTTATTTGCTGAATTCCACCTTTTTTAATCTTCATTTGAACAAGTTATTCAAAACAACCCACCAGGATTTCATTCATTCCCTCTTGAATAAAAACTCGCGCGCCAATCGCCACAAACTCTTTATTCAAGATAGCACGGAGAACCTTGACATTCTCTCCGCAAACGACCCCCTGGATTTGAACATTGAAGAACTGGACGCGCCTACCCAAACCCACCACGAAAATTCCGGAGACGTATTAGAAAATATTTACCAGCAAACGGAGCCCGTTTACGACACCCATGCCGATAATTCTGATAGCGAGAATAATTACAGCTCAGAAGAAGACACGGCGAGTAACAGTGACGATTTTTCCACGTCCCTCCAGAGTTCCAATGTAGGAGAACACGATTCCGACGAGGATGAAGACGAGGATGAAGACGAGGAAGAAGATGACGAGCCGGAAAATATTTACGCCTACATTAACGATTTTCCGGTACAAATGATTTTTCTGGAAAAATGCGACGGCACATTGGACGAATTGTTCGAATCCGGTCTCGACGATAAACACGCCGCGAGTGCCCTCTTTCAGGTAATCATGACCCTCATTGCTTATCAACGCGCCTTCCGATTCACCCACAATGATCTTCACACCAACAATATCATGTTTAAAAAAACTGAACAAGAATTCTTGTATTATAAATACCAAAACGTCACGTATAAAGTTCCCACCTACGGTAAAATATTTAAAATCATTGATTTTGGTCGCAGCATTTATCATTTCCATGGACACCGGTTTTGTAGCGACAGCTTTTCGCCCGGCGGTGATGCGGCCACCCAATACAATTGCGAACCCTATTTCAATGAGAACAAACCTCGGATTGAACCCAACGACAGTTTCGATTTATGCCGGTTAGGTACATCCATTTTTGATTTTGTTTTCGACATTGACGACCCCGATCATACCAAGAAAATGACCCCCCTACAAGCCACCATTATGAGATGGTGTACCGACGACGCCGGAAAAAATGTTCTCTACAAACGCAACGGCGAAGAACGCTACCCTAATTTTAAACTCTACAAAATGATTGCGCGAAACGTTCACGAGCACACCCCGCAAGCCCAATTGAATTTCCCCCTTTTCAAACAATTCCGGTTTAAGGGTAAGCCTCATAAGATCTTGATGAATATTGACCTCATACCTACCGCATAATACCGCCAGTGGTCCATACATAAAAATCTCATATTTTTATGTAATTATCCCGTTCTCGAAAAATCAAAACGCGGGGGTATCCGTGAAAATTTCGGGGGTTTTTACCGGTAAACCGCTGTTGCCCGTCGCCGCAGGTATACCAAACCACTCCGAAATGTGTTCCTTGAATTGGAAATACCCCAAAATCGGCAGGAATGCGCATCCGGCCACGATGAATGCGTCACGGACCACGAATTTAAGCGGTTTTTCTTCGCGGTCAACAAAACGCATCTCCATTACCTTTACCACGATAAATAACACCGAAATAGTGATGGTCAGTAATACGACGTTCTCCATTTTATTATACAAAAACCCCCAATAATATATATTATGGCTAAACGCAACAAATATTTTCTCCTGTTTTTATTATCCTTTCTACTAGTCCTTGTCGGAATTTTATATTTTGGGTTTTATCGGAAAACAATCTCGGAGACAATGGTAAATTTCGATAACGCCGTGCTGAAAGAATTTTCCTATGGGGATGATAACACCAGTCGTATCCCTAAAATCATTTGGTCGTTTTGGGAAGGAGGTGATAACGTGGTCGTTAACATGTGTATAGAATCTTGGAAACATTACAATCCGGATTATGATATTCGGATTTTGAATAAATCGAATTATTCGGAATACGTCGACACCGATGTTGCCTCCATACAACATTCCCACGATTTTATCGCAAGGTTTTCCGATTATGTTCGCTGTCTGGTTTTGGCCAAATATGGGGGGTTCTGGTTAGATGCCTCCATCATTTGCCATCACCCGTTTTCGTGGGTACATGCCATACAAAATAATACCCGGGTAGAATTTGTAGGCTATTACATTGGTGATGTATTAGATAACAAATATCCCGTAATCGAGAACTGGTTTTTCGCATGTATTCCTGGTTCACCTTTCATGGTTGATTGGGCCGACGAATTTTTATCTACCCGAAACCACAAAACGATCAATGATTATCTCAGCGACGTCAAATCGCAAGGAATCAATACCAGCAATGTGTCGTCACCTGATTATTTAACCATGCACGTATCTGCTCAAAAAGTTATCCAAAAAAACCCCGAAAAATATAATATCTTGGTATTTGCCGCCAGTTCGGGCCCATTTAAATATTTGTCTGACGTAAATTTTAACGACGATGCCGCGGTCAAAAATCTCCTAGATCCCGAAAAACACACTACTTATCACCAATACACGTTTGTCAAGATATGCGGTAGTCAACGTAAAATTATGGAAAAATACGATAAAACCCGTCTACTACCCGCGTTCTCCAATCCTCCAGAAAAATAGCCACCCAGAATTGAATCCTCGCCCTTACAACTCTTCAATGTCGTCCAAAAACACCTCCTCTGAACTCTTGGTCAATCCTTTGTCAAAGTCGAAAATATCGAGTTCCTCTAAATCGACCGCATCTGTATGGATCTTGATACGTTCTTCTTCATCGTCGTCGTCTTCCTCTTCCAATTTACGCTGAATCGCGCGCGATGTACTAATCTCCTCCAAACGTTCAATGGTTTTCGGGGCCTCGATCTCATCCACCTTACCGGTGGACGTGTCCAGAATACTGTCGAAATCGTTGAACGATAATTTAGTCGTCACGGGTGCGTTGTCCACGTTACTGATGGCAGGTACCACCTCCGGCGTCTTCTCTTCTTCCATCTGTTTCGCCAATTTTTCCGCATCCACGTCGGGGGTCGACGACGCCACCGGTTTCTCCTCGGGGACGTTGGGATCCACAATGTTTTCTACCACGACCTCTTCTTCAATCTCCATGCTCTCGTCAGTGTATGCGCGGATAATTTCCTCCGTCGGAATGCTCTCGCGTATCGTCGTCAATATACACTCCTGGACGATGATTTCAAACTCGCGGCTATTCTTTTGTATTTGGAGGGGAGTCACGCTGCCACCGCGCTCAAACAAATACACGTTCATATACGTTTTACGGGCAACGTTGATGTAAGCCTTGTGGAGAAAATTATCCAATTTGGGTATGGAAATGTCAATCTTCTTTTGCTTGTTTCCCACCCGCACACAAGTGAGAACCTTTAAATGAATAATGTGAACGCAGGTGATTAATTCTTCTAAATAATGACACCCCGACCGTTCAATAATACGTTTTCGTTCGGTTTCGATGGTGTTTCCGTTCCATTTAGGAATGTGACTGATCAAATTTTGGAAGTGCATCAGGTATTTGTCCACCTCTTGGTTGTCCACACACATTTTAACCGCCTCATTAAAAATCGATTTAATTCCTTCGATAATCAAGGGGGTCAATATACCAACCAAGCGAGCACACAATTCGTCGCGAGAATGGTATAAATTTGAGGGCTGAAAATCGTCCATGCCTATATCTCTATATGGACGATTTTTTTTACGCAATTTAACGCCGACCGCTACCCTGAGTCGAACTTGCGCAGTTTTGGACCAAACATCTCGTTCAACATGTATAAAATGAGCAATTTCTCACAGCGAAATTCCGATTTCACCTTGTGAAATTTCATCGACAACAAAGCAACATTGGTAATTTCTATTTCGTCACCCATGTGACCTATCGTCTCCAAAAGGTCCAGACACGAATAACCTTGATCATACATCGCGGTACTGACATCTGCCAAACGTTTATGGACCGATCCCTTCTCCGCGCAGAAAGGCCCCGTAAACACCTCGCGTAATAGAGCCGCCACTTTTTCGCGCTTCTTATGTATCCTCTCAGGAATATCGAATTTCTGTCTTAATTTCACCTGATGGAGGTTCTCCACTTCGCCCGCCGCGTTCACATATTCGGGCACATAAATCTCACAAAAACGCGACAAAATGGGGTTCAACAATTTGTGTTTGTTCTCCACCACAATAAAAAATCGCGTGTTATAACTAAACAATTCGATACAACGCCGTAGTGCGGATTGAGCGTCGGTGGTCAAACTGTCCGCGTTGATCAACACAATCGATTTGAACGTTACCCCGTAATTGGATTGTATATTGGTTTTAGCGAAAAATTTCAATTCCTCGCGTATGAATTTGATACCCTTTCCGTGAGAACAATTTACTATCATGACATTGTGTTTGATTTTATGCTTGTTGCCTTCGTAAATTTTATTGAGAAATTCGTATAAAATCGTCTTCTTGCCCGTTCCTGACGACCCGTGAAAAATGATATTGGGTATTTGGTTGTTTTTATGGAAAAAATCGAGTTTTTCGCGTATTTTTTCGTGTAGGACCGGGTTCTCCATCTTTAGTTAGGTATCCTCCAGATTTGTCTATGTTTTTTTTCATAAAAATCTAATTGTATTCTATACTCACCATGCCCGCCAAGAAATCGAGAACCAACGCATCCTCGAAAAAAAACAAAACTGCCAAGAAAACGACCAAATGCGCCACCGGTAGCCACCGTGTCAACGGCAAGTGCAAAACCCTCAAAGCCAAATGTAAAACGGGATATCACCGCCCCGCCCCCACCAAACGCTGCGAAAAGAAATAAACGTCCGGCCAACCCCCCTTATTCCAATTTCACCACATTCAATTGTTTGGTGAAAACATAGCGCTCGTGATATATACACCGACGCCGTAAATTACATTTCAAGCAGGCAATTACAACATTGGTTTTGTTATGGCCTTCATCGTTGTCTAACCGCTCTAGTGTCCATTGTGACGGTTCTCGGACCTGTTGGTAGAGAACCTGAACCACCGTTTTACAATAAAAACACTTCATTTCACATGCTTTCAGGCTTTCCAAAACACTTTCCAAGTCCACAAACCTCTCGGGGTCAAACAATTCGTTTTTCATGTCTTGAGAACGGTAACCGCCAATTTTTGTCGCAATTTGTCGAGTAGCCAGACGCCGCATTTTCGCATCATACTGTTCTCCAAACAAGTGATTCCATTGCTGTTCGGGCAAGTAGTCTTCCGGCTGAACTGTCCACATTTTTTCTTGGGTCACCACACGAGATTTATTTTCAACGGGCGGGAGAACCACCTGAGATGAATTGGGAAGTAATTCCACCTTGATCTTTTTGTATTCATCCACCTTCGGCAACGTTACCGACATTATATATTTTATTAAAATGAAATAAACCTAATACAATAATACATAATAAGTTATCTAAAGACAATCCGCATCAATTATGTTTCAAGGTGCCGCGCAAAACCATGTAGAAAATACGGTCGTCAAAGATATTACAGGCCCAACCGCGTCTATTTTTGGTCAGCCCCCATCATTAACCGAAAAAAAAACCGAAAAAAAACCCAAGACAATTTACAACCCGGTCATGTACGGTAAAACCGAAGAAAACACCGAGATTGATCATGCTTCCAAAATTGATCAGCTACTCGAACGGGAAAAACAGCACAATAAGACGGAATCTTGGAATAAATTGGACAAAACCGCCAAAATCCAGAAATTACACACCTTTGCGGAAAAATACGGCAAGGACAATGCCCTCGCCCTGAAAGACATCAAGGCTCTCAAGGCATTTTTCAAAGAATGTCTCGAGAAAAACAAGTTACAAAAAACCAAAGACGTACAATATAATAAGGATACACGCGAAATTATCGCCGTCCCTTCACTTTTTTTAAGCCCCCTTAACCGCAATTTCACCCTGAAAATTATGGATGCCAAGCGGGTATCTACTTTAAAATCGTTGACTCCTAAGCGGGTTTCCGAAACGGCCAAATCCGACGACGAAAACGACGACCTTGAATCGTAGGAAGCGAACACAATTTGTCGGAAATAAATATAGAAATATACTCACGAAATATCTACAGTGGTATTTTGATGATTTTGGTCCTTTTGTTATTTTCTATAATAACAAACCGATTATGTAGCCCATATGGGAAAGAATTATGGATCGGGGGAATATTTCCCTCATCGCAAGACGAAAAAAACGCGGACGTGACGCTCGGTCACGAATTGGCGCGTTCGTTCACAATGGCGATTAAAGATGCCCAACACCTGATCCCGAATACAACATTAAAGTACATTTTCCGACCATTGGGTGCGAATTTTATTACAACGGTCACGCAAACGTCGAATTTATACAATTCCGTCCCCCGTAATTCATTTTTGGGGTTGGTCTCCGGGTTCAAAACCCGCGATACCGATGAAATCTCCGCGGTCATGCTGGATCACAATGCGCTAGTGGCGGTGTTTGGCACGTCCGACCCCACGTTAAGCTACAACAATATTTATCCCAATTTGGTACGTATGATCCCTCAGGACGGGGTCCAGGGAATGATATTGGGGGACGTTTTATTCAACTATTATGGGTTTCGTAGAATTGTCGCGATACATTCTACCAGCTCTTACGGAACCGTACTGTTCAATTATTTCGAAGCGACGGCCTTTAAATACGACGCAAAAATTCTAGCGAGCATTGTTGTGAATGACGGACAGAGTTTCGATTTTGACTACAATTTGAATTTATTGAAACCGTTTGACCCGCGAATATTTGTATTATTTATCGATGATTTACCTACCGCGGCGGCGTTTATAGAAGCCGGCTACAAATCGAATGTATTTAATATTGATACGTTTTTATGGGCATCCGGCAATGTAATAACCAATGACATTATCGATTATTTTTCGAGTCCAAGCGACGCTTATGAAATATTAAACACCGTCGGCCTTTTTGGGGTAACATATAAACCCGACCAATGGAAATTAACCCCCCCGGGTATCGCCTTTTTACGCAATTGGTATTCGACCAAAACGCCCATTTTGAAAGACAATACGGGTTATTTCTGGAATTTATCCGGTTATCCTCTACCCAAATCATGGTTGAAATTATCTCCATATACAGCTTATGTTTATGATTGCGTATTCTTATTCGTCTATGGCTATTTATTTCAACAAAAATATAACAATACCCGTCCAAATATTCCTCCGTCCTATATTAATATGAAAAATTCCATGATTCGGTACATATATGAACAAGGTGTTACCGGGTATTTGAATTTTACGGAAAAGGTTTCTTTTTTACACGATTTTGGGCGGGGAGATATGACGGTGACTACAGGAATATTTGTTTACGCGTACCAGTGCCAAAACCGCGACCAATTTGCTTCTTCCAAATGTTTTAATCGTATAGGTAATTGGACCAACAACCACGGGTTACAATTATGTCGTGGCCAAACGACGGACAACAATACGACGGCATTGTTGGGTCATTGCTATCCTATAGTTTATGGCACCGCAGAAAATATTCCTCTCAAAGATCGGGCTGATCCCATATATTTATTACGCCCCGACGCGTTTATCTACGTGTACGCGGTCTTTGGAATTATTTTAATAGGGGCCAACGGGTTTTTGTATTGGCTACTCTTCCGGTACCGAAACAATAAAATATTGAAGATATGCCAATTACCTATATTGGTTATTGTTGCAGTCTGCCTAACTTTCAGCTATTTGCGCATATTTTTATCCATTCCGGCGATGCCCACCGTTTCCGTCTGTATTGCTCGGAATTGGCTGGGTCATCTCAATTTTACGGCAGTAATTACCATGTTTGTCAAGATGTACCGAACAAATGCCATTGTTAACAACAAGGCTCTAAAAAAGGTGAAAATATCGACCCTTCTCACCATTGGGGTCATATTAGGTATCGATTTTGTTCTAATTCTATTGTTAATATTGTCGACCACCCTGAATAAACCCATTGTTTATGATTCTATCACAACCCTGATTACTGGTCAAGAAATACACGATATCATGTGTTATTCACCCTCTCCGGTTTACGATTATGTATTGTACGCATTCGAAGGCAGTATTCTTATTTATGTATGTAAATTATGTAACGACATCAAAAATGCGTTTGATTCGATCAATGAATCGAAATCGATCGCACTATGTATGGCGGCGATTTTCACATTTACAATGGCCGGATTTGCCATCATATACGCATTGAATTTAATATCTATGATTCAGGAATTCATCACGAGTCTGTTTTTTTTCTTGGCCAATTTCTCCTTCATCGTCATATATTTTTTCTCTAAAACCATGTTACTTATAAACGGGGCGGACCTAGATTCCAAATTTCAGATTGTCTATAACAATGCCAATGGTAGTAATAAAGAGAATAAAATCGCAAATTCGGATTCGCAGAAAGCGTACACAAAGTTTTTGAAAGGACTGCCCACAAACGCCAAAGACTGCGGGGAATTGATTGAGATTTTACAAGAACGCATGATTGTAATTAATATGAAAGGGGCGCAGTCGGACAGTTCGTCGCTGCCTCGCTCAAGTCACAACTTGGAAAGCCGGTTTACCGAGGTAAAACTCGACGAAGAACCACCACAACATTTGTCGTTGAAACCGTCTTCCATACGTATATGAAAATTGAATTTCACCTTTCAAGTTATATAGAAAGATGAAATTATAAGTATTTAGATATCCAAATCCATTTACCCGGAAAGGCACCGCCATGAATGAAGATGAACCCCCAAACTTCTTCGATCACTTTTCGGAAACGGATCTACACGATTTCGACGAAACCCTTCTCGACGTCATTGGAGATGTGTGGGAAACCGAATTGCTTCGTCAATCCAACCCAAATCCGCTTCCCTTCTTCATTCAAATATTCACAGATTATGTTTGCCAAGATTGGATATATTCCGACGCATGTACCGAAGGCAATTACGAGGATATTTACGAATATATTGAAGAATTCTTCGTCCAGTTTCTGGAAACAATGGAACACGAATTCCCGCCCAGGCAGTCCATCGACACGCACCCCCAGACAATGTCCCCCCAAAAACGGGAATTAATTGTCCAAAAAATTAACACACTCCAACAAAAATACCAGCCCGCACAACGTAGCGATGCCTGGTACGAGTACCGCCACAATCTAATCACTGCCAGCAATATTTACAAGACATTGGGCTCGGAATCTCAGCGCAACAGCATCATCTACGAAAAATGTAAACCCTTTACTGCCATTAAAGTCAATTATTTTTCACAGGACCCTCGGCAATGGGGTACTGTGTATGAACCGCTCTCTATCATGATTTATGAGAACCTCTACGGAACACGGGTTGCGGATTTCGGCTGTATTCAACACGACACTTATGCCTGTATCGGCGCATCACCGGATGGTATCAATGTAGATCCGGCTTCGGAACGCTTCGGCCGCATGATTGAAGTTAAAAACATTGTCAATCGTGAAATCACCACCGTCCCCAAAGAAGAATACTGGATCCAAATGCAGGTTCAAATGGAAACGTGCGATCTCGACGAGTGCGATTTCATCGAAACGCGGTTCAAAGCCTTTGAGACCGATGAAGCCTTTTACGAAGACACGAGCGACCACCAAAAGGGCGTCTACCTTTGTTTTGTCGAACAAAACAAACCCACCGACGGATCTAAAATTATTTATTTGAATAACAATAATGACACGCAGACACCTCCCAAATTCGTGTATATGCCTCTGGACGTCGCATGTCACCCCGAAGATGTCGACCGCTGGATCAACCAGCAGAAACAGGCATTGCGGCCCGACTACATACTCCATTCCACCCACTACTGGTATTTGGACGAATTCTCATGTATTTTGGTTAAACGCAACCGCCTGTGGTTTCAAGCGGCCCTCCCTAAAATTCTGGAAACCTGGGACATCATTGAACAAGAACGCAAAACGGGGTACGAACATCGGGCGGCAAAAAAACGCGCGACTGCTGCCGGCAACATTGTTTTGGAATCCGCCCCCTCTATCATGAAAGCCGACCCCTCTATCATGAAAATTTTCGTGTAAAATTACACAATGTATCCCTTGTAATCGTACGGATTCACGTCATCGCGCAACCGTATACCCATTTGAATCGTGGACTGCGTGCTCGATTGAAATATGATGGGATTTTTATACGCATAAACGTGAATTTTCTTCTGTTGAATCATCCGCGAAATAAATGCGTCCAACTGACCGTCGATGTGGATGCTTTCCACTTCATCCACCAGTATTCGGGCGCCTTTTTTATTGATGATGTAGCCATGTAGACCCCAGAATCCCGAGGGTTCAATAAAATTACCGGTTACCACAGGATTGATCATGCGTATAAACCCAAACAACACCATGTCCCAGTTTTCGGGAGCATTGACCATGGATTCTTGAATGGTTCTGAACCCGTGGGTATCGATCACACTGTCGTCTTCCAAAATAATATAATAATCGTTGCGCTTGTCACTCAACAGTTGCTTCGCTAAAGTATAATGGCTCAAAAAACAGCCGATTGCGCCGCGGGTCAACTGGTAATGATGAGTGCGATACCCTTTTTTTTCTACGCGTTTCAACTCCTCCGTGGCTTCGGGAGTCAGCCACACCTCTATGTTTACGTTTTTACCCAAAATAGCGGGAAACCGCCTGAGGGGGATTTCGCGTATGTCAGATACTTCGTAACTCTTGGTAATTTGTTGAAGACGGTCCGGATTCCGGTCTAGATTGATCACATAGGTTGTCGTGTTCTTGCTAGTAATCAACGTTTTACCGTGGTTGTCCGGATAGTAATTATACATCATGAATAACACGTAAAACACCGCCAAGGTAAGCAGTAATATTACTATATTTTTTATACCTCCCGCCAGCATGGATAAATTTCTGTATATATTGTAATGAGATTTAAACCCGTTTCGTGGTTCGGAAAACGGATCAAGTCGCCCGATGTAATTCAATTCGGCGGACTATTCCTACTATTTCTCGCCGTACTCGGCATCGTGTTTGGAATCATGTATTCCTTGGATTATGAAAGACATACAAACGTTGTGCGCGACAATATCCTTACACCTTCGCGTATTGTAAATGCGAGTGGTAACACCTCACATCAGGAAGCGTTCGGCGGCATGTCCCGAAAACGCCGCATCGGTATTGCCAACATGATGAAAAATCCCGTCGATTTGCCCCTCTGGTTGAAATATCACCGCAATTTGGGCATTTCCAAGTTTTTCATTCGGTTGGAAGACAGTCCCGGTTGGGAAGAGTATTTAAAAGACATGGACGACGTTTACATGGAAGCCGGCGCAAGCGACGAATCGGGTAACAATTATACCACTGTTATTGACCGCCAGGTCAAGTTTGTCAACAGTATACTGCGCGATACGCAAAAGACGCGGGACCTGGATTGGATCATACATATCGATGGCGATGAACTCATTCACGGAGACATTGACGCACTCTTGCGTCAACCCCCTAACGTTAAAACGGTCAAATTCATTAATGCCGAAGCTATATTTAAAGAACCCAAAAAACGCGACACATGTTTCACTGCCACCAATTTTTTACGCTGCGATCAGGGGGCACCGTGTAAATCGTATGTCAACGGAAAAGCCGCGGGGAGAACCAACGACCCCAACGTGTATTTAGCCGGATGCCACGATTTTGGGTACAAGGGAGATGGCACGAATTACCAAATGCCGTTTGAAACCCTGCACGTCCTCCATTTTGAAGGTTGCTCTTTCGGGGGTTGGGTTGAAAAATTTTACCACATGAGCAAGGGCGACAAGGGTGATATGCCGTTTCCATATTACAAGGAAAGTATTGTTGCTGCCACAAAAGCCCACGACATGTACCAGGCAAATAAAATGCCCGACCCCACCCAATTCAATTCCGGACAAATCTACAACCTGAATTCACCCATACCCATATAGCGAAAAACGCGGTAAAATTGATTTGTTTTCGTCATTTTGTACCATACCGTACCCACAATTCCTGTATTGGACAAAACATGACTACCCCTTACACCGTTGTACCAGCCGCGTTCCGCCTACCGCTCATGCGCCCCAAGCGCGTTCCCGGGGTGGATTACGAGCAAGCTATGCGGGACTATCTGGCCGAAGTAGACCGACGATTTGCGACGGTCACACCCGACGCCTCGACCCAAGAGGCTAATACAGTTGAAGATGAAGATGAAGATGAAGATGGAGACGAGTACCTGAGTGACGGCGGTACCACCCTCGATTTTGAAGATGAAGATGAAGATGAAGACGAGTACGAATACTTGAGTGACGGCAAATACCAAGAAAACCCCATGCACGCCCCCAAAGTGTCTCGCGAACGGCGAACACCGGCCGAACTCCAAGAAAAGATGTCCGACGCGTGTTGTTTTTGTCTGGAGGATTTAACGCGGGCGCAGGCGGTCACCACCGACTGCCATCACTCATTTTGCGAAACATGCTTCCAAAACTACCAAAAAACAACGTGTCCCTGCTGCCGACAAAAATTCCGAGAACTCACTACCTACTATTCTGATAGTTAGTTTTTGTGCCGATGTAACCTAATAAATCAACCCCCCCATCTTTTTTACTCCACCGTAATATTTACAAAAATAATATAAACGCTTCTCTTATATTATTTTAGATAAAAGGGCACACATGACAACATTTGATTCCACTGATGAAATGCGTGTGACCAAACGCAACGGAGAATTGGAAAACATTGAATTTGATAAAATATTAACGCGTATCCGATCTACCGGTCAAGAGGCGGGTATTTCCATCAATTACACGGCGTTGGTCATGAAAGTCATCGATCAATTGTATGACCGCATTTCTACAACCAAAATTGACGAACTGACTGCGGAACAGTGTGCTTCCATGTCGTCTATTCACCCGGATTACAACATTTTAGCCGGAAGAATTATTATTTCAAATCACCACAAAAATACAGGGTCGTCCTTTTCTGACGCCATGCGCATTCTTTATCATTATTTGGACAAACACGGCAAGCAGTCGCCCCTTATCAGCCAAGAACTCTACGATGTCGTGATGGCCAACGCGGAAACATTGAACGCATGGTGCGATTTTTCCCGCGATTATTTGATCGATTATTTCGGCTTCAAAACCCTCGAGCGCGCCTATTTGATGAAAACAAACGGAAAAACGATCGAACGCCCCCAGTTCATGTGGTTGCGCGTGGCTCTCGGCATTCACGGGTCAAATTTGGAAAAAGCGCGGGAAACCTACGACCTCATGTCACAAAAATATTTCACCCATGCGACTCCGACGCTTTTCAATGCCGGTACGCCCCACCCGCAACTTTCCAGTTGTTTTCTTTTATCCATGGAGAGTGACAGCATCAACGGCATCTACAACACTCTCAAAGATTGCGCCAATATTTCGAAATGGGCGGGCGGTATCGGTCTCCACATTCACAACATCCGCGCTTCGGGGAGTCATATTCGCGGAACCAACGGGAGTTCCAACGGCATTGTCCCCATGTTGCGAGTATTTAACCACACGGCCAAATACGTAGATCAGTGTTTGGATCCCGAAACCATTGTTTACACCAAACGCGGTGCCATTCCTATTAAAAAAATCGTTATTGGCGACGAAGTTATTACCGACGACGGACAGTTTTATGAAATTGGCAAAGTCTTGGACAGTCACTATTCCGGCGATTTTTATAAAATGGATATTCACCATACCTTGCGCCCCCTCTTCTTGACCGACATGCATCCGCTCTGGTGTATTAAAAATACCGATCAGATTGATTGTTATCACATCCGCAACTTGTTGGATAAAAAATTGCTCCAGCCCGATTTTATTGAAGCCAAACATATTCACGCAAATGATTATATCGGGTTTCCTATTCCGAAATACGAGAAAGATATACGCGAATATACCGAAGACGATTGCCGGTTTTACGGGATCTTTTTAACCAGTATGTCTACCCAAAATACGTACATTAAGCCGTTGATCACCGGTGATATATCGGTGGATGCCCCCTTTTATATCCAATTTCAACGCCACACGGCGCCCCCATCACCCTCATCGCGCAGAATGTCGCATTCGGTCGTATCACGCAGATCGTCACTCGCATCTAATTCGCCACCGCCATCCTTATCGCACACCTCTACCGTGTTTCAATTCGAGCCGTATGATTTGGAGGACGCATCGCCGAAAAAAACGTCCGAAGCTATGACAATCGAATTTATTGAACACTACCTCAATTCATACAGTATACCGTTTGAAAAAATACATACCAGCGACGGTGTGAAAATTACGTGGAACCGCAACCACCGGTTTAAATTCACCTACGAAATGTTTTACGAAGGCGTCCCCGCACTCTTACATCTTCCCAAACACAAAACATTGAAATTGATCCAAGGAATTTTGGAAACCGCTCGCCTCGCCATGGACGAAAAATACGTCATTGTCAACTGTAGTTCCAATATCACGGAACATTTGCGATACATGTTTTTACGCCTGGGCACATTGACTTCGGGAAATACTAATACACTGAAAATACCCATCAATGCTTATAACGCCATGTTTAACATTGACGTGGTGGTTCACGACACATCTGCGGAATATTTTGAATACAATGGCTATTTGTTCAGTTGCGTCAAAGAAAATCTCCTGGAAAGGGCCTTGAATCGCAGAGTCATTGATATCGAAGTCGACCACGACGACCATCATAATTTTTTGACCCACCACGGTCTCGTTAAAAATGGGGGCGGTAAACGTAACGGTTCTTTCGCCATCTACATCGAGCCCTGGCATGCGGATATTGAACTCTTCCTTCAAATGCGCAAGAATCACGGCGACGAAGAACTCAAAGCCCGCGACCTCTTTTATGCCTTGTGGGTCCCCGATCTCTTCATGGAACGCGTGAAAGCCAACGGTTCGTGGACGCTCATGTGTCCCGACGAATGCCCCGGTCTCTCTGACGTTTACGGCGACGCCTTCAAAGAGTTGTACGAGGGTTACGAAGCCGCGGGTAAGGGGCGAGCGACTTTGAAAGCCCGCGACCTCTGGTTCCAAGTGCTCGATGCCCAAATGGAGACGGGCACGCCCTACCTTTTGTATAAAGACGCTGTCAATAAAAAATCGAACCAGAAAAATATTGGCACCATTAAGAGTTCAAATTTATGTACCGAAATTTGTCAGTACTCTGACGATAAGGAGTCCGCCGTCTGTAATTTGGCCTCCATCGCACTTCCCACGTTTTTGGATTATTCTACGACCCCACCCACCTTCCATTACGACAAACTCCACGAGGTCACCAAGGTCATCACCGAAAATCTGAACCGCATCATCGACCGCAACTATTATCCCACGGAAAAGACGCGCCGCTCCAACATGCGTCATCGACCCATCGGGATTGGTATCCAAGGGTTGGCCGACACCTTTATCCTCATGGATATCGCTTTTACCTCTGATGCGGCCAAACAGGTCAACCGCCAGATTTTCGAGACCATTTATCACGGCGCCCTGGAGCGTTCCTGCGAACTGGCCCTGAGCGAGGGACCATACGAAACATTTGTGGGTTCGCCCGCTTCCCAAGGCATCCTCCAATTCGACATGTGGGGTCACGACCCCGGGAATGCGCGGTACGACTGGCCGGCCATGAAAGCTCGCGTCCAACAACACGGCCTACGCAATTCATTGTTGTTGGCGCCCATGCCCACCGCGTCCACGTCACAAATCCTCGGGTTCAACGAATGTTTCGAACCCATCACCAGCAACATTTACAGCCGCCGCACGATTGCCGGCGAATTTGTCCTCACCAACAAGTATTTGGTACGGGATCTACTCGCACTGGGTTTGTGGAACGACGCCATCAAAAACAATGTCATTGCCAATAACGGCAGCATCCAACACATTGACATCATTCCCCCGCATATTCGCGAAAAATACCGCACAACGTGGGAAATTCCCATGAAAACGGTCATTGATATGGCCGCAGATCGCGGGGTCTTTGTCTGCCAATCGCAGTCCATGAACACGTGGATCGAAGAACCCTCCTACAATTCACTGACGTCCATGCACTTTTACTCTTGGGGCAAAGGACTCAAGACGGGGATTTATTATTTGCGCCGTCGAGCCGCCCATCAGGCCCAGCAATTCACCATCGAACCCGAAAAACGCGACCGCGCAGGCAGCGAAATGGAAGAAGAGGTCTGTGAAATGTGCTCCGGCTAATTTTGTGGGGAGTGTAAATATATGTAATGTAAAATTATAACAATGACGATAGTAACTGTGAATACAACCCTCGGCAACCTCCAAAGCTCGACCGTCACGGGAAATACAGTTATTATCCCCAATGGTGTTTACACATGGACCGGACGGTTATCAATAATAGGAAATAATATTACCGTCCAATCCGCAACACCCGGAGGAGTTGTATTTATTGGGGGGAATATATCAGTGGATATTTCTGGAAATAATAACACAATAACCGGTATCCAATTTGTTAAAACGTCGGCAAATATGGGATTAAGCAAGTTAAAAGTAAGTCAAGCAGGAAAAAACGATTTGATAACTGTTTTAGGCAATAATAACACCGTTTCATATGTAAATATCGACAGTGTTTATGCTTTACATTTTATAAATGTATTAGGATCTTCACAGTACACGACAATAAAAAACGTAAATATTCAAAATAAAATGATTGATATTAGTGGAAATTTGATAAGCAGTATGATTCAATTACAAGGAAGTCCTACAGTAACAAACAATCATTGGATTCATCATTGTACCTTTCAAGGAATGACATATGGAAACGGCGGTGATAATGGGTGTGAGTCGATACGTGTTGGTGATAGCAGTTATTCGACATGTAATCTAAATACAATCATTGAATATTGCGTATTTAATAATACATATCTGGCAGATAGTGAAACCATTTCCGTAAAATCAATGAATAATGTCATTAGATACAATACGTTTTCTAATAATTTAGGTTCATTTGTAAGTTTTCGTAATGGTAATAATAATGTTGCCTATGGTAATTTTTTTATAAATTCGTCGGGTATTCGTTTCAAACAAGCATCCAATATATCAGTGTATAATAATTATTTTTTTCAAAACGATCAGCCGTTGAAATTTGTGAATGTAAGCAATTATGTAAATTATAAAGCGTTATACCATAACAACATAAATATACAAAACAACACATTTTATAATTGTTTATCAATTCTTTTGGACACATATGACACAAATAATTGTGTGTTGGCGAATAATATTATATACGGAGACGGTAACGGAATACCATTGCCTGTTCCAAACGTCATGTCAACCGTACCACCTTTGTATCCTAATTCCGGTTGTCAAACGGATACCTCGGGAAATATTCTAATGGTTGTGAATGGTGGTTCAAATCCGCTCATTATAGGCAACATCAATGGATTTATTCTCACAAGTAATATATATTTTGGAACATTGGGGCAACCTATTACCGGGTTTATAAACATTGACCCGAAACTACAATTAAATGGTTCGGGATATTACAGCATTGTTACAGGAAGTCCGGCAATAGGAAATAGCAATATCCCCGATGGTCCTTTATTGTCAATACCTGGTATAAACACGGATCAATCACTTATTTACGACATAACCGCACAGACAAGAAACTCGTCACCTATAGATATAGGGTGTAATCAAATAACAACTGTATCGTCGGGTTTAATTGTCAATAAACCGTTATCGGTCGCAGATGTGGGTGTGTTGTATTCTACTTATACGCCTACCGCATCCTAAACAGCTATAAATACTTGACCAAAATGAGGATCACGCCGATGTACCTACGGCTTATACTCACTATTTACCCCAATAAATATTTTTTTCAGAAAAAACATAAATACTTAATGTTCATAATTATAATATGGACATTAATGCGCCCGTTTCACAAACCTCCACCGAGCTATGTTTCATCATGAACTATTTTGGCAGCGACAAGGGCGACCCCGAATTTGTCAAACGCCATAGTTATACCCGGCTCTATTATCCACTCTTTGTGCCCGTGCGCGACCGCCCTCTCCGAGTTTTCGAGCTGGGATTGGGTACCAACAACCCGAATTTTCCGTCCAATATGGGCGTCGACGGCAAACCCGGCGCATCGCTGCGCGGCTGGAAACAGTTTTTCCCACAGGCACAGATTTTCGGTGCCGACATTGACACCGGCATCTTGTTTCAAGAAGACCGCATTCGCACCTTTTATTGCGATCAGGGGTCCCCCGACGCTATCCGACACCTCTGGGACCAAGAAACGCTCACAGAACCCTTTGACATTATTATCGACGACGCCTACCACGTCTTTGATTACAACGTCGTCTTCTTCGAAAATAGTTGGCATAAACTGGCTCACCGCGGCATCTATATAGTAGAAGATATCATGTATTACACTCTGGATGGGTGGCGGGAAAAAATTGCGCAATGGCAGCAACAATTCCCTTTTTTTACCTTTCGGTTGTGCGTCATTCCCCACCCACACAATGGCGACGACAATACCGTCTTAATTATACAACGCACTACGTAGATGTGGGGATCTGACGACTACAACGACGCATCTCGACAAAACATCTTAAACACGCCTCGGTATCTACATTCGCATCATGTGCTCCCTCCAAGGGAACCTGAAACAAATGTTCGTACAGCTCCCCCAGCTTCGGCATCTTTTTATACGCCCGCCCTCCGGGATATTTCGACGGCACCATAATGTTACATATATCACGCCCCATGGTTCCCGTACACACCGAACGGATGTGATGTAATTCGTTGTAAGTTTCGTTGAACATGAAACACGCGTCCATCATGTCGGGGAAAAACTCCAGCGCGTAACGCTGTATCTCAATCTCTATCATGCGCCTATCGAACGGCATATTGTGCGCTACTACCGCGTCACATCCACAGTAGGCCTTGTAGAATTGCCGGAGTGCGTCAATCGTCGATACCCCCCCGTCGCATTTTTCACGCGTGATTCCCGTTAGTGTGGTAATAAATGGCGTTATCTCAACATCCTGCGGGATATTGATATATTTATTGTATTTCTTTACGATGCGGTTCTCCACCATGTCATACACAATGAAACACAATTGGGTAATATGTGGCATGTTCTCTATCGCATATAATTCCTTCTTCGGAAAGAGACCCGTCGTCTCCGTATCAAACACCAACACATACCGCATGTAAGATACGGGGAGCGCCGACGTCATTGGTTCCACTGAAGAAGACATTGTTGTTGAATAAAATAACAATATAAACGTTTGGATCAATTTTTATCTATCTGATGGCCGCGTGTACCTTTGTCACCTCTTTTTTTCATATTTATACCCAAGAATACGATGAACGCAAAACCATTCCTTGGCGCATCCAGCGCTTTCGCGAAATTGCGGGAACGGGGATACATATATGTGTCGTCACATGTCCGCAGTTCTCCGCAGACGTGGAAGCCTTGGTCGCCGAATTTCCCGGCAATATTCGTATGATGGTGGTCGACCTGGGGTCCACGGCAATTGCCGGGTTCGTTGCTCAACACGCACCTCTCCGCTTACCCGCACTACGCAACGAACCCAAGGATACGGTGGACTATTTGACCGTCATCAACGCCAAAACGGAATTCATGATGCGAGTTGTCACGGAAAACCCCTGGGACTCTACCCATTTTGCCTGGATCGATTTCAATATTTCACACGTGTTTTTCGACCTCGAACGCAGTCTCCGGTTTCTACAGTGGGTGGGTTCACGCGACCACTATGCCGACACCTGCTTCGTCATTCCCGGCTGCTGGGACAAGTGGTCCGGCGAGCATGTGGACGAAATCACCGACCGCATCCATTGGCGCTTCTGCGGCGGCTTCTTTCTGGGAGACGCAGCCGCCATCCGGCGGTTTCACACACTGTATTTGGAGCATTTCCCGCGGTTCTTGGCCGAACATGGTACCTTGGTCTGGGAGGTCAATTTCTGGGCGTGGTTGGAGACCAACACGGATTGGCTGACGGCGTACGAACCCGCCCACGGTTACAAGGCCTGGTACAAGGCCGATCACAACGACACTATTATCGGCGACATGTGGGCACGAACGGTATCGCGACGGGTCTTGGACATGCCCGGGGTCACGACCGCGATGTATGATTATCCCGCGGTCGATGGTTACCATGCGTCGTCTGCGGCCTACCTGTTCCACGGAGGCAAACACTGGCTCAACACGCGGTATGTCAATTACTGGTATTATCCCGATGGGTGGTACATGTTTTACGACGGTACTAGCATCATTCGCAGCAAAAACGTGCTGTCGGAACTGGATCCGGACACCATGTTGCCGCTGAATTACATGGAAATGGCCGAGACCATCGATTTGCCCGCCTACGAGATGTACTCGCGGGGCATCGAGGACCTGCGACTGTATGCGACGGCGGGGGGGACGGTGAAGTACATTGCGACCACGGTGGGGTACCATGCCACGGGAGGCAACCGCATGGTCGTCGGGGAGTACCGAGTAGATGCCGGCGATTTGGCCGATTCACAAATCATTGAACCACCCACCGATACCTATGTCGAAAAGAATTGGGTGCCCCTGGTATTGGACAACCCGGACAGCGAATTCCACGGACGCGAACTGTTTATTTACGGGTGGTCGCCATTTACGGTGGGCGAGGTGAAGGGAAATAGATTGGAGATTGTTTATCAGACGGACAAGACCCGGGGGGCGCCCTTTTTTCATAAGATGAAGGGGTCGGCCAATTTCGTCGATACGGGGGGAGTGCTGGTGGGAGTGGTTCATTTTAGCGAGGAATTGCGGCCGCGTCATTATTTCCATGTGTTGGTGGAATTGGACCGGAATACTTTAGCGCCTTTGCGATACAGCGAACCGTTTTACTTTTCGGCAGTAAGCATCGAATTTTGTATTGGGTTCTCGTTGCGCGGGGGAGAGTACTGGTTCTGGATTTCTCGGATGGACCGTGACCCAATAGTGGTAAGGGTTCCGGAAGAAAACTTTGGAGAAAATGCTTGGCGAACTTTTTGAATAGGTCG
>Ga0114959_10000638_pt1 | contig 32869 bp, 27 predicted proteins | sample C_130625_EF_Meta_FD_87317 | JGI IMG/M metagenome (GOLD analysis project Ga0114959, IMG submission 87317) | Freshwater microbial communities from Lake Croche, Canada to study carbon cycling - C_130625_EF_MetaG | ecosystem: Environmental > Aquatic > Freshwater > Lake | place: Lake Croche, Canada... | reverse complement strand
TGTGATTTTCATAATAAGTTTTACTGCGGGTAGGAGCAGTATATTTTTTCAAATGTTCCTTTAGTTTTATAATTTCATCTTCTAATGATGAAATTTTTTGTTTTAGTAATTCGTTTTCTGTATGCATTCTATGTAATATAATATTTAATCTTTATATTTTTGTATAAAAAAATATAAAAAATCGGCGTTTGAAATGTAAAAAGGTTTAAACACATCTTTGTTTCAAACTATACTGTAGCACAAAATGCCCATTCCCAAAATACTGCACCAACTGTGGATCGGGTCCAAACCCGCTCCCACCAAATTCATGGACACGTTCAAAGACAAACACCCCGATTTCGAATACATCCGCTGGACCGAGGACGAAATCGCCCGCCGGGGTATGACGTTCGAGTGTACGACCGCCATCAACCGCATGTCCGAGATCAACGGCAAAGCCGATATCATGCGGTGGGAAATCCTCTACCATTACGGCGGTATTTTCCAGGACGCAGATTCAGTCTGTCTTGAACCGTTTGACGAATCTTTCCTCGAAAAGCGCGCCTTTGCCGGGTTTGAAAATGAAACGGCGCGCCAAGGTCTCGTGGCGACGGGAACTATGGGATTTCCCCCCAAACACCCCCTCTGCCGCGCCGCCATCGACTGGATGCTGACCAACGATAGTTGCCCAGAAACGTGCGGAAAACGCGCGTGGTTCACCGTCGGACCCGGATTATTGACCCGACTCTTGGAAACGGGGAAATACTCCGATCTCAGTATCTACCCCAGTTATACATTCATCCCCTACCATTTTACCGGCATTCATTACGAAGGCCACAAAAAGGTCCACTGTTTTCAGGAATGGGGGTCAACCAAACAAAACTACGAGATTATGAACCAAATCGAGGTGCCCCGAGAGCTCTTGGACCCCCCCGAATGGGTCTCGGTCTTGGTCAGCAGTTACAACACCAAATATTTGTATATCAAAGAATGTTTGGACTCTATCAAATCCCAAAACGGACATTTCGGTATTGAACTGGTGTGGATCGACGACGGGTCAGACAACGTTCACGCTGAACTTTTAGAACGCGAACTGGAGAACTTCCGGGCCACGACGCGTTTTACCCGCGTGGTTTTTTCCAAGAATCCGACGAACCGGGGCATTGCGCAATCCCTGTACGACGGCGTCAATCTGTGTACCTGCGAAATCATTGTGAAGATGGATTCGGACGACATCATGTTTCCCGACCGCATCAAAACACAATTGGCGTTTATGAAATCCCATTCCGACTGCGTCATGGTGGGTTCCGATTTACAACTGTTCCGTCAAACCACGTCGAACCCCCAGGACAAGACGCTTATGGGACGTACGAACCACCCCGCGATTATGACTTGGGAACAGTTTAAACAGACGCGCTCCGAATGGTTTGCGAATCATCCGACCCTCTGCTACAAAAAATCGGCCATTTTGGCCGTGGGAAATTACGACGTTACCATGGGCAGCTGTCTCCAAGACTACGAAATTGAACTGCGTATCTTGAAGCGGTTTGGCCGAATTTACAATATTCCCGAGGTTTTACTGTATTACCGTATTCACGAAAACCAGGTCACGTACAATGGCAATGCGTCCAATCCGGAGAATCGGGCCAACCGCGAACGGATCCTACAAAAAATTCTGGCATGATTCTTCCTCGCGAAATAATTTTACATTTTTTTGTAAAATTATCCAAAATGGGTAAGATCATTGGGAGGGTGAGTCGGAGGACAAACCCGGTTTACACGACACTGCGGTCCAACAACAGCGAATCTCTTAATTCGTGAATATAGGCGTGCCCCATATCAATAAACGGAAATTGGCCGTGCTGATACATGTTGGAAAAGGTGAGTTTAAGCTGCCCCCGGTTGAATAATTTGTCTTTTCTCGCGTAATTTTTATTGATCCAAAATTCGTTGATATTTACACGGATATCAAACGTGAACCCCCGTGCCAACAAAATATCGCGGCATTTTTGGTCTTTCTCGGGATTGTGTCCGTCCATTTCAATGACAATTACAAACACCGGAATGCCCCAATCCATGGTCTCCAACACCGCTTGCTCACCGCCTTCCACGTCGATCGACAACAAATCAATGTAGGGTACTTGGCTGTTATATAAAATTTCGCCAAAGGGCGCGCAATCCACATAATAACCGTCTTTATCCTTGTGATACTTCTCTTTGAAATTCTCGCTCATGGGTTCCACCAATCCGCCGCAAGCGCCGTTGCCAAGGAATAGACTCTTCTCGGTGATGTAGTTCACGGCCAAATTGACGTTTTTACATTTGGGACGATTCAACACTAATTTTTCGTATTGATCCGTCGGCTCGATCAATACCCCCGAAAATCCCAGAGTTTCTTCAAAAAAACGGGTGTTGGAATACGTGACCCCGTCCATCGCACCCAATTCCACAAATATTCCGTCCGGGGTGTGGACATTGATGTAATTGTTCAATACATATACGTCCTCGCCAAACTGAGATGTAAATACGGGCAGCATATGTATTGTCTATCCTATCCACAAGGCTTTATATGGGTAATTATGTATTACATCCAATACAACTGGACGTCATACTCTCGTACTCGCACGGGGAATCGAACCCCGCCACTGGACTTATAAGGACCATATGCGAACCGATACATTATGCGAGCATAGTGTGGGAGCACCGTGCCCCCACACACAATAAAACGTGGTGTTCCTTTTAAGTCCGTTTTACAAATAACTTATTAGGTCAACCGCAAGAAGTTGGCCAAGACCCGCTTGTTTTTTTCCTCATATTCCAGGGTTCTCAATTTGGCTTCGTATTGACGTTTCATCAGGGCTTCTTTATGAATCTGCTCTTGTTGGCGCATCTGCGCTTCCGCCTGCGATTTTTCGAGAGGGGTCAAATTCTGCTTACTGCGTTCTTGCGACAGATGATCTATCGAGGCATATTTGGCCATCTTGTCGTAATCCGATTCACTGACCGAGAACACCGTCTGGTCCTTGTGAACCCGTCGCAAATCGTCGTATTTTAATTTGCCAAACACGTCCGACGCAATATAGCCTCCATCTTCCGTTTCACCGTCATCGTAAAAATTGGTACCCCCCGCACCCGTGCTGTACATGGTCTCTACGCCGCGGTACCGGATCATCTCACTCCCCCGTTCGCGTATGTCTTTCAAAGCACTTCCCATATTCTGTTGCGACACCTTTTCAGGAACGTCATACAGGGCCTTTTCTTGCTGAAACCATGCGTTGCGGCTGGGGTCGGGCGGTTTCGACATATTTTCATCAAACATTTCGTTGAATTTATGGTTGAATTCCTCCGATTTCATCCCGTTGATGACCTTTCCCACCTTCTTGTTCTCCGACGTGTTCATCGGCGTGTAGGCGACCTTGGTTTGGGGAACCGGACGATCCTGCTTCACCCGGTCCTCGAAAAACGTGACGATGATCTCAAACGCCTTTTTATAAAACAAAAAATATTCGGGAGGTAACCGGGATTTGTCCGGATGCATGAAGAGAACCTTGCGCTTAGCCTGCTTCAATTCTTCTACATTGAAATTCTTAGACAAATTGAAGAGATCCAGCAATTCTTCGAAGGAATACGTCTGAATATTTAAATTGTGACTCATTATTCTATATAACACCACAATTTATTTTTTATGTAGGAAAACAACATAAAAATAAATTGTGGTGTTATCATATGCCGGCATATTTAGAAGAAATTGGCACTCCCGACGAATTCGGTGTAGAATTAAAGGAGAATAAAGGGGTCATCATCGTCAAATTTGGTGCGACCTGGTGTAATCCGTGTAAAAGGATTGATGGACAGGTCAAGGACTCTATGCTACAATTACCGGATCGATTCAAATGTTTTATTATTGATATTGACGAGTGTTTCGAATTGTATGCGTTTTTGAAGTCGCGCCGTATGGTCAACGGCATTCCGGCCATTTTAGCGTGGAAAAAGGGCAATGTTGGCACGATACCGGATGCGGTGGTGAATTCTTCCGACCCGAACGAAGTTACCGCTTTTTTCAAAAAATGTTTAACGCTTTGAACGACGCGACCGCCGTTTAGTTTTCTTATGTTTACCGCGTTTTTTCTGTAACGTTTTGCGACGTCCGCCTTTGGCCTCTTTGTCTGCTTGTTCTTTTTCCTTTTCGGCTTCCTTTTCCTTTTCGGCTTCCTTTTCCTTTTCGGCTTCCTTTTCCTTTTCTTCTTTCTCGGCTTGTTCCTTTTCCTTTTCTTCTTTCTCGGCCTGTTCCTTTTCTGCTTCCTCGGCCTCTTCCTTTTCTGCTTCTTTTTCCTCTTCCGTTTCCACAGTAGTTGGCATCATACCCATTCCAGGTACCACGGTAGCATCGGATTCCTCGGATTCTTCCGATTCCTCTGTTTCTTCGGGTTCGCCCTTCGATGGCCCCGACAAAGTAACATAGGCCATCAATGCGGTGGTAATTAAAAACATTCCGAACAATGCCACCGGCTCTCCGGCCAAAGTATAATTCAAATATGGGCTGGGTCTGTCCATGCTATATCTGAAAAAATATGTTATTATATCGCTATAACATAATAACATAAAAAATTGCGTTGGCAATATACCTAAAAACCATCTAATAAAACACCGGTGCGTTCTTGTATTTGTGAGTTTTTTGTGCGGGAGCCGCAGAACCCACGTGACGTACACGGCGGAGAGCCTGACGTTGCGTGTTTCTATCCACCACATTCTTGAAAGCTACCGGAGTACCCGCCGGATTCAACTCAGTCTTACCAATGGCTCGGATGCCCCGAATTTTGGTGACATTGGAAGAATCGCGATTGCCTCCGATCCACCGTTTCTGAAGGGGCGTGGCTTTTCCGCCCATCACCGACTGTTGATCACCTAAACCCAGGGCTTTTCGCTGAATGACCATTTGCCCAATGGTCACCGTGTTTGTCGTCTGTACCGCCGTTTTTTGGAACAGCTTCCTGCCTAATGAATATGTGGAAGCACCGTCACTCGTAATATCTTTTTGCGGCATGGCATTTTTACTTTGTAATATACCGTTCTTTATTTGGCGCATCAAGGGAACCCCCAGGGGAACAAAGGGAACCGTGGGCATTCTATAACAAATATACACATAATATCCTACAGAAATTCTTCGAAACCACGGTAAAGCGAATCTCGGGAATCTACTACACAAAATACTTCGGGAATACTGCGAATCAATTGTAATTTGGCTATTTCTGATACCTGGTCATTTTCTAGAGTCGTCAAAAGATTGAGTTTTCGCTGATGTTCGACAAACTTTGCTGGCGCGCTGTCACTGAACTCGGTTGTGGCATTCAGGAATCGGTGGTCAAAACCGTCCGAAGCACGCGAAGGTGCCCGCTTAAACAAGGTCCGTTCATAATACTTGTTGGCAGAATATGCGGACCACTTCTTCGGATTAGGCATATTCTCTTGATTGCTATTTTGAAATACGTCTCGGTCAATTACCAATTCGCGCGAGGTCTTACGAGACCTTTTCGCGCCTATCCGAGGTGTAAATCCAAAGGATGACGTTGTAAATCCGGAGGATGACGACGTAAAACAAAAAAATACAGTCAATACATTCATATACAGTATACACACATCTATTTTTTATTGGGATAACGTATTGCGCTTAGCGCAATACTTTCCTACAGACACATGCCCTCGCTCGCGTTTGATGACACGGGCGGTTTCGTTTCCTTCTTCTTTTTATGTAATATTCGTTGAGCTCTGGTTTCCGCACGTTTCTTCTGATATTCCAGATGTTCCGCACGCTGTTGTTCCACCATGGCCTTTTTGGTAGCCTTACATTTCTCCAACACCAATTTGTTGTGACGATGACTGTCTGTCAATTCCACATGTACTATACGCTTTCGTTCCTTGGCTTCGCGTAACTTTTGTTCCAGTTCGGAAATTTTCGCATTTTGACAAGTCATATACGACTGGTACATTGCGGGAAACATTCGTACATATTCGGCCATATCACGAATGGAATCGTCCATGGACCGTATCTGCTGTTTCAGTAACGGCTGAACGACGGCACGACAACACGGGCATGTTAAGTCGCCTTTGATCTTTTCAAAGCAAGTCTCGTGAAAAACGTGGCCGCATTCCGTCGTGTGGAGTTTTCGCTGACGCGATTGGAGACTCGACAAACAGATTGCGCAACATTCCTCTTCCATCTTTCACTTATTCCTTTACGCACTTTGCGGCGCTGACGGTTTGATACATATACAAAATTGGTTGTAAATAATCAATTTTTCTCTACATTCCTCCCAACACGTCGCACCTCGTCTGAATCCACTTCTCCTTGATGTCTTTAGATACTGGACTCTTTTGATGCCTCTCAAAGTGTTCCGGGGAATCGTAAAACAGGGTCACACGACTGTCGCGCTTCAATCCCGGAATTCCTACCTTGAAAAACTTGTATTCCTGCTTCGATCCTACTCTCTCGGCCATCCGAGCCCCACTCATCGGATCGCGAATACGGTTGCCAATACACGAACCACTGTCGTACATCTCAATCTTGGACGATTTGAATCCATTTTCCGCGGTGGGCTTCAACTGATATGTACAATATCCCTTGTCTGAACGCTTGATCTCGTCGGCAACGGCGCGGCGACGGCGACGACCCACACTGTTCTGGGTGTTCGCCGTAAACGTACTACTACTCTCGACAGACATTTCGTCCGCGTCCGTAGTCGGATGATATCGGTCGTCATAATACATGATATGAAACTTGGGTTGGGTGCGGTGATGCGCGACTTTAGAAACAAAGACTTTGTGAAAGCGGGGGTAGTTATACAACTGGTAATTATTATTCTCGGGTACGCTTTAAGTTAATTTCAAAAGTATTTAATCGTCGGGTATGGTATAAGGCGGGAAAAACAATAAAATAGTATGATATCTAATTTTTTCCGGGAAGAGGTTGGGAGTAAGCTGGCCAATGAAAATAATGAAACCCAAGTAAACCCACCAAGCCCATCCAAAGTATGGTATGGGTTAGTCATTTTTGTCACATGTATTATGACTATTTTTTTTGTCACACTATTGACCTATTATTCTCAAAAAGTAAATAAGGATAAAGGTTATGTCGCGTTTATTATTTTCGTTATCATTGCGCTAATTGTGTTATTATATTATCAGCGGCGTTTGAGCAATTTTGAACCATCTTTTTTGGAGAATAATGATAATAGCTTGGTGATTAAAGTGTTAAATTTTTTTAGACGTTACGGTGCGATTACACCATCCTTTTCGGAGAATAATAATGACGATTTCATGAGCATATCTATTAATTTTTTGTTGAGTGTTGGCTACTTATTCATTGTGGGAGTAATCGTGGGCATTGGGTTTGGTTCTGCCGTTGAGAAAAATACTGATCAGTCTAGCATATTTTCAAAAAATGCGAATTATAATACCATAAACAAATACATAACGTCAAGTGTAGCTTTGTGGTTTGCCATGTTACTTTCTGTTTTATTTACACTACATTTTAAAAATGACATTCCGGGTTGGGGCGCAGCTATTGTCGCCTCGTTAATCTTCATTATATTGTTTAGTGTGTATATTTTCACATTACGGATGTAAATAATACCACAAATTCTTACAGTATCATTTCCCCTATACAAGTGGTCCGAATTTGATCATCCCAATAGTAGAATATACTATACCGGCATCAAATCTTCTGAATTATAATCGGACAAATATTTTTCCAACGAGCGTTTATCCACGTTCTCTTTCATATTTAACGTAATTTCGTCCGCAAGTGGCTTCCTCCCTAATGCGGCGACAAAGGCCGCAACATATTCGTCCAGCAATTTCGTATCTTCATGCTTCGTTTTTTCACTATCGTAAGGTTCCTTCCTTTCTTCCTTACGCTGTTGTTTCATTTTCTCCAAACCACTCAAATTCAGTTCTGTGAGTTGTTTCGGACTAGAAGAATTCACTACTGACCCCAATGTATTCACATTTTCCGTTTCTTCTTCGTGTGTAAAATTTCGCAAACGCTCCGGGTCAGTAAACCATTGGTGCCGACTTTCGTTCGACGAAATAATAATGTTACAAATATCGGGTTTTCGAAGCTCTCTGAACCTCTCCTGCTGAAGCTCTGCGAATCTTTTACGGTCTTCTGCGGTCTCCTTCCCTTGAAATGCCACATGAAATTCCTTTATGGTTTTACTGTCAATACTCGGACTGGTCTCCATCAAACGGTCGAACTCGGCGCGGCATATTTTCAAGAATTGCCCCGCATCCATTCTTTCGTCGGGGTCTTTGGCCAATTCAATCCGAATGTTGCGCGCAAATTTATCCCAGGATATTCCCGAAATGCGGTGGGCCTCGTTCAGTTCAGATATTTTCAAATACTGTTGTATAGTAGTGGAAATTCCAATAAAAATATTAATCGTGCCGATCGCCATGGGAGCGTATGCCTGAGCATCTTGCGGAAGACTCGTTTGGGCAAATGATGCGGTTCCACTGATGGTAGAAAGCGCAATTGCCGGTATCGTAAACCACGCATGACGATATGCGAATTTGCTGTGACATCTCATATGAAGCCACTTGTAACATTGCGCAATATCACACCACTCCACCATAATCATTTCGTTTTCGGGTGACCATTTCACGTTTTTGGGTTTATATTTACTTACAGTCACGTTTCCTGTACCCTCATTGTTCTCCGATGGCTCCTTTTTTTCTGTGAAAAACATCGCGGGGTGTTACAAATAATACAAGTATAATATCATTGTATTATTTTTTCGCCGTCATGCCTATTCATTCGGCTCTCCTCCTTGCGTATCTCCTCCTTGCGTCTCTTCTACGGGCCTCTCTTCTACGGGTGTCTCTTCTACAGGTGTCTCTTCTACAGGCTCGGACATGTTGCCATATTCCGTCTCGGATCCTTCCTGAGGCGGGGGAATGCGGTCCGGACGCGACGCTTCAAGAGAATCCTTATCAAACGACGCAGCATCGTCTTCCGGATATATTTGAGACCCGTTTCGCATTGACCATCCTCCCTCCTCTTCGTCATCCACTACCATGTTGGCAAACTCGTCAATGACCATGTCGTCCGTTATCGCCGGCGGTTGTTCCATATCAAACGCGGCATCAGATTCTGGGGGAACCGTGATTCTCAACAGTTCTCCCAATACCAAGTTGGGTTGTGGATGGTCGTCATCATCATTCTCGTACTCGTACTCGTTCTGTATCGCATCGTTGCCTTCTTCACTAAATTCCATACAGGTGTCTGCCAATAAACTGGCAATGTTGGGCTGTTCGATGGTATCCACCGTTTCTACCGGAGGATTCGGTAAAAGAATGGCATCATCCATCTCCCGGATAAAATCTTCGATTTTTTTCACGATTTTTGTCAAATAGGCTTTCTGCGACGTATGATAAAAATTTATACAATTTACATATAACTGGGTCTGCGCTTTTAGTAAGGTATTTTCGTGTTCCAGTGCGTGTAGAAAAATATTCAGGGAATAACCCACCAATACATTGTTACGATGATGCTGAATGTTCTCCGTTTTTTTTATACTCAAGGTGGTCATCGCGTCTACGATGGATAAAATTCTCTCGTGTATCTGTGATACATCCTCCATGCGATATTTGAAGAATGGGTCAATGTCTTTATATGTCGGTAACACCGCCTCGCCCAACGTGGCATCCGCATTGGATATATCAATAACGGTTTCTTTACAGTAATTCGTCATCGTGTTGTATAACTTGTAGTAATCTCCGTACATGCGATTCTGTATCATTGACCCCGTTTTTTGGTAGTTCTCTAGTTCCAAATACAAAATCTTGTACTGGAAAAAAAGCGATTCTAAACAAAGTAAAAACATGGGCTGGGGGTTTTGTTTCAACAACTCGTTGTAACTTCCCTTTAATGTTGCCACTTTTTCCGAAACCCTGTCGCGATTTTCCACAAAAGTCGAATAAATATCTGTTATTTCCAGAAAATTTGTTCGTAGCACTTTTACTATATCTTCCATTAGAGATGGCTAAAATATACATTATACTGCGACCTTTTTGTACAGGATACAGGAACCTACGGGAACCCTGCGGGTTCCCCGTACGCCCCTCCGCTGGGAAATGCCCACCTAAAGGGTGGGCATAACGACACGTAATTTCCAGGATTTTGTTGTCAGGTTCTCCCCCAATTAAAACTGGAAAGGCGGCCAGGAACGCCGCCTCGTGGATTGTAACCGAGGAACAACAAACTTCGGCACCTTTTATTTTGGATTCTGGGAGAACCAACCAAAAGAATAAAAACACGTGATTTCCAAGAATTTTGTTGATGGGTTCTCCCCCATTTGGAACTGGAAAGGCGGCCGAGGGCGGCTCTTCCTGGATTGTAACCGAGGAACAACAAGCTTCGGCACCTTTTATTTTTAATTCTGGGAGAACCAACCAAACTAATAAAAAACACGTAATTTCCAGGATTTTGTTGCCAGGTTCTCCCCCCGTTGACTACCTGGAAATAAAATACTGCCGTTATGCCCACCCAAAGGGTGGGCATTTCCAAGGGAGGTTCGTACAAGGAACCGTAGGTTCCTGTAAAGGGAGGTTCGTACAAGGAACCGTAGGTTCCTGTAAAGGGAGGTTCGTACAAGGAACCGTAGGTTCCTGTAAAAATTGATTTCTACAACAAATCAATGTTCATAGTGTAAATATTATATATAATATATCAATCACCATGTTTCAAGAAAGCGAAATTCTATTTCATACGGCAGGCAACCACCTCCTCTACCAAGAAACCGATATGGACAAGCATTTCGGTATTCTCAAATTAAAGGCATCTATCCATACCCCAGCCTCGTCACCCGACCCCATTTATATTCTCTTTTCAGTAGATTGTTCATTCTCCATGTCAGGCGTTTTGAGCAATAATTTCACAAAAATCGCACAAGTTGTACACACCCTGAAACGCATGTTTGAAGAATTCGCCAAGGCGGCCGAACATACCCCCATACATGTTGCCGTCGTCGGATTTGAACAAACCCTCCACCACATCCTAGATTTCGTCAAAATTACCCCCGAAAATGTGGATAATCTCATGTCCGCCCTGGACACAATCGAAGATTATTCATTCACCAACATTGAAATTGCGCTTAAAAACGCCGCGGACATGCTCAACACGAAAATTGCGGAAAATAAACAAGTGTATCACGTGTTTATGACCGATGGACAGATTACCGCCGGAGAGGATAGCCCTCGTGTACTGAAAAATATGCTCAACCACGAATGTACCACCATATTCATTGGTATGGGTCAAGATCACGATTCCCAATTGTTGGCCGAACTCTCCAACTATTTGCGTGGAGAATACTACTTTATCGATAAATGTGAAAATAGCACCCTGGTTTACGGCGAAATTGTATACAACATCCTTCATCGCGCGGTAGGTGCGCTGAAACTCACGGTACGCAACGGTCTCATTTATAATTGGGCTACCAACCTGTGGGTAGGAGAAATTGATGTAGCATGTCTCGCTAACCACAGCGAAAAGATATATCAGTTGATGACCTACGGTAACATACACGATCTCGAGATTGATATCATTTCCCACGTAGATGGGGATTGTTTACATACAGTATTCTGTTACCCCCCGCTCATGGAATTGGAGGACCCCACCTCCGTCGCGGAATTTCAGAACGAAACCGATCGGATAGAACCCAACAACCTTTGCGTCTACTATTTTCGACAAAAGACCCAGGAATTGCTGTTTGAAACCCGCCTATTTCTGGACAACAGCCAAGAAACTGGAAACGACCCCCACGATGCTGACGGTTCCCCGAGTTTCAGCGATCAGCTAAAAGAGCAAAAGAAAAAACTCCGGAAATTCCTTCAAGACATGCTCGAATTTATGAAGGCGAACAATTTGATTGACGATCCCTTTATGCGCCGCATCGGTGACGACATCTACGTTCTCTACCATACTATGGGTAGAGAAGACGCCCAAATGTGGTGCAGCAGCCGCCAGGTATCGCAAGGTCGACAGCAAACCTACATGGCGACGCAATTCCTCGATACGACCGTAGACGAGCTATTTACACCCACTCCGAGAGCAACGCCTTTGCGAAATACCAACATTTTCAATTTCGACCACCAAGTGCCACTCACTGCACCCTATCGCAATTTAAATTACGACCATCTCACGGCAACGTCAGACACAGATACTGTAGATTTTTGGAACGATCAACACATTACACATACTAGCATGGATCTTTCCACTGCGAGCCCCCAGTTGATAGACTTTATAACGAGTATCAATGATGATGTGCGCCGGGTTAGGCCCAGATAGAATACAATAAACCGTAAATAATGACATAAAAAAGTGTACGAAATAATATACTACAATAATATCACTCATGTCTGACATATTTGAAATCCCCGAAAACTTTCAAACCACGGTGATGGATTTCACCAAAGATCTGTCGACCACCTTTCCCGAATACACGCATTTGTGGAATCATTGGTCGGACCCCAACATTGACACTTACGAAATGAGGTCCCTCTTCAAATACTGTGTGACAATATACCCCGAACGGTTTTTCGATATCATTTATGAGAACAAGGACATTTTTTTACCAGATAGCACCACAAATGTCTGTTTTTTACCCGGGGTGGATTTTCGGGTTCTCTACAATTGCGCCGATGTGACCGAAACCACCCAAAAATCCATCTGGAAATACCTACAGTTGTTGATGTTTACTTTAGTCGGTTCGGTGAAAAATAAGACGGGTTTCGGGGAAACGGCCGACATGTTTGACGGAATCAATGAAGCCGATCTCCAAGACAAATTGAAAGAGACCTTTGAGAACATGAGCTCCTTCTTTAAAAACATGGAGGAGAACACACCCGACGCTCATACCGAAACACCTCCCTTCAATTTCGATAAGACGACCGGTATGCCCAATTTAGAAGAAGTCCACGAGCATTTGAAGGGTCTGTTTGACGGCAAAATTGGCAGCATGGCCAAAAACATTGCGGAAGAAATCTCCGGTGATTTTGAGAATATTTTAGGAGAGGATTTCAAAGATGTCCGCTCTACCAAAGATATTTTCCAGAAAATGATGAAAAATCCGGCGAAAATGATGGACCTCATCAAAAAAGTCGGCGACAAAATCAAAAACAAGATGGAATCGGGAGAAATCTCCAAAGACGAGATCATGCGCGAAGCCGGCGATATTCTCAAAAAAATGAAAGAAATGGGCGGCGGAGGCGAGCAATTCCAGGAAATGTTCAAAAATATGGCCAAAACCATGGGCGGCAAGGGCGCCAAGATCGATATGAATGCGCTGGAACGCATGACAAAACATCACGAAATGAAAGAACGCATGCGGAATAAACTAAACAAGAAAAAGGCCGCGGAGACCGCCCCGGCCACCAATTTTGTTCTCGAATCCACCGAACGCCCCAACAATTATGTCTTTAAATTGCCCGAGGAAGGCCAACAGCCCCGGAGCATGTTACCGCCCCCCCGCATGTCCGACGAAGAACTGATTGCGGAATTCGAGAAAGACCCCGCGGCAATCGGCGGGGGAAAACCCGCGGGAGAAACGGGCAAGAAGAAATCAAACAAGAAAAAAAAAGGCAAGAAATAATGCTCGGGCAACCAAAGTTATTTTACACCTATATCATATAACCGCCATGAACTTGTTAAAATTCATCAATATCCCGGTATTTATCGTCAGCCTGGCTCTCGGCTTTTTTTTCGTCTACATTACCACCACAAATAACCGCAAAATCATCGTGTATCCGACACACGAAAATATTCATTTGATCCAGTACCGCGATAAAACCAATCACTGCTTTTCTGTCACGGAAAAAGAGGTCAAATGCCCCGCCAATCCCAACGAAATCTCCAAAATACCCGCACAGTCGTAAATATACCACGATAACGGGACCCAAATGTTCAAGGATATAATATTTGTAGTATCCGAATAAATTATCACGTAATATTATATTGTGACAAACGCATGAATTTTAAGAGATTATTAAACACGTGGCTGGGCAGATTTTTCATGTCGGTGCTGCTCGGGCTGGGGATCGCCACCTTGTTTCGCAAGGCATGTAACGACAAGAACTGTATTATTTTCAATGGACCCATTTTAAGCGAATTGGACAACAAAATTTATCAATACGACGACAAATGTTATACCTACACGACTACCCCGACAAAATGCGATGCGAATAAACAAATTATAGATATCCAAGCACCGCCCACGGAAGAGGAAAAGGCGGCCAAACACGAAGCCGAACGCTCCACGTTAATGAACAGCATGACTCCTCCGGCCGCCGCCCCGAGTTCTTCTACGGGGTTTTCGTTGCTTGACAACATGCTTCAAAAATAATAACGCGTTTTAGATAAAACAATAAGATATTATGCGAATTCATATAGTATGGAAAATACTACACGAATTGTGGATTTGCCCGAAAATATTTCGGTACAAATGCCGCCGGGTATGGGGGAAGGCACCAGCCAACGACGCAATTTTGAAGAACCGTCTACGAATTATGTACCCATAAATGTACACCCAAATCCTTACGGTAATTCTATCCAACCGAACCAAATGCCCCTGCCCGAATATCAAGCCCCGTCACGCGCACTGGAAACCAACCCGCACGATTATGCCCCCCCGCAGCAAATACGACTGCCATCGCGCGACATTCCCATGGACCAAACATCTTACCAACAGGACGAGGAAATTCAGGCCAACTATATTCCCAAACCGAAACTCACGGGAGACTACATTAAGGAATACGAAATTGCCTCTGAGAAAATAATTCAACAACACGAGAAAAACAAGCAAACCACGGAAGTCATGGACGCCGCGCTCAGTGATTTTCAAATCCCCCTCTTTGTCGCACTCTTATTCTTCTTGTTCAACATGCCATTTTTCAACACACTGATGTTTACCTACCTGAAAGTTCTCCCCATTTTTCACGCCGACGGCAATTTGAATTTTTACGGCATTCTTTTTAAAAGTACCCTCTTCGGTATCCTGTTTTGGCTCTTTCAACGCAGCATCCGGTTCTTGATGACCGTCTAAAAACTGTTCAAAAACTCGGATAATTTTCCGCGTTTACGCCGAGTCTTTTTAGCCCTATTTCTGGTGCGCTTGACGGTTTTCGCGGAGTTTGGTCCGTCCGCCGCCACCGTTTTCAACACCCCGTACCGTTGCGCCGGATTGTATTTCAAAAACCAATCCTCGTATTCGGGCGAATTCCGGCTCTTTTTGAGTTCGTCATATTTTTTCACCTTTTCCGCGCGAATAGATTCCAAGGTAGGCTGTTTACCGTAACAGTCGATACTGAAACGTTTCAACAACCCGCGCTGCGCCAACCGATTCTGCTGTTCCACCTCAAACAGAAATTTGGTCATACACAATATACGGGATTGGTTAAAATAGGGCTCGTCCGCATAGTAAAACGCAAAATAAAACGACAACATGGTGTCAATCGTCGCCACCTTGATTTCGTTCTCCCCTATCCGAATCTTGTTGTAATTATGACACGCAATGGGTGTGTAAATAAACGCCAGGGTCTCTTTGCCCGAACGTATTTCAATGTGTTCCGGGATCAGTTCTCCAATCGCCGCGTGTCGTATCATGACATTTTTCCGGTAACCCGCCTGTCCCAATCGTTCCAACACAATCATCGCACACGTCTCCATATCTTCACTGATAACGTCAAAATCCGGAATAGATTCAATCAACCGCCGACGGTGTTTAGGCATGTGACGTGAATACAAGGACGCGGCGTATCCGCCAAAAAACACCACCCCCTGATCAATAAACGCGTTTCGCACAACCAAATAAATGTTCTCCGATTCGGTCGAATTGTTTTCCATGCGCCGCTGGAATTCCACCATAGAGCATTCTAATTTGGGGAGAACCGGATAATGTTTGTTCAACAGGCTCATGCGCTTCAATACCTTTTCCCAACGCGAAACGTCCCCCGCCGGACGTGACAATTCCAAAAACATGTTCATCCGGAGAAAGTTGGGAGGCGCATACTGAATTCCGGCCACCCGAATCACCTCGCGGGACATGACGTCGAATATCTTGGGATCCAGGTACGTAATGTCCGCTATCGGGGTAAAATTCACAAATACTTTGAACGTACCGTGGTGAACCCCCGCCTTGGCCTCCACCTCCTCGTAACCCGATTTGTAGTATATGTCGGCCAATTCTTTCGCATCTAGCAGAGCCGTTTTTGAATAGAAATCGTAATCCGGCACTTCCAACTCACGGTTATAAAATTGCGCAGATTTGGGCAATATATTGTTAATCGCCGTACCACCGTAGCAAATACAGTTCTTCTTGCGCAAAAAATTCTCTAAAATTTCAATCATTCGCCGTATTTCCTCGGAATTCGCAATCTTTTGCGATTGTAGGGTTTCCGTCTCGTCCACCGCATGACGCAAAATGGCCAATTCACAATCTTGAAACGACATACCATCATCACACAATTCTGTGTTGTATCGGTGTTTCGTCTTGGAATATTTTATCGCCGCATGCTTCATTCTTAGGTAATATATTTTTTAGTGGATAGAGTATGTATTCTATACTATATCTACACAAGAATTTACGATCAAGCCGTCGAATAGCCATTCTTTTTTACATAAGATATCATAGTTGACATCGGAACAAACGCACTACCATCGCTGTTCGCAAATGCCTCTTCGTAACCGCCTAAATTGACACTATTCAAATAGAACGGGTACATGGCGACCTGTATACCGTAATTCAACGGCATTTTGTAATAGGGCGGCGCACTGGCCATTCCGAAAAAATTATTACACGTGTCGGGACACACTAGGGTGAAATGACTTACTGATGTGGTGGCTCCGTCGTCATTGATAATGGGCGGAGTCGTCTTTTGCTGAATAATCTGGGAATAAAAATATTTGGGGTTCGACGCCCCGCTCAAAAAATTCACGTAATCCGAAAAGTCGTAGCAAGGATTGGGAGGTTTGGCCAATTTCGCACATTTATACACGTCGGATTTGTAATTATCCTTCAACGTCGCTTCAGAATAATCCAACACAATAATCACCTTGCCCATGATGTCCGATAACCTGGTTTTGGCCGGATTGATTTGTATGGCCGTCTTCTTTTCCTTGTCGCGATACAATCTCGGAGATATGTTGGATTTTTCTATGACCGACGCAATCGCGGAATACAAATAATTATTCTTGTTGGGATAAATTCGGAAATGCAGAAAAATGGGGTCGCGGGGATTCGGCGAAACGCCCTGAAATCCGTTCTCGCCAAACACCTTCAGTATATTGGTAAGCGTCTCCGTCGTCTGGGGAGCAACGTCTTTACAACTCACGATGGGAGTGAGCCCGGCGGACTCCTTGGCATCACTGTTTGGGTAAACCTCAAAATCGAAAAATCGGACCCCCCGAGAAAGCAGATATTTTATCATGTCACGGTTTATGTAATTTCCTGTAAATGCGGAATTATACGACGCTTTGATACAATACTGGATAAGGGGCATATTCGTCTTGGCGTTTCCGATACCCGAGGGACTCGACAAATCCGCAGTTAAACTCGACAATTCGTTATCTTTGGACGGCACCGAAAATATCGCACCCTCTTGGAACGTTTCCATTGCCAATATTTTTTGCCGTTGTCGCACCAAATTATAAATTAGGTAAAAAAACGCCAATAAAACCAGCAATACTACAATCTTTTTCAACATTTAAGTAAACAAAGGGTATAATAAAATATTATGATATTATATTACGGTATTCTAACACATATACAAATGCCGGGGGGATTACTAAATATTATTTCGGAAGGCAGTAATAACGTTTTTTTGACCGGTAATCCGACCAAAACCTTTTTCGCCGTTACTTATTCAAAATACACGAATTTTGGTATGCAAAAATTCCGCATCGACTACGAGGGGTCGCGCGACCTTCGTCCCACGACATCTTCTGTATTCAAATTTAAAATTAAACGGTACGCCGAGTTGTTAATGGACAGTTATTTAGTGTTAACCTTACCCAACATATGGAGCCCCATCCACGAACCCAATGAATTCACCGGCAACAAATGGGCCGGCTACGATTTTCGATGGATCCGCGATTTCGGCACCCAAATTATTGAAGAAATCTCCATTGTCTGTGGTTCTCTCACCTTACAAAAATATACGGGGGATTATTTGGCGGCCATGGTCGAACGCGATTTCACCGCAGAAAAGAAGAACCTGTTCAACGAAATGACCGGCAATGTGGCCGAATTGAACGACCCCGCCCAGGCCTTGGGACGCGCCAATTGCTACCCCTCGGCATTTTATACGGACTCGCCCACCGGTACTGAACCCTCCATCCGCGGAAGACAACTCTACATTCCAATCAACACCTGGTTTACGTTGGACAGTCGATGCGCCTTTCCCCTCGTGGCTCTCCAATACAATGAACTCGAAATATCGGTCACGTTGCGGCCCATCCAAGAAATGTTCCAGGTGCGCGATGTGTTTGATCCTTCCAACAATTATCCCTACATTCAACCCGATTTCAACCGTCAGGAATTACAAATGTACCGGTTCTTACAAAGTCCTCCGTCCATATTCATGGATGCCCCCAATTTCGCGAATCAGACGCCCATTTGGAATGCCGATGTACACCTCTTGTGTAATTATTGCTTCCTATCGCGCCCCGAAACCGAACTGTTTGCCGCCAAAGACCAGGTGTATTTGGTCAAGGACGTGTTTCGCTACCAGTTTGAAAATGTCACCGGAACCAGCAAAGTACAGCTCACCTCCAACGGGATGATTGCGAACTGGATGTGGTATCTCCAACGCAACGACGTGAATATGCGCAACGAATGGTCCAATTACACCAACTGGCCGTACCGGAGTTTGCCGGCCAATGTCATGCCCGCTACCGACAAATTACCCGACAAATTCGCCGCACAAGCACAAGCAAATGGTTTCACACTCGGACCTTACTATTCTCCCGACGGCAAATTTTCAGGACTGTTTCAGACCGGCGATTTTGTCGTTGACAACCAGAAAGAAATTTTGCTCACGGCGGGTATTCTTCTCAACGGGGAATATCGCGAAAATACGCTGCCCGCCGGTGTCTTTAATTATGTGGAAAAATATACGCGCACACAATCCGCCGCCAAAGAAGGCCTCTATTGCTACAACTTTTGTTTAAATACCAGCCCCTACGAATATCAACCGTCGGGGGGTATTAACATGAGCAAATTCAAAACAATTGAACTGGAAATTGCCACCTATGTCCCACCCTTTTCCGCCCAAAATAGTAATTATCAGGTTATTTGCGATGGCGCCGGTAACATCATTGGCGTTAATAAACAGAATTGGCGGCTATTTGATTACAATTATAATTTAATTGTTCACGAAGAACGGTACAATATATTATCCATTGTGGGGGGCAATTGTAGTTTGGTGTATGCGCGCTAATACGCGCGCGCGGGGGGTCGCACTAATATATTATTCTATGGTATAGTATATTTGGCATATTATGGATGAAACCTCCTGGAAAATACCCAATTTAGAAAATGATAAGAAAAAACGTTACCGGCGAGAACATAAAAACAAGCATACCTTGACAGACCCGCTCAAATTCTTGTCTTCTCCAGAAGAACCAGACTCGAATTCTACCCGGGGTTTCGTAGAAGGGCTCGAACCCATCTCCGAACTGGCCGAAAATACCCTCCAGAAATTAAATACTCTCAAAGATGCCGTAATTACTACTGATGTGAGCGGGGGGTCGGTTTTCAATCTAGAAATGACTTCCCTCGATATACTCGGAATACTCGCCAATAAAAAAAATTTCGATTACGCCGACCAAGAATTAATCGACGATATTTCGAAAAACCGCATCGGATTTTTCAGTTCTCTTAAAGTGGGCGGATGCATCGGCGGAGATCCACAAAATACCATCAACATAGGTGACGAAGTAAACAAAATAAAGGACAAGGGTTCCGAAAAAGCCAAACAGATGTCCCAATTACGCGACGAACTTCAAGATGCTTCCGAACAAATCAAGGATAATCCCTTTTTCAAATTTATCAAGGAAAATTTGAAATATGTCGAATATCCCACTATTTATTTCCGGTGGCTGGAGAAAAAGGTCGGAATCAAATTATACGAAGGATTAGCCAAAATTCAAAATATCAAATTGCCCGACATGGGACAGGTAAACGCCGAAATGCGCTATGTTAACAGCGTATTTTCCAAATTATTTTCCTTGATATTGACGTTTTTTGTCACATATAATTGGTTCTTTTTAATGTTTTATGAACACAGCGAACAACGCATGTCCGGATGGCAAATCACTCGACAATATTTTCGCGATTCGAGCCCCTTTTTAAATTTTCTCCTGGAATTTATTCTGTATCCGCTCTACCTTCTCAACGAATTCATGATGTCCACCCTCCCAGAATACATGAATTGGGCATTTGTCTCGAGTGATTTGATATTTTTAGTCATGTTCGTCACCATTTATAAAATCATGAATTCGTGGGGATACGCCATTGTAGATTTATTCTTTGATTCCCTTAAAATTCTTTTTAATCCCCGGGTCAAACCGTGGGATGCTGAATTACAACATGTCTATACTGACCCGAATCATCCGGTTTCACCCACTTTGCGCACCTACTGGTTTTTACATATACTCGTGTTTGGAGGGCAAATTCCCAGCATCTTTCCCAGCCATTTTGAAAAATATTACAACTCCCTCCAAAATAATTCCCGGAAACAAAAAGAAGCCCAACTCAACCAAGTTGTGGAGAACATATTACCCACGAACCGCGATTCCAACATAAATGTCGCGAAAATAATGGAAAATAATGACAATCGGGAAGTACGCGGAGGAACACTCACCGACGCCCAACGAGTATTAGAACACGAATTAAACCGAAAAATTACTGAGGCTAACGCGGCCATTGCCACCGGATCGCTTAATGAGGACATGGTGGCCACCATGCGGGGTCAAATTGACAACTATGAAAAGGAATTGGCGGAAATTAATAATCCGTCCCGGCCTAAGACCGACATTTTACCTAGTCCAATTATAGACAAGACGCCCGCCGTGTCCGCGGCCGTGGGAACCGCTGCGGCTGCGGCCATGGGTCCGGCATCCTTGGCGTCGGGATTCTTATCGGGAGCCAAACATATAACTACAGACCTCCTTCGATTCGGAATTTCCCACTTTTTTATTACCATCGCGGCGATGGCAATCGCCTTTTATTTATTCTTTTACTCCTTTTTTGGCATCCTGTGTTTTTCAAAAATTAGTCTACACGAAACGATGGTTTCCATTGACGATTACATCAAAGACCGCAGCACCGATGGCTACAGAAAAAGATGCGGTATCCAAGGATGCTCAGACACCTGGGCCGAGTGGTTATACGATAAATTGGCTTATGCTTTTCATGCGACAATTCAAATGGTTTTTAAACACTATTTTATTGGTGGTATGATTACGGTGCTAGCTAATGCGATTGCCAACACTGCCACTGTTCTCATTAGTTCCAAAATCATCGAGCTAAATTTTAAATTTCTCTTTGCTTTTATCGCCATTTTCATCACCGTGGTCTATGCTCTGAAAGATATTTTTTACGAGGCCGTTAGAGGCAAATCGTAACGCGATAAATCAATGATATTTATTTGAAACAACATAAAGTTGTTCTATTTAAAATGTTCAAGGGTGTAAATACACATTACCTATTCGAGAACCGTTCATCACCCATGCCGAAAAAAACGCAAAAGGTTCCCAACGCCCCCGGTCTGCCCCTTGTCACAGTATGTACACCCACCTTCAATCGGCGCCCATTCATTCCCATCTTGTTTGACTGTTTTCGCAATCAAACCTACCCGAAAAGCCGCGTGGAATGGGTCATCATCGACGACGGTACCGACAAAATCGGCGACCTGGTGGACGCGGCCAATATCCCCCAAATTAAATATTTTACAGTGGACAAAAAAATGACCCTCGGAGCCAAACGCAACATGATGCACGACAAATCCCGGGGCTCCATTCTGGTTTACATGGACGACGATGATTATTACCCCCCCGAACGCATCTCGCATGCGGTAGAAACCCTCTTGCGCAATCCCCAAGCCCTTTGTGTCGGCTCCAGCGAACTTTATCTGTATGTCAAAAATGGCTCACCCGCCGTCAAAAATACCATGTATCAATTTGGACCCTACGGCCCGAATCACGCCACGGCCGCCACCTTTGCGTTTCGTCGCGAACTACTCAATACCTGCCGGTACGACAACCACGCTTCCATTGCCGAAGAACGGGTTTTTTTGAAAGGATACACCGTTCCGTTTGCGCAACTCGACCCCCTGAAAACCATCCTCGTATTCTCTCATGAACACAACTCATTCGATAAACGCACTCTTTTGGAGAACCCTGACACGCAATTCACCAAACTGTCCGACAAAACCGTGGATATGTTTATTAAATACCCCCAGGAAGCCCGTATCAAAAAATTCTTCCTCGAAGACATTGATGATCTCTTGCGTACCTATACACCGGGCGAACCACGCATGAAACCCGACGTCTTGAAACAAATTGAAGACATCAAACAGCAACGCGCACAAGAGGCCAAAGAAATGGCCGAAAAAGCCGCCGCACAGGCTGGACCACAAATCATGATGAGCTTACCCGGAAGAGAACCCGTGCCCGTAGGCATCAACGACCTGGTCAACATCATCAACCAACAACAACAGCAAATGAAAGAGATGGCCGCGCGGATACAGGAATTGGAAAAATCCCAGTCACCGTCCGACGAAACCACCAAACGTATTGTGTTACCCAAAGACATCGTCGAACCCGCCGTATATCAAGAAAAAATCGCCACATTGGAGAAAAGCGTGAAATCGTTGGAAATTAAAAACCGGGATTTGCGCACCGATATTAAATTTCTTAATATACGAAATGCGGAACTCACCGCAGAATTAGACGCCAAAAAAAACGCGCACTTTACAAAGACAATACCCATTGCCATGCCACAACCGGCCTCGAAAAGTGACCCCGAAGTGTTTGTATCTCTCACGTAGAAGGGGACTATAATTCCCCGTCATCTTCCGCAAAATCAACCTCTTCTGCCTCTTTTTTCACGTTTTTATCTAAATAGCGGTAAATACGTCGAATGTCCAATTTATTGATACTGTAATTCTCAAACATCTCTTCAATCACCTGGACAATTTCCGGATTCGACAAAAAATCGGTCCCGTAAATCATTCGCAGTTCTTGGAAAAACGCAATCATGTCCTTCTTGTCCATGTCCAACACCTGACACATGTTGTAGATAAACAACTGGTTGTTGTACTCGGTCGAATATTTCGTCAGAACCTTGGTGAACCGTATCTCGGCCGGCTCAAACTTACCCGCATTATTGGGAAACGTGTCGTGATACAATTTATTGTTGTAAAATGTCTTCATCATTGACGACATTTCATTAAACTGCCAGATTTGATTCTGGAACGTAATGCGGTCAATATAATCCGCAAAACACATGTTGTCCAATATTTTCGTGTAAAATACCAAGGGCTTTTGGATGCGGGAACGGTCCGAAGACACCGGCGCAATCGCGTCAATCACGTTCTCGTGCCATAACAACGCCACAATGGTGCGATCCGTCTCATTCATAAATGTGTTATGCTCATCTATCGAAAACGGGCGATTCAACAAACTTCGGGTAATCTTTTTAGAGTCCTCGATACTGGTCTTGGTTTTCAAAACCTTTTCGAAATTTACCGAAAACTCTCCAAACCGCGCCGGATCCCTTTCGTATATCTTTTTTATAAACAGGAATTTACGCAAATCCCCCTGAATATAATTCACCAGCAATTCGCGACTTTCCGAAACAGATGCCGGCAGTAAATCACACAATACTTGTGACATTTGTTCCGATGTAGGGGTCTTCAGCTCAAACACGTTACATACCTTCATCAGTTCACGGATTTTCTTGTCCATGAAATAATTACCAATACAAATAATGGGGTTCAATGTCACGTCCTCGGATTTCTGCTTTTTTGTTTTTTTCTGACGAATCAGCTTTATTAGACTGGTGATACCCCCCTTGTCCCCGTTGTTCATTCCGTCAATTTCGTCCATCACAATCGCAATGTTTTTCACTTTTCGCTGCATCATATGGAGAACATTCCGGTTTGATATGTTGTTACTCGTAATGGTATCTATCAGGGATTTATTACGGACGTCCCCCGCATCGTATTTTATCACATCATAATTTAATTCTTTCAATAAATTCATCACAAACTCGGTCTTGCCGCATCCGGTCGCACCATACAAATAAATTCCCTTTTTAAAATGTATGTTTTTACAGTTTTTGTCGAAATCTGTCAGAATACCCTTGATTTCTTCCTTTATCGCGTCACGGCCCAGGATCTTGTTGAGTTTATCTCCCAATGTGTCATTTTTTTCGGGCAAATCCATATGTGATTATACAATACAAGATGCATTTACACCTTTTATTTTATTCATTGTTCGTACGCGCGGTTAACGGCCGAATTTACTGAAATCCGCCGTCACCGGAATGAAATTCGATCCGGGTTTTTCCGACAGTGTACCATTATAGGTATACGGGTTTTGCGGTCCAGATAACTGGGCCACGCCACCTTGCGCACCACCTTGTGAGCCACCTTGCGCACCACCTTGTGAGCCATTTTGCGCACCACCTTGTGAGCCATTTTGCGCACCACCTTGTCTACCACCTTGTGAGCCACCCTGTACACCAACCTTTGCCAAACTACCCACTCCACCCACCACATCTTTCACCAAATGGGTGGCACCACTACCGGTCGCATATGCCAATTTTGCGGCTCCGCCCAGCACATTCTCGGCCAAATTGGTTGCGCCACTACCCGCCGCATAGGTCAACCCGCCCGCGCCCACCAGGGCCGTCTCGCCCAACATTGCCGCTTTGTCAACCACGTTGTTCACCGTGCCCAACACACCTTTCCCCAAATCCGCCGTGGCACTGGCCACCCCGTAATTGCGCCCGTTGGACGAAGATCCCGAGTTACCGTTGGAATTGGATGAAGACGGCGAGTTACCGTTGGATTTGGACGAAGACCCCGAGTTGCCGTTGGATGAAGATGGCGTGTTACCACAAGTGTTACACGTGACTCCTACCGCGGGGCAAGCCGGACATATCGGGGGAATATACTGAGTTTTTCTCAAATAGTCGTCCATGTTGAACGAGGACCCTACCGGAGCGGGCGGAGAACCAATGTTTGCCGCGACGGCAGCGGAATTGGTGCCATTCGCAAGATTCAACGTCACCGTCTTCATTCGCGTTGTGTCATCCGGAATGGTCATATCGGTGTGTCCGTCTTTAATAATCGACCCGTCTTGTAAGAACCGCGTCGAACCCACCACCTTGAACGTCTGCCCGTCACCCGTTTTCTGAACCAACGTGACCGTCGTCTTTCCACCCCCCGGCACCACCACCACCATATTTTGTCCCACCAAATCATAAACAATCCAGGGACGACTAAATGACGACGACGTGTCGGTCTGATGAGGGAAATCCGTTTTCGTCGCACCATCCGCACCATATATCACATCTTTACTGTTGTTATTCTTAATCACTAAAGAACCCGATAACGGTTCGAAAAACACATTGCTCGCAAGCTGGTAGACCACCTTGCTCGACGCGGTATCTTTCACATAAGAACCGGTGTTGGCGTCAGTATCCGTCGCGCCCGCCGCCAAATTGCTATTCAATGTCGCGTTAAATAACGTTTCCAGGGGCGTGGTACCATGATTGATAATGTAACCCACCACATTGGTTTTGGCGCTCAAATCAATCACCTGTATGTATGTATCTAAACCCCAGGCTACATACAACACCTGGAGATTGGTGGCTTGCTTCGATTTTGCGGTAATACACACCGATTTATACCCATTCGGCATGCTAGTAGGCTGGGTCGGTATGGGCGAAACCGGCAAATTCTCGCCAACCGATGTAGTCACAAACGGATACGTTGTCAACGTTCCCGCGCGATTAATCACATCCAACTCTTCAATGATCGGATCATTCGGCGCCCCCGCAACATATTCCGTCCCCTCTATCACCAAGATTGAACCGTTTTTTTTATCGTAATAAACATTGTCATATATCTTCAAATTATCGCTATTCGGATAACCGGGAATCGCATACACCGTGTTTGTAGGAGAATCCTTGTTGTAATTAATAAAGGATTCGCCCATCGGCCGATTTTTCATGAATAACATCGAAATGATAAGAACGGCCAATATTAACAAGAAAAACCAAAATGGGGTAATCTTCATATTTATTGTTTTCGGAATGTATAATGTATGTTACGAAAATATTATTTTGTGTCCGCGTTTTTGTTCCTCTACCCAAACAGAACGGATGCGCCGCAGACACCTAAACCCCGTGAAACAGGTTCTCCAAATCCGATTTCGAAATCTCCATAAACTGGGTGGTACGGTCCATCTTCGAATACCCAATTCTAAAGAGTTGGGATTCCTCCATATAAATAAACCCCAGGGTGTATTCCACCTTTTCCCCCTCGAATGTGAAAAAACGGGAGAACCGCCGCAACTGGCACGTCTCCGCGTCCAGCGCCACCAACACATGATAATAATAACGGCGATCTTCGTAAGAAACCAAATGACAGATAAACCACACCTCGTCACCCACATGAACACCATGCGTCGAACCGCGCAAAAATTGGAAACTGGGCGGCGTCGGCAACACATGTGTGTCGGTAAATCTTCCACTCACCGGATCAATGTCCCCCAAAATCAAGGGGTGCCACTGATATACGCATTTCAACCGGTCGGCGCGGTCCGTCATCAGCACCCAGTTTTTCTCAATCTCGCGCTGGTTTGACCGGTTCAACAATACCGACCCCACCGTACTACCCGGATTCTCGTCCGATACCACAATTTCCCCAAATTCCACCACAAAAGTATTGTATCCCAGTCCGCGGTTGGCCGTGTAAATCACCTTGCTTCCGTGCGAAAAAAGTCGGACATCTTCGAGCCCGACATACATGTTGTCCAACCGGGGGTTGTGCTGAAGACGGTAAGTCTCCGATACGTCGGGTACGCGCTCCGTACGGATGAGGTTAATGGTCTCAACGCGCTCGCGCTGAACATACCCACCCACATCATCTATGTAATAATTCACATGTCTCACGTTCACGATGGGAATGCCGCGGTGGAGAACAATGGATGGCGTGCTGGATCGGAATGTGGCGTCCAAACCCATGTTGATCGCGTCGTCCAAAACGTCCTTCAATTCTCTGCCCCCCACCGACATGAGTTGGGGCGAATAAAACTTGTAGTTGCTCAAGATATTGCGGGCCATAGATTCGTCCAACCCCGGATGACACATCACCTGGACACAGAGTTTGGGCAAATCGTACTTGTCCAAATTACAATAATATCCGATGATTGTCATTTCGTAATCCAACTTGAAATCGTAGACGTCGCGCTCCAAGAAGAGGAAATCGCCGACAGGAACGCGATCGCGCACCTTGGCCGCCATCTGATAAAACTGGTAGGCCAGACGATTTTTACCCATTTCTCGGTACATTTGGGTGATTTTAAACAGGTTCTCGATGCGCTCGGGGAAAATCTGGTAAGCCTCGAGCCATGCGTGAACGGCCATCTCGGGCTTTCCTTGTCGTTTATAACAATCCCCCATGCTGTACCAACTGTGCCAAATTTCTTCGTACCACCCCCCCAATGTGATACGCTTTTGGTACAATTGAATAGCCTCCTCGATTCTACCACCATCGCGCAAACTGTTTGCCAAATAAAAAGTATAACGGTCGTTGTTGGGCTCGGTTTTTAATGCGTCCGTCAATAGCTTCACGTCGCGCTCGAATTTGTCGGATTTGCTCCCCCCGTCGCCAACATCCGTAATAAACAACTCGGTACGCTCAAAATTCCCGTAGGTTGTCCCTTCGGGAACCTTGACATATTCGTGCGTGACACCCCAATATGTCATCCCACTACGGTGTTTCACAAACCGCACGTTTTTATAATAGAAATTGTCCGCACCCTGAAGAACGTGATGCGCCGCGTGAGCCCATAATTTCTGTTTTACTGCCGGGTCCCACGGCTCACGTAACACCATGTCCGCGTCCATTAACAATATATAATCAATATCCGACATGCTGTCGCACTCGCGGAGCGCAAATGTCCGGTTGTACGCGAAATCGCGAAAGGGTTCGCGGACAATTTTACCGGGAATCTTCCGCTCGTTGAAAAAAGATTCTATAACTGCTACCGTGTCGTCCGTGCTCCCCGTATCACAAATACAATAACAATCAATCATGCGGACCACCGACAACAACATACGTTGGATAATTTTCGACTCGTTTTTTACAATCATGTTTAGACATATCCGGGGAATCTGTGACATTTCGCGGGAGGGGGTAACGTATATTACAATAGTGGCGGCGTTTTATATTTTTTATGTGATTACAATATAACAGATAACAGATAATTCTCGGTCATATCCATGGCATTTACCCGATTTCGTGACGATCCCGCCAGAATACAAAAACAATTACAAGAATCGACGGATATTGGCCGCTACCGGCTCGAAATGCCCGGCCCCGGCAGCGCAGTACCATTTGTCGAAGATCCTCACATTCGCCTCCAGGGTTGGGGTGCCAACCTTCGTAACAACACCCTGGAACTGAATTCGAATTTGTTGGGCCTCGACCGCCGCCTTACACACGATGTGGTCGATTATCATTCCAAAACCCCCCTTTCCGTGGCCGGGGTTTTTCCCGTCCTGGAAAATGCGGTCGTCAACGAATCACGCGCATCTCATCCCGCTTGGATGTTTAGGGATTTAGAGCAAAACCGGTGGGAAACACCCTTACACCCTGTCCAGAACCACGTCTTGGTTCCATTTCCCTACGAAGTATCCACGCGCTTCGAAGAACGATATATACGGCGAAGCCGTTTTGAAGGGAACCAGGGTTGAGCTAGCCACCGCACATCTTCTGGGGGGGCGTGGGTTTCTCGGTAATATACTATAATATATTATAGTATATATTAAAATACATGGAAATTGCCATACCCCTGCTAGCCATTGGCGGATTATATGTAGCATCCAATCAATCGAAACACAAAATTCACGCCAAGAATGGGATCCGACCATCTGCCGAAAATTTTCAAGGTAGGAGCAACGGCTGGGGGGTCAACAGCGGCACCGATTTACCCAACAGCGACGTTCCCGACCGCAATTACCCGACGGAATATCCCGTCGGTGACGCCATCAAAGATCTCACCTCCAAATTGTCCACCGTCAACAAATATGACGGCGACTCGGCCTACACCGACAAATACTTTCATCCCGAAAAAAATGCCGACATTGTGGCGTCTTATGCCCCCCTCAACGACGGTTCCATGGGCGGAAATGCCGCAAGCTACACGTCCCTCACCGGCGAACAGGTCAATCAGGACTATTTTCGCCACAACAATATGGTACCCTTCTTCGGGGGAAATATTCGGTCCAGAAATGTTGACGCCAATGCCAATGAATCCATTTTAGACAGTTATGCCGGAACGGGGTCGCAAACCATCATCAAGAAAGAACAGGCACCGCTGTTTTCGCCCGGCGAAAACTACCAGTGGGCCAACGGTGCACCCAACACTACCGATTTCATGCGGTCGCGCGTCAACCCCAGCTTACGCATGGCCAATGTCAAACCCTTTGAAGAAGAACGCGTGGCCCCGGGCGTAGGGATCGGATATGGTAGCGAGGGTTCGGGCGGATTCAACTCCGGCATGTTGGCCCGCGACTTGTGGACAGAAAAAAATGTTGACCAAATGCGCGTTCTCACCAACCCCAAGGCCAGTGGTAACATGATTTTAGGCTACGAAGGCCCGGCCATTCACAATGTCACTGCTCGCGGGGAATTGGGCATCCAGGAAAAATATCGTCCCGAAACCACCTTTGAAATGGGACAGGAACGCTATTTGACCACCACGGGAGCAGTCAAAGGGAATTCGGTGCGCCCCGAACAAATTGACCGCTACACGACCCGCAAAGATTCTACTACCTCCTATGCCGGTGTAGCACAGTCTCAGCGGGGAGGCGGCAGTACAATGGAAGGCGAATACATGCCCACTCATCGCATCCAATTGGGAGCACAACCGGTTGGTACCGCGGGGGCCACGGGCAAGGGAGGGGCCACTACCTACGATTTTGGGGCCAATGGAACCCGGGCTTACCCTAACCAGCGGTCTACCACCCGCCGTGACGATTATTTTGGAGCAATCGGTGGGGCGTTTGGCGCCGCAGTTGCGCCCCTCCTGGATGCGCTGCGTCCATCGCGCAAGGAAAACACCATCGGTACATTGCGCCCTTACCAAAACCCGAAATCGCGCGTCGAAGCTTCCTACATGTTTGATCCCAATGACCGCCCGGCACCTACCATCCGCGATTTGACCCGCCGCGACGGGATTTACACCAATATTGATGCGGGACAACGCGGGGGCGCCTACGACATTACTCCACAACAACTGTTGGCTCAAGCCCGCGACACCACCAATGTGGCCTACACCGGTAATGCGAGCGCAGGAGAACGGTACCGCATGCCGGCGTCTCAGGCGGCGGAATATAACCAGCGTAACAACGACATCAAATCGTCCACCATTGACGGACGCATGGTTCCGGGCAACATGGCCATTTACTCGGGGGGCATTACCATGACGGGACGCGACAAGGACGCCATGTTAAAAAATACGCGACCAATGGGTCCCGTGGGACCCAGTCAAAGTGGATCGCTCTACAATTTCGGAGAACTTCAAAAACAACCTACCAAATTGGATTCTGGTATCCAGTTGGATCGCAGCAATCCGGACATTTTGGCGGCTTTGACGGGGAATCCCTACAATATCCCTTACCGGTCCAAATAATACGGGGAACCAAGGTTGCGAGCTTTGCTCGCTGACCGCCCCCTACGGGGGCATAACAATGAAAACCTACCTTGTCGCACCTAGGGAGCCGTATGCGAGAATAATTTATTCATATTAATGGCCTCCAAATTCTCACTTTGTGGAAGAAACAACTTCATCATGATTTCGTCGTCCCGAAACCGCACCGTGTATTCCTGCTGGATCTTGTTGCGTCCCACCCGCCCCATTGCCTGAATAATCTTCTGCTGCGTCATGTTCGCGAGATCTTTTCCGATGAACCCGTGACAAAACGCGTAATTGGTACCGTAAATGTAATCTGACGACGCCAAAATCAGATACAGCTTCTGCTCGTAGGCCAGCCGTTTCATGACCTCCATATACCCCGCATGGGGACGGTTGGTAAACATACCAATGCCCAGTAACAACAAAATCTTCATGTTGTTCTCTACATCCAATTCCATGATTTCTTTTACCACCGTGTCCGAAATATTCGGCGCGAATGCGTTTCCGTGGACGGCATTTGTCCAAAACTGCTGATGTGTAGGTGTATTGGGCACATACACATTATCCAAATTAACGGGCAAAATTTGGCTCCGTAGCGTGTCCAATTGCTGATTGAGACCGCGGATCTCGTAATTCTGCTCCTCCTTGCGGTCATCTTTGCGATCCTTTTTACCCGCCGATTTCGCACTCTTGTCCGCTCGTGGTCCCGTGTCCTCCTTGGTCGAACCCATCTTGTCCTCCACCTGCTTCTGAATCTGCTCCATTTTCTTCTGGATCTCGTTGTTGTGGTCGATCTTGGTGATGAGTCGGTCAAACACTGCGGGGGGTATTTTCGACGACTGGATGTAAAACTTGCCGACCTTTTCCACATCCTCCGCCAAGAAAATCGTGGGACCGTCCGTCAATGTATGAGCATCCCCCGTAGTCAACAGAATACCCGTGCCACTGCTTACCCGGGCCGCGGTTTCGCCCACCGTGGAAAAGCTATTATTCTTGGCAATGGCCTCTGTATTCCGCGTGGGTATCGTCTGGACACTCTGCGTTCGGTGGAGATTACCTCCCCCACGAACCGCCGCAGCAGGGGTCGCTTTTACAAATCGCGAGGCCTGAGACACTTGAAGTGCGCCGTGGATCTGCGGCCATTGGACCGCACTCAAATTACGAAATGTCTCCAAATAATACAATTTCAACGAATTCATGGTAATCTCCGAAATATCGGCGAAATAATTGTCCATGTGATATCGTTCCGACAACATATGCGGCTTTCGATGAATCTCTGACAAATAACGGATGATTTCCGGCAAATCAAAATATCTCAACATGGTCTTGTTTTGTTCGCAGTGGCGGATCGACACCATCAACTTGTCATAATCGGAAAACTCGGGAATGGTATGGGGCAACACGCAAAAACCGTCCTTGTTTAAAATGCCAATGGACTTTTTACAGTCGTAACTTTCAATGGTGTGAATTTCGGGGGTCTCTTCGCGGTCACCGAAACGGGTCCTGAAATCCGTGAGAGTATCCTCGATTTCTTCCTCTTTGGGCAACGTCGCACACGACAAAACCACCTTGGAAATTTTGTTGTTCGCCCAATTTTCGTGGATTTTTTGGTGGAGCGCGTGCTCCGCATAATCCATCGTAATGGTCGGCTCGTCCCAATAAGTCACAATCTTGGTTTCCTCGTTAAAGGCCAACATGTAATGCATGGCGGTCAAATAGGACTGGACGTCGCAAATCATGATTTCGACCCGGTGGCCAACACTGTTGTCCACTTTGCCAATTGCCCCCGACCGCTTGTTGATGGTATAATTGGCCGCCGCAAAGTAGTGGAGGCGGATGTCCGACGCAGTTTCGCAGCCAAACGCAAACGCGATCCGTTTACCCACCGAAATGGCGGACTTGGCC
>Ga0114959_10000636_pt1 | contig 32917 bp, 27 predicted proteins | sample C_130625_EF_Meta_FD_87317 | JGI IMG/M metagenome (GOLD analysis project Ga0114959, IMG submission 87317) | Freshwater microbial communities from Lake Croche, Canada to study carbon cycling - C_130625_EF_MetaG | ecosystem: Environmental > Aquatic > Freshwater > Lake | place: Lake Croche, Canada... | reverse complement strand
TATGAAGCCGCCCTGGCAATGCTGCTGCCAGATGGCGACCAAGACCTGATTCGCCGCATCGAAATCGGAATCGGTCATATCTACATCCTGATCGATGAGACCGAAGAAGCCTTGCGACAGTTGGAGTCTGCCTTAGGGCGTGCCCGTCAGCTTCATGACGTCACAAAAGTCGCCACCGCGCTAAACAACCTCGCTTATGTTCATCTGAAGCGAGACGATCCCGAATCCGCCCGCAAATGCGTCGAAGAGGCCATCGCCACGGTTGACCCAGCCGCGCCCTTCAATTTTGAGGCGAACATGTACCACACCTACGGGGAAACTCTGTTTGAGTGCGGTCGGGTGGTCGAGGCGACGGAAACATACCAGGTCGCGCAGGATAAAGCGGAAAAAATTGCCGACGTGAGCACTCTCGCGCAGTGCTTGGTGGGACGCGTGCGTGCAGAGTTAAAGTTGGGGCGGAATCGGCCCGAACTGAAGGACATGTTGGACCGGGCCAGCGCCGTCACCAGCAATCTAAACTCGGATCGCATTCGGGCCAGCATCATGCGGGCCGAAGTGGAATGGTTCGCGGCGAACGGAATGTACGAACAGGCATTCAAGCGCCAAGCCGAAGCCATCGACCTAGAAAAAATCAATAACGAGTTCCAGCTTAAGTGGCGGCTGCGCATCTGGAATCGCCGGTACGAACGGTATAGCGACGAGGCTAAAGACACCCAAGACAAGTTCTTGCGCCAGCTCACCCAAAGCGTGCCCGGTGTCCTTTACCGATGGCAACGTTCACCCAGCGGACGGGAAGAATACACCTACGTCAGCGACGGTATCTATGACGTTCTGGGCATCACCCCCGAGCAGTTGATGGGGGATGCCACGACCCTTCGGGTTCACCCTTCGGACGAACTGCGTTACGTTCGGGAGCGAGAGGAAGCCCTTCATTCGGGACGCGACTGGAACTTTGAGGGTCGGTTCACCCTGCCGAACGGTCGCGAGGCTTGGCTTCGAAACGAAAGCCGCGTCTCGATGGCGATGGATAACTACACCGAAGCCTACGGCTTTCTGCGAGACATTACCGACGAACGCTAGATCCAAGAGGCCCTCAAGCGAACCGAGCGAAGATTCCGCGAAGCCATTGAAGCCGGATTCGATGGTTTCATATTGTTAGACCCGATCCTGGCGGAAAATGGGGCCCTTCGCGACATGCGGGTGGCAGAAATGAACGCTCGGGCCGAGGAGTTTGTCTCCCGCCGGAGAGACGAAGTCCAGGGTTTTGGCATCCGCGGATGGATGACAGGCTCCGTTTGGTCACAGGCCAGTCGGATTTTCCGGCGCGTGTTGGAGACCGGCGAACCCATCACCGAGGAGCAGCGACTGGGACTACAGTGGTTCCAGCCAGAATGGGTCGAACTGCAATTTGTCCGCGTCGGAATGTCCGTCGCCGTAACGATGCGGGATACAACCGCCCGCCATGCCCTTCTCGATCAGCTCCAGAAAAGTGAAGAACGCTGGCAGTTGGCTATCGAAGGTAGCCAGGACGGCATTTGGGATAACGATCTTGTCAATCATCGAACGTTCGTATCCGATCGATGGTTCGAGATGATCGGCATTGAACCGACCTCCGGTCAAAATCCGCGCGATATTTTCGATCAGGCCATCCATCCCGACGACTATGCTCAGGTACGGGCGGCATATTCCCGTCACCTCGATGGTCACGTACCGATTTACGGATGCGAATTTCGCCTCCGCCACACCGACGGCTACTATCGGTGGATCATGGCCAGGGGTAAGGCGACCCGTGACGAACATGGAAATCCCGTGCGAATCGTCGGTACTCACACCGACGTTACCGAGGCCAAGCGGCTTGAAAACTTGCTTCGGGCAGTCGCGGAAGCCAACCGTCGGTTGATCGATGCCAAGAGCTTCGATGACGTGCTGCACGCGGTGCTACGTGAAATTAGCTCGGCGATGGATTTGGGAGCCGCCTCTCTGGCCCAGGTGAAGATTGAGCCGGGCGGAATCCAGTCTAAATTCGTCGTTCGGTACGAATCCATCACCAATCCGCCGGCCGTTAGTCTCGACCGCATCTGGACACCACAATGGTCCGATTGGCGGGAAAAACTCCAGGCGGGCAACCTCATCCATGTAGAAAGTGGACCGCATAGTCCGGAAAGTGTTCTGCTAACGACGGCGAAGGTTTCGGGTCTCCATATTCTGCCCATCTACGCTCAGTCCAACCTTTGGGGCTGCTTAGTTCTGGAAAACACCGCTAGCCATCGCTCCCTCGGGGACGCCGAGACCACGATGTTACGGTCTCTCGCCGCGAACATCGGAATCGCAATTGATCAGCGTATGAGCCGCGACCAGTTGATCACCACGAATCGTGACCTCCAGGCGGCGGTGAAGAAGGCCCAGGATCTTGCGATTCAGGCCACGGCGGCCAGCCAAGCAAAGAGCGAATTCGTGGCGAACATGAGTCATGAGATTCGCACGCCGATGAATGGCGTGTTGGGGCTAATTGATCTCCTCATAGAAACTGGGCTAACGCCCCAGCAGATGGAATATGCCCTGGGGATACGGCACTCCGGTGATTCCCTCCTCACGATCATCAACGATATCCTCGACTTCTCCAAGATGGAAGCCGGCAAGCTGACACTGGAATCCGTCGTGTTTGATCCGATTTCGGTAGCCCGAGACGTGGCGGCCCTGATTCGGCCACAGACGGAGAGTAAGCATCTTGACCTCCGATTTGAATGCACGGCTGACGGGGACGGCCGGACGATGGGCGATCCGGTACGTTTCCGGCAAATCCTTACAAATTTGATGGGGAACGCCGTCAAGTTCACCCCGCGAGGGGCGATTGCCCTGCGGGTAGATGTACGAAGCTCGGGAATCACGATTGACGTCGAAGATACGGGCATCGGAATTCCCGAAGACCGGATGAATGCGATCTGGGAGAGCTTCCACCAGGCCGACAATTCGGTAACCCGCGTCTACGGGGGTACAGGATTGGGCCTCACCATCACAAAGCGATTGACTTCGCTCATGCAGGGATCAATCAACGTAGAGAGTGTCCCTGGAGAAGGGACCAAGTTCACGGTGCGCCTGCCGTTCCGTCAACCCGCGGAACTTCTCGCCAGCCCGGCTCCGCGACCGGTGACCAAAGATCAGTACTCCTTGGCGGGCAAGCGCATTCTCATTTGCGAAGACAACGCTATCAACGAGCTGATGGTAACGCGCATTCTGCAGACCACGGGGGCTTACTTCGACATCGCTCGGGATGGGGAAGAAGCCGTCGCGATCACCCAACGCAACAGCTACGACCTCATTCTCATGGACGTTCAAATGCCCAATATGGACGGCCTTACGGCGGCAAAGCTGATCCGGCAACGAGAGGTAACCAGCGGAAAGCACGTCCCGATCATCGCCGTCACCGCGGGGGCGACGCAAAACGACCTTCAAGAAATTCTAGATGCAGGCATGGACGAAGGCGTGAGCAAACCGTTCCGGCCCGAAAAGTTACGCGCCCTGATGCACTCTTGGCTGTTTGATGGTCAATCCCCAGAACCGGCTGACCGAGCGAATGTATAGTCATTTCGTGCCGATTTCACGACTTTTCGTGCGATAATCCCGGCAGTTATGGGGAGTCACCTTTGAATTTCGCCGTGTTATCGGCGGTTTCCGCCTTTCTCACGCCCACCGCGCCGGTTGCCGCACCGATCGTTATCATCAACGCCCGAATTGAAGTGAGTCCCGGAGTGGTCATCCCATCCGGCGGGATTCGGGTGAAGGACGGCAAGATTGAAGCAGTCGGGGCCGATGTCGTCGCCACGGCTGGATACGAAACGATTGACGTTAAAGGCGCTTGGGCATTTCCGGGATTCATCGAAGGCTACACGCGAGACGGATTAAAACTGCCGGAGACACCGAAAGCCCCGGCGTACCCCGATACGCAGAAAGACGCGCTTTACACCATGTTCCACGGGAATCGGCGCGGTATCTACCCGACGCTTGACGCGAGCAAAATTTTCGATGTCAAATCGACCGATGCGCGGTATCTGTCGCAGGGATTCACGACGATTCATACGGCTTCGGGACGCGGAGCATTTGGCGGGCAATCCGCCGTGTTTAATCTCTCGTCCGATGGTCTCCTTTTGCGTGGGAGCGTTACCGAGACGGTTTCCTTCAACGTCCCCGGCGGTGATAGCTACCCCACGAGCCCGATGGGGAACTTCGCCGTCGTGCGGCAATTTCTGAGCTACGGAAAGACCGCCGCCAGCCAGCCGTCGACCGATCCCGATGAGCTTGCCCTTGCGTCGGCATTCAAAGCGAAGCAACCCCTTTTGGTAGCCGCGGTTACCGAGCGGCAAATTGATCGCGCGATTGTGATCAACGACGAATTTGGCCTGCCCACCATTTTGCTGGGAGGACGGGACGCCGCCGTTCGAGCGACCGACCTAAAAGCGAAAGGCATTGAGGTCCTCATCGATTTATCTGTTCCGGACGAACCAAAGCGGACGCAATCGACGGACCCCGAACAGAAGCTGAGCGATCCACCGGTAGGTTATTTGGAGGATCGGTACCAACGCTGGATTGACAGCACCAAGTACGCCGCCCGAGCGAATGCCGCTGGTATTCCGTTCGGATTCTATGCCGATTCGGCAAAGGGCAAAGCCTTGGAACTGCTGAGACAACACATTTCCCTTGGCCTCAGCCGAGAAGCGGCACTGGCCGCCGTCACCACAAATGTCGCCCGCATCCTCGGCGTGGCCGATAAAGTCGGCACGCTTACACCCGGGAAATTGGCAAATATCGCGATCTTCCCGGGGGATTTTACGGCTGCCGGTAGCAAGCCAACCCTAGTGATCGTGGCTGGCGAAAAGAAGGAGTTCAAATCATGAAATACGTCGTCGCGTTAGCCATCAGCTTTTCACCCTTTATCTCTCGCGCAGTCGACTTGCCGTTCGAAACCGAATCGGACCGACTACCTTCGGCCAAGTTCAACGGGAACGTGCTGTTTACGCACGCCAACATCCTTACGGTAACGAAGGGCAATGTTAACGATGGCGATCTCCTGATTCTGAACGGCAAAATCGCCAAGATCGGTCGGGGCATCAAAGCTCCCGACGGAGTCACCACGGTGGATTTGAAAGGCAAGTTCCTGATGCCGGGAATTGTGGATACCCACAGCCACCGCGGTCTGGACGGCGTCAATGAGGGCGGCGACTCGGTGACTCCCGAATCCGCCGTGCGGTACTTCGTGAACCCGGAATCGAAGAACATGTGGCAATCGGTGGCGAGTGGTCACACCTCTGCTTTGTTGCTCCACGGAAGCGCTAATGCCATTGGCGGCGAAAGCGTGGTGGTGAAGTACAAGTACCGCCATCCCGTGCGTGAGTTGATCGTTCCGGACGCGCCGCGTATGGTGAAGTTTGCGTTAGGCGAGAACGTAACCCAGAAGGGCGACGACACGAGCCGACGCTATCCCAAGTCGCGCATGGGCGTGGAATCGGTTTATCGACGAGCGTTTGCGGCGGCAAAAGACTACAAAGACCGAATCGCCAAAGGCGAAAAAGTCACCCGAGACCTTCGCTTAGAAGCCCTGGCCGACATTCTAGATCGAAAGATCTGGGTTCAGTGTCACAGCTACCGCAGTGACGAAATGCTCATGATGGTGCGGCTGAGCCAGGAGTACGGATTCAAGATTGGCGCGATGCAGCATGCGCTGGAAGCGTACAAAATCGCTCCCGAGATGGCGAAAGCGGGCGTGGGAGCCGGCATGTTCGCCGACCTTTGGGGCTACAAGATTGAAGCATACGACGCAATGCCTTGGAACGCCTGGATCTGCTGGAAGGCGGGCGTGCTCGTGAGCATCAACACCGACGGAACCGGCGGAACCACCGCGCTGAACCTGGACGCGGCTAAGGTGATGCGGTACGGTGGGGTACCGGAGAACGAAGCGCTAAAGATGATCACGATTAACCCAGCCACGGAGTTGGGAATCGATAAGCGCACGGGCAGCTTGGAAGTCGGTAAAGACGGCGATGTCTCGATTTGGGATGGTCACCCGTTCTCGGTCTACAGCCGCCCCGCGATGACGGTGATTGAAGGCGAGGCGTACTTTGTTCGCCGAGATGCTTTCGGAGTGGACGCGGTCTCCACCATCAAGAATTCGCCGGGACGCTTCCGCTACCAGGAGTCGCCGCGCACGCCCCGTGTCGGCAAAACGTTCGCTTTGGTGAACGGTACGGTTTATCCGGTTACGGGTGCCCCGATTAAGGGCGGCACCGTGGTGGTCCAGGATGGAAAGATTCTGGCGGTGGGTCGAGACGTAAAGATTCCGTCCGATGCGTCGGTGATCGATATCGGCGGGAAGTCGGTCTACCCGGGATTCATTGACGCGGGAGCCAATATCGGCCTCAACGAGATCTCTGGCATTGCTCAGACCAATGACAGTTCCGAATTTGGTGAATACCAGCCCGACTTGAACGCGCGAACGGCCCTGTGGCCAGAGAGCGTTTACTACGGAACGGCGCGGATGAATGGAATCACGAATTCCATCTGCCGACCGCTGAGCGGCGTGATTGCCGGTCAGGCGGCCTTCATCCAGCACGACGGCCTAACGGTCGAGGAGATTGGCGTGGGCAACAAAGCGGCCCTCGTGGTGAATTTCCCGACGGTGATAACCTATAAGGATCTGGCTCAAGATTTCACCTGCTGCGCGGTGGACGGCTGGAATACCATCGGCAACGCGTGGCTAGACGGTCGCGTTTCGCCGCACCTGCACGACCAGGACATGGCGGGGGCCGTCGTCGCGGAAACCGAACTCCCCGCCCGCATCAAGGAGCTGGATGCCTACTTCGACAAGGCGAAGGAATATCTAGCCGGTCCGCGCGCGCCTAGAAACGAGAGTTACGAGGCGATGGAGCCGTATGTGCGCCGCCAGAAGGTGGTTCTGCTACGGGTTCGCAATGCCGCTTCTATCCGCGCTGCGGTGGACTTCGCTAAGCGAAACCGTCTCAAGGTTGTCCTGAGCGGAGCGGCGGACGCGTGGAAGGAAGCCAGCTTGCTGGCCCGGGAGCGCATTCCGGTCATCATTGAACCCGCCGGTCGGGTTGCGCTGGGGGCCAACACAACGACCACCGACTGGGATCCCTATGACACTCCGTACGTCGCCGCTGGGATTCTGGCGAAGGCGGGCGTGGTCTTTGCCTTTGAAAGCGCCGACAACTCGGCGAGCATGAATCTGGCAAACCGCGCGGGTCAAAGCTGCGCCTACGGTCTGAAGCCAGAAGATGCGATCCGGGCATTGACCATCAATGCCGCGACCATCTTCGGGCAGGACAAGCTGCGGGGTTCGATTGAGCCCGGCAAGGTCGCGGATTTGATCGTAGTCGACGGTGATCCCCTCGAGATGGCCTCTCAGGTGCAGATGGAGTTCATCGGCGGCAAGCCGGTGAATTTGGCCAACAAGTTCACCGCGCTGCGGGATAAGTATTCCGTTCGGCGATAAGGTCCCGTAAGAAAAAGCCCCCGGGGAATATTCCCCGGGGGCTTTTTGGTGCCTAGGTTTCGATTACGTGTTGCCGGAATTTGCCGAGAGTAAGTCGAGCTCGGAATCGATTCTAGATTTTCTCACCGGACCCTGGGGAGTGGTTCGTGTCATCAAGTTTTGTTGTAAGTTTTCGCATGACAAGTCCGGAGAGTTGGTTTCTTGGTGGCCTCACTATTTAGGACCCAGGAATCGATTTTGACAACCTGGGGTCGGGGGAATTAGGTCGAATCTCGATGGATTTTTCAGAACCGCCGCGACGGCGGATTTACGAAGGGCATTCGGCGTTGGGATTGACGGCGGGAGGAGCCACCGCGACGCCTACGGGGGTTGGTTTCTATCGCAGATCTGGCTCGAGACCGATTCGGCGCGGATGACCGCCGGCTACGGATTTTCTTGTGGAAGGCGTTTTTTTATTGCGTTCTCAGCGAAATCTTCTAGTTCGATTCGACGCTCTATCCACGTGAGTTCCATCGTGCCGTTCAGGAAGACTAAGGCAGCTGATTCTTCGGAGCGGTAGACCTTCCGAATCTCGTTCATGTTGTTTTCCAGACGGAGTTGCCCTCGGCGATCGAAGTCTAGGATTCGCCCGTCATCGTAAAGCCTGATTCGGCGGTTTTTTCGGCTGATCAGGGTGTAAAGCATGAGCCACAGATCGAGAAGGAACCAAAAAGTGGAGATCCATGGATAGTCCTTGGCGCATAGAATCATGAATGCGGTTAAGAGGACAATGCCTAAAGCTGGCCCGATAACTGCGAATCGGTATTCCTTGTAGTTGTCCTCGGGTGAGCCGCTATTCATTCAGTTTGGTGAGATCCCAAAATTTCTCGATCCCTGATTATTATCTTTGCTCGCTTCTGAACCTAACTATGCTCTGCAATTTGGGATGGCTTTAGTTTGTTGACAAGCCCGGTCAAGACGATTACGCATGTCCATATCGAGGAGATCGCAGCCGCCGCCGTTCCGATGATCCCGAAGCAGACCAGCGTGCGCGAGGCCAATGATTCGTAAGTGCCCAAGCGATAGAGGAAACCACTAGCTACGGCGGCGGCGATTGCAACCACGATGGTGTAGGGCGGGGAGAAGGCGACCGGGTCGCGGAGATAACGCTCGGGAGAATGTTTGAGTAAAGTTAGTCCCCAACCGACACCGACAGTGAGGGAGAGGTCGGAAGAATAGGGGCTGAGTTTCGCAATGCCGACCGCAACCAGAAGTTGACCGATCACGCCGAAAATCGTATTTAGTCCGTTCCGCAATCCGATCATCGCTATGCAGATTAGCTCGAAATCGATCCCTTTTCCGTACTCATGCTGGAGTATTGAAACTCTCAGGGTTTCTGGATAAGTTCTGGTGGAATTACTTTGGTTTGAAGCGTTACAGTTGCGTAAACCGCGACGGTCCAAACGGTGTACCTACTTGGGGAGTGGGGTCCTCACATGATAGGACCCCGAATAGCGCTCCATCGACATGGGGTTTTCCGGACGCCGACAAGAGTGTCGGCGCTCCCAGGTCGTCCCAGGTCCTTCGTCTGCTTACTTCACGTATTTGTCGAGCCAGGCGACCCAGCGGGCCCACTGATCGAGCATCGTTTCCTTGGCGATTTGGCCGTGGTCCTCGTAGGGATACACGTAGAGGGCGGCGGTTTTGCCGAGCGATTCTAGAGCGTTGAACATCCGTTCCGAGTTGATGAGGGCCGTTCCCACATTCTGATCATCGCCACCGTGGTACATCAGCACCGCCGCGGTGATCTGATCCGCATAAAGGATCGGCGACATGGAGAGATAGACCTCACGGCCCAGCCACAGCGGCCGTGACTCGTTCTGGAATCCATACGGAGTCAGGGTCCGGTTGTAGTTTCCGTCTCCGGCAATTCCTGCCTTGAAGAAGGGCGTGTGGATGAGGGCGTTCATGGTGCTGAACGCGCCGTAGCTGTGGCCCCCGATGGCGAGCTTCTCGCGATCGATGATGTCGCGCTTGGCTAACTCATCAATGACGGCGGAGAGATTGTTTCGCAACTGAGGGACGTAACTATCGTTGCTAGAGCCGTAGTTGGCAAAGATGGGGCAATCGGGTTCCACGAGCACGTAACCGGCGCGAAGCAGGATGGTTTTGCTACCGCCACTTACCGGTGTGAAGAGGTTAGGGTTGAGATTCTTCCGTCCGTCATCATACGCCTTCTGGTCTTTGAACTCGGCGGGATAGAACCAGAAGAATGCCTTCCGGCGGAAAACGCCTTCGGCGGGGGAAGTGACTTTCACCCAAAACTTCATCCCGTCGGAACGAGTCACCGGAATGTATTCGATCTTGGCCCGGGTGAGATCCGGCACAAAATTCAAGTTGTTCGTGAGCTTCAGGCGGGACTTCGAGACAAGATTCTGGGCGTAAAGATCCGGGACTTCCGCGCGAGACTGGCGCGACACCACCACCATGTCGTTGGTGGTCATTGTAGGCGATTCGAAGGCATCGGCCGCGCCTTCAAAGAGTCGAGTTCGCTTGCCGTCCGTGAGATCCACCTGGTCGATCCACGGCTTCACCGGATCTTTGAGTACATCCTGGCGCTTGTTGGAGCCAGCAAAGTAGACATAGCGATCGGAATTGATACGGAGGTAGCCATCCGGCGAGTTAACGAGCGACCCGGTGGTTTCCCCTTCGTCGGCTTTGTATTCGACAATCGTTCGCGATTCCGGCTTGCCCATGGCGAAGAGTCGAATGCGGGTTTTTCCGTCCTGGCTGTCGGTCACCGAGAACTGCTTGGCATCGGCCGAGTAATTGACGCTGGAAATACGATTGTCTTGCTCAAAGACCGTCGTGGCGTCTTTATCGGTGAACGGAGCCTTCCAGAGGACGAGCCGATCCTTTCGCTTCTTGTCCTTGTCCGCCGGCCCGAGTTGAAGGAAGCTGAGTCCGGCCCCATCGGGACGCCAGCGGACGGCACGGCGGGCATCATCCTTCGGCTTCGGAGGTTCATCTTCGGTCTGCATGGGTCGCTTGTCGAGCTCGACGAGTTCCTTGCCGTTGGCATCAAGGATGGCGTCGCGCTCGCCGAACGAACCTTCGGGAAGCACGTAGCTAACGGGGCCGTCTAGGTAGGTGACGATGAAATGGTCGCCGGTCGGGCTGGCATCGATCCCTCGGTACGCGGCCGGCTTGCCAACCGCACGGAATTTTCCGCCGGGCGTCACGATGGCTAACTGCCCCGTCACCGCCGCGCGATAGATTTGGGTGTCTTCGGGAGTTTGCAGCAACGAGGCGAAGACATAGAGTTTTTCCTTGGCGGGAGTGGAGCTGAGAATGCGCGGACTGCTGGGGAGCGGTACTCGCGGCGGCAGGGCGGTGAGACCGTCGGGGCGGAAAATCGCCACCAGATCTCCGTTTCGAGTCCATTCGGGAGTGGTGACGGCCACGGGGAGGAGAGGTCGATCCGTGGCTCGTCTGGTGCGGCCCTCCAGATCACCCACCCAGAGTTCCGATCGGTCTTCGAAGTGGGCCAAGAAAGCGAACTGCGCACCATTAGGGGCCCAAACGGGGTTGGAAACCCGCGCCCCATCCGGAATCGACACCGGCTTCAACGCTCCGGTGGCGGTGTTCATGATGCGGAATCCGACCGCGCTCCGGACGTATAGCGAGCGCTCACGGATCGCCTGACGATCGACCTGCAATCCGCCCAGTTTTTCGTAAGGGCGAGAAAGCCGGGCGAGGGGAGGCGCGCCGTCACGATCAGTCACCAGGGAGTACTGGCCCGTGGAATTGAGGGATCCGAGGGAGATATTTTTGTACCAAGGCGCCAGCGCGGCGTCGGCGATTGCCCGGGGCGGGAGTAAGTACCCTTCGGTTTTTAGCGGATCAGGCGCGGTTTGACCCATGCTTTGAGCCGTAATCGCGAGGGCCACAGAAGACAGGAGCGGAGGAAGTAATCGGAAGCGCATCGGTGCGCTATTTTAGAACGATTCACAATAGAAGCGTGGGTTTCTATCAATCGGTTCTGCGCCCGTTGGCTTTTCGGTGCGATCCGGAGTGGGTTCATGGCATGGCGGGGAAACTCATTGACTCCGGTTTGGGCGGAGGAACCGTTACCGATTCCCGCCTGGAGCAGACCCTCTTTGGCGTGCGTTTCGCCAATCCGATCGGGCTGGCCGCAGGATTCGACAAGAATGCCGAACACCTGGCGGCGTGGCCCAAGTACGGATTTGGGCACGCAGAGATCGGGACGGTGACGGCGAGATCGCAGCCCGGAAATCCCCAGCCGCGAATGTTTCGGTTGCCAGAAGATCAGGGACTCATCAACCGCATGGGATTCAACAATGCGGGAGCGGAAACGGTGGCGGCTCGGCTTCGAAATCGCAGCGACTTCCCAGTGGGCATCAATCTAGGAAAAAACAAGGACACTGAACCTGCCGACGCTCCGGAGAACTATCGGCAGGCATTTCTTCACCTGCGCGGGCTGGGCGATTACTACGTGATCAACGTGAGTTCCCCGAACACGCCGGGGCTACGGTCCCTGCAAGAAAAGGGACCGCTGATGGACATTTTACAGGCGCTGCGGAGCGAGGATGCGGCGGCCAAGTTTTTCATCAAGGTGGCCCCGGACCTGACGGAATCGGCGCTGGATGATGTGATCTCGGTGGCAATTGACGGCCACGCGACCGGACTGATTGCTACCAACACGACGATCTCTCGGGATGGTTTGCGGGCAAATCCGCATCAGGACGGCGGACTTTCGGGGCGACCGGTTCGGGAAAAGTCGGATGCCGTGCTGGCGTACTTAGCCCAGCATTGCGACAAGTCTCTCACGCTGATCGGGGTCGGCGGGATTTTTGGGGTGGAAGACGTGATTCGCAAAATCCAGTTGGGGGCAGACCTCACTCAGCTCTACACGGGATGGATTTACGGCGGTCCGGGATTGATTCCCAAGATTCTTCGCGACCTCTGCGAGCAGATGGATCGGGACGGCGTCAAAAACGTTCGGGATTACAATCGAAGATAGATCACGCAATCCGCCTAATTAAATAAGGCGTAGGCCGGAGTTAAAGTCGAAATCTGTTTCGACTTTGCTATTCTATGTGTCCAATGGACTATTCCTGTTTGAAGTTTGCCACCCGGGCCCTGCGCGTTGGTCAGGACCCCGAAGGAAGATTCAAGCCGGTTATTCCCCCCATTTTTCAGTCCACCACGTTTGCCTGGGAGGACCTGGATCACATTCCCGGCGTCGATTACACGCGTTGCCAGAATCCGAACCGCCTGATCCTAGAACAAGTGATCGCAACTCTGGAGAACGGCCAACACTGCACCCTTTTCAGCTCCGGCATGGCGGCGATTGCGGCTTGCTTTAGCCTGCTTCAAAAGGGCGACCACCTTTTGATGGCGGGCGATATCTACGGCGGCACGTTCCGTCTGGGCGAACAGTGGCTCCCTCGCAGCGGAGTTTCGGTCAGCGAGTTTTGCGCCCACAATCCGCTTACGATCGCGGACGAAGTGAAACCGTCGACGAAGATGATCATCTTCGAAACACCGACGAATCCCAATTTGCGCGTCTCCGATATCGCGGCCGTGGTCACCGAGGCAAAGCGCCACGGCTTGATCGTGGTGTTCGATAACACCTTCGCTTCCCCGGCCCTGCAGAACCCACTGGATTTGGGCGTGGACATTGTCCTACATAGCACGACCAAGTACATTTCTGGTCACAGCGACGTCATCGGCGGAGCGACAATTACCAACGATGCGGAGCTCGGCACGTGGCTTTTTGAATACAACAAGGCATTTGGCGCAACCCCTTCTCCGTTCGATTGCTGGCTCTCGTTGCGTGGCGTGAAGACGCTGGCTTGCCGCATGGACCAGCACTCGCGAAATGCCCAAGCGGTGGCGGAATATTTGCAGGGCCATCCGAAAGTGAAGAGCGTCCACTATCCGGGATTGCCGAGTCACCCGGACCACGAAACGGCCAAGAAGCAGATGCGCGGCTTCGGCGGCATGGTGGCGGTGGATTTTGATTCGGTAGCAACGGCGCGTCAGGTCGCGGAGAACACCCGGGTATTTCTACTGGCCGAGTCGCTCGGTGGAGTTGAATCGCTAGTCGCCTACCCACCGTTGATGTCTCACGCGACCATGAGCGAGGAGCAACGATTGAGTAAGGGTATTCCGCCCTCCATGCTACGGCTGAGCGTGGGGATTGAAGATCCGGACGACCTGATCGAGGATCTCCGCCGCGCGCTGGGCTAAGGGTTGCCGAGTTCGGCCCGGAACCTTCGTAGACTATAGGCGGTGGCAAAGCGAATTCGGACCGCTCCGAAAGGCTTGGACAGCGACAATCCCTGGTTGAACGTTGTTCAGTATCCCTTTGCAACCCGCGAATTTGACACCGGCGACGGCTGGATGAGCTACGTGGATCAGGGTCACGGTCGCCCGATTGTTTTCGTTCACGGCGCGCCGACTTGGTCCTACATGTGGCGGCATCTTATTCGGGGCCTGTCGCCTTGGTACCGATGCATTGCGCCCGACCATCTTGGGTTTGGGCTCTCTCATAAGCCCGACCGGATTGACTATTCTCACGAAGCGCAGGCGGCGCGGTTCGAGGCCTTGATGCTGCACTTGAACTTAAAGGATATTGTGCTCGTGGTGCACGATTCGGGCGGGCCGATTGCGTTGAATTTTGCGATCAAGTATCCGGGCCGGGTGCGAGAACTGGTGCTATTCAACACTTGGATGTGGCCGTTGCAGGAGAATCGGTCGGCGATGAAACTGGCGCAACTGGTGGGGAACCCCTGGAACCGGTTCTATTACCGGGTGCTGAATGCTTCGCCGAGCTTTATCATGCCGGCGCTGTTTGCAGATCGCCACCGGATTTCTAAGCCAATTCAGATTCAGTACTTAGAACCGTTTCGACCGTTTCACGAGCGGCGCGGGCTGTATGCGATGATCGAGGGGTTACGGCATTCGGCCCCCTTCTTTCGCAAGCTTTGGCAGTTGCGGGACGCGATTGAGTTCAAGCGGACGCTCATTCTTTGGGGGATGAAGGACCCGATGTACCGACCGGATTATCTGGAACGATGGCAGCGCTTGCTACCGAATAGCGAAACCGTGGAGTTTCCGCACGTGGGGCGGTTTGTGCCCGAGGAAGCCGCCCGGACCGCGGTCGACGAGATCCGTTGGTTCCTCATCAACAGCCCCGCTTTCGTGAAGTACGAAGCGGATTAGTATAAGGTTTTGATAATTTCCGCGTACTTTTCGCGGACGAATTTCCGTTTGACCTTTAGGCTGGGGGTGAGTTCGCCAGTGGCGACGGAGAAAGGGTCCCGCAGAACGGCAAAACGCTTGACTGCCTCGAACGGGGCAAGCGTGCGATTCACGGCGTCGATTTCGGATTTCAGTAGCTTGCGAACGGCATCGGAGGTCGAGAGGTCTTCACCTTCGGGAAGCGAGAGTTTCTCGCGAATCCGCTCGGCATTCGGGACGATGAGGGCGGCACAACTGTCCATTCCGTCGCCCAGCAGAACGCCGTCGGCGATGTAATCGCTTTGGCGAAGTTTGTTCTCAATGGGCTGCGGGGCGATGTTCTTGCCGTTTCCGAGGATGAGCAGATCCTTCTTCCGGTCGGTGATTTTCAAGCTCTTGCCTTCAAATTCGCCAATATCGCCGGTGTGGAACCAGCCTTCGGGGTCCAGAACGGCCGCGGTTTCTTCGGGCATTTGCCAGTAGCCCTGCATGACGAGCTCCCCGCGAATGAGAATTTCCCCGTCGTCTGCGCTTTTGACTTCGACTTCGATGGGTTCCCCAACGGTCCAGTACTTGTTGTTTTCGGGCCGGTTGATGACCGTGCCGCCGCCGGTTTCGGTCAGGCCGTAGCCCTGCAGAATCGTGATGCCCACGGCGAGATAAAACTCCGCGACGGCCGGTGAGAGAGCCGCCCCGCCGCTAACGAGGAACCGGACGCGACCACCCATGCGTGCCCGGATTTTTTCCATCACCAGGCGATCCAGCAACGGTTGGAGCGGGGCGAATCCGCCCTGAGCGCGCTTTACTCCGCTGGTGAGGGCCATGGCGAAAAGTCGCTGACGGATCGGTGGGAGTTTCTTCACTCCGTCCAGAATTCGATCGCGGAACGACTCGAGAAATCGAGGGACGCAGAGGATGACCGTGGGGCTCACCTTGGTGAAATCGCTTGCCATGGCGGCGAGGCCGCGCGAATATGCCACGGTACCACCCGTCAATAACGGTAAGTATTGCCCGGGAATCCTTTCGTAAACGTGTGAAATCGGAAGAAAACTATAGAAAACATCGCTGGGGCCGATGTGGGCGGCGCGGGGAACCGCGTCTACTTCATGCAGGAATACTCGCGCGGGCAACATCACGCCCTTTGGCACGCCGGTGGTGCCGCTGGTGTAGATGATCGTTACGAGTGACTCGCGATCTCCCACTTCGGCTTCGCGCATCAAGTCCGGTAACTCCATGGCTCCCAGCGGCAACTGAGGCAAAAGCTGGACGGGAGTAGTGCCGAATTTCTTCGCCAGATCCTCCGTGCCCGCGAAACCGAGCTTTGCTCCAGAGTTTGCCAAGATGTACTGAACTTGATCGGCCGGAAGCGTGGGGAAAATGGGGACGGTGACGATGCCAAGACACTGGGCAGCGAAATCGATCTGGATCCATTCCGGGCAATTTTCTGCGCAGATGGCGAGTCGATCACCCCGTTCTAGCCCGAGCGACTGAAGCGTGGCGGCATATCCCGCAATGCGGTCACGCAACTGGCCGTAGGTGAGGACCGCAAAATCGGGCGGAATCATCATCGCCGGGCGATCGGCAAAACGTGCGCAGGAGGAGAGAATCGCGGATCCCAGCGTCTTTGCAGGAGAGGACACGCCGAGATTATATGGCGTCACAATAAGAGAATGCCAACTTATCGCGTAGGAAGGACTTTCATCGTGGAAAGTGGGCATTTACTGAGCCAACACCCGGAGCGATGCCGGTTTCCCCACGGGCATACGCGGACGGTGGAAGTAGTGGTGAGCGGAGACCAACTCGATTCCCACGGCATGCTGGTGGACTTCAAGGCTTTGAAGCTGGCGCTGTCGGCCGAAATCGAAAAGTTTGATCACGCGATGGCAATTAACAGCAACGATCCGCTGCTGCCCGAGTTGCGGCGGCTCTATCCAGCGGATGCCACGGTGGTTTTTGACGGAGAGGAGCCTACAACCGAGGTAATCGCACGACATCTGTTCGAGCAAGTGAGGGTGATTTTGGCGGAGGGCTATACCTCTCCACCCTACGAGATTGTCGCGGGGTCAGTGCACTTGGAGCGGTTAAGGGTTTCGGAAACGCCCTCAACTTGGGCCGAAGTTTCGGACTAGATGCATGCGACGCGGGCGAATTTTCTGGTTCACGTTTGCGGCTTTGCTTTTGATCGGATTGGTGATTTCGATTTTTCCTGGCGGATCGTTCCGCGTGAAGCGGGTCACGGAGCCTTCAGCCCAATTGACGGCGGCGATGTCGGAAGCCCGGAGGCGGCTACCGGAATTTACGCAGGCACTGGCGAACGCTAAAGCGGGAGATCGATTTGCGATCCGGGCGAGATTTTTGGCTGACGAGGAGGGTACTTCGGGTAACGAGTATCTGTGGCTAAAGGATCCGATTCCCTCGCCGAAGGGTTTTCTGGCTTTGATCGATCAGCCGCCGATCTTGGTTAAGAAGAAGCGAGGCGATCTGGTGCTTGTGCCTCGGGACGATATTGTTGATTGGTTGGTGAAGACGCCGGACGGAGTGACGACGGGCGGATTTACGAACGGTCTTGAGTGAGGAGTCGGCGGGTGACCCAATGTCGATAGGCGAATAGGCCGGTCAGAACCAGGCGAGCGATCGCGTTTCCAATCCAGCCGCCGGGGGCGAGGTACTCAATGGAATCGGTGAGTCGGCAGCCAGTGGCTTCGGCTTGGAACGAGTGGCGATGGCGAAAGAAGAGGAAAGGCGATTGTTCGGCGGTGTCGGTAAATCCGTCGGCACCGACGTTGGAGATTCGGGCTTTCCACGTTTGCCACTTAAGCGGCCACAAGCGGCTGCGAATGATTTGAAGGTTGCCTTCGGAAATTGCCGGATCCCCATCCACTAGGATTTGGACGAAGGGCGGCGTGAGTTTTGGGATGGCGGCGGCGGAATGGTGGAGTGCGCGGAGCTTTTCCACGGGGACGGCCACCGAAAGAGATTTTTGGAACACATGTTGGCGGGCCATTTCCAATTACACTATGGAGGGCGCTACCGAATAGTTGCGCCTAATCAACAACGGAGTTGAATGAAATGAAAAAGAACTACGCCATTTTAGGGGCAGGTATGCAGGGAACCGCGGCGGCCTACGACCTCGCCAAATTTGCCGATGCCAATGAGATTCGCTTGGGGGATGCATCGCTGGAGCGTGCGAGAGCGGCGGGACGACGACTGCAAGGATTGACCTACCGCGAATTCTCCGCGCACCAGGTTAACGCGCTGGACAGCGAATCCCTGGACGCATTTTTGACCGGAGTAGATGTATTACTGAGTTGCGTGCCGTACTGGATGCACCCGGGGATTGCGGTGCGGGCGGTGGCGAACGGGGTGAATATGTGCGACCTAGGTGGCAACACCGACGTCACCTGGAAAACTTTGGCGCTGAATGAACTGGCGCGGGCGGCGGAGGTCAGCCTAGTTCCAGACTGCGGGCTGGCTCCAGGATTGGTAAATTCGCTGGGCCTATACTTAATCGAGTCACTAGACGAGTGCCGTTCGGTAAAGCTGTACTGCGGGGTGTTGCCGCAACACCCGGTTCCCCCTTTCAACTACAAGCTGACCTTTAACGTGGAGGGGTTGGTGACGGAGTATGACTACCGGGCGATTGCGCTGCGGCATGGGGAAATCACCGAACTGGAGACGCTCAGTGACCTAGAGCATCTCGACTTGCCAGGTCTGGGGCAGATGGAGGCGTTTGTGACCAGCGGAGGCACCAGCACCGCGCCTTATACCTTTGCCGGGAAATTAGAGGAGTATGAATACAAAACCATCCGGTTTCCGGGCCACTGCGAACGCATGAAAATTTTCAAGGATTTTGGATTCTGGGGGGAAGATCCGGTTGATGTGAAGGGAGTTTCGGTGCGGCCGAAGGACGTTTTCTGCCGGGTGTTTGGCGAATCGCTGGCGCGGATTCAGGATGCGGATCAGTGCATTATTCGCGGGGTAGCAAAGGGCACGCGGGAAGGCAAACCAGCAGAGTTGACGGTAGACATACGGGATCAGGAAGACCCAATGACCGGGTTTACAGCGATGGAGCGAACCACGGGTTTTTCGATCAGCATCGTGGCGCAGGCGATCGCGAAGGGAACCGTGCCGTCTGGAGCGATTCGGTACGAAAACGCGATGCGCGGCAAGGAATTCGCGAGCGAACTTCAACGGCGGAATATTCGGTTTGCGGAGCATTGGGAAAGCACTTAGTACGCCAAGTGACTGCATGCCACTAGCCGCCTCGGTAGTCCCGGCGTAAACCGGGGTATCCTTTTCATTCCTCGCACCGCGATTCTTTCGTGGTGCCAACGACCGAGGGGACCCAACATGGCAAATCGACAGTACGAAGCATTTTATATCGTCAAGCCGGAATTCACCGATTCCGACGTTCAGCGGATTGCAGACCGCTACAAGACCCTGGTGGAAGAGAAGGGTGGCACGGTCTCCGTGGCAGCAAAATGGGACAAGCGAAAGCTGGCCTACGAGATCAACGGGTTCAAAGAAGGCAATTACGTCATCATGAACTTTGAAGCTCCGGCAGATGTTCCGGCCGAGTTGGGACGACTCATGCGCATTAGCGACGACGTGATTCGACACCGCATTTACCTTCAGACGGCCCCGACCGTGAAGCCGGAACAAGCTGTCGCCGCCGTTGCCGCCGAATAATTTCGACGCGAGTTCTCCGAATATTTAGTAAGATAGTAACGCCATGAATCGCATTGTCTTGGTTGGTAGGTTAACGCGCGATCCAGAATTGCGCACCACGACGACCGGAAAGAACTTCGTGAACTTTTCGATCGCGGTGAACAAACGGATCAAACCCACCAACCCCGACGAGCGCGACGCCGACTTCTTCAACATCAAAGTCTGGGATAAAACGGCCGATTACGTATCCAATTACCTCGGCAAAGGCCGCTTGGTCAGTGTAGAGGGTCGGATGGAAAGCCGAAAGTACACGGACAAGGAAGGCGTCAACCGAGAAATTTGGGAAGTGGTGGCCGATCAGGTAAACGGCCTTGACCGACCGCGAGATGATGCCCCCGGGGCGCAACCGGCCGCCAGCGGCGGATCTCGTGGCAATTATTCGGCTCCAGCTCGAACCTCGGCTCCTCCCGCCGAATCCGAATACGATCCGTTCGCCGACGACTAGTCGTCGCTTCCGCACCAGTAAACTGGGACCGTGGCCGAAAGTCCGCGTAAGCGGTTAATTCTTATTGACGGGTATTCCCTGCTGTACCGGGCATTTTTTGCCACTCGGTATCTCAGCACCAGCGATGGTCGCCCGACCAATGCCCTTTTCGGCTTTACCTCGATGTTGCTGAACCTCATCGAGAAGATTCAGCCCGACGCCGTGGTGGTGGCGCTCGACGCCCCGGGAAAGACCTTTCGCCACGCCGAATTTGCAGAGTACAAGGGCACGCGGCGAGAAACCGCCGATGAGCTCAAGGTCCAGCTAGCCGATTCCCGTGAATTGATCTCGGCACTGGGGATTGACCAGGTGGAATGCATCGGATTTGAGGCCGATGATGTGGTCGGGACCATCAGCAAGCAGGCAGAAGAGAACGGTTACGACACCACCGTGGTGACCGGTGATTTGGATTCGCTTCAATTGGTGGACGCCTGCGTCTCGGTCCTCACCATGAAGACCGGAGTCACCGATACGATGACCTATGACCGAGCCGCGGTCATCGAAAGGCTCGGCGTGGGACCAGAACTCGTTCCCGATTTCAAGGCGATCAAAGGCGATACCAGCGACAACATTCCGGGCGTTCCCGGGATTGGCGACAAGGGCGCGGCGGAGCTAATCACCACCTTCGGAACCATCGAGCAGATTTTGGAGCGGTTCGACGAGCTCCCCGCGAAGTACCAAAAGAAGATTTTGGGGAACGAGGCCCAGATGAAGGTGAGTAAGTGGCTCGCCACGATCGTGCGAAACGCGCCGATCACCTACGACTTCAAGCCATTCTCGCTGACCCCGGAACAGATGGAGGCCGCCATTGCCTTCATGGACAAGCTGGAGTTTAAGGGCTTGGTGAAGCGGGCTCCGTTCGTTCTGGCCCGCTACCAAGTTGGATTTTCGGCTGCAGCGCCCGTTGCCGTTGAGGTTGGTGAAGAGACCCTCGAAGTCGAGCTTCGACCGGTGAACGACCTGCGAAACATTCGCGAGTTCGTGGCGGGACGTCCCTACGGCCTTTACTTCGCGTCGGCTCCGGCCACGGACCTCTTTGAGGAAGCGACCCGTTCGGCATTTGTGGCGTGCGGAAAACAGGTTCGGGAGGTTTCGGAAGCGATCGGAATTGAACTGTTGCGTTTGCACCCGGGCCAGGCCGCGATGCACGATGCGAAGCCCGTGTATCGGCGTAATCCCGAGCTGGGCCGCACGCCCGGATTCGACACCATGCTGGCGGCTTACGTGTTGCGCTCGGAGCGGAGTAACTATCCTCTGCGGGACCTTTTGACGGGTTATCTGGATCTGGCGCCGCCCACCGAGCCCGCCCAATTTGCCGCCGGGATCTCCTTGCTGCAACCAGTCTTGGCCGAAAAGCTGGAAAAAGAAAGTCAGCGGGCGATTTTGGATGAAGTCGAGCTACCGCTGATTCCGATCCTGACCGAGATGGAACGACTCGGGATTTGCACGGATCGATCGCAGCTGGTGGAGTTCAGCAAGACCCTCGCGGAAGAGATTGGAAGGTTGCAGCAATCAATCTGGCAGCTCGCGGGGCACGAGTTTACGATTGGCTCTCCCCAACAATTGGGGCGCGTGCTGTTTGAAGAGCTCAGTCTGCCGGGTGCGCAAAAGACGAAAACGGGTTACGCGACCGGTGTCGAAGTTCTGGCAGATCTGGCGGCGGAGCACGAGATTGTGGCCCAGGTGCTGAACTGGCGTGAACTGTCGAAACTGAAGTCGACGTACGCCGACAACCTTTCGAACCTGATAAAGGAGGACGGGCGAATCCACACGACTTACAATCAAACCGGGGCGGCAACCGGAAGACTTTCTAGCAACGACCCGAACCTTCAGAACATTCCAATACGGACGGAACTGGGACGCGGGATTCGCCGGGCATTTCAGGCGGCGGAGGGCTACCGATTGGCGTCGCTGGACTATAGCCAAATCGAGCTTCGGGTGCTGGCGCACATGTGCGAGGAGCCAGCGTTGGTGCGCGCATTCAATGAAGGGGAGGATGTTCACACCGTCACGGCACAAGAAATGTTCCGAGCCGAAACGGTCACTAAAGAGCAGCGACGTTACGCGAAGATGCTGAACTACGCCATTTTGTACGGGGTTACCGAATACGGCTTGGCCCAACAACTGGGCACCGGATTTAGCATCGCGGAAGCCAAAGAGCTCATACGGCAGTACAACGAGAAGTTTCCGAGCGTGAAAGAGTTCACGCAGTCGATCGTTGCGGAAGCACGGGCGAAGGGCTACACGACGACCTTGCTTGGCCGCCGGCGACATTTTCCGGACATTCATGCCGGACGCATCAATGAACGTCGCTACGCCGAAAGACAGGCGATGAATGCGCCCATTCAGGGCACGGCGGCCGACATGATGAAACTGGCAATGCTCAATGCGAAAGCCGCCCTGGCGGGTTCATCTTCGCGAATGCTCTTGAATGTGCACGACGAACTCGTCTTTGAAGTTCCCGTCGGTGACGAAGCGATCATTCCCGCGCTGAAAACCGCCATGGAAACCGCCCTGGTACTGAAGGTGCCCACCGAGGTCGACGCGAAAATCGGATTGGATTGGAATGAAATGACCCCAATCTAACAAGTCCAATCGAACTAGATTCCGATGACGTAGGTGGGGGAAACCTGACTGGTCGCTTGCGGAACCGTCATCGGGCCGTCGATTTTGCCTCCCCGGACAATGTAAACGCCCGGACCCCGTTTCTGAATCTCGGAATGTACCGTTCCCACAGCGGGAACCACTAATCGAAATGGGGATTTCGTAGAGATCGCCTGCGCTAACTCGGTCGCCCGATTTCCAACGGTAACAAAATAAGTGTCGTCCTGCATGCTGGCCGAAGTGCCAAAAAAGCCCACCGCCGGTGGTCCAATATCTGAAGCGATCGCGGAGAATCGTGACCGAATGTTATAGGCCGTTGTCTCCAAATCGGGTGCCACCAGAACCCGTGCGTAGTCGTGGCACAAGCGCATCAGGTGGGCAGAGGAGGATTCGGTTATGCCGTCGCAGATCTCGGGAACATCGGAATCCACGACGGTAAACGAGCGAGTTTTACCTTCGGATCCGGGCGGATTCTCACCGGTAGCAACGAATAAGCCGGGACGTCCGGTGGCGAACGCCTTCAAGGCTGACCGCAGTACTACTTCCCCTCTTTGCAGATCCGTCACCCGCGCTGTCGCCAGGTACGACGCCAAGTAGGCATCCGCCAATCCTAGATAACTTTCCAATCCTGGGGCTGGCGGTCGGTCGTCAGAAATCACCTTCAAGATTTCTGAATCTAAATAGAAGTCAGCAAGACTATCGATCCGCTCAACCGCCCGCGCTAACCGATCTGCGTCGCCCAGGATATGAGCGGTCTCAATCATTCGCGCCAGGGTGTAGCCCTCCACCGAAGCAATTCGATTCTCCGCGCGACGCATCGGGCGATGAGCGCGATACTTCATGATTGCTTTCCGAGCCACCTGAGTCTCCGCGCCTAATACATCCTCGGCGGAAGGGAAGAACGGTAGCAAGTTGGGATTAATCTCCATCCGCAGACCAAGGTGCTTCCAGGCCGCATCGTGGACGTCCCGCGAGAATTCTTCCATCCGGCGCGGCGGCACGCTGTTTCTCAGGCTCCGGTGATCCCGTTGCTCATCTCCCAACTGGGCACTCGCGATGCCGGTTTCCATGCCCAGCTTTTCTTCGATGAAATCCAGCGTCATGCGGGCAAGTTCCGCGTCGGCCGCTTCACCATTCAGGGCCCAACGTTGGGCGAGAATTTGCCCCATGAGGGCATTCTCTTGGGCAAGCTTGTCGAAGGTCGCCTGGGCTGGACTACGGTTGAGCGAGGCATGATAGAAACCACCGTCAACCGCATCGAACATCGGTGAGTACACCAATTGGTCAAAGTTGCCGTCAATCAATGGACCCTGGCCGGTGGAGTACTGAAAACTCCACACCGTGGGATTGAGGAACAGCGATCCCGAGCGTAACATGCCGGTTCCCCCATTCAACTGAGACTGACGCAGGCTATCGGCAATACCCGCGAAATCTACGTTGAATGCCGGGTCCGCATCCCGAATCACGGTGCGATCGTCTTGCTGCACCGAGCCGATGGGAATGACTAGCTGATTTGCCGCCCACTGCCCAACCAAGGCCCGAAGTTGCCGCCGCAACGTCTCCGGATCTAGCGTCAAGGTGCTGGAATCTCGAGCGAAAAGCTGCATCGTCCGCCCCTGTGGCCCCAGCACCCACATTTGAAATTCCGGAATGATTCCCATCTTGGCGCGGCTTAAGGGAAAGAGGCAGCCCAGCCATTCCGGGGACTCACTGCCATCCACTCGGACGCAGACAAACGTTCTATTCAGGAATCCGGCGATCTCCGGCTCCATGAAAAATTGTTTATCCACCTGGCGACCGATGGCGCTCCAGGGCGCTCCAATGACTAGTAGCATCGGCAGCCCCTTGCGGCGAGCCTGCAGGAACGCACCATCGTCCAGGCTCAACCATTTCACCGGCTGGTGAGCGCCCTGACGCAAATAGGCGGCCGTATTGTCTCCCAACGAATTTACGGGGGGCAAAGGCAGGCGGTACCGCTGCGAAACGATCACCAGCCCGAATACCGTTAGAATTGCCAAGGTCAGCGCGGTGACGCTGAAACTGGGCCGATACATAGTCCCAGTATGTATCCAAGCTTGTCCCGAAATCGTTGGCGGCCGAAAAAGGGGAAGCCCCATTTGAACCGGGCTACCGGAAGCCATGTGCTAGACTCATCGGTCAATGTCAATTTCTTTGGACGAAGTGCGCCACGTGGCGAGGCTGGCCCGATTGGAGCTGGATGAAACGGAACTCCTCTCGCTTCAATCCGAATTGAGCGCGCTGATTGGTCATTTTGTAGACATTCAGAGTGTGGATGTGACGGGGGTTGCGCCAATGACGCACCCGGTGACCATGCAAAATGTATGGTCCGAAGACATCCCCGGCGGGACGCTTCCTCGTGATGTCGCGCTGAGAAACTCGGCTTTACAACGTGCGGGCCTGTTTGTTGTGCCGCAGATCATCGAGGATTAATCCGGTATGGTCACCCAACTTTCGGCGACCCAGTTATCGGCGCAACTTGCGGCCAAGACGATCTCGGCCCGCGAAGTCACCGAGGCTTACTTACAGCGAATCTCCGAACACGATCCGGTATACGGTGCATTTCTTCGGACGGATGATCGTGCCCTGGCGGCGGCCGACGAGGCGCAAAAGAAGATAGATGCGGGGGAGGCGGGCCCTCTCACCGGCATTCCCGTCGCGGTAAAGGACAATATCAGCACCGAGGGACTGGAGACAACCTGCGCCAGTCAGATTTTGCGGGGATACATTCCTCCCTTCGATGCGACGGTGATATCCCAACTCAAGGCGAGTGGAGCCGTTATCCTGGGCAAGACAAATCTGGATGAATTTGCCATGGGTGCGAGCACGGAGACGAGTTCCTACCAACTGACCCGCAATCCGTGGGATGCTTCCCGAACTCCCGGGGGCAGCTCGGGTGGCAGCGCCGCCGCCGTCGCCGGAGAGCTGGTGCCAATCGCACTTGGATCCGATACCGGCGGATCGATTCGGCAGCCCGCTTCTCTTTGCGGAATCGTGGGTATGAAGCCCACGTATGGCCGTAGCTCTCGGTACGGACTGGTTGCGTTCGGCTCCAGCCTGGATCAGATTGGACCGCTGGCTCGAAACGTGGAGGACGCGGCATTGCTGGCGTACGCGACCACCGGCCACGATCCGCTGGACGGAACTTCCCTCCCCCTGGCCCCGATCGACATTTCTGGCCTGAAGAATGGATCTCTAAAGGGCAAGAAGATCGCGATCCCTACGGAAATGTTTGGCGACGGAATCAATCCGGGCGTCCGGGACGTCGTTGAGGCCGCCATCGACCGCTTGCGGGCCGAAGGAGCGGAAGCGAAGGAAGTTTCCTTGCCCAGCATCAAGTTTGGGGTCACGACCTACTACATCATTGCCCCTTGCGAAGCCAGTAGTAATCTGGCGCGGTTTGATGGCATCCGTTACGGTCCGCGCGCCGAAGGCGGTCAGGGACACATCGGCGTGGTTGAAAAGACTCGCGGCGAGCTGTTTGGCCACGAAGTGAAGACCCGAATCATGATTGGCACGTATGCCTTGAGTGCGGGTTACTATGATGCCTTCTACCTGCGAGCTCAGCAGGTGCGGGCGATCATGCAGCAAGAATTTCTGAAGACTTTCGAGGAGTTTGATTTCGTGGTTTCGCCCACAAGCCCGGTCACCGCATTCAAGTTCGGAGAGCTGGACGATAATCCATTAGCCATGAAGCTACTGGATTACTGCACCATTCCCGCGAACATGGGCGGCTTCCCGGCGATCAGCTTGAACTGCGGTTACCACGAAAATCTGCCGGTCGGATTGCAGTTGATGGCCGCACCGCTGCGTGATGAAGAGCTCCTCCAGACGGCTTGGTTGACGGAGCAAGTCCTAGTTGACCTTCAACATCGTCCGCCAATCTCGTAACATAGAGCCCATGGACGAGGTACGTCGCCAGGATATCAAGCTCTGGATTCAGGAGCTGGCTAATCCATCGCGCGTCATCGTCACGCTGGCCTGTATGGCTTTGGTCGTCGCCGTAGCGCGTCCATTTCCACTCATGATGTACGGAGTGTTGGTGATCGTGCTGGTTGGCTACGGCATGCACGCCTACTCGGAATCGGTGGATCGAAGATTCCGTGATGCCCGAATGCGCGCCCTGTGGAAGGGGGTACAAGACCGCCTCTCTCGGTTCGAGGAGGCCATCAAGAAGCTTCGCCGCAGCCAAGTGGCGGATCTTCACGAGATGCCCGACACGATTCGTCGGGTCGGAAATGGGCTCTATTCCGCTCTTCGCAAAGCAGATTTGATTGCCCACGAAATCCAGACCAGCGAGAAAGACTTGCGGCACATGACCCCGACGATGCGGAGTCATGACGATGCGCAGAGTAACGAGCTTTACCGGATTGCCGATAAAAATCTGGCGGAGTATCGGCAGCAGTTTCAGGCCGTGATGGCGGGGGTTCAGCGGACCGAAGCCCAGGCGGCCGTTTACATGACAACCGTCGATACGCTGCGAATGAAAATGTTGGGTTACCGACTCGTCGGAAATGCCCCGGAGATGGCCAGTCAGGATTTTCTCACCGCACTCGCCGAAGCGCGGGCGCAGTTGCAGTCCATCGATACCGCTCTGGATGAACTCGATTTGGGACATTATCCGAAAATGGTGGCGGTCGTTTCACATTCAGAAAGAACAGATGTCGAAAAATCAGACTCTGTCGGCGACAAGCCGGTATAATCTTTAGTTACGCGCGGGTGGCGAAATTGGTAGACGCACTACCTTGAGGTGGTAGCGCCCACAAAGCGTGCTGGTTCGAGTCCAGTCCCGCGCACCATATTCCAGAACGGTCCGAGAATTTAATTCTCGGACCGTTCTTTGCTTTAGAATGTGGTGGTGAGTAGCTGCTTTTGCCCGGTTTCCGCGGCGCGGTAGCCCGCTTCAATGACTTCGATGACGTGGGCAGCGTGGGCGGCAGTCGCGAATGGCGGAACGCCTTCGCTGACGAAGTCGACGAGCTGCATCATGTCCTCGAACACGTGTTCCTCGCCCAAGCCGTCGTGATCGCCAACGACATGGGGGCCAGCCCAGTGTCCGGAACCGCGTTCGATGGGCGTACCGTTCAGCTCGGTGCCTTTGATCACACCCTTGGTTCCAAAGAAGGCCGGTTGCCCAAAGTCGTTAAGTCCACCCGCAGCAGCGCCGTAGACGAACGAGAAAACGCCGTCGCCAAAATCCAGAATCAAGAACGTGTTGTCGTCCGCATCGGTGGCAAAAGCTTCCCCATTCCAGAACCGCTCTTTCACCCGGACGGCCGACATGGCGACCACCGACTTGGCGGCACCGAGAATGCCGGTGAGGGTGTGAAGTCCATAGACGGTCATGTCGTACATAGGGCCGCCACCGGGCTTGCGCCAGTACCAGCTGGGATTGACGTTGCTAAGCAGGTCGGAGCCTTTGCGGACGCCCTCATTTTCGTGATAGGTGCCAAAGCCAGCGCCCGTGTGAGACCACACGAGGTCGCCAATTTCGCCCTCGCGAATGATGCGCTGAATCTCTCGATTGACGCCGCGGGTCATCTGCCCGGGAGACGCCACGATCTTGAGCCCTTTCGCATCCGCCTTCGCGATGAGGTCTTGGGCTTCCGCCGTGGTGACCGTCATCGTCTTGTTGAAGTGGATGTGCTTGCCCGCTTCGATGGCGGCCAGGCCCTGATCGTAGTGCAGCCCGATCGGCGAACAAATCGTGACGAGATCGACCGTGTCGTCGGCCAGCAGTGCCTCGTAGGTGTCGTAGGCGTGGGGAACATTGAACCGTCCGGCGGCCGCCTCTGCGCGCCCGGCAACTGGGTCACAAACCGCCGCCAGTACGGCCCGATCATGAACATCGGGCAGTGAGAAGTGGGCCAGAGCGGCTCGAATGCCGATGCTTCCGGCGCCTACAACGCCCCATCCAAGCGGTTTTGCCATCAGAGCGCCCGATCCCACGAGTCTGTCGTTTTGTCGTAAAGTTCGTCGATCTTTTCGTTAGCCAGCCGTAAACGGCCAGCCAGAACGCGAGAAAGATTTGCCAGAACGGCGAAGCCTAGATCTCGATTTTGAGATAGAAATCGGCGGAGATCTGGAGTAGGAATGACGGCAACGTCTACCAAACCGATCGCGATGACAGTGGCAGTCCTCGGTCCGGCATCTACCAGTGAGATCTCTCCGAGAACGCTTCCCGGTCCGACCTCACTCAATTTGTCCCCGTCCGGAGTCAGGACATTGAGTCGGCCATTGAGGATAACGAAGAAATCTCCGCCGGGGTCGCCCGCCCGAATCAATGTCTCCTGCGCGGTTAACCGTCGCAACTTCGCGAGAGCAGCGATTTCGGCCACCTGCTCATCGTTCAGACCTACCACAAGGTAGTTTTTCTTGAAAGTCTCAAGATCTAGCATCCGAAGACAGAATAACCGGTTAGGAGAGGAAAATTACGTTTAGGCCGCTCGATTTCGGGAAATCACGACAAATTGATTTCCCATGGCAGCCGAACGACTTACAAAGAAAACAGGTTCCAAGCCGAGTTCCAGTTGCTCTTGAATGTATCGGATGTCAGCAATGTCGAGAATGACCGTGCCGAAGTCACCCACGACAACCGGACCTTTCTCTTCTGGCCGACCCAGATCAGAGTACGAGACACGAAATATATTGGGACGAATCTGCCTCATTTGTTAAATTACCATCTCTCCAACGCATGCCGCCATGCGCAACACAGACGTCTATTGTACTGCCGAATGTGGTCGCGAGTTCATAATGGTGGAGAAGTAGCGGGCATAAATGTCCCCCATATACTTGAAACGCTAAAGCGCGTGACGCAATTTATTGTTCCTCTGCTGATTCAGTCTCAATCTTGACAAGAACTTCGCTGTGAGGTCCGGTCCCATCGGTGCGGACCGTGGGGGAACCATCAACCCGGCGCAACCGTCCAAATTGATATGATCCTTTCCCTGTCCCGACTGGCTTGCGCGGCGATGGCAACGTGCACCATGGCCCTGGCGGCGACCGGAGAGGATGAAGCGGCCATCAACGGAGCATTCTCCCTTCTGCGCAGCGATGCCATTCTGCATTTACGTCTGACGGGCACCATCACCAAAGCGGGGACTACCAATGCGGTTCAGGCCGACGCCTACTTTCAGCAGGAACCCGGCGCTCAGGGTCTCGCGAAAATTGAGCTTCTAGAGCAGATTCGCAACGGGAATGGAGCCTGGCATGTCGTCAACCGCGTCGTCGGCGACGGAGTGAACCTGTACCGCTATAACTTCCGTACTTACGAGGCTTCTTCGATTCAGTACGGATCGCCGGTGGGAGATATTCCGCAGGATTACTTAGCTCGACTGTTTCGAAATTTCTCCGCCACGCCTTCATCAATTGATGCCTTCTTCCCGCGACTCTTAAAAGAGATCGCAGGCGGCACGGAATCGACCTACCGCAGTTGGATGCCTGGTCACGCCGCTCAAGTGGTGCCGTCGGGTTACCTGTACTCTCAGACGGCCCCGTTTACCAGGCTCGTACAATTTGACCTAGACGAATACGGCAATCTCACCGGCGTTCACCGTCAGGAAAGTCGGCTGGTCGGAAATCAAGTGAGCGAGGTCAACTGGAGCGTCGCGATCATCGCGAGTCCATCCCCGTACGTGCCGTTTGTGCCTTACACCCGAAACGACATTGCCAATTGGCGGTTAGTGACCTGGTTTGGAGCGGCAGGAAGTGGCTTTTAGAAGCAAATTAGAAAGAAACGATCGTAACTAGGCAGCGACGGCGTTGCCCGATTTCCTTTGCGCGTACTCGGTTGATTTTTCCAACCAGACCATAAAATGCTCCATGTCATCAAGGACGTTTCGGGGCATTTTTACGTACTCACGCATCGGCTCAGCGTCTTTATCTGGCTTCATCGGCCCCGCGCCAGGCAATTGCATCGCCTTCGAATAATCTTCGGGACACAGCTTAAATCCGATTTCTTCCCCGATGAGAAATGCGAACATTTTCTCGCCGGTATAAACGCCCATGCCGCCAAACATGCGGCGAGCACGAACGTCATAGGCCTCGGCAGCCTTCATGATTTGTTCGTAGCGAAGCGGTCGGTAGACCATTATTTAGCGCAACCCTCAAACTCTGCATTGAGCTGTCCGGCGGTTGCCGGGTGCGGTGCAGGTGCTGTTAATGATACCAAAGGAATCGAAAATTTGAACTAGAAAGTGCGGAATCTTTGATTCATTCCCTTATGGTGAGACTAGATGCCGCCGGGCTGCCCTAGATTGACCGGATTGATTCGGTACGCCGCGAGCAATCCCAGTGGTATTTTTGGAACAGGACGCTGGTCCAGTACTTTGCCGCGGATCGCGCTGATCGGAATGAAGCCAAGCTTTCGGGAATCTACCGACATGGTGAGGTTGTCTCCGAGCACGTACACCGAGTTAGAAGGCACATCGATCCGTTCCACGGGACGGCGAGACGAGAACGGCGGGCGAACTTCGATCAGATCGGCCTTCACCCCCAGATAGTTCATTCGATAGAAATGCTCACCGGGCAGCAACGCGATGCGCTTGATCATCGGTCCCGAAGCCGTATCCACGATCACCACATCCCCTCGCCTTAGATCTCCCACTTGATTGGTAGTCCAGAGAACTTCCCGGTCTTCATACGTGGGACTCATCGACACTCCGCTAACCACGACCGGTCGGTATGGCTGAAACTCAAATCCCACCGCGATAATCGCCGCAATGGTGCCGAAAATGATGCTCATCCGGAAACCATGTCGGGGGCTACTGGTCGCTCGCTCTTTCTGTTCTCTTCTCATCTCTCTCCGATCCCAAAGCCAAGGCGGCGACTTAAATTTGTAAGACCGAACCCTCACTAGGGTCGGCTCGGGACTCTCAACTGAACCCACACTTCCAAGACCGATTTTCACGATCAATCGTTCAACGGAAAAAAACCGCGCCCGCACCGGTCAGGTTCAAAAATCGGGTTTTTGTGCCTAGAATCGTCGTCTCAGAAGGCCATTTTCTGCGCCATTGGACCTACCAAACCCGGTCCAATACGGACCGGCCCCGTCTGGCCGACTGGTACCATGAAGGAGTTGGGAGCAAAATCTTTGCTCCCTCTACGCCAAAGTTGTCGTACCCCCCTCCACCATGATCCAATCTCTAGCCGCCGCCCATCTCGTGGTAAATCCGTCGATCGAATTCCTCATTGACCAGTGCCTCCGCGAAGATGGGTGCCGATTAACGGACAGCGGGGCCGTGGTGGCCTACAGTGGCAAGTACACCGGACGAACCCCAAAATCCAAATTCGTGGTGCGGGATAGTGAATCCGAAGATTCGATCTGGTGGAACAACAACCATGCCATGACCCCGGACCGGTTTTCGAAGCTGCGATCCAAGTTCCTGGATTACGCCGAAGGCAAGAAGCTTTACGTGGTTGACACCCTCGCGGGCGCCGATGCCGAGTACCAAATTAAGGTTCGGTTTATCGTGGAACGGCCGTACCACGCGCTGTTCATGCAAGATCTGCTGATTCGGCCCACGGCGGAGCAGTTGGAGGGCTTTGAGCCCGATTGGACCGTCCTCAACCTTTGCCACCTGTCCCTCAATGGCGCCGAGGACGGGGTGCCCGACGACGCGGTCATCGCCCTAAATTTTTCGGAGCAACAGGTCCTCATCGCCGGTACTCAGTACGCCGGAGAGCTGAAGAAATCGGTCTTCAGCATTATGAATCGACTACTCCCCGAGCAAGGCGTTTTGAGCATGCACTGTAGCGCCAACATGGGCAATGATGGCGCCACCGCACTGTTCTTCGGCCTCAGCGGCACCGGGAAAACCACACTTTCGGCCGACCCAGATCGGCACCTGATCGGCGACGACGAACACGGCTGGTCCGATAGTGGCGTGTTCAACATCGAAGGCGGTTGCTACGCCAAGTGTGTGGGCTTAAAGCGAGAGACAGAGCCGATGATTTACGATGCCATCCGTCCGGGGGCGGTGCTCGAAAACGTTGTGCTAGATCAGGATGGAAAGCCCGACTTCGCGGACGTATCCCTCACCGAAAACACTCGGGCAGCGTATCCCATCAACTTCATTCCGAACTCTAAGCTACCCAGCGTGGGCGGACATCCCACCCAGATCTTCTTCCTCACTTGCGATGCGCTGGGGGTCCTTCCTCCCATTAGCCGATTGACTGCGGAACAGGCCATGTTCCACTTCTTGAATGGATACACCTGCAAATTGGCGGGCACCGAAATGGGGGTAACCGAGCCGGAACTCACCTTTTCCACCTGTTTTGGACAGCCATTTTTGCCGCTCCCACCGGCCGTCTATGCCCGCCTGCTGGGCGAG
>Ga0114959_10000634_pt1 | contig 32920 bp, 32 predicted proteins | sample C_130625_EF_Meta_FD_87317 | JGI IMG/M metagenome (GOLD analysis project Ga0114959, IMG submission 87317) | Freshwater microbial communities from Lake Croche, Canada to study carbon cycling - C_130625_EF_MetaG | ecosystem: Environmental > Aquatic > Freshwater > Lake | place: Lake Croche, Canada... | reverse complement strand
GGTGGCTCCGTTGGTCATTCGAAACTCTTTGTATGGCTTTCCGGAGACACTCACCTGTCCATTGGGTTGAAGCCAAAGCACCGGGGGCGTTGTTTGCCGTACGGCAACCGGTGACGCGACAAGAATCGGGGCAAGCAAGCTAACTAATGGCATGGCAACGTCTATTGAACGCCTGGCGGGAAGTACGGTTACCATCGGGGTGACCACCCGTAACCAGTAAACTCTGGTCTTGCTTAGAGAAGACCTATCCTCGCGCGTTTCCCAAGCCGTAGCTAGCCTGATCGCCTCGGGTTATCTGCCGGCATCGGCAACCGAAGTTCCGATCGAAATTACGGATACGAAGTCGGACGATCACGGTGACTACGCGTGCAATTTTGCTATGGTCGCCAGCAAGCGCGTTGGCAAAAACCCCCGCGAATTAGGTGAACAGCTTGCCGCACTATTGCCGGACGCGCTTATTCAGAGCGCGGACGTGGCCGGGCCCGGCTTCATCAATTTACGGCTGAACCCGGTCGCGGCGGCGGGTTACGTGGCCACGATTCTGGAACGCGGCGACGCTCTCGCACGGGCAGAAACCCCGGCGGGAGGCAGGATCAATATCGAGTTCGTCTCCGTGAATCCAAACGGCCCGATTACCATTGGAAGCGGTCGCGGAGCCGCCTACGGCAGCACGCTCGCGAACGTTCTGGAGGCGGCCGGTAACGCGGTTCACCGCGAGTACTACATCAACGACGGCGTGAATAGCGAGCAGATGCGGTTGTTCGCCGAATCGGTGAAATCGTACGTCGAGGGCACCGAATTTCCCGAGAAGGGCTACCGAGGCGACTACGTGCAGGACGTTGCCCGGGCATTATCGCCGTTACCGGATATTGCGGCATACCAATCAGCGAGTCAGGACATGATGCTCAAGCGCCAGCGGGAAGATTTGGCGCAGTTTGGCGTCAATTTCAACACCTGGTTCAGTGAGCAATCGCTGCACGATGCCGGGGTTGTGGCGGCGCGGATTGAGGAACTGATTCAGCAGGGAGTCGCCGATACCGAACCAAAGCGGACGAAATTGAAGCTGGCCAAGGGCGGCAAGATTGACGAAGTCATCACCGAATCGCAGGTTTCGGATGAGGACGATGTGGAAGGAGCCGAACCGACCCTGTGGTTACGTTCCACCGAGTTCGGCGACGACATGGACCGGGTTCTTCGTCGCCGCGACGGTCGACTGACTTACATCGCGAGCGATATCGCCTATCACGCCGACAAATTCACTCGTCCCGAAGGCGCTGGCAAGCTCATTACAATTCTTGGGCCCGATCACCACGGCTACATTGGTCGCTTGACGGCGGTACTGGCAGCGTTACGATATAGCGAGGCGTCCCCCGTGGTGAACGAAGCCGAACTGACCGAGGCGGAACTGGCGCTTTACGGAACGATCGAAAAGCGCAACCAGGCATTGGGAGCCCTGGCGCTGGCAAAACAGCAGCTGGAGGTAGTGATTTACCAACTGGTGCGATTCCTGAAAGAAGGAAAACCGGCCCCCATGCGGAAGCGCGACGGCAATATCTACGAACTGCGCGACCTGATCCGCGAGATTGGAACGCAGATGGCCCCGGACGCCCCGACCGAGGAGCAGACGCGGATCGGTCGCGACGTGAGCCGCTTCTTCTATCTCATGCGCTCGGCCGATACCACCATGGACTTTGATATCGACCTGGCGACAAAGAATAGTGACGAGAACCCGGTCTTCTACGTTCAGTACGCTCATGCTCGCATCTGCAGCGTGATCACCAAGGCGGCCGAGGCAGGATTGAGTCCCGACGTGCAGCACGTGGAGTTGCTGATCGAAGATAGGGAACGGGCCCTAATCAAAAAGATCGCCGATCTGCCGTATGAGGTTGCCCGAATTGCGAACGACTATTCGGTGCACCGGTTAACCACCTATGCGGCGGAGTTGGCACGAGCTTATCACTATTTTTACGACGGTCACAGAGTTATTCAAATGGACCGGATTGAGTTATCCCGAGCTCGGCTGGCTCTATGCGAAGCAGCGCGGCGCGGATTGGCACAAACTCTATCGTTGCTGGGAATTAGCGCACCGGAACGCATGTAGCCCTTATTTGTGCGTCACGCATTTATTCACATCCCCCGCCTATTTGCGCCAGCTACATGCTTTACGAGATCATACAGGCGATAGTGTCTCAAAAATTGTGAGTCACTTATGCTCACATGGGGCGGCACATCGAACAAAATACAGTCCATGAACTTCGGAGTGGTAGGTTGGGGATTACGGTCGAGCATCGCAAAAGAGGCGCACCGACCCGACAAGGGGCATCAGTTGGTAGCCCTGGCAGACCCCAGTGACGCAGCGCAGGCAAATTTTGTGAAGTATGTCGGTGAGGGAGCTCACGTGGTTCACCATTTGGAAGCCCTCATCGACCTGCGCCCGGATGCAATTTTCATCCTCTCGCCCGACCATCTCCACGAGCAGCACGCCGTGATGGCGCTGGAAGCCGGTATCCCGATCTACCTGGAAAAACCGATGGCGATCACGATCGAGGGATGCGACCGAATACTGGCAACGGCCGCCCGCACCGGCACGAAACTGTACGTTGGGCACAATATGCGCCACTTCCCCATCGTGAGGAAGATGAAGGAGTTGATCGATTCCGGCGCGATTGGCGAAGTAAAGACGGCTTGGTGTCGCCACTTCATTTCTTACGGCGGAGAAGCCTACTTCCAGGACTGGCATGCTGATCGCCGAAATACGACCGGGCTACTGTTGCAGAAGGGCGCCCACGATCTTGATGTACTTCACTGGCTGTGCAGCGGCTATAGTACGCGGGTCACGGCCATGGGCAAGCTGGCCGTCTACGGAGATATTCAAGAGCGGTTGGCTCCGGACGAAAGCATTACCGTGAGCTTCCGGGATACTTGGCCACCTCGCTCGTTAGCTCCCCTTCACCACACGGTAGACGTCGAAGATATCAGCATGATGCTGATGGAGCTCGATAACGGCGTGCTCGCGAGCTATCAGCAGTGCCACTTCACTCCCGATTCCTGGCGGAACTACACCGTGATTGGAACCGAGGGGCGGATCGAAAACTTTGGCGATGTTCCCGGAAATGGGCAGATCAAGGTTTGGAACACCGCCGGACACGGATGGCGCGAATCGGCGAATTACGATTGGACCCCCGATATGCTCACCGGATCTCACGGCGGCGCCGACTCCCTCATTATCGATGAATTTTTGCGGTACTTGGAACACGGTGGTGAAACGGATACAACGCCGTATGCCGCCCGCATGGCAGTCGCGGCGGGGGTCTCAGCCACCCAATCCCTTCGAAACGGATCGGTACCGGTAGATATTCCACCGGTTCAGAAAGACTGAATTAACGATAATATAAAGACATGGCAAGAGCTGCTCTAGAAACGGTGCAGGCATTCTCCGTCGAGCATTTGCCAGATCGGAGCCGCCTAAACTCGGCCCCGGCGGTCCTTCAGGAGGCATACCGCGCCTACTATTCCGCTGGTCTTCACCGGAGCTTTGGGAGCAACCCGGCGGAGGCATTCGAAATTCTGGCTACGTTAGCCGAACACAGCGGGGCATTCGCCTTCGTGGCTTTCCAACTCTTCGCCGGATTTCATTTGCGGGCCGATATTGATGAACCCCTCGGGGTTGCCCTTGGGCACCTTCGTAATCGCACCGACGTTGCGGTTAATTGCCACGAATGGGTTGCCAACGGTTTTGTACCGTGGATTACCGGGGTCGAGCTCTTTCCCGCGGTCGCCCTCGGCATGATTCGCAGCGACGGGATGGAACTCATCGTTCGCGTTGAAACCAAGGAACGTGCCCAGTTTATGTGGGGTCCACCGCTCAATTTGACGGCATTGAATTCCACGCTTACCCGTTCGGTTGAAATCATCGATCAGCCAATCACGGTGGACTCCATCCGAAGTGTGCGGCCAGCCGGTGAGTACATGCTGGGTCAACGACGTTCGATTCTTTGGCATGCGCCACTCTTCGTCGGGCTTGCCGCCGCGGCGCTGAAGCATCTCTCCAAAAGTGATCGCGTTCCCGCCGAATACATCCGCCGCGCGACGACCATGGCGGTCGATCATCGGTGCCGAGTAAAAGCCGCCATCGAAGAAGGAGCGGCACCAAACCGTGCCCAAAGGCTGCGGAGCGAATCTTCCGAGATCGCTCACCGTTTGGTCCGACTCGGCATGATCGCCGAAGGAAGCGCGGCCGCAGGAGCGGGCAATCACATGTCCTTATTAAACGCCGAACTCCAGGTCATCACGGCGATGGGTCTCACGCCGGATCTTCGGCTCGACGCATTTGAACATGCGCTGCCCCCGCGCTAACCGTTCGGGCCGGTAAACCCGAGCGACTTTGCGTGGAACTCTAAGGCTTCCTTGATGTGCAAGTCCCAGTACGCCCAATCGTGCCCTCCCGGATGCTCTCGGTACTCGTGCGGGATATTCAGGGACTCAAGGTGACCGTGGAACTTACGGTTGGAATCAATGAGCCAATCCTCGGTGCCGCAGTCAAACCCAATTTTTGGCAGGTTCTGAGCACGCTCCGCGATCTTAAACAGATCGGCCACCGAACCGGATTCCGCCACTTCGATGATGTGATGAAACTCACGCGGGAAACTCTCCATCCGGTCATAGTCGCCTTCGGTCCCAAACTCCAACGCACCGCTCATAGCCCACACGCTCCGGAACACTTCTGGGTAGTCGAAAGCAAGACGAAGGGACCCGTAGCCGCCCATCGACAGCCCCGAGATGGCGAATTCTGGCTTCACCGGAAACCAGCGCCGGATAAGCTGCGGGAGTTCCTGCCCGATCATGGTTCCGTAGCGCGCGCTCTGGACGCCATCTTGGTAGAAATTTCGACCGCCATCGGGCATCACCACGATTAACGGGTAGCCGTCTGCATAACGTTCGATGCTGCTCATTCGCATCCACTTGCTGTGGTCATCGCTGAGGCCGTGCAACAGGAAAAGAACGTGGTACGGGCCGTCCACCGACTCCGGCACGATGAGATTCATCGCCACATTCTTGATGAGAGTCGGACTGAAAAATGAGGTCTGCAACAGAGCCATGCGGATGGACACCATACCCCGCCATCACGAGAATTCGGTTAACGTCCCGCTAAATACTGGTTTCGCCGCAGAATCGTTGGGTTACAATGGTCTCAGCATGATGACGTGCCTCTTAGTCGCCTTTTCAATGATGCCCAGCGCAAACATGGCATCATCCGCCAAGGCGGTTAAGTCTCCGGCGGCGAGCGTCATTTGGCTGGAAGGTGAGTCGCCAACCACCAGTAATGTGCCGGTGCAGAGTGTTGGCTGGGGGGAAAAGCAGCTCCTGAGCGGCCAGGCGTGGTGCACCGTCAATCTGGACGAATCCAAGACCGAAAAGGAACTTCCCGCCGAAGGCGCCATCCTTTCGTACACCTTCAAGTCACCCGGCTCAGGAAAGCGCGAAATCTGGAATCGGATTGGTTACGAATTTGTCCGAAGCCAGTTTTCTTGGCGGGTCGGCAACGGCGAGTGGAAGAGTGTCTCCCCCGACGATCTGACCACGGACTTGCAAACCATTTCGGAGTGGACCGAAGTGGCTTGGCTGAAACTTGGCGAGGCGGATGTCGCCGCCGGCGATAACACGCTCCAGATAAAGATCCCCAAGATCAAGAACAGCAAAGGGGAGACCCAGCGAACGCTGTACGCCAGCGATGCCCTCGTCATTTCGGAGGGGCCATTTGTCCCGCACAGCCGGTTTAAGCCGGGTGAGGACTGGCAGACCGAACGGGACCGCGCCGCCGCCACGAAGGTTTTCCCCATTCTCATGCACGACTCCGCCTACCGAAGTTCGGTCGCATTGACGGGCGACTGGGAAATAGCCCGCGACGACGAGCAACTGCCCCCCGCCGACATTGCGGTGCCGATGGAAATTCCGCGGTCCCTCCCCTTTTGGAGCGCAATACCGGTGCCGAGCGATCGCAACGTCTCGCGGCCGGATCTAGTTTTTGCTCACCGAATTTGGTACCGAACCCGCGTCGACGTTCCTCGCGGTTTGACCGGGCGGAGCTTTTTGCTGAGGTTTGGGGCAAACAATCTCAATTCCACGATCGCGGTCAACGGTCAGCTTTGTGGCTTCGAGAAAAACCCGTGGGTGCCGTTCCAGGTGGATGTCTCCAAGGCGATCAAGCCCGGGATTAATGAGTTCATGGTCGGAATTCGCGACCCTTGGTACGGATACTCCACCAGCCCGTCGCGACCCATGAAGCTACGGAAGATGTTCAACCTTCCCCTCAGCTTCACCGGACGCGGCTTTCAAGATTTGGCATACCAGGTTTGGAACGCATTTCAGTCGGGAATTCTTGACACGCCCGTGCTGGAGTGTGCCGGACCGACCTACGCCAAGGACGTTTTTGTGCAGCCGAAATGGGAAGGAAGGCAATTGATCGCCGATGTCGAGGTCGGGAATCCCGTCCCCGGCACCACTGTCTCCGGGGAGGCCGTGAATCCCACCACCGGTAAGACCGAGCTGAAGATTCCCCCGGTTCCCGTGACCAATGGCAAGGCGAGGCTGACGGCAGCTTATTCTAACGCGCGGATTTGGTGGCCAGACGATCCGCAAATGACTCACCTGCGCGTGACAGTAAAGAGTCCGGCCGGAGAGGATGTCTCGCTTACCCCTTTTGGCTTCCGCGAGTGGAACGTCCGCGGCAAAGATTTCCTGCTCAACGGCATTGTGTGGCGCGGCTGGGCCGAGCTGACGCAGGGCAAGGACCGTGAAGAGTGGTTGGCCAACTATCGAAAATCCAACCAGAGATTTCAACGGATGTCCGGGGCGGCCCAGAATGGCGGAGCCCGGTGGAACGGGATGCCCTTCTCCGAGGGGTTATCCTGGGCCGACCAGAACGGCGTGGTCATCCGACGATCCGGAATTCTGGATGGAGAAGCGATCGGCTACTTTGCCATCGAGACCGACCCCGAACTCCAAAAACTCTACGGCTCCGAGACCAAAGTTCAGCTCTTGAACAACTGGAAAGACCAGATGGTCGCTCAAGTGCGGGCTGAGCGAAATCATCCGTCGATCCAGCTGTGGAGTATTGAGAACGAGTTTCTCTACATCAACTGCATCAATCTGTACGGCAATTTGATGGACGAATTCGAGCGTCGCGTCAAGGAAGTTGGGGATGCGGTAGCCGCGACCGATCCAACGCGGGCTTGGATGACCGACGGCGGCGGCGCCGGAAAGGCGAACCTATTCCCCGTCGCGGGAGACCACTACGTCTACACCAACGATCCCGGAGCCTATCCAGATCTGGCGTACCAGCATCAGGAAACGGGGGCGGGACGCGGTCGATGGACGTGGGATAAGAAGCGCCCACGCTACGCCGGTGAGGACTTCTTTGCGTCCGGAATCAACCCGGCCGATTACGCTTGGATTGGCGGAGAGGAAGCATTTGGCGGCAAGACGGCGGCCCGCCGCGCGATGGCCAAAGTCCAGCGAATGATCACCGAGGGCTACCGCTGGAACGGTTCGTTCTCGGCATTTCACCTGTGGCTAGGGGATGAAGGGGCCGAGTTTGGTAAGTACACATCGAATGCACCGCGCGCCGCCTTCGTGCGGGAATACGATTCCACCTTTGCCAGCACCCAAACCGTGGCTCGAACGGTGGGAGTGTTTAACGACAGCCGGTTTGAGTCACCGCTAGAGCTGCGGTACCAGCTGAAGTTTCCTAAGTTCACTTCGCCGCTGGTAAAGCGAACGCTGCGGGTGGCCCCGGGGCAACGGGAATTCATCCCGGTCAACCTGGTGATGCCCGAAGTGCAAACCCGCACCGCCGGAGAGTGGCAGATTTCGCTGTACGCCGACGGCAAGCCCGTTTTCCAAGACACCAAATCGATTTCGGTACTTCCGGAGGTCAAACCGATCACGGGCGTCACCGGCGTAACCGTCTATGATCCCCAACGGAGCCAGCTCGCCGAAACGCTCCGGACGCTCGGCATCAAAGTCTCGGTCATCACGTCACTCGACCGTATCCCCACCAATACGAACGTGTTAGTAGTGGGAGAAAATAGCATCTCATCCGACGCAAGCGGGAATCCGCGACTATCCGCCATCGCGCTCTCCGGCGTGAAGGTGATTGTGTTAGCGCAGCAAAATCCGTTGCGGTACCAAGCGCTCCCGGCCGATTTGGCCCCCGAAACTAACCAGGGGCAGATTGCATTCTGGGAAGATGCCCGCCATCCCATTGCCGCCGGACTGGCAGATAGCGATCTGTTCGGGGCGTTCAATCAGGGCTTTACCTACAAGAATGCGTACCAAAAGGGAATTCGCGGCTTTAAGTCGCTCATTCAGGCGGGTTCTCGCCTCACTCTCAGCCCGCTGGCCGAAGTAAATGTAGGCAGCGGAGACATGCTGCTTTGCCAAATTCCCCTGGTCGCCAAAGCGAACACTTCGGCGGTGGCGCGGCGACTGTTAGCCAACTTGATTACCTACGCCAGCCGGTACAAACTAACGTTCCGCCCGGTCACCACCTTTGTGACCCCCGGTACGCCGTTGGCGAACGCGGTGAATTCAATCGGACTCCAATTCACGCCGGGACAGAATTTGGTAGCCAGCCTCGCGAGCGGCATCGTCCTGGTGTATGCGACTCCAGAAAATCTGGCGGTACTGGCGGCGAATAAACCGCGGCTGGACGCCTTCTTTAAAGCCGGCGGAACCCTGGTGTTTAACCAACTGACCCCAGAAGGTTTGGCGAGCTACAACCAGATTGTGGGCGTCAATCACCAGATTCGACCGTTTCGACGGGAAAAAACCGCATTGGCGCTGCCTCGCCATCCGCTCGCGAATGGCATCAGTCTTGGCGATATCACCATGCTCAGCGGCGAGCGGATGTTTAGCTTTAACGACGATATGTACGTGGCCAATGACGTGTTCTCGTACGTGGTGGATACCCAGGATGTGGCACCTTTCGCCCAGTTCCCTAGCAACTACCACTACAACATCACCAATGGATTCGTAAGCGCGGATGGGTGGCCGTACATTTTCAGCATGGAGTTGGGCAAGGGGCAATTGCCCGAGTTCGACATGAAATGGTCGCAACCCCAGACCTTGACCGGGATGGAGTGGATTGGCAACGCGTTCTACCACCTGATCACCCGGTTTGAACTCACGGATGATCGTGGTAAGCACTACTCATTCGATGTCAAGCCCGGGAACGAAGCCCAAACCATTACCTTCCCGACGCCGGTCACCACCCGCATGCTGCATTTCCGAGCGCTTGACTGGACTAAGGATCCCACCGTTGGCAATGTCATTGGCATCGACAACCTGCGGCTATTTGCATCCCGAGACTCCACCTGGAATCGGGTGCAACCGATGGCAAATATCGGTGGGCTCGTCAACTATCGGATTGCCAATGGCGGGGTGGTCCTCGCCAACTTGGCGTTTAAAGATAACGAAACGGTTCCCGTTAACGCGACCAAAAAGAAGTCTATCTTGGCGGCGATCCTTCGGAATCTCCAGGCTCCCTTTGCGCAATCAAAGACGGTGATCGCCGGGGCGGCTGCCAACGATTATCTCCCTATCGATATCAGCAAGCAGGCCAACCAATTCCGCAACGAAAAGGGATGGTTCGGCGACCCTGCCCGATCCTTCAAGGACTTCCCGGCAGGGCGGCAGGTGCTAGGGAGCGTGCCGTTCGTGGTGTACGAATTCCCCACTTCTCCGGTCCCCAATTCCATCATGCTACGAGGCGATGGGATTCCCGGCAATCTAGCGGACGCCGTCACCGGCATTCCGGTCGGCCAGAAAGTCAGTGCCTTGTTCTTCCTGCAGGCCGCTCGCATCGACCGACGACGGTCCCCCGATGAGGTTCGCGACGGCAAGGCGTTCGAGATGGCCAAGTACGTGATTCACTATTCCGACGGTAAGTCGGTCGATGTCCCAATTCGCGCCGAGTTAGATGTGGAGGACTACCGCCAGAAGTCGCCAAGCGGACTTCCCGGTGCGCTGCTCGCTTGGACCAAGCCGGCCGGTGACACGCAACTATCTGCCTATTCGATGCCGTGGACCAATCCGCGTCCCGGAGTCGCCATAACCAGTTTCGATCTGGTTTTTGGCAATGACAGGGTAGGAATTCCGGCGCTTTTGGCGGTGACTGCCGTAAGATGAAATCATGGTAGCGATTTCCCTTTTGCTCGCCCTGCGGGAGCCTTCGCTCCCCATCCGGGTGCAGTCTCCGGTGTTCGCCTGCCGAGAATTCATCATCGGCCCGCAACTCACCCCGCCCGGGGGAATCTGGTTGCAGCTCGCTTTTCACCGCGCGGTGGACGTCAGCTACGATGGCAACGGCATTGCGGGCAATACCGGCGTTTACCAAAGTTACGGGTACGCCAGCATCGACGTCACCGATTCCAAAACATCGGCGGAACCTACTCGGGTGATCAAGTGGAAATCGGTCTACCGTCCGCCGAATAAGGGGATTGATATCTCAACGGTTCGCCTTTTCGTCGTGGACAAGGACGGGGAGCTACTGCGGTATTCGGAAGAGATCAATGAGCCCACCGGTACGAAACGAGCGACGGTCACCTTCCGGGATGGCTCCGCCTTTGTGCAATCCACCACGCCCCAAGAACGGAAGTCGATTGAAGTTCCCTACCAAGGGCGAGAGGCGACGGCCCGGGCGCTGTTTCAGCCCGTTTACGTCGGCGGCAAGGTGACGCAGTACGAGAAGAAGATTGCCTTTTTAGACCCATTTAGCGGCAAATGGCAAGATTGGTCGGTCATCCACCGTAGTAAATGGAACGGAACCGTGGACCAGAAAGTGGTGGGAGGCGAGGCGTTCAATTTTGAAACCCCGGCGGGCTATTTCTCCACTTATCTCATGCCCGACGGTCAGATATTTGATGTCCGCTTCAATGAGAATCTTCGATACATCCCGGATGACATCTCGGTCAAGCGCACGCGGGGCTAAATGAGGGTTGCCATTCGCTCGGCAATCGGGTTGCTTGGCGGCCTGGCCATCGGCGCCGTGTATTCCCACTTCGCGCGCTGTCAGGGCGGGTACTGCACCGCCAACGACACCCCCGCCATCCCCATCCTCGTTTGCGGTGCCATCGGATTGCTCGTGGCCGCGAGTTCGAAATAGACCCAGTTCTTTTTGCCGTTTTTTTTCGATTAGGCTCCGAATTAGGTGATATTCGTGTAAGATTCACTGGATGGGCACTTCCCTGACAGCAAGATTTGACATGGTGACAAAATCTCGATCACAACATTTTGCGGAGTGGGCAACGGTACAAGGCCACAAATGATGGTGCTCAGCAGCATATTTCTGAGCACTTTGCTACCGACGCTCTCGGTAGAGAAAGTCTTGGTGTTGGGTTCTGCCGAAAAGCCATCGGCACGATTGGAACAGATTCTGACGGCAGACGACGGTACGGCTGACAAACTTCAGAAGGAATTTAAGTTGGAGGTGGTCCAGACGACTGGGTATCAGTTCTACCTAAAAGACGTGACTTATTCCAGCTTCGCGCCGCGTGTTGGGGTTCTGCGGGCGTTGGCGAAAGTCTTAGAAACCAAAGGTAAATCCTTTCGCATGGACGATTTGCCGCCGGAGACTTCCGACCAGTTGCGGCAGCAAATGGGACTAGATTATCAGCCCCACGGCAGTTCAAAGGCACTATTCACTCCGGTGACGTACCTTCAACTGCGAGGCGCCGATGGACGGACCATCACCCTGAATCCTCCGATCGAGCGTGACCCCGCTGCGATGGAGGACGCGATGGACTCGGTCCGCAATGCGCCGGCCGCAACACCCGCCCCGCTTCCCCTTCCACCGGTGAATCCTCCCAAGAGCGCCGCATGGCAGTTTGTGTTTCGCGACACGGCCCTTCCCCGGATCCAAACGAAAGCCATAAAGGAGTTCGGCGAGAAGATTGACGAACTGGCCGCCGATGCGGAAACCGAGTTTCGCGCTACCTGCAAAGCCGTCGCGTCAAAGTTGACCGACATTAATGACGGCCTCACTCCAGGTCAATTCGCAACCATGTCGCCAGCCACGAAGGATGCTCTCACCCGTATGGTCGGCAACTCGGCGAAGGCCCTCGGATTTTCCGATGATGCCTCCGCGTTGAAGTTCTTGCGCGAGTCGTTCGTGACGTCCGTCAAGCACGGATTCGAAATCTCAATCCCGGTAGAGCCCGACAAGAATCTTTGGCATTCCGTGCAGTTCTAGACTAGCTGCAGCCCCGGGCTAATGTCCCGTGGCTGCAGTCACGGCTCTGCTGTCCCGGGCGTCAGTTCGGACTCTCGGTCCGAAAGACGCCAAGTTCCGATACCGTTATCGGCGCGCTGGCGGTGAATTGCACCGTGAGACGTGCAGTTGTGATCGGCTTGGCGAACTTGACTAACCGGCAAGATCCCACGCTGGTGCCGGTCGCCACCTCGGCCCCATCGGCAGATATTTTGAACGTATCGATCCGTTGCCCCAAGGCGATTGCCTCCCGAATGCGGATAGTATCCAGCGTCACCGGATGTCCAAAGTCCAGGGTGAGCGTCGCCGTAGTGACGCCATCTGGAGTGGCGAAGTAGGTATCTGCTTTCCCGTCCGTAGCCCGGCTGGCGGCAAAGGTGGTTCCGCGGGTGTCGCTCGCCGAAATCTTGGCACCCCGAGCCAGATCATGTGCAAACGCACTCTTTAGCCAGTTTCCAAAGCCCCGCAGCGACGCGACATCCTGGTCGTGCACGCGACCACGCCGATCGGGTGGAACGTTGAGCAGGAAGCTACCGCCGCGGCCGACGGACTTGTAATAGAGATCTTTCAGATTTTCGACCGAGCGGACTTTGTTGTCCTCGGCCGCATGCCAAAACCAGCCTGGACGGATGGAAACGTCGCATTCAGCCGGAAGCCAATGGGTGCCGTTTCGGTGCCCGGTTTCCCCTTCGTCATAGCGGGTGAATCCCGGCGCCGCCAAGGTGCCGTCTTCGCCGACCGGGTCATAAGTGGCCCAGCTGGTTTCGGCGGCAAAGCCAGACTCGTTGCCAACCCATCGAATATCCGGTCCCACGTCGCTGAAGATCACCGCATTGGGCTGCAGCTTCCGAACCAGGTTCCAGGTCTCGGGCCAGCCGTAGTAATTGCGGCGATCGATCTGGCGAGATTCCCGCGCGCCGCCGTAAAAGCCGTCTCCACCGTTCGCCCCGTCGTGCCACACCTCAAAGATGGGGCCGTATTGGGTCAGGAGTTCGGTGAGTTGCCGACGATAGATATCGACATATTCCGGTTTGCCGTAATGGGCATTGTTCCGGTCCCAGGGCGACAGATAGACGCCAAACTTCATTCCGTGCCGCCGGCAGGCATCCGAAATTTCTCGCACCAAATCGCCCTTGCCGTTGCGCCACGAACTGTGAGAAATGTTGTGGTCCGTGGTTTTGGTGGGCCACAGGCACAGCCCGTCGTGATGCTTACACACCAGGATGATGCCCTTGAGTCCGCCCGCCCGGATGGACTCCACGATCTGATTGGCATCGAAGTCGGTGGGATTAAAAATCGCCGGATCTTCGTCGCCGTAGCCCCACTCTTTATCGGTAAAGGTGTTGGGAGAAAAGTGGATGAAGGCGTAGGTCTCCAGTTGATGCCAAGCCAACTGCCGAGCCGAAGGAAGAGCCCCATAAGGAGCCGGAGCGATATCAGGAGAAGCCATCATCATTGCCAGCGCGACAAGCGGAGTCACGCAGTCATTATCGCCAATCTGAGCAACTAATCAATCGCGGGCATTGGCCCCATCGATCAATTTCGTCAATCTTCTCACCGCCGACGTCAATGCGCCACCGAATTCTTCGCGAATGAGCCCTTGGATTCTGGTGATTTGATCCGGCTCTTCCTTGATCACTCGCTTCAGTTCGTCGATGAGCGAAACCAACCGGCGGCAGTCTCCGGCGCCCGGTTCGCCCAGTAACCGCCAAACGGTCAGCCAATCGGCTTGATTCTGTTGGGCGATACGACCGACCATGGCCTTGGCTTCTCCAAGGGCGTCGCCCGACGGAGCGTCATCGGAGAGTAAGCCACGGATAGCGGTGAGGTAACGCGGAGCCATGGATGGGCTAATCGGCAGTCGCCCAAAATCGCCTTCCCGCACCAGAATTTCCCCGCGCAGGGGCACGATTTTAGCCACCCAGAACGTGGAGTGGTGCCCGGCTTCCACTTCCTCCGAGCGAAGCGTGTGGAGAGTCACCGAAAAGCCGTTCGGGGCGTGGCGGCATTTGATCTGGTACCGACTGCCGCCGAGCGGCTTCACGACCGTGCCGTTGAGTTCATCCCCCAGCTTAAGGCGATACGGCTCTTTACCTTCGGAGTTTTGATCGCGGGAAGAAGAGGAATCCATACGTCATTGTGACGCGTTCCGACCTTCCGCACCATTCGCTACAAAACTTCTTCTAACGCCGCCACCAAAGCTTCTACTTCTTTAACCGTGTTGTAGTGCACCAAAGAGATGCGAACGACGCCGTCTTCGGGTGCTACCCCGAGCGATTCGCACAGGCGGTAGGCGTACATGTGTCCGTGGCGTACGGCAAATCCGCGGATCTGCAGCGCGTGGGCCACCTCCGCCGATGATTTCGCCCGGTGAACGAAACTGACGGTCGGCAATCGGTCGGCGCCCATGCCGGGGCCTACCACCGTTACATTTGGGTTTTGATTAAAGAACTGAAGCAGCTTTTCGGTGAGGCAACGCTCTAAGATCTCCATTCGCGAAAAGCTAGACTCGATCGTCTTTCGACCCTCATATTCCGATCCCGCCAAAAATGCCAGGTAAGGACGCAATCCCAGCCAGCCAGCGCACGCTTCGTGGCTCGGTCCGCCAAGTTCCCACTTGTGGGTGATGTCATCTCGCGGAATGAAGAAGTGGTTTGGCCCGGTAAGCGGCGCCCACGAGATTCCGCGACCGTACATCGCGGCGGCATGGGGACCGAACACTTTGTAGGTGCTAAAGACATACCAGTCGGCATCGAGGGCAGCCACGTCTACGGCTCGGTGCGGGGCGTAGGCCACGCCATCCACGACCACTTCCGCGCCCATGAGGTGCGCGATTCGGGTGATGGCTTTGATGTCCGTGACGTGACCTACCAGGTTGCTAACGTGCGGTACGCAGATGAGGCGGGTACGACTGTTGATGAGCGGAGAAAGGGTGCGAGGATCAACGATGTAAGTGTTAGGATCGGCGGGCCACCAGATGACGCGAACTCCCAGGGTCTCCTCAAGCCAAACCCAGGGTCCGATGTTGGATTCGTGGTTCGCCAGCGATACGATAATTTCGTCGCCCGCCCGCAGGGTTCGCACGTAGGCGCGGGCGATATTTGCGAGCAGGGCGCTGGTCGATGGCCCCAAGATGCACTGGCCCCGATTGCCCGCGTTCACAAACTCGTTGGTGAAATCGTGGGCTAGCTCTACTGTCGCGGTGGCGGCTTCGGATTCCGGGTAGCCCGCGCCTACCTGAACGTAGGAAGTCTCAAAGTACCGGGAGGTGGCATCGATAACTGAGCGCGGCACTTGGCTCCCACCGGCGTTCTCCATGAATCGCGTTTCCGACGCTAGAGCCGGGAACTGAGCACGAATTTCTTCCATCGATGGAAACGGATTCATGCGCGGGATTATATCGCCGATCCCACCTGATTAGATGTTAAATCCAGATTGTGCGGCGAAAATGCATATTTTCGGCGCGCAGGAAGGTTAGGAGGCTGAACTGCCCTTCCCTTTTCGCAAATCGAGCGGCGTTTCATCGGGGAATGTCTTCTTGCTTTTCTTTGCCAACTCGCGGATAAACGCCACGCGTTTGCCATCATCCGGGTGGGTGCTGAGAAACTCTGGCGGCTTGTCCCCGCTCAGGCTTTTTAGCGTTTCGAACGTTCGCGCCATCCCTTCGGGGTTAAAACCGGCGGCCGTCATCATGTTGAATCCCCCTTCATCGGCCTCCTTCTCATGCTTGCGAGAAAATCCCGTTTCCAGCAGCATTTCGTTGGTGATCGCCCCGGCCTGAAGCAATCCGCTGGGCGCACCAAAGATGCTGGCGATCGTCAGGATGCCGTTCGCTTTCATCGAGTCGCGGTAGGAGTACGCCCAATGCTCTTTTCGGACGTGGGTGAGCTCGTGCCCCATCACTCCGGCAATCTCATCCTCCGTCGTCATCTTCTCCAGCAAGCCGGTGTAGAAAAATACGGGGCCGCCGGGCAACGCAAAGGCGTTGACCTCTTTGGATTCAATCACATCGAACGTGTACTGCCACGGTTCTTTGCTGTCATCGAACGTGGACATTAATCGCTTCGCGATCCGCCGCAGAGTGATCACGCGGGGGTCGGTATCGGGCAAGACATTTTCGTTCTTACGCAGGTCGGCCGCGGCCCGCAGCCCCAGTTTGACCTGATCTCCCTTTCCGGGCTTAAAGATATCCGCCTGGGCTACCGGGGTAGAAAACGCCATCGTCGCCACCAGAGCAAAACCGAGGCTTGCCCGTCGTCCCGATAATCCGATCTGCATATGGTGATATAAGACGAAAGTTTATCAGTCCAGGTTGCCGCCCGCACGGTTTTCGGGACTACAGGAGGCGGCGAAACACGTTGACGTCGTAGATGGTGCCAGGCGGTACGGAGGTAGCGAACGCCTCCCGCCTGGTCCACAGCGCGAGCCCCACCACTTGGTCATCGAGCGTCTGATTGACGCCGTATTCGGCCCCCAGAAATCCATCGAGTACCGAGATTTCGTGGAAGATCCGGTCGAGTTCTTCGCAAAGTTCGGGACCGTAACCCGTGTCGGCCATCCGGATGGAAATGGACAGCCAGTCACCCACCTCACTCGTCACGCGGCGACCAAGCCGGCCTTTAATATCGATCCCGAGCACGTCCGGGGGAGAAGACATGAGGTCGGGCCGTTCGGTAAGGGGCCGCTTGTCCACCAGGGCGACCAGTCCCTGCTCGGCCGCCGCCTGATCCCGGTATTGGTAGTGGATCATGGTGTAGGTGGGATCGTTATAGCTTTGCCACTACCCGGAACCCTCAAACCCATCCACCGTTGCGTGCAAAGTTTTGCTGAGTTCGCGATGGTAGTTCAACGCATTTTCCAAAGCCGTCGCGGGCAAGTACATGCGGGCAATGATGACAACCGGTTTGGACGCCAAACTCATGCCCCGGATTATGCCGCAAGATTAAGTTGCGATTCTCCGAAGGACCCGCGGAACGCCCGCCGGGGCCTCCGTCCGTCACGAATGACGGTCCCGCATCTCATCGTGAGACGAAGAATAATTACGAGTCCGATTGGGCGTAATTAAACGGCAAATGGTCGGGGACCTGCCCCTGGCTGCTCGAATAGGCGCGCTGAGCCTCCGTCGACCGGCGGAAATAGATGCTGGCCGCCGCGGCGGGCTCCACCGGAATACCGACATCGGTAAGTGCTTGATCGAACTCGACTAAGCAGGCTTCGTCTAGTTCCACGTGAACTCCGTGACCGGCATGCACGCGTTGGACCTGACTCTCGTCGCCGTAGCCGGCGGTGTAGAGCGCCGGCCCTCCGAAGGCTTCCGTCAGATAGGCCGCGAGTCGAATATCGTGCTGGGGATGGAGTTCATGCTCGAACGGATGAGCCGCATCCGGATTGGCAAGGCATCTCTCATGCCATCGTTCACACAACTCGAGGATCTTGTCGAACCCTCCCACAGCGGCATAGAGGCTCTGTTTCGAACTTGCCATCGCTCGCCGAGGTTACCCAGGGACTTCGGATCACACTCAATCAATGTCGCCGTAGACACAGCGCGCGTGGATGCCGGTCTCCCAATGTCCACCCGCCAAACCTACCCCTGGCTGTCAACCGACGTGGTTAGCACGTAAACTAGAGCTATGATCGCTCCTCTCTACTCTGATCGTCCCGACGCTGCCGGAAGATTCGGTGCGTTCGGTGGTCGGTACGTTCCCGAGACGCTGGTTCCCGCTCTCGACCAGTTGGAACAGGAGTTTGAGAAGGCTTGGAACGACCCGGCGTTTCGCGCCGAGTTCCAACAGTACTTGGTGGAATACGTGGGCCGACCCACTCCCATCACCGAAGCCCGACGTCTGAGTGAGGAGACCGGTCTGCACGTGGTGATCAAGCGTGAAGACCTGAACCATACCGGAGCCCACAAGATTAACAACGCCATCGGTCAGTGCCTACTGGCCATGCGGATGGGTAAGAAGCGCATCATCGCCGAGACCGGTGCCGGTCAGCATGGCGTAGCGACCGCCACGGTTTGCGCCCTTTTCGGTCTCGATTGCACCGTGTATATGGGCGAGGAAGACACGGTTCGGCAAGAGCTCAACGTGTTCCGCATGAAATTGCTCGGGGCAAAAGTCGTTCCGGTTTCTAGCGGCACCAAAACCCTGAAGGACGCCACCAACGAAGCCATGCGCGACTGGGTGACCAACGTTCGCGATACCCACTACATCATCGGTAGCGTCGTTGGGCCGCATCCGTTCCCCTACATCGTGCGCCAATTTCAGCGCGTCATCGGCGATGAGACCCGTCAGCAGTATCAAGATCGCTACGGTCGCTTGCCCGACTCCGTCGTGGCTTGCGTTGGCGGCGGATCTAATGCCATTGGCTTCTTCACCGCTTTCGTTCCGGATCCTTCGGTAAAAATTATCGGTGTTGAGGCGGGCGGGCTTGGCCTTTCCTCGGGGCAGCATGCCGCTCCCCTTACCTTGGGTCAGCCCGGAGTTCTGCATGGCGCTTACAGCTATCTGATGCAGGACGACGACGGTCAGATCATTGGCACTCACTCGGTCAGCGCCGGCTTGGACTATCCCGGGGTTGGTCCCGAGCATAGCCAGTTGAAGGACTCGGGGCGGGCTACCTACACCGCCGCTACCGACGAAGAAGCGCTCGCCGCCTTGCAATGGCTGGCGCGAAAGGAAGGCCTCATTTGCGCCTTCGAAACCGCCCACGCATTCGCCGTACTCCACGATCGCGAGTTGTTCCCCGCCGGCACCCGCGTGGTTGTCAACATGTCGGGTCGCGGCGACAAAGATATGGGCACCGCCGCCCAGATCCTAAAGCTCTAGGGATAATCGGTCCGCTTTCGGGGCGTATTCAATCATTTATCGCTCAAGAAATCGACCAACCATTAGCGATAAATCGATGATTTATCGCTCAACGCAGTTCAGGATCGTTATTAGCCAGTAGATGCTCGATGTATTTACGCCGACCGGGAGTCGTCGCCCTTTCCAGCACCAGCGAGAACGCAACCACTCCCGGCAAAGCGGCCATAACCAAGACCACTGTCACCATTCGCGGGAGGGTAGCGTCTGGCATGAACATCCAGCCGGTAACAAATCCAAGCCCGCCAAATATCACCATGGATATCAACACCTTGCCTAAATCCTTTCCAGTCAACCGGTACGGGACGCTGGTTTCCAGGGGAGGAAACAGACTCGATTGAGGGTTGGCCGGGGCCGAATCCCAAGCCGTAAGCCACTCGGTTAGTAGTGGTTGGACCTCCTTTTGCTTTCCCCGCTCCAGTCCATCGGGTCGCAAGGGGATGAATGCTACCAATCGGACGGGCATCTTTCGGGGAGTAAGAATGGGGGCCGGGCGACCAGTCGCCAAACGGAGAATCTCAGCGTTGGGCGCAAAATCTTGTCGCCGCAAAGAAAGACTAAATCGGTCGCCCGCAAAGTGGAGGAGGTCACCTTCCACCCAAAGCCAACCGCGAGTTCGGTAGAGCACCTGGCCCAATCCCATCACCCGACAGACCATCCGCAACGCCCGTTCGGGAATACCGGGCTCGGGGGTTACCGGCAATCGCCCGGCCCGGCGAGACAGGAAAATTCCCCCAAAGAGACCGCCGTAAGTGATGGTCATGTAAAGTACCCCCACAATTTGCGCCGGCAGAAAGTCGCCTTGCAGAGTGCGAACCTGCATCCACTTGGCCAACGCGAGCGTCGTGACAAAGACCGTGATCACGGCAACGGCCATGCGTCGGGAGTAGATTGCGGACAGATCAGATTTAGGAGCCGCCATCCGGCAGAATCGGTAGGGACCGATCAGATATTCGTCCGGGGACGGCATCGTCATGATTTCATTAAAACTTACCGGCTTGGGCGGCAACCCGACCCGCGTTTGCCCTACGAATCGTGTAATCCGGATATGATACGGACATGAATCATCGTATTTGGATTGCCGCTTTTGGTTTGGCGCTGTTGGTCGGTTGCCAGCCAGCAGAGCCGACGAAGTCGGGCACCGCGACCAATGAACCGGCCCAATCCACTCCGGTGACAACTCCAAGCGGCGGCGGCGGAACGTCGGTCGCCCCAATCACCAGCGGCGCGGCCGGCGGACTCACCCCGGTGACGGGAGCCGAAAGCGTGGATGGCGCGGGCGGCGGAGGCATGGGTCAGGTTGCAAAAGACCGCGCCCGAACTGCGGCCACCAACGCTTCAACTCCCGATCCGATGGCCGCCGAATCCGGCGAATAGAGCAAGACTAAAACGAATACCAGTGCGCTGGATCTTTGCCGCGCATTCTGAACTGAGGTAGTTCCGCTAACCACCACTCAACCATCCCGCGCGGATTGTCAAAGTCAATGCCATTCAGATAAGCCTTTACGATCGCCGCGTGAGACGAGGCATCGGCCCGAGGATTATCCCGAGCAAAAGCTTCAAATTTCTGGCGCCCCGCCGTCATGAGCGGAGATGTAACTAATACGTCAGCAGTGAAAACTCTTGATGGATTCAGAACCATTTGTGTGATCTGATCATCATTAAGCGATGCGTAAACCGCTCGGGCGTAGTCATAGTCCTCTGGTTCATCCATCTCCCGAGGATCTATCCGCCGTTTGGTGGCCATCTTAACCAAGTTCTTTCGAAATGTTTTGGGATCGACCGTAAATGTATAGCCTGCAGGCGTCTTTTCACTAGCAAGACCCAGCGCGTTCGCGATGGTAGTGAGTGTCTTGGGGTTATCGATGGCGGACTTACTCAAAGCGACATAAAATCCATCAAAGTACTTCGGGTAGTCGCAGGAGATTTTCAGCTTTTTGGCAAGAGATTCTAGCGTGTAAACCTGATTCTCTTTAGGAGTTACCAAAGCTGCGCTAGCCTCAAGGTAGGGCGAACGACGGTTTAATAAGGTCGCTTCGGGACACCAATCTAGCCCAACGACCGACGCACCGTCAACCGAAGTGATATCAAATCGCCGGCGCAGGAATTTACGGTAACTCTCTTTATTGTCAGAATCCGGGTCGGGAACGGTGGTGACCCGCTTCGGGTCTAGCACCATGACAACAGGCTCCGATAATTCCTTCGAGACTCGTTCAACGAACCCTAGATCGTTCACCAATTTCCCTCCCGAGGAAGCAACAATGAGCGACATTCCGACGATGACTGCTACCATCAACGCAATTCTATCAATATCTGGACGAAAAGCAATGTCTCAGACGAAAAATCTCAGTTGATCACGACGGGATGGCGGAAAAGCTAGTCGTGCTGACCGCTGTTCCCGAGCATGGTCAATTCTGGATTGACGGATGCGAAGATACTTCGTACCGATGGCATTCGCACCGCAATGAATGGTAACCGGCGCACCGTGACACCACGCGCCGACGCACCCCCTGACTTCCTGATTGATGAATCGGTACCTGCCGCGTATGGTGCCTCCCGTTGGCGAAGATAAATCTTCTTGCGTCCCACGGTCAAAGTTTTAATGTGGACGGGACTCAAACCGCGCCTTGCAATTTGAGCCGCCAACCACCGGTCGGAGAGGATTACCGGTCGATTTCGCCGAGCACGATATCAATTGAGCCGATAATCGCGATCAGGTCGGCAATCAGGCGACCGGGGGCCAGAACCTCCAGCGACTTCAAGTTCATGAAGCTGCTGGGGCGCTCGTGCCAGCGGTAAGGTCGGTTACTGCCATCGCTGATCACGTAGAAACCAAGCTCGCCCTTAGAACCTTCAACCGCCGCGTAGGCTTCGCCGACCGGCGGGTGGAAGCCTTCCGTATACAGCTTAAAGTGGTGGATGAGCGACTCCATCGACGTGTCCAGTTCGGCGCGCGGCGGAGGCGAAATCTTACGATCTTCGGTACGCCACGGTCCTTCGGGCAGTCCATCGATGGCCTGATGAAGAATCTTTAGGCTCTCGCGCATCTCGGCCATGCGGATGAGGAAGCGGTCGTAGACGTCCCCGCGCTTACCCACCGGAATTTGGAAATTAAAGTCTTCGTAGCTGGAGTACGGGTTGGTCTTGCGCAGATCCATGGCCACGCCGCTGGCACGAGCGATGGGGCCAGAGCAGCCAAGTTCCAGCGCTTCCTTCGCGGAAAGAATGCCCACGTCGTAGGTGCGCTCTTTGAAAATCGGATTTTCCTTCAGCAGTCCTTCCACTTCATCCAGCTCGGCCGGGAAAGTCGCCAGGAATTTTCGGAGCTTCGCTTCAAAACCGTCGGGCATATCGCCGCGCAATCCACCGGGGACGATCCATGAAGGCATCATCCGCACGCCGGCGAACATCTCGAACATGTCCAGGATGTATTCGCGCTGCTGGAAAACGTAGAAGAAGGGCGTCATGGCACCCAGGTCCAGCGCGTGGGTGCCCAACCAAACGAGGTGCGATGCCACCCGGCTCAGTTCGGCCAGGATAACGCGGAGGTACTGGCCGCGCTTGGGAATTTCGCATTCCAAAAGCTTTTCGATCGCCAGCGCGTGGGCCAGATTGGTGCCGTTCGCGTTCAGATAGTCCATGCGGTCGGTCATGACCGTGCACTTGAGATACTGCTGATACTCGGCTTCCTTCTCCATGCCGGTATGCAGGTAGCCGATGACGCACTTGGCCTGCAGAATGGTTTCGCCTTCCAACTCGCAGATCACGCGCAACACGCCGTGAGTACTGGGGTGCTGGGGACCGATGTTGACGACCATCGTATTCTCCCCCTGACGGGTGAACAAGGTCTCGGTGGAAGGCATGAAGGTGGTGCTCATCGCGCAGTTTCTAGTTTAGCTTACGCGGCATTTGAATCAGTCGGCTCGCAGCCTGCAGTACGCTCAGATCATGGAAAGTAAGAAATCGCCTGAAGTCGAGGAAGAAGCAATTGCACCGGAGACAGAGGGCCATCAAGAAGGTCGCCCTCGAAAGCGCGTTCCAATCCGAACCGCTGACCTCGGGCCGCCACAGGTGGACCTCACCCAACGAAAAACCTGGATTCCCGCTCTTGAGGCTGGCACTGATCAACGTCAAATTGTGGGCGGCTACCCGATCTAAGATAAGAAATCGCAAATAAGAAGAATTTTTATACACATTTTTCGCTTCTTCGTTTACAATGCGTGATGAAGGCGAAATCGATGATCTACTCGCAAGAAAGAAGACGAGTGAACCAGGTTGGAGTGGTGGCCACGTTAGCCGTGATCGGCGGAATCATGCTTGCGGCGGTGGCCGCCAGTGGCAACATCGGCAATCCAAAGTCAGAAGCTACTGGGGTGGGTGGAGAGCCAAACCTTGACGGCGTCATTCCAGTGGGAACTCAATTGTCGACCGATTTTCTGCCAAAACGATTTCGGGGCCAAGATTTGACTCTGGTTCTCTTCCTAGATCCTTGCCAGGAATGTACTTTACAGAAAATCTCACCGGCCGAACTGGAAGCCTGCGCGAACTCCAAGACGCTGTTGGTTTTCACTAAGTCGCCGAAGCAGAATCCGTTTCCTAGGCTGTCGTCTATACAATTACCGAGCGATTCGGGCTTACCGTCGCTCCTTACGCAAATGAACCCTTCGGTCGTAAGAATCGACCGGCACGGGGTGGTTCAAGAGTACGGGTACGGTCGATCCGGGGTCCTGAAGGTTATCGGTGATCGCAAGTGAGACTAAAGGGGTTTACGATGGTTGAATTACTTACGGTAATTGCGATCATCAGCATTACGGCCGCCTTGAGTTTTCCCGCCTTGGTGGCCGCCAAACGTCGCGGCCAGGTGGAAGCGTCCGTCGGTATTTTGCGACAGCTTCACCTGGGAGTTAAACTTTACCAAGAGAATAATGGCGGGGAGGGTCCATTCGGAAGTCCAGCGGATATGAATTTGCCCACTGCTGACGTGTTCGGATCGGTCGAGCTTTACTCTCCGACGCACAGTTCAAAACTTGACAGCCCATGCGGTCGCAATCAAAGTTGGGCCCAAAACGACATCATCTACTTTAACTATATATATTATTTTAATGACACAACGAGTGTCATTAAACACATTAACCGCTTTGAAGACAACCTCATCATGTTTTATGACCCTAACTGCGATGTGCCTGGGGTACCAATTTACAATCCAACATTTCGCCATCACATGATTGGAATTCTCTACTCTGGACAAGTCGTTCGCCACTTCAAAGCTGGCGACATCAGAGAACCGGAATACTGGTCTCAACCGCTCACAAACTAATGATTAAATCAACCCTTAGAACAGCTCTCGTCGCTTCTGCCGCAGGATTAGGCATCTCTGCCTTCACCGCTGGCACATGCCCTAATCCGTTCCCCATTTGTTCAAGGTATCTGGTGAAAACTGGAACCACGGCCTGCTGTATTGAAACGGTTTCGGGTTGCCAAGATGTGACCGCTGAACTTTGGCAATGCGTAGCCGGTGCCAATAACCGATATCGTTACATCAACTACGGGACATTTGTCCCGGGAGGAGTTTGCGATCCACTCACGGGTTGCTAAGCGAATAGGCATCACTGCCGGTGTTTTGCTTCTTGCGGGCACCGGCGGCATATTTTGGTGGAATAACCGGCCATCGTCGCCATCCTTTTTGGCGGTAGACACACTTTCTAAACTACTTGTGGGTGACAGTGAGGCAGTATCGTGGAGAATTCCGAAAGAGGAACTTAGTGCCTACGGTATCCAACGTGACGCATCTTTGAAAGTACTAAATGACTACATAAGTCCTCGACTCAGAGATCTTCGCCGAGATGGAAACATTGTGTTAACCGAAAACGAGGCTACTGGCTCCGCTAGTGCGGGCCAGCGACTGGTGTCTTCAAGTGGAGACTCACTCTATATATCTGTGTCTGCCGATCTTTCTCCAAATGGGCCAAATTTGACGCCATTTTTTAGTCAAGCATTATTCACGGCTGTCCTTGCCCCACATATAAAGCCAGGCCAAGCGAGAGCAGACCGCTTTATCACGGCGGTGCAAGCCGAGCGAAGTACATTGGAAAGTTATGGCATCAAAGGGTTGCAGGCGGGCGAAATATTCAAGTCCTGGGACGAGTTGATTGAGCAATGGGAGATGGTAAAGCGCAGAGATGCACGTCGTTAGTTCTCTAGACTGATCAACTTCCGGCACAATGGTGGGGTGCGGATTCTGGGCATTGATCCCGGCTTAGAGCGGGTGGGGTTTGGCGTGGTGGACCGGAATGGGTCGCAGCTGAAGTCCATCACCTTCGGGCTGATCCAGACCCCAAAGGGAAACTTGAACGACCGGCTGCGTCAAATCCACGACGAGGTGCGGCAGTTAATGCAGACTCACCGACCCGATGCCCTGGCCACCGAGCGGCTACTTTTTACGGTGAACAAAACTACGGCTATGGACGTGGCCCGCAGCTTAGGGTGCATTCAGCTAGCGGCGAGCTTTGAGCAGATTCCGTGGTGCGAGTACTCGCCGCCGGAGATAAAGAAGGCAGTGGTCGGCAACGGTTCGGCCGATAAAAAGCAGGTGCAGTTCATGGTTACGCGGCTATTGGGCCTCGCAGAAACCCCAAAACCGGACGATGTCGCCGACGCCCTCGCCATCGCCATCACCCACGCCTTCATCTCGCGGGTCAAAATCTAGCCGATACCTCCGTCAGTCCAGCGTGAATCCGGCTTCGCGCGGGTAGGTGTAGCGCTCGACCGGACCACCCGCTTCGTCGTACAGCACGATTTCGCCCGAACCTTCCGCTTGGGCCATTTCCTTCGCGTGATCCTCGGCGGCGGCGCGCGATTCGAAGGTCACCATGGTATCGGGAGTCTCTTCTTCGTGAACCGACCAGATACCGTCATCCGGGGTCACATGCAAAACGTAAGGAGCACGGTTCATCTATCTTCGACCCGTTTTGCGAGAATTGCGACGATTAGGACTAGGACAAGTGGAAATCGCCGCTAATATGAGGGCATGATTGCGATCCTAGCCTCTGTTCTCATTACGCAGCAAGCCGTGCCGGCCACTACGCCAAAAACCCTCACCCGAACCGACACCGTCACGGTCGTCAAGGAACTGAAGGAAAGCTGGGGGATCTACCGGTTCAAAAACCTCAATCTAGAGTTGGAACTACCGGGCAAACCCGAGCCAGAAAAATACGAGCCTGATGAAGCAGAAGATTTGGAGGGCGTCGTGGTGGATTACAACGCAGAGACCGAATATGAAAACGTCAACCTTTGGGTACGCGACATTCCGGCCGATGAAGTGGCTACGCCAAAACACGTGTTCGATGAGTTTGCCGATATGATCGCCGACGATTACGAAGAAATTGATATCAAAAATGAAAAGTGCGATCCATTCCTTGGCTTACCGACGCACCTGTGGCAATCCCGGGACGATGACAGCGTGGATGCCGACGATCAGCAGCGGTACTGGCGAATGGTCGCCGTTGATGGTCGGCGCGAATACGTTATCACGGTAAATGGTCACGTGGATAACGAAGATGTCGCGCCGATGCTCAAGCGGGTCTTAAAGAGCGCCCAAAAAGCGGTCGCCGAGGGGCTCGCTTATTCATTCCCCCAGTCGTTCACCAACCACCAGTTCCCTTGGTCGTGGGGGACAAACTTGGGATGGGTTAGGGTCTCGAACGACGGCAAGTAGCCAAGGCTGCTATCTCCGTACTGGTTAATCCGCCGCATCACCTTCTCGGTGTGCTCGCGGGCAATGCGGCACCGTTCGATGTCGGCCAAAGACCCGCCGAACCGGAAATGGTTCGCCTTCGCGATCTTTTCCAAATTCTCGAAAATCTGACGGCAGACGGCGAGTTCCGTCGTGGCTCGACCGGGATGCCCGGCCGCGTATGCCTGTCGCGCCGCCTCGGTGAACCGGACAAATTCAATGGCCATCTTGCCGAACTCCGACACTCCGCGATACGCAGAATCCGGCGCAAAGTAGATAGCGCGGTCCAAGATGTCGAACGCGCGATCTCCCGGGTCTCCGAGTAGCGTATCGCGATCACGCACCCACAGCAAAAACGGGTTACTGTACATGAGCAGCCGAGATTTCAACTGACTGCGGTGGCCCGAATAGCCAAAGATTCCGCCCGCCGTCTGCAGTTCAATTCCCATCATCCGGGCCCACTCCTCCCCGTTCTCTCCCAATCGCAAATATGCCTTTAAGAAGTAGGGAGCCTGAGTTTCGCGGGCGTACGTGGGCTCCGCGGCATCCCCGCCCAAACCGGTGGTGGGCCATGTCTCGGTGACGGGATCGGGCATCACCGGCGGAACGTCCCTCAATATCTGCCCGGCGCCTTCAATGGCGGGAAGCAAGGTCTCATAGTTGCCAAACATGCCCATCTCCCACGTGGTAACGCACACGCCCAGATCGTCGTGTCGCTGGGCGGCATACGCGTTTTCGGCCACATTGCGCTCACTCTGCGCCAGGTGACACCAAGTCGCCGAGTAGCACTGGATCGATGGGCACAGCACCACGGGATAACCCGCATCGCGGAACCGTTGCGCGGTGAACTCGGCCGTGCGGAAATATTGCCAGTCGAAAATGACGGTGTTTTTGGGGAGGTGATCAAGCGCCGTCGGATGGTCGTAGATCATGTCGCCCCAAATGGCGGGCTGCCGTCCGGCTTGCAGTACGCGCTCAGCCAACGGTCCAAAATGCCGACCGTAAAGCTCTGCTTTGCCATCAACGGCCCCAGCCGCCTCATACTCCTTCACCTTTGCTTCGGAACGCGGACCTTTCCCCAGCTGGAAGGTTTCATCGCCCCCGATGTGGATCATTTCCGACGAGAAGATGGCAATGGTGTCATCCACCATTTGCTCGCAGAGACGCATGAAATTGGGGTCCGTCGGCTCGCCCTGCATGCCCTTAAATCGCTCATTGGCATAGCGTTCACCGGGTTCCGAGTAGATCAGCCCTTCCACGTGACCCAACACGTTGATAAACGGCACCAACTGCAGCGTGGGGTACTCGCGCTGCAAGTGACGGATCATTTGGGGCGTCACGCACTCTTTCCCAGCCGCCCAGGGCAGGCTGGGAAACGCGAAGCGATGCTCGAGATAAAGACCCAACGCGTTGTAACCCGCGTCCAGGCTCAGGCGACACAGCCGATCCAGCACTTCCAGCGTCGGCGTCTGCTCGCGCGCCAGATCGTACATCCACATCCGTAACTTCACGCCCCGAGAGTACCGGGCAAAGTCCTACCCCGTTAGGCGAGTTCCAGCGCGACTTCCGAGCAGAAATGCCGCCCGGCTTCAGTGAGTTGCAGCGTATTAGTCACAGAAATCCATCCACGCGCGAGCATCCGTTCCCGGCCCCGCGGTGAAGCGAGCGCAGGATCAATGCCATCGTTGAGCCGCAGTCCCAGCATGATTTGCTCAAACCGAAGCGTCGCGTCGTCGAGCGGCTCCGATTCTAGCAGCGGTCTCTTCCCCGCCTCCACGGCTTCGCAGTAGAGTTTGGGGTGCTTCATCATGGTCGTTCGAACACTCCCAACCCGACCTACCGCGCCAGGACCGTAACCCGCGTATTCGCGATTGTGCCAGTACTCCAAGTTGTGCTGACACTCCCGACCGGGCCGCGCGAAATTGGAAATCTCGTATTGGATAAATCCCGCTTCCTGAGTTCGACGCAGGCAGTCGTCGTACATCTCCACCTGAGCATCCTCATCCGGCAGTTCCAACTGTCCACGCAGATGCCGTTTGTAAAACGCCGTATTGGGCTCGATGGTGAGGCAGTACAGCGAAATGTGATCGGGCGCCAGCGAGAGCGCTTTCTCCAGATTCGTCGCCCATGCTCGCCGGGATTGGTGCGGCAAGGCAAACATAAGGTCCAGATTCAGATTGTCAAATCCCGCCTCCCGGGCGGCGGCAACCGCACGATCAATCTCATCAGCGACATGTACCCGCTCCAGCCGAATCAGGTCGGCATTATCAAAGCTCTGCGCGCCCAGCGAGATGCGGTTGAACCCGGCGGCGCGCATTGCGGCAAATTTCGTGGCGTCGACCGTGCCCGGATTTGCCTCGCTGGAGATTTCGCAATCTGGGATGGGTGGGTGGATCGCCATCACCGTTCCCAAGAGCTCGGTGAGCTGTTCGGCGGCCAAATAAGTCGGGGTTCCGCCCCCAAAAAATATGGTGCGGGCGGGACGCCCGGCAAACGGGGACGACTCGATCTCGGCCCGAATCGCCGCAACGGTTCGTCCCATGATGTCCGGGTCTAGACGCCCTAGCGCGTAGGAATTAAAATCGCAATAGCCGCACTTACTGGGGCAAAACGGAACGTGGACGTAGACGGCGATCGGATCCACGCTCATATTCTACGTTAAAGGCGCGGCCACGGCTCGGGCATGCGGAGCCGCCGAAAAGTCTCGGTCGCGAAACGATCAGTCATTCCGGCCACGTAATCTACCGCTCCCTGCGCGCCCTCGTAGCCTTCCGGCAATTCGCCGGCCGTGAGATAATGCCGGTAGAGGTCTTTCACCACGTTTCGAGCCTTGCCGATCTCGGGATAAATCAGCGGGTACCTAAAATAAACCTCCTCAAAAAGCCATTCCTTCAGGGCATTCAGGTCCTTTAGCAGGCCCGGAGAAAACGCTAATGCGGGACGATCGAGGCTGTTTTGAATCGCATCCTCCACCATCCGTCCCACGCGGTGACCGTGGGTGTCACCCAGGTGGGCAAACGCAGCGGGAATCGCGGGAATAATCCCGCTCCGTAGCGCGTCATCCAAGTCTGCGTTCAAATACGCAATGCGGTCCGAGATGCGGACGACCGCGGCTTCCAGGGTCGAAACTGGTTGACCGTCCGCATCCGAAAGATCCTTCTGACCTTTGCTGTGTCCGTCAATTCCGGCGCGCGTTTCAAACGTCAAGTTCAACGGTTCCAGAATCTCCACCACCCGCAGGGACTGTTCGTAATGGCGAAAATGGGTCGGCCCGCCCGGAATGGCGGCCTCTCGGATCGCTTCGTCCAGCGCCGTTTCTCCCGCGTGCCCGAACGGCGTGTGGCCGACATCGTGCCCCAAGGCAATGGCTTCGATGAGGTCCTCGTTCAGCCGTAGCGCCCGGCCGATCGTGCGTGCCACCTGCGCCACTTCCAGGGTGTGGGTCAGGCGCGTCCGGTAGTGGTCACCCTCAGGATCGATGAAAACCTGAGTCTTGTGTTTCAGGCGTCGGAATCCCTTCGAGTGGAGAATCCGGTCGCGATCCCGCTGAAATGCGGTCCGCACCGGATCCGGCAGAGCGGGATCCTGACGGCCGGCGGATTCGGCGCTCCGCATCGCGAAGGGAGAAAGGTACTCCGCCTCGCGAGATTCGGTAAGGACTCGTACGGTATCGGCCGGCATCCATCTAGAGACGGGCCAGTCCGACCTTACGGACGTTGAACCTCGATACTAAAGTCGGAAATATCGTCGTCCGGGTCCGAAAATCCGGCAGTATCGTTCGTCGGTTCAATTCCAGAAGCGTTGTTCACAATGTGATTGAAACGGAGGTCCACGATAACGGTCGTGTTCAATTCCGTCGGGCTGAGTGTGTTCCCGAGGGCGTCCCAAGACCGACTGCCGCTGGCGGTGCTCTTCACGTTCATAGTAAGAATATTCACCTGCAACTTGGTGAGCGTACTGGCCAAGTTGTCGCTATCCACCAATTGATCCGTATACAAATCAAACTGCAGTTCACGAGGATCTCCGCCAGTAACTGGTGCCGCGTAGCCAAGAATGGGGCGACGAGTAGCGGACGTATCGAACCAGGACCCCAGGTTTATGGGATTGGTGGGATCACTGGGAGTAGGGCCGGGGTTGAATTTGTAGAGAGAAAACGGTCGTCCCGGTCTGGTGGAATCGTACTGGACGAAATGGGTGGGGCTACCCGCCACAAACCCGTTCGGAGAGTTATTTCCTATCACCGGGGAAGGCGCGCCGGTGTTCGGAACATCTTCGGTATTGATCGTCCTGATTGCCACCACGTAGATGTACTGGCTTAACGGAGACGAATCAACGGTGTCATTGATGCTTCCCGCGACCCGAAACCGGAACGAGATCTTGGTGAAGTTGCCCACGCCGCCCCCGTCCGGAAATTTGGCGCACCCAGAAAGTGAAGCCAAAAATCCCAACCCAATGGCGAGAGTTAGAGTCCTTCGTGGAAGTAGAGGATTCGGTGGCAGGCTTCGCATGTTACAACTTTGTCTTCTTTCGCCCCGAGGATTGTTTTCTCGGGCAGATTCATGCCGCACGCGCTGCACGAGCCCCCTTTGATACGCGCCATCCCGGTGCCCTGTTTCTTACGAATTCCGTCGTACCGAGCCAACAGGCCAGGATTCACCGTTTTCGCCAGTTCCGGCCGACGTTTCGTGGATTCGGCGTATTCTTCCTGCATCTGCTTCTGCTGGGTCAATGCTTCAGCGTGGGCTTTCTTCGCGGCAGCCGTGTACTGGTCCAGTTTTTTCTGGAGGTCATCCATCTCGGCTTTCTGCGGCCCCTGTCCTTCTTCCAATTCAAGAAGGCGATCGGTGAGGCGGTCTCGCTGGCGCTTGGTGGCGTCGATTTCCTTCTGAATCGTGTCCGCTTCGCGCGTGCTGGTGACGCTGCCGCCGAAGAGATCTTTGTCCAACTTCTTCAACTTATCCTCGGTGGACTTCAGCTGAAGATTAAGATCCAACGCCTCGGCGTGGGCCTTTCGGTACGGATGGGCGGCGATCTGCGCCGTTAGAATCTTGACGGCATCCTGAAACTTCTTCCCGCCATCGAGCGCCGCTGCCCGCTTCTGAAGACTCAAAATAGCCTCGTCGGTCTCGTGTAGCTTCCAAAGGCGAGTCAACTCAAGCGATGCCATCCCTTTTAGGTTACCGCGATGTCACTAATCCCAAAAACCTAGTATGAATACGGTATTGACTTTCAGCATGCATTGTCATATGATAGAGTGACACGGGAAGAAAACTTCAACTTTTTAGTTTAAGTTGGTCATATCCCCGAGGAGCAACATCCACCATGCCCGCAACCCTTAGCTATCCGGGAGTTTATATACAGGAAGTTCCGAGTGGCGTACGCACCATCACCGGAGTTCCTACCGCAATTGCCGCCTTCATCGGCCGGGCGGCGCGTGGACCGTTGAACGTCGCTACCACCATCACCAGCTTTGCCGACTACGAACGCACGTTCGGAGGCTTGGCGCCGTACAGCAACCTGAGCTTTGCGGTCCGCGACTTCTTTACCAACGGTGGCGGACAAGCAGTAGTGGTTCGGCTCTTCAATGCGAAAGCCGGCGCTCCCGCCGCGACCACCACCTACACGGTTGGCGCACTAACGTTCGAAGCCGCCAGTCCCGGAACCTGGGGGAAGGCGCTCCGCGTTACGGTTGACACCAACGTGCCGGCCGGAATGGGCGCATCGATGGGCGTTGCTCAAAACACCTTGTTCAACCTTTCCGTGCTCGACACGTCCAGCGGTCGATCGGAACTGTTTTCGAACCTCACCGTCGCCGATCACGCCCAAAGAGTTGACCGGGCACTCGTTGCCCGCAGTGAATTCCTTCGGTGGTCTGGCGCATTTCCCGCGATGGCACCCGCCGTTGCCGCCGGTAAGGACGCCGTCGACGCCTTTTTAGATCGCACCAATCCAGCAAAGGAATAATCTCCCTTGTTCATCAATGCGCGGCGAGCGGCAAGCGTTCGCGCCGGTTCGGTTCCGCTGGATTCCCATGCGTCAATAGTTTTGACGTGTTGG
>Ga0114959_10000630_pt1 | contig 32947 bp, 22 predicted proteins | sample C_130625_EF_Meta_FD_87317 | JGI IMG/M metagenome (GOLD analysis project Ga0114959, IMG submission 87317) | Freshwater microbial communities from Lake Croche, Canada to study carbon cycling - C_130625_EF_MetaG | ecosystem: Environmental > Aquatic > Freshwater > Lake | place: Lake Croche, Canada... | reverse complement strand
ACTTGTAACAGTTGCACCAGCAGCATTATTAATAGTGATGTTATTTACAGTACCAGTTCCAGATATGGTTTGTGTAGTTGTACCTGAAAGAGTTACAGTTCCACCAGAAATAGTACCATTATTAGTGAAATTAAGTGTTGGAGAAAGTGTAATTCCACTATTTAATGTCAAACTAGCATTAGTACCGATAGTCAAATTCTTTACAGATTGGCTTGCAGTGAGCACTGGATAATTTCCTCCAGATACTGAATTAATTACTACGTCTACATTAGAAGTAGGAACGTTGTTTGTCCAGTTTGTGCTACTAGACCATGCAGTAGGACTTGCAGTGTTTAAACCAGTCCAAGTTGTTGCCGTAACCACTACATTTCCAGTATTACCAATTACATAGAAGTTAGATCCAGAATTTGGTACACTTAATCCACTAGCTGTTAAAGTATAAGGATCAGAACCAGATGGCGTTCCTAAAGTAGTAGCAACATAAGAAGTTTTATAAACTCCCAATTCAGATGATGATACTGTATAAGATGTACCAGCAAAATCAGCAGCATTAAATTGATACCTAACGGTAGCTGTTGTAGCGGCGCTTCCTAAAACTGACCATTGTAAATTAATTACTTGACTTGCATCTCCTGGAGCATTTGTCAAAGTTGATTGAACTTTAGTTGACAAGTTAGAAGTTCCTGTTGTATTAGTAATTGTTAATGGTGCATAACTTGATGCTGTTCCTATTGGGAATAAAGTTGCCGTATTTGATACACTATTTACTGTAAACGATCCAGTACCATTAGTTACAACATAACTATTTGCATTCGCACTAGTTACAGATCCTACTGTAAAATTGTTATTACCTAAAGTAATTAAACCACTAGTAAGTGTAAGTGGTCCTGCACTTGTTACTGCTGAACCTAATGTAACTCCATTAGCGTTATTAAACAATATAGTTTGACTAGCAGGTATAGTAAGTGTACCACTATTGGTAACTGTTTGGGTACTTGCGCCATCAAAAGCTAGTGTAGAAGCAGATGCTGGAGCAAAAACCATTGTAGCACCTGTTGCTACTGTTACATTTCCTTTAATATGCACTCCTGCAGTACCAGAACCAGTACTAGAAAGTGTGAAACTTCTTGAAGAAATAGTTACTGTATCAAAGGTTACACCTAAGGAACCTGCAGCAGTTACTACACTTGACGAAGTACCATTATAAATGAAATTGGCGAAAGAATTACCATCAAATGCTGTATGCGAATTTGCTTGAAGTTCATAAGTACTACCAGATTGAAAGGTAACAACTTTATTTCCTCCGAAAATATCACCATCTTTAACGTTTATAAGTTTTGAGCCGCTTGCGAATATTACAGAATTGGATCTTGTAGATCCAAATGGCAATGTAGTATTTGAACCATTAGCATAACAGAACGAACCATCATTGAAGGTAATGGAACTTGCATCTGCTGCTGTAAGAGAGTGCGCTGATGATCCAGTGCCTAATTTAATCGTTCCAGAAATACTAGCTGTTGCACCAGTAGCTAATGCAATAGTTGTTGTATTAGAAGCAGAAGTGGTTAAAGTAGAAGTGGCATCAATAGTGAAATCAGTCCCAACTAAACCACCAATATTATAAGTTCTTACTGCTGATGGTGAAGGAGATAAAAACACATTTGCCGCATTTCTCAATATAATTTTACCAACTGTTGTTGTACTTGAACTTCCCCAAGTAGTTATTGTTCCACTTGTTTTGGTTGCACTAGTACTAATATAATCTCCATCAAATACCAATATATCTGTAGATGAAGGAGTAAAAGATGCAATACCTGCACCTCCTGGTGATGTACTCCAACAATTGGCAGTATTCCAAATTTGTGCGGTTGTACCACCTACCCAATAATAAGTAGGAGGAGCAGCAATGTTGAAAGTACCAGTAGTAACACTTGTTAATCCAGCACTAGCAATTGTAATGGTTGCACCTGTTACAGCCGCCGCACTAGTAGCAGTAATGTTACCAGTTGCAAAAGTTGCAGTACCACTTACAGCTGCAACTGATATAGTTCCACCAATAAACCAACTTCCTGATCCAACAGAAGCAGTTACAGTAGCAGTACTTGTAGTTGTATTATTATAGATATCTTGAATGTACACAGCTGGTTGAATAGCTAAAGCACCTGCATTTACAGAAGGAGCTGTTGGCTGTGTTTTCATTACAAGCTTACTTGCAGCACCAGCCAAAAGTGATTGAGAAATTACAGCATCATCATAACCAGTTGCATTGAAAGTAATTACTTGAGTACCAGCAGTTCTTAATACAGCACCTGCAGCACCATTTGGTTTAAATGTAATTACATCAGAGGTTGTAGAAATTACATAATCTGTTGGTGAAGTAAGTGTTGTACTACCGTATACTATTGATGTAATCGCATTTTTCCATGTTCCATCATCAGTAAATGTAATATCAAAACTTGCATCGGTAACTTTTGGACCAACTGCAGCAGTAACTATTGGTGGGGCTGCAAGAACAAGTGCCTTTGCTACTGCAAAATCTCCAAGAGTAGTAAATGAACTTACTGATGAAATTGTACCCGATATAGCAGCAGAACCAACACCACCTAAATCGTTCCAAGTAGTACCTATCCTTTCTGCTATTCTAACATTAGGAGCAGAATTGGTATTAAAGGAACCAGTTGAAACATCATTGGTATTGTAAATCAAACCAATTGCAGCTGATGCAAGATTATTTGCACTAGATGACAAAGTGTAATATCTATTAGGAGATACTGATGACAATGTACTTTGTAATGAAGTGCTGTTTGGCGTACTTCCCCCTACCATTGCTTCAGCTTTATAAGTTGTAGATGTGCCAGTATTTTGAGTTACAGTTAAAGTAACTGGGCTATAAAAACCACCTTTTCCTATTGCAAAATTTGCAGGAGTAGATGTAGTAGTAGCTACTGTAGTTTGTAAAGGCCCGTTTACATAGCTTGTTCCATCAAGTAAATAGAAAGGAACCAAAGTACTTAAACCTTGTGTTACTGCACTGCTACCTAATGTCAAAATATTACTAGGTGATGATGTAGTTAAAGCACCTGCAATTAATGATAAGGTATCTGTAATACTTGTATTTCTTGATAAAGAAACACCTGCTGTATTATTAATTTTTAATACAAATACAGTAGTTGGCAATGCATCTCCTGTTACTTGGGCTGATGTTCCTTCATAAGTATAAGTACCATTTGCATAATAGGTACGAGTTGTAGTTTGTATAGGACCAGCTGCACTTGAAGTAGTAATACCGCTAGTAGAACCTATCTTTAATATGGAACCAGCAGCACTATTCATTTTAAATGTACCAATACCAGTTACAGTTTGGCTTGCATTTCTAAAATCAGCCACAGAATCTATATTAATAGAACCTCCCGCAGCAACTGTTATAGTAGATACAGTTCCTAGACCCGCTAAACCAGAACCACCATTTCCATTTGGATAAAATTCAGTAGCATCTACCCTACCATTTGCTCCTACAATTAATGAAGATGTATAGCCAGTATTAGTATTCAAGTTTAAAGACCCATTAGTACCTGTTGCAGCGTCGCTTGTTTTGCCACGAGTGAACGACAGTACACCATTTACATTCAAAGTAAAGCTCGTATTGTAGTTAGTAGATACAGATGCACCTAAGCCAACACCAGCAAATTTATCCATTGTAACAGTATAACCTTGACCAATAGTTACAGTACATGCACCATTTAATCCAGGAGAACCACTTGTTCCATTTGGTCCAAAAGCATGACCATTACCATTATTAGTAGAGCCATGATAATGTAATGTCAAATCATGATTAATAGCAACATTTACGTTAGCATTATTAATAATTAATCTTGACAAATCAATTGTACCTCCAGTTCCAGAAATGGTAGTAGTTGCACTTGTATTTGCAAAAAAGAAAGAAATAGAATTTGAATTATCCCCACTTGTTACTACACCAACAACACCACCGGTTGTTACTTCTACAGTAGTACCAGAAATCATTAATGGGCAAGTAGTTCCAACTTTTGTTTGTGTTAAGGTAGCTCCACTATAAGAACCTGCTAACAATGTACCATCTAATACATGCAAATCTTTACAGTTAGATGAACCTGAAGAAACAGCTGCAACAGATGAATTGGTACTTGCAGTTGCTACCGTACAACCTCTCACTATCCATACATTATCTCCAGAACCTGGAGAAGTAGTAACTGCATCTAAGGTATTTGTAGTGCTATTCCATTTACTCCAAGTAGTATTGCTTGCTAAATAGTAATTACCATTTGCTGTACTTACAAAATCATTGTTTGCCAATGTTGTAGGAACCGTAATGGCTGTAGCTACTGAAGAAGCAGTCCACACGCTACCATGTCTTGCATAAACAATATAATTATTGCTATAAAAATTAGACAATCCAGTTACAGTTACTGTAGTTCCCGTTCCTTTATACACCACATAAGCATTGCCTATTAGGGTTCCAGAACCAAAAGCTGCATTAGCTGTGTAGCTAGCTCCATTTCCAGAAGGAGTTCCTGTAATGGTTGTTTTAGCAGCCAACACTACAACTTCATCATAATAATTACTTAATGTAACACCAGAATAAGCAGGATTTGTCCAAGTCAATACACTTGTTTGGTTGGTAGTGCTTGTAGCAGCTAAACTAGTAGGAGCTAACAATGCAGTAGTTGAATTCGTAATTGAAGGTCCTGCATAATCACTTCCACTATAAGAAAATACTTGATAGTAATATTTCGTACCATTCGTTAAGCCCGTTACTTCTACACTATTTCCAGTGCCTGAATAAACAAGTGAATAACCTCCATAAGTTGTTGCAGAAGTAAACACACTATTCGCCCCTGTATAACCACTACCGGCACCAGTTGGCGTATATGCCGCACTACTTGTACTTGCAAACACCAATACATTGCCAGATGATGACCAAGTAAGTTTTTGAATATTATCAGAATTAGCAGTTACACTTGCACTTGTTGGTGCAGCAACTGATGAGATTGAGCCACTTAAAGTTACTGTTTGGCTTGCAGCACCCATTGAAGTAATAGTTAATACATCGCTATTATATGTTCCAGATGATGCACCTTTTAATCTTATATAAATGGTCTTATCAGTTACAGCATTGCTTGTTGGAGATAATGTAATGCTACTTGAATAATTAACATCATCTGTAGATACTTCCCAATTGGTAGTATTACTAGGTGTAATTACTACAGTGCTTCCACTATTTAATGCCTTTACATTTAAATTAAAGTTTTGTGATGCTGATTGAGAAACTAAACTATTATTAAATGAAAAACCAGATAAACTAGTAACAGCTGTACTAACTGAACTACTTACTGTTGTACTAATTGTAGGAGTTATTTGAATGGTCAAATTATCAAATGCTGCTGCATTTGTTATACCGTGCAAATAACAATAACCGAAATGGGTCATCGTCGAACTAGTATAGGTACTATTCACAGCAGAACCTATCAAAGAATAATTTGATATTAGTGGATCAGTAAAAGAAGAAGTATTACCAGCATAATACAATGCCCAAGTATTGGTACTTGGATTATAGGTTACTTTAGCACTAATATATTGTTGATTAGGTATCAATCCTGTAGCAGTTGCAACAATAGAGGTAGTACTTGAGGTAGTAATACCTCCTGTAAAAGAAACCAACTTCAAAGTATTGGTAGTAGAACCATCACCAACGTATGCCAATGCGTAGCCATTTGTTCCAGTAGTAAAATTAGAACCAGTCGAAGCCAAAACCACCGATGTGATGGAAGATGTAGTCATTATGGCACTTCTTGGATTGCGCAAATTGCAATACCAAGTAATGATACCTGTGTTACTACTCAATGTAGTAGATAATGGAGGATTGGAACTAGTTATACTACTAAATGGAGCAGAAATAACAGCAGTTCCCGCATTTGTAGAAGCAGCGCCAATACTTATTGCTGTACCAGTTAATTGCGATGTAGTTGCATTGGTTGCATTGGTTTCAAAAGCTGAATATGTTACAGAAGGTGTACCCCCTGCGCTAAATAATGTTGTATTAGGACTTGCATTAGATGAATTACCAGAATTTAATGCAAGTGCCGTAGTTGCTGTTCTATTATAGTTATCATAAAAAGGAACACTATAAGCATAATTTACTGTACCAGTTCCTGCTGTGAATGCTCCTGTACCTGAAAAAGCACTCCCTGTTAAATTAATTTTCCCGCCGCTTGTCATTACCAAAGAAGTACCAGTACTTATATTTATTGCATTGGCAGATAACGAACCATTGGCTCCAAAAGTAATACTACCACCAGTAACTATATTAATGTAGCCTATTGGGTTTACAACAGGGTTATTAATAGTAATTGCTTTATTAATAGTTACTGAATTGCCAACTGCTGGCAATGCACCGCTGTTCCATGTTGCCAATGTATTCCAATCACCTGCTGTAGAAGTAGTACCATAATATACAGTACCTCCTGTAGTAAATGTTCCAGCATTGGTTATTGAACTACTTTGCAAATTAAAAGCACCTCCCGCAGCCATATTTAATGTACCACCACTAGCAATTGATAATGATGCTGCTGATAATGACCCATTAGCACCAAAAGTGATGCTACCACCACTTACAATAGATATTGCCCCAACAAAATTGCTTACAGCACTATTGATAGTGATTGCTTTATTAATGGTAATAGTACTTCCTATGTTAGGCAAAGCACTACCATACCAAGTACTAGCCAAATTCCAATCTGTAGCATTGGCTGTGGTACCAAAATAGTTAATAGTACCACTGTTTGCTATAGTACCCGAACTTACAATAGCACTACTAGCTAATGATAACGTAGTTCCTGCACCAACAGTAATTGTTGTACCTGATGCAACAGACATTGAAGCAGCGGACAAAGACCCAGTTGATGACAAAGTTAAACTACCACCCGTAGCAATAGTAATGGCACCAACAACATTAGTTACCGATGTTGTAATTGTCATTGCTTTATTAATAGTTACCGTACTACCAGCAGCAGGCAAAGTCCCGCCCCAGTTAGCCGCAGTATTCCAATCACCTGCATTCGCACTTGTACTTTGAGCATTCGAAATAAAGCTGCTCAATAGAAATAAAAGAATTGCGCACAATACCCGAGTACTATGCAAAAAATGTAACAGTTTGTTCTTTTTCATTTTCATTTTAGTTAAATAAATCGTTAGGAATAATATATATAGATAGTTGTTCAGATTACAATGTTGTAATGAATTGATTTACAAGAAATCTTTTTGAGCAATAAATAGAGAAGAGTGGCAAACTCGAATCGTTACAATCAATGGGCATATACAATCGTTTTCTAATCTAAAAAAGCACTGAATCAACATAGAATAAAAGTAAATTTTCCTATATAGAGAGTACGAAACTAATGCCCTTAAAAATAAAAATAGAAAAAATCTACGAGCACGTTGCCGGCAACGGTTTAGATTTTCACTACAACAATTGAAAGAGTTTGGCGGCTTTATGTTATAGATAATTGGCATCTTTTAGATACATATCTATATGAAACATGCGTATTCTTTTCTTTTAGGATGATGTATTAATAGAAGATAAAAGGTTTAAACTGAATGCACTTTCGTTTCAAAAGATTAAGAAAAATAAAAATTTTAGCATATCAATTTAATTGAAATTTATTACCTCTTACCCTTCTGCACAGCAACAAACGCCTCAAATGCTTCCAATGAAAAACTACTTAGGTTTTGTGCAGCAGTCAATCCTCCTTTTTGTGCAGCTATTACCCCATATTTACAATCATTATAGCCATCCACACTATGCGCATCTGGGTTAATAGAAATGAGCACTTGCTTATCCAGTGCTTTTGCAATCCATCGCCAATCAATATCCAATCTTCGCGGATGCGCATTCAATTCTATTACTACATTATTAGCGGCACAAGCATCTATAATGCGCTCATGATTTATTGGATAGCCATTTCTACTCAGCAACAATCGCCCAGTTAAATGCCCAAGTATAGATGTGTAGGTATTTTCAATGGCATTCATTAAACGCATCATTGCTTTTTCTTCCGGCATTTTAAGATTAGAATGGACAGAAGCAATCACCAAATCAAAACGAGCTAGAATATCTTTTTCATAATCTAAACTACCATCATTTAAAATATCACTTTCTATACTTTTAAATATTTTGAATGGAGCATACTTCACATTCAATTCGGCAATCTCTTCATGTTGTGCCAACACCCTTTCCACCGAAAGCCCTTGTGCATAAAATGCAGTTTTAGAGTGATCGCTTATTACTAAATATGCATATCCGTTAGTAATAGCTGCTTTCACCATTTCTTCCAAAGTATTATTCCCATCACTCCATTTGCTATGGCTATGTATAATACCTTTTATATCTTTTACTTGAATAAGTTTGGGTAGTTGATTGCTTTTTGCCAATTGTATTACACCTGCATCTTCTCTAAAATTAGGTGCAATTGGTACTACATTGTAATGTTGAAAAATAGCTTCCTCTGAATCAAATTCTTTAGTAGTCATTTCAGGAAAAGATGTATTCCAACCTTCTAAAAATGCCTCACTTGCACTTGTTAAAAACAACTGTTTAGCTACTTTATTTTGTGCAACAGAATAAAACCCAAGTTTTACATTCTCTTGACCAACAAATTGGCAATAGTTTCCTGCATTTTCTTTTAGTTCATAACCATTCTTGGAAAAGAAATCAACAATCGTAGCCTTTGGTGTTGTAGTAACCCAATCCAAAGCATCTATTATTTCTAATTGCCTTCTAAAACTTCCCGTAATATGAAAAGAAGAATTATTGAAAAATGCTTTCAACTTTTCTCCAACATTATGGGCAAATACTTCTATCTGCTGATATAAATAATTACCATTGGTTCCTAAATAAAACAGGATAGATTCCTTTACATTTTGCTGTGTCTTCTCTCCAAAACCTTTGTAAAGTGTTAATCGATTTTCTTCACAAGCATACAACAATTCCCCAATTGTTTCTATTGCCAATTCTTTCCAAATGGTTGCAATCTTCTTAGGTCCTAAACCTTTTATATTGAGCATTTCTAATATACCGGGAGGAGTATTGGCAATATATTCATTTAAGATTGCCAATTGATTGGTTTCTAATTGCTCTATTATTTTATTTCCAATTGCATCACCAATACCTCTTATAGAAAAAATCTTATCATGAGGAATTTCAGAAAGCTCAGTTGGTAATTTTTCTATTGTAAAAGCCGCAATGCTGTATGATTTGGTTTTAAAACTATTCTCTCCATGGATATCCATTATTTTTCCTAACAAAGAAAAATTATTGGCAATTGCATCATTAGTCATTTAATACTTTTTAGGGAACAAACTTAATAGTTAAGATGACTACAAAAGGGTATAGCATAAAAAAAGAGGCTTCAAAATGAATTGAAACCTCTTTTAAATAAATTAAAATCTATTATGCTTACTCAGCAGTAGCTACTTCAGTTGCAGGAACAACAGAAACAATTGATTTGTCTTCTCTTGTTTTTCTGAAATGTACCAAACCATCTGTTAATGCAAATAATGTAAAGTCTTTACCAACTCCTACATTTTTACCAGGATGATATTGAGTACCTCTTTGACGGATGATAATATTACCAGAAATTGCTGGTTGACCACCAAATATCTTAACCCCTAGGCGCTTACTATTTGAATCGCGACCATTCTTTACCGAGCCTTCCCCTTTCTTGTGTGCCATTTTTTATACCAATTTGAAAATTATCTTAATAAATATGATTACTATGAATTGAAATTGCTAATTAAGCAATGCTTTCGATTTTAATACGTGTGTAATGAGTACGGTGACCTTTTTTCTTACGGTAACCTTTTCTACGTTTCATTTTAAAGGCTATTACTTTATCTCCTTGCACTAAATCCTTAATAATTTCTGCATTTACTGTTGCTGTTACATCAGCACCTACAGTTAAAGCTCCATTATTATCAATTAGTAAAACTTCAGTAAAAGATATTTTATCTCCTGTACTTCCTTCTAAATGTGGAACGTACAAATTGTCTCCTGCTTGTACTTTAAATTGTTGACCCGCTATTTTAACTATCGCTAACATTGTATTCAAAAATTTGGTCGGCAAAAGTAAGGGTATGAACTCAAATATCGCAACTATTTTAAAAAAATATATTCTTACTCCTTAAAAGTAAAGCAGCAAATAGCTAATTTAAACACAAAGAAAAAATAAAAACAGTTAGCCCCATACTTTTGTAGTCACTAAAAAAATGATTTCTAATGAATCTTAAATCTCTTTTGGCACTTCCTTTTGCCAATCATATATATAAGAAAACAATTAAAGACGCTAGTAATTCGATTGCATCACAAGATGCTATTTTAAAAAACTTAATCCATGTAGGAAAGAATACTGTTTTTGGAAATGACCATCATTTAAATAATGTATCTAATTACCAAGAATTTAGTAAAGCTGTTCCAATAAGGGATTATGAACAAATAAAATCTTATATCAACTTAGTAAAAGAAGGAAAAGAAAATGTGTTGTGGAAAGGAAAACCCATTTATCTAGCCAAAACTAGCGGTACTACTAGTGGTGTAAAATATATTCCTATCTCAAAAGATTCTATTTCTAATCACATAGAAACTGCCAGAAATGCTTTGTTATGTTATTTGGCTGAAACAGGCAAAACAGATTTTGTTAGTGGCAAAATGATTTTCTTAAGTGGCTCTCCAGAATTAGAGCGATTGGCAAATATTCCTACTGGCAGATTGAGTGGTATAGTTAATCACCATGTGCCTTCTTATTTACGGACTAATCAGTTGCCTTCTTATACTACCAATTGTATCCAAGATTGGGAAACAAAACTTGATGCAATTGTGGATGAAACCATTCAGCAAAACATGACACTCATTAGTGGTATTCCACCTTGGGTTCAAATGTATTTTGATAGATTGGAAAGCAAAAGCGGTAAGAAAATAGGGAATCTTTTCCCCAACTTTAATTTATTGGTTCAAGGAGGTGTAAACTTTGAACCATACAAAGCGAAATTATTTGAAAGCATTGGCAGAAGAATAGATACCATAGAATTGTTTCCTGCGAGTGAAGGCTTTTTCGCATTTCAAGATTCTCAAAAATCAGAAGGATTATTGCTTAATACCAACAGTGGAATATTCTTTGAATTTATCCCTGCACAAGAAATATTTAATGAAAATCCTACAAGACTTAGCCTTAAAGATGTGAAGCTTGGCGAGAACTATGCACTTATTATTAATAGTAATGCTGGTTTATGGGGATATAATATTGGCGATACCATCAAATTTGTTAGCCTAAACCCTTACAGAATTATTGTTAGTGGAAGAATAAAACATTTTATTTCCGCTTTTGGTGAACATGTAATTGGCGAAGAGGTAGAACAAGCTTTATTGCAAGCTTCCATAGATGAAAATGTTAAAATTACAGAATTTACTGTAGCGCCTTTTGTACAACAAGGTGAAGGAAAAAGCTATCATGAGTGGTTTATTGAATTTGAAAATGCTCCTCAAAACATGGAAGCTTTTATTCAAAAAGTGGATAACAATCTTCGTCAAAAGAATGTGTATTACGACGATTTAATCCGTGGAAACATCTTACAAAGCCTCAGAATTAGTCGTATTCAAAAAAATGGATTTATCGATTATATGAAAAGTGTGGGCAAGCTTGGAGGTCAAAATAAAGTGCCAAGATTGAGCAATGATCGGACACTTGCTGATGCCTTACAACCATTTATCACTCACTAATCTAGCTGTTTAGATTATATTGCGCCCCTCATGGCAAAACGCATAGCTATTTTTGGATCAACTGGTTCTATTGGAACACAGGCATTAGAGGTAATTGCAGCTCACCCTGATAAGTTTACTGCTGAGGTATTAACTGCACATGGAAATCACGAATTACTGATTGAACAAGCATTAAAGTTCAATCCCAATTGCGTGGTGATAGTAGATGAAACCAAATACAAAATTGTAAAGGAGGCGCTTTCAAGCACGCATGTAAAAGTATTTGCAGGCGAAAAGTCTTTAGAAGATGTTGCAGGCATGAATTGCTACGACATGATGCTTGCTGCAATTGTTGGTTTTGCAGGACTGAAACCTACGCTCAAAGCTATTGAAAGCAACAAACCTATTGCGCTTGCAAATAAAGAAACATTGGTAGTTGCTGGCGAATTGGTGATGCAGAAAGCGGTACAAGCTCGTACGCCAATCATTCCTGTTGATAGTGAGCATTCTGCTATATTTCAATGCCTAATTGGTGAAGGGAAAAATCCTGTTGAAAAAATAATTCTTACTGCTAGTGGTGGTCCATTCTTGGGTAGAAAGCCTAATTATTTGGTGAATGTAAAAAAGGAGCATGCTTTACAACACCCTAATTGGGAAATGGGCGCTAAAATTTCCATTGATTCTGCTACACTGATGAATAAAGGTTTGGAGATGATTGAAGCAAAATGGCTTTTCAATTTACATCCTAGTCAAATTCAGGTAATTATCCATCCGCAAAGTATTATTCATAGCATGGTGCAATTTACTGATGGCAGCATCAAAGCACAAATGGGTTTGCCTGATATGAAGTTGCCTATTCAATATGCAATGGCTTTTCCACAACGTATTCAAAGTAATTTTCCTCGATACGATTTCAAGAAACCGCATACCCTCACATTTGAAGAGCCTGATTTAAAAACTTTTAAAAATCTTGCTTTGGCAATAGAAGCCATGAACAAAGGCGGTAATTGGCCTTGTATTCTAAATGCTGCAAATGAAATTGCTGTGTATGCTTTCTTGCGCAATCGTATTGGCTTTTTAGATATGACTGCCGTTGTAGAAGAAACTTTGTACAAAATTCCTTTTATAGAGAAGCCTACATTGGATGACTATTTTGAAAGTGATGGTGCAGCGCGTACATACACTGCTTCTATTATTAGAATGTAACAACACAATCCAATTGATTTCCATTTTTAATTAATTCTCAAAACATTCACCCTACTTAGAATATAATAAAGGGTGTTTATAGTTTAAAATATGACGTTATTAGCAATTGACTTAGCCACATTCGCCGTAAAAACTGGCCAATTTATTCTTTCATTTTCCATCTTGGTGGTGCTGCACGAATTAGGACATTTTATTCCTGCCAAACTTTTTAAATGTCGTGTAGAAAAATTTTACCTCTTCTTCAATCCATGGTTTAGCTTATGGAAAATTAAAAAAGGAGAAACAGAATATGGTATTGGATGGGTGCCATTTGGCGGCTTTGTGAAAATAGCTGGAATGGTTGATGAGAGTATGGATAAAGAACAACTAAAACTACCTCCTCAAGACTATGAATTTAGAAGCAAACCAGCTTGGCAACGATTGATTATTATGACTGGTGGGGTTTTTGTAAACGTTGTACTAGCTATCGTAATTTTTATTGGTATCACTGCATATTGGGGTGAAGAATATTTGCCCATTAAAAATATTAAATATGGTGTTGCTGCAGATAGTTTAGCCAAAAGCATTGGCATAAAAGATGGCGACAATATTGTGGCTATTGACAACCAACCTTTGGAATATTTTGGAACTATACCCGCTGATATCGTTTTTAAAGAAGCAAAATCTTTGCAAGTTGAGAGAGATTCTCAAAAGGTAAATATCCCTATCCCTGCTACTTTATCGCAACACCTTACTAAGAAAAAAAGTATGGAATCGTTTCTATCAGTTCGTTTTCCAACGGTAGTAGATTCTGTTTTAAAATCTGCTGTAATTTCCGAAGGTGCTTTAATAAAAGGCGATACCCTTATTGCTGTAAACAATCATTATTTCAATTATTACCATCAATTAGGGAAGCTTACCGAGCAATACAAAGACTCGCTTGTGCCGCTAACATTAATTAGAGGAAAAGATACGGTTACCATTCGTTGCTTATTAAAAAAAGGAAAGATTGGGTTTATGCCTATCAGCCCGGGCAAAATGTTTGGTACCATTAAGAAGAAATATTCTTTTGCAGAATCAATACCAATTGGTGCCAATAAATGCAAAGAAACCCTTGACCATTACATTACGGGTATCTCTCGATTGGTTACATTAAAAGACAATCCAAATGACAATTTAGGAAGTGTAATTAGTATTGGAAATGCCTTCCCTGGCGTTTGGGATTGGGAGCAGTTTTGGATGCTTACAGGTATATTTTCCATCATACTTGCCTTCATGAATATATTGCCAATACCTGCATTAGATGGTGGTCATGCGTTATTTACGTTGGTAGAAATGATTACAGGACGCAAGCCTAGCGATAAGTTTATGGAGTATGCTCAAATTGCGGGAATGGTGCTGCTACTTAGTTTGATGGCGTATGCACTTGGCTTAGATTTCTGGAGAATGTTTAAATAAGCAATAGCTTTTATAATTAACCACATAGCCACATAGGCACATAGTTAGAATCCAAAGATTAATACTAATATTGAGTTCATATTGCTGGTATTAATCTTTGGATTTTTTATTATGGGTTATGCCAATAATGGAATTTTTCAATGTTTCTTCTAAAGCAATTTTAAAACTCCATAAAGTTATTTTTTCTATATTACAGCTTGCTTTAGTAATTAAAAAAATATTAGTCTAAAAGAATGTTTTTAAATCCCCAATACCTATTTCCTATGTGTCTATGTGCCTATGTGGTGAAAAAAAACTATGTGGTGAAAAGAAACTATGTGGTGAATTACCACATCAATCCTTCACATCCACATTTGGAAAAAAAGTCATTACCAATGCCACTAAACTAAAAAGCTCAAGCAATAACAAGGCAGGCTGTTTTTGCGGACATTCACCAAAAAAGCAAGTAGTTACCAATATATAATTGCGAATGCTCCACGCAAAATTGATTGTCCCGATAAACAAATTGGTTCTTTTTGCCCAAACCTTCGGAATGGAATAACAGGCAATCATCAAGGCACAAAGAATAATATTCAAAAGTCCCGGGCGACCAAAGTTGGTTCCTTCAGCACTCATTCCTTTAATAATTAGATGCCTTTCTACCACCAAACTCCAAGGAAAAAAACAAAGTGCAATAATGACAACCGAACTGAAAATGCCTATAAGCTGAGAATGTTTCAAGAATTTATTTTTAATGAGAATGAATAACAACCTTTTTCAATGGATAGTTGCACAAATGTAAATGCCAATAAAGGTGAATTGGAAATTATTTCAATTGATTATAAGTAATCTGATTAAAATAATGCTAACACAATCATTACATCCTTTATAGCGAATTAAATCAAACTTAATGATATTGTTTGCGTTTCAATCGTTCTATAACATTATTATCTTCCTGATTATTTTGCTCAAAACAGAAATTTTTTAGACAGTCAAAAGCTTTAGACAGCTTATCTAGCCAATTTCTAGACTGCCAAAAGCTTTAGACAGCTTATCTAGCCAACTTCTAGACTAAAAAAAGCTTTAGAAAGCCTATCTGCCCAACTTCTATGCTGAAAAAAACTTTAGACAGCCTATCTGCCCAACTTTTGAGCAGAAAAAAGCTTTAGATAGCCTATCTGCCCAACTTCTATGCTAAAAAAAGCTTTATAAAGCCTATCTGCCCAACTTTTGAGCAGAAAAAAACTTTAGATAGCCTATCTGCCCAACTTTTGAGCTAAAAAAGGCTTTAGACGGGTTTTCAAGCCATTTTTATGGCTGTAAAAAGCTTTAGATAATGGCATTTCTAAAAAATTTCAAAAAACATAAACAAACGTTTTCACTCAATTTAAAAATCCCTATAAATTTGTTACCTAAATCTAAAAAAATATATTTTATGAGTGTAGAATTAGTTGAAGTTAATGTAACATCGTTAGGAAATTTAGAGTATGGTCAATTTATCAAAGAACAAACCACTCAAACGGGTTTGTTGCCTGCAAACACAATCAAGGATACTACTTTGATATCAGCATTAAATAATGTGAAAGCCGATTCTTCGGAATATGACAAAGGCTTGGTGAAAGTGACAAAAAACAAGGACACTAATGAGGTAAAAAAAGATGACCATACTAGAGATATTTCATATTATGCATTGGGTGCTGCAATCCATTTGGGCACATTAAGCAATGTAGAAGAAGAAAGAGTAGCGGCAGAAAACTTGAATAATTTGTACAAAACCTACGGCGGGTCTAAAGTAGTAAACCAAAACTATGGGAAAGAAAGTAACTCGATAGACAACCTCATTGAAGAATTAGAAAGCAGCAAATACAGTGGCGATGTGGCTTTGTTGGGTATTGGTAAATATGTTACCAGATTAAAAACCGACAACATTGCCTTTAAAGCAACATTTTCTGCAAGGTTAAAAGGAGAAACAGGCCAAGAATACATTGACAATAAAGCAAATCGCGAGAAACTGCAGAACAGTTACGAGCTTCTTACAGGTTATGTGTTTTATAACGCGAAATTGAAGGGTGGCGAGTTTATAGAAGTGTTGAATATATTGAATGCATCAAGAAAATATTATGCAAACCTATTAGCCATCCGCGAAGGCAAGAAAGATGCAAAAAAGAATAAAGGAGAAGAAGGAAACGATCCCACTCAAAACCCTGGTTCTTAAAATCATTAGTTTATAAAATTGATAAAAGGCTGTGCTGTAGAGCGCAGCCTTTTTTGTTGGTATAATGGCTAAATATAAAAATTCAATTATTCTATTGTAATAGGTAGATAAAAGATGCAATTGAAATTATTTGCTTCGGAAATAAAATGAATTACAATGTTTCTTGTATTCAATAATCATTTATTAAAATTTTAACCACTAAGAATCTTTAGTTCAGCAAAGGGAAATGTAATACTCCTCGTCTATTACACCATTATTAACTAAAAAAATGAAAATGATTAAATACAAGATTTTAGTATTCGCAGCAGCTGTTTGTTTCTTTTATTGCTGTAAAAAAAGCAGTGACTCAACAACAAGCACTTCAAACAGTAACCAATCAACAATTAAGGTTGACAAATCGAAGTTTTTATCTGCTGGACTATCTGATTCAATTACCATTGTTTCCCGTACGCTTTCCAATGGTACAACCGCAGATTGCTACAAGATTGTTTCTAAACTTACCCCCTCCGACCATAATATGGGACCTTGGTGTCCTTCGAATATTAGCGATGATGCCAGCAAGGGCGGCATTTGGCTAGAAGGTGGTAAAGTATATGACGTAGACGGTGCATTTGTAAAAAACTTAGCTACTTTTTATAAGGATACCACATGGAAAATGTATAACACAGCGACAGGGGTTATTACCAAAACACAAAATAAAGCAGATTGTCAAGCAGCCGCTAACCCAAATGTGGGTGTTACTTATAAAAACTATTGTGTGGAGTGTTTGCCATCTTATGTATCTACTTTAACGCAAACTATTTATATACCAGTTACGCCAGTAAAATTAAGTTCGCCTGTTAGTTTTGGAAACGGCCCTATGTCATCAGGACCAACTATTAGAGGTATTGCGTTTAACGGGGTTATGTTTGATCCACCTGCGCCTACTAATGCCATATTGGGTGCTTACACTTTGGCTCCGTTTGATGATGCTGGCGGTCATATCAACTTAGCTGCAGGCTATCACTACCATGCAGCCACTGGTTTGTCTACAAAAATTACGCAGACTGACGGTCATGCCGCCATGATTGGGTATGCTTTAGATGGCTTTGGTATGTATGAAAGATTAAGTGCAGCAGGAACAGAATACGCTGACTTGGATGCAAGCAGAGGACATTATGATGCTACTAGAGGTTATCACTATCATGTGGACAAAGCCGGTTCTAATAATTTCATCAATAGCTTGGCTGGGGCTTATGCCAACTAATGTAATTATAAAGAGATAGAATTTCACTTAAACTTCCCTATAGCTTATAGCTTTAGGGAAGTTTGAATTTAATGCTTTCCGATTGTATCATTTTATCACATTTAAAAGCTAAAAACGACAACTATGAAAATCCTTTCCCTTGTTATATTGTTATTTTATGTACAAATTGTTCAAGCACATGAAGCAGAATTATCTAGCTGCATGATTTATGAGCAAAATGGCAAAACGATATTGTTGATAAGATGTTCGATTACTGCTTTTGAAGGCGAAATAGACCTTCGCCACCATAAAGATGCCTACAAAACCCCTGATGAGTTTAACCAATTGTTGGTAAATGATTTTACGAAACATTGTTTTGTAATTATTAATGGAGATACTATCAAACTCATCAATCCTTTTATCAATTTGGGTCATGAAACCACGCTATTTGCTGAATTGGCGAATGTTCCCAAAAAAATAAATCAATTGTATATAAGAAATACCCTTTTCAAAGATTTTCGCAATGGAAAATGTGAATTCATTCTTACACTAAAAGATTTGCCTCATCTACAATATATCTTAAGCAATGAGAATCAATTGGAGGTAAATCTGAAACTCGAAAATGATAAATGGGTGGTTAAACCAATTGATACTGATTTTTATAAATCTTCAATATTTAAGTTTTGGGGCTTGTTTTTAACTTGTACAATAGTTATAGGATTATTCATATTCCTTTTAAAAAAGAAAGCATCAACTAAGGCAAACCAATTGTAACTAATTACCTATTTGAATATCCGCATTATGAAATATAACTGGTTGGTTGTTGTTTTCCTATTAGTATTGTTTCAAAATAGTTTGTTTGCCCATACAGTTAATAACGCTTTGGAACAATCACCACCTAGAAATGTGTTTTGGTTTTATTTAAAACTAGGCTTCACCCATATCATCCCGCAAGGCTTTGATCATATTTTGTTTGTGATTGGGCTTTGTTTACTCAGCAATAAAATAAAAATTATCTTATGGCAAGCAACCGCCTTTACAGTAGCGCATTCCATCACTTTAGCACTCAGCATGAAGGGTTTGATTGTTGCCCCAAGTGCTGTGGTAGAACCGATTATTGCCCTCTCCATCTTGTTTGTAGCCATTGAGAACATCCTATTGTATGAATTGAAACCATGGCGAATTTTATTGGTTTTTCTCTTTGGATTGATACACGGGTTGGGCTTTGCAAGTGCGCTAAACGAGATTGGGCCACTTAGAAATCAATTCTTTCTTTCTATATTGTCTTTTAATTTGGGAGTAGAATTGGGGCAGATTATTGTTATTGCATCTGTATTCATGCTGCTTGTGTATCCTTTAGGCAAACAACCTTTCTATAGAAAATGGGTGGTTTATCCCCTTTCAATTGTTATTGGTTTGATAGCATTGTACTGGACTTTGGAAAGGATATCTTTTTAAGCAAATACCTATTTACGACTCTTTCATTTATGTACCAGAATGAGGTACGCCTTTGAGATGTATTCAATTATTTAGTATGTTGAAAATAACATAATGACATAATTAGAAGCCAATTAATAACTAGCAAAATGTAAAATGATGATGGAAGAAATAAAAGTGATGACCAATAATATTTAACCCAGATTCAACTATAACAAACATTAACACCCTTTCCTTTTTCCTTAAGGTATATTTGTATAGAACTATTAAATAATGTATTCTATGCACCAATTATCGTTGAAAATAACACTTGTGGCTTTCTTAACGCTGTTTATAGTTAAAACCACAAAGAGAAACGGAGCTGCTCCAAACTACGCTAAAGTACCCCCCTCCTATCAGGCTGATTACATATATGAACGGTTGCATCTCTCAGAAATGGGTTTAAAACAGTTGGTTTTTAATAAAGCATTAGTAGGTTTAAATGTATTAACCCTTCAAAATCAATTGATAAAAAAAGGAATTGTTTCTATTGTAGATTTTTCTCAATCTGCCAATGCAAAGCGATTATACATTATAGACCTTACCAATGAAAAAGTAGTATATAATACGTATGTAGCACATGGTAGAAATTCGGGAGAAGAATTTGCCGTTTCTTTTGCCAATAAAGTGAACTCATATAAGTCTAGCCTAGGTTTTTACATAACAGAAAACACCTATCAGGGCGCACATGGATTATCAATGCGCATAAAAGGAATAGAAAAAGGCATTAATGATGATGCATTATCTCGAGGTATTGTAATGCATGGAGCTGATTATGTAAGTGAATCATTTATTAAAAATTGTGGCAGATTAGGAAGAAGTCAAGGCTGTCCTGCTGTGCCAACTACCCTTTGTATGCCCATTATCAATTATATAAAAGAAGGTTCTTGCCTATTTATGTATTATCCTGATGCAGTATATTCGAGAATGAGCTTAATTGGGTAAATTTTACTTCATTTCTTAGTATCTGACAGTGTTTTAAATCATTTATTGGGTCTTAAAAATAGCTTTTGGAGCTCCAAAAATGATTTTGTGAGTCTTAAAAAGCATTTTGTGAGTCTTAAATTTGAGTTAGGATGTCTTAAAATTGATTTAGGAAGAATTAAATTTAAGTTAGGAAGAATTTATAATTATTAAGTTGGGAGGTCTTGAACATTTTTTTTTGGGGTTATAAAAAATGTATTACAAACTACAAAATGATTAATTTGACTTTAATTCCAGAATTAATCTTTTACAATTAACCTAAAAAAGCATCTCTATATTTATATTGTAGCTTTTATTTGCTTCATAATTATTTAAGAATGCTTTCCTATTTTAAGAGATGTTTTTTTATATGGGTATTTAGTTTATTGATATTACAATCATCTTTAATAGCTCAAGTAAAGCCAAAAGAAATTAATAACCTTCAGCAATCATGGATCAGTTTAAATAATACAATGCGTTTTTCCAATCATTGGGGTGCTGTAGCTGATTTGCATTATCGTGCAAACCATTTTTTTAATAATCCAAATACCTATTTGGTGAGGGTAGGATTAAATTATTGGCTAAATGACAATATAACTATTACTGCGGGTGCTGCACATTTTTGGGTGGCACCAACTGCAAATGGTTGGACTACTTATGCTAATGAAAATAGGTTGTATCAACAAATTCAAATGACTTCAAAGTTTGGCAAAATAGGCATCACACAGCGCATAAGAAATGAACAGAGATGGCAAGAAAAAATTGTGGCTGATGAGCGTACTAATGAAAACAAATTCACCAACAGATGCCGCTATTTGTGTAGCTTTTCTATTCCATTTTCAGAAAATAAATACATCCCATCTTTATTTATTTCTGATGAAATAATGCTCCAAATGGGTAAAGAAGTGATACTAAATACTTTTGACCAAAACCGTATATTTATTGGAGCAAAGCAATCTATCACTTCAAAGCTTAGTTTTGATATTGGCTACATGTTGATTGACCAACAAAAATCGTCAGGATATCAATATGATAGAGATCACACATTCAGACTATTCTTTTATTACAATCTAGACTTTAGAAAAAAAGCACAGGAATAGCATCTGAATAGTTACAGATTGCATCTTTAATAAGTGCCTTTTTTGAATACTTAGCAGTTTTCATTTTAGTTAGATTTTTAAAACTTGGTAATGGTAGTTTATTCTGACTCTTCCTTATAAAACAAACTCACACTATCTTTCCATAAACGTCTTAAATAAATAAGGATTAAAGGAATACTTAGTATTAACCAGATATAGAAAATGATGTTTGCGGTTTTGATATTTGATTCAATAAAAGCATAACCAAACATAATTCCGAAAGTAGAATTAATACCCATCCAAAATAAAACAATTCCAATGGTGGTTAATATTCTTTTTAAAAAGGCAGCTACTTCTGGTTCCATAAACAAGCAAAATAAATAATTACTTAATACATAACTAGTTAATCAAGAAATAACCAAGACTTAATTTAGGTTGATTGTTTCAAATTACAAACCAACCGTTGAATGGTTGAAAATGGCTAGTATATTATTAAGAACCCAGATTTTCAAAATTTAGTAAATAGCAATTTAAATCATCACTAATTAAGTACTACTGAAAATCTGGGTCAATTATTAAATTATTCTGACATCATTGTTTGCAGTTTCTTAGACAGTACAAAAAGAACTACAGCAGCAATACCAGCCATTGCAACGAACAACATAAAAAAACTGTACAAATTATTTATGTGGAAGCCTATAAAAGATTGAAATTCGTAAGGTATTTGTGCCTTTTTTAGAATAGCAATTTGCTCTGAAGTGGGTGCAACATTATTATAAAGGATATTTCCTAAGTCAATACCAACTTTTTTAGCTTTAGAAATTTCTTCAATACCTGGAGGATATAACCCACTTAGCACACCAGCAAATTTGTTGGCAAAAGCATTTGCAGTAAACCATACTGCCATTAATAAAGAAGCAAATTTTGCCGGTGCCAACTGGTTTACTAATGACAACCCAATTGGAGACAAACAAAGCTCTCCACAAGTATGAATGGCATACATTCCTGATAACCAAATCATGCTCACTTTAATACCAGGTTGCACATCTTTAACGCCGAAAGCAATCCATAAATAGCCTAAACACAAAAAGAATAATCCCAATGCCATCTTGGTTGGAGAAGAAGGTTGTTTTTTGCCCAACTTCACCCAAAGCCATGCAAATAAAGGAGCAAAGCCTACTACGAAAACAGAGTTTAATGATTGAAACCAACTGGCAGGTATTAAAGTTTTTCCTAAATGTCTTTCAGTTTGTTCATCAGCAAAAAAGCTCAAAGAAGCACCTGCTTGTTCAAAGGCACTCCAAAAGAAAATAACAAAAAACGATACAATAAATATTACTGCAACCCTCGATTTCTCACTTGAATTCAAAGTTTTATCTGAAAAAATAACAACAGCTATAAAGACAGTTGCAGCTATTAATAAATAAAATAAATAGTTGAAAACTTTAGCATCAATGTAAATTAAAGCGATAGTTACAAAAGCAAAACCCAAAAGCCCAAGAACAATTACGATTGGATTTGTAGCCACTTTGTTGCTAGTTTTTGGCGTTAATCCAAGCACTTCGCCATTAGGGTCTTTTACGTATTTATGATGAAAAAGCAATTGAACAATTACACTTAACAACATTCCAATACCTCCTACTAAAAAAGACCATTTAAAATCATCTGGATTGCCAGTGTCTCCAACTAGACCACATAAAAAAGGTCCAAAAGCTCCTCCTACATTAATACCCATGTAAAAAATAGTGTAGGCAGCATCTAAGCGACCATCACCTTTTGGATATAATTGACCAACTAATGAAGAAATATTAGGTTTAAAGAACCCATTACCTGCAATCATAAATCCTAATCCAGAGAAAAAAAGTATGGAAGACAATTGTGGCGCAGAATGATAGAAAGAGCCACAAAAAAACAGGATAAATTCACCAAGAGCCATTACTAATCCGCCTGCGATAATAGATCGTTGGTTTCCCCAAAATCTATCTGCCATATATCCACCAATTAATGGTGTTAGGTAAACCAACCCAGTATAACTTCCATATAGATTTGAAGCAAAAGCCTTGTCAAACAACAATGCTTTAGTCATAAATAAAATCAAAATGGCTCTCATGCCATAATAATTGAATCGCTCCCACATTTCTGTAGCAAATAATACGTATAAACCTTTTGGATGCCCCTTCTGCGTTGAAATTTCTGCCATATTTTAATTTTTTAATAATGTGCCCAAAATAGGATTAATACCTATACAATTAACTTTTCTGTCCTTAAAATGTATTTTTCTTACTAAAATACATAAAAAAGGGCTGCCAAGTTATTGATTGACAGCCTTTTTATGACTTATTACATTTGATTATTTACAATATTAAAGCTTACCATTTTTTATTTCATCTACAACAGCAGGATCTAACAATGTACTAGTATCGCCTAAGTTTTCGGTTTCGCCCTCAGCTATTTTTCTGAGAATTCTACGCATAATTTTACCACTTCTTGTTTTTGGCAATCCACTTACAAACTGAATTTTATCAGGTTTAGCGATTGCTCCAATTATTCGGGTAACAGTTTGTAAAATGTCTTTACGAGTTTGGGTTTCATCATTATTATGAGAACCATGTGCTTTATCTAAAACAACATAAGCGTAAATACCTTGTCCTTTAATATCATGAGGATAGCCCACAACAGCACTTTCAATAACTCCAGAGTGCATATTTAGTGCGTTTTCAACTTCAGCAGTACCTATACGGTGACCACTTACGTTTAATACATCATCCACACGACCAGTAATTCTGTAAAAACCATTTTTACTTCTTAATGCACCATCACCGGTAAAATAAAGGTTAGGATAAGTAGCAAAATAATTGGTTCTGCATCGTTCATGATCACCATAAGTTGTTCTTAGAATAGAAGGCCAAGGAGCTTTAATGCATAAATTGCCTCCTACAGTTTCATCACCATTATCTAAAACTTCTTCTCCTTTTTCATCTACCAAAACCATTTGTACTCCTGGCAATGGCAAAGTAGCCCAACCGGGTTTAGATGGTGTAATACCTGCAAGATTGCTAATTAATATTCCTCCAGTTTCTGTTTGCCACCAAGTATCAACAATTGGACATTTTTTCTTTCCTATGTTTTCATCGTACCAATGCCAAGCCTCTTCGTTAATAGGTTCGCCAACTGTACCCAACACTTTTAAAGAAGATAAATCTTTGCCTTGTAATGGTTCTAAGCCAAATCCCATTAAACTACGAATAGCCGTAGGAGCAGTATATAGAATATTTACTTTGTATTTATCTATAATATCCCAAAATCTACCAGCATTAGGATAAGTTGGTATTCCTTCAAACATCAAGCTAGTTCCGCCAGCACTTAAAGGTCCATAAACAATATAAGAATGACCGGTAATCCATCCAATATCAGCAGTACAAAAATGAATTTGTCCGGGTTGGTAGTTGAATACATTTACAAATGAATAATTTGTGTACACCATATATCCACCACAAGTATGAACAACACCTTTTGGTTTACCTGTACTGCCACTTGTATATAAAATAAATAATGGGTCTTCTGCATCCATTTCAGCTGCAGGAAAGCTTACTACCCCATCTTTTTCCACTTGTTGTTCTGCATATTCCATTTCATCTTCCCACCATAAATCTCTTCCTTTTAACATAGAAACTGGAGTTCTAGTACGAGTATAAACTATTACTTTTTTCACAGTTTTATTACCAATCAATGCATCATCAATCACGCTTTTTAGAGGTATTACTTTTTCACCACGATAAGCACCATCACAAGTAACTATAAATTCTGAACCTGCATCGTACAATCTATCAGCAATACTTTGAGCAGAAAAGCCTCCAAAAATTACAGAATGAATTGCACCAATTCTAGCACAACCTAAAACAGCATAAGCCAACTCAGGAACCATCCCCATATAAATACAAACACGGTCTCCTTTTTTTACACCATTATTTATTAATACTTGCGCAAATTGACAAACTCTCTTGTGTAAGCGATTGTAGGTAACAACTCTTGTTCTTTCTTCCGGGTTATTTGATTCCCAAATAATGGCTGGCTTTTCGCCTAAGGTTTCAAGATGCCTATCAATACAGTTTTCAGTAATATTTAATTTACCACCTTTGAACCATTCAATGTTTGGCTCGGTAAAATTCCAATTTAAAACTTTGTCCCACTTTTTTCTCCAGACAAAATTTTCTGCTACTTCACCCCAAAATGTTTCAGGGTTTTCTACGCTTTTCTTATAAGCTACTTGATACTCCTCAAATGAGGTAATTTGATGGGGATATGACATAATCGTTAGATAAAATTAATTCAGTTCGAGGGGATGAAGATAATTGCTCAAAGTGAATAAAGAAAATATTTTAGCTATTTCATTGAATAATTCCATTTTTTTGATGATTATCAATGAAGTGATTAGATTTATTGGGTTTTATAGAACTTAATTTTATTAAATAGTCATAAATAAGATTCCCTTTTTACTATCAATTTATTGCAAACTATCTTGTAATAATTTATGACTAGCTCCCACTTTATTGAGGTTGCCATTTTTGTCTATTATTTCTTGTTTTAATAGCCAATCTTCAAATTCGGGTGAAGGACGAAGTCCCAAAACTTTTCTCAAAAAAAGAGCATCATGAAAGGATGTGGATTGATAATTCAACATAATATCATCCGCTCCTGGTACACCCATAATGAAATTGCAACCAGCAACACCTAAAAGTACCAATAAACTATCCATATCATTTTGATCGGCTTCCACATGATTGGTATAACAAATATCAACCCCCATTGGCAGCCCTAATAGCTTTCCACAGAAATGATCTTCTAATGCGGCTCTTGTAATTTGTTTGCCATCAAACAAATATTCAGGGCCAATAAAGCCTACAACAGAATTTACTAAAAGTGGATTGAATTTTCTTGCTATTGCATAAGCCCTTGCTTCACAAGTTTGTTGATCTACTCCAAAATTGGCATTCGCTGACAAACTGCTTCCTTGTCCGGTTTCAAAATACATTACATTGTTGCCAATTGTTCCTCTTTTCAAAGACAATGCAGCTTCATTAGCTTCATGTAATATCGAAAGATTAATCCCAAAACTTGTATTGGTTTTCTCAGTACCTCCGATGGATTGAAATACCAAGTCTACTGGTACATTTTGTTTTATTAATTGTAATGTGGTAGTTACATGAGATAATACACATGATTGCATTGGAATTTCAAATCGTTGTCTAAACTCATCAAGCATGTGTAAAATATTGGCTGTTGAGGAAGGACTATCAGATGCAGGATTAATACCAACAACAGCATCGCCACTTCCATAAAGAATACCATCAATGATACTTGCAGCTATCCCTTTTAAATCATCAGTTGGATGATTCGGCTGCAAACGTGTAGAAAACCGACCTTTTAATCCTATTGTATTTCTGAATTTGGTTATTACTTCACATTTTTGAGCAACCAAAATCAAATCTTGATTTCGCATGATTTTACTTACAGCAGCGACCATTTCTGGGGTTAATCCATTAGAAACTTTTTTAATAGTTTCAGCATCAACTTCATTTGAAACAAGCCAATCTCTTAATTCGCCTACAGTGAAATGGCTAATTCCTGAAAAAGATATGGGATCGTGAGAGTCAATGATTAATCGAGTGACCTCATCTTCTTCATAGGGAATTACTACATCGGATAAAAAGGTCTTTAATGGTAAATCTGCAAGCACAAATTGAGCTGCAACCCTTTCTTGATAGCTACTAGCTGCTACACCTGCTAATGCATCACCACTTCTGTAAGGAGTTGCCTTAGCCAAAAGGTCTTTTAAATCTAAGAAATGATAGTTATGGTTGTTTATTGAATACCGCATGGCGGTAAAAATAGAAAGAAAATTTACAAGAAGGTTTGGTTAAGCTAGAATTATACTAACTGGCTAAATTGATCTTTTATTTTTCCACATAAATCAGTTTCAATCATGCGTTTTGCAAGATGAAGCATGTTGCAGAATGCTTTTGCAGTGCTTATTCCGTGACCAAGAATAACTGGTTTTGTTACACCAAGAACGGGTGAGCCGCCATAGTTTTCATAATGAAATCTATTGTAATACTCATCATTTTCCATACCTCTTAATGCTACAAGGTCATAGAAAGTTTCGGCCATTTTCAAAATGATATTACCAACAAATCCATCACAAACCATCACATCTGCTTTGTCGCTAAACAAATCTCTACCTTCAATATTTCCTATAAAATTAATTAAAGGATTCTCTTTTAAAATAGGATAGGTAGCTTGGGCTTGAATATTTCCTTTTCCTTCTTCTTCGCCAATATTGATTAAGCCGGCAGTTGGTTTTTCAATGCCATAGATGTGTTGGGAATACAAGCTTCCAAGAATTGCAAATTGGTTTAAATGTTCTGGCTTGCAATCAGCATTTAAACCTGCATCAAGTAAAACACCATTGCCACCATTGATTTTAGGTATGATGGCACTAACTGTAGGACGCAATACACCTTCAATTACTTTGGTTGAAAACATAGCCCCTACTAACATTGCACCAGTATTTCCAGCACTAATAAATGCGTCTATCTTTCCAGTAGCCAACATTTTAAATCCAACTACTATAGAGCTATCCTGCTTTTCTCTAAAAGATTTAGTAGGATGCTCATGATAGCCAATCACATCACTTGCGTGTACAACATGCAAATGAGGAGATGAAATATTGTTTTCCTCAAGAAGCTTATTTATTACATGTTCATCACCAATACAATAAATATTAGCTGATGATTGGTTAGAATTAAAATACAGAGATAGACCTTTCACCGCTTCTATCGGTGCAAAGTCTCCTCCCATCATATCAATACCAATATTCATGCGCTAAAAATATATGCTTTTGAATGTAGTTAGGCTTTTAGAGGCGCTTTTTCAGAAACCAACTTTCCTTTGTAGAAAAGTTTCCCTTCACTTACATGAGCACGATGACGTACATGGATTTCTCCTGTTGTAGTATCTTTACTTAGAGTAACTTCTTGAGCTACATAATGTGTCCTTCTTTTAGCACTGCGTTGTTGCGAATGTCTACGTTTAGGATTAGGCATAATACAAAATTTTATTTAATCAAAAAATATTATAACAACTTTTAAAACTATTCTAAGCCTTTTAATTTCTCTAGGCTTTTCCACATTGGATTGCTTTGCTCGTTTACTGCTTTTTCCATTTCTCTTAATTTCTCAAGAACTTCGGTATTACAAAGCGCTCCTCCAATTTCATCATCAGCACACATTTTTTGCAATGGTATTGATAATAAAACAAATTCATAAATCCAATCTGCAACTTTCAAATGACTTTCACCTCTGCTTATGTAATAAACATCTGGATCTTCTTCCTGCAAGTTCATTTCATCGGGATTGTCAACCATCTTAACAATGATGTTGAACTCTTCCCAAAGCTGCTTACCCAAAGGATTGCTACATCTGTCACAAACTACTTCAGCTAATCCATCTACATCAAACTTAAGTTGTAAAAAACTACTTTTTTTATCTAAACTCAATTTTACAGTAGCTGTACAATCTAAAAAGTCTTGCTGCCCATAATCTAAAAAGAACTTCTTATCAATGTTGTATTCAAACGTATGAACACCAGGCTTCAAACCCACAAATGCAATTTCAAACTCTCTACGGTTGTTCATGTCCGTTTTTTTGGGTGGGCGAAGGTAATGGTCTGAGTTGAAATTACAAAAGGAAATTTTAATTTAAATTAAATGACATGATATTTACCCCCGATATGTATGCAGGATTGTCAAAGAAAGTAAAACTCTTAATTAAATGGCTTATCCCCATTTGTATTATTGTAGTTATAAAAATCCTATCGAATCAGCCAAGTTTTATTGAAAAATATTATGCACTTTTTATCTATCAAAAAGTAGCCATCTTTCAAAGAACTGTAATTGGATGGCTTCCATTTAGTATAGGCGATTTATTTTACTCCATTATATCATTAAGCATAGTATATTCTGTAGTGAAATTGTTTATTTCAATTGCAAAAAGGAGATTGCATCTATCTCAATTAATTCCTTTTAGCTTAAAAACAATCTTTGTTTTACTATGGGTATTTATTCTATTTGAACTATTATGGGGATTGAATTATACACGACTTGGCATCGCAAAACAGCTTCAACTTACCAACACAACATATTCTGAAAGTGAATTGAAAGAAAACATTTGCAATTTAGTGGAAGAATTGAATGCTACAAGATTGCAATTGGGAGATAGCGACTATGTTTATCCGAAAGAAGATTCTATTTTTAAATTGGCTATAGAAGCATATACAACTACTGCAAACAAATTTCCTTTTTTGCATTATGAACCTGCTTCTGTGAAAACCTCATTATTTTCTGAATTGGTTAATTATGCGGGATACTCTGGTTACTACAATCCCTTTACAGGTGAAGCACAGGTAAATAAAAATTTGCCTGAGTTTATTACTCCATTTGTAGTTTGTCATGAAATGGCCCATCAATTAGGATATGCTAGTGAAAGTGAAGCCAATTTTGTGGGCTATTTAACTTCAAGTGAGTCATCGAATGTTTTACTTAGGTATTCTGCGTTGTATGAATTATTTGCTACAGCGAATAACACTTTGATGGAAATGGACTTTTGGAGTGCTGTTTTAAACATACAATCACTGAATAAATTGGTGAAGAAAGATAGAAAAACTTACAGAGATTTTATACTTGGCAAACAAAACAATGTAGAGCCTGTATTAAAAAAGGTTTATGATCAATATTTGAAAGCCAACCAACAAGCTAGTGGGATTAATAGTTATGACGAGGTGGTGGGCTGGGTAATAGCTTATAATAGAAAAAATGAAAAAAGAACAAATAATTAAATTATCTAGCTCAATAGCTATTACGCTGAGTGTGGGTGCAATTGCAGGCTATTGTACTGCAACTGAAATAGGAGAATGGTATGCTGGATTGAGTAAACCCTTTTTTAATCCGCCGAATTATGTATTTGGCCCCGTTTGGACAGTATTATATATTTTGATGGGGATTAGCTTGTATAAGATTTGGCAAACATCGTCCCATAAAAGAAAAAAAATAAGCTTGATACTTTTTTTTGTTCAGCTATTCTTCAACATGATGTGGTCTTTTATTTTCTTTAAAGGACATTTTATTGGATGGGCATTGATTGATATATGCATAATGTGGACGCTTATTAATGTGTGTATTGGATTTTTCTATCAAGTAAATAAAACGGCAGCATGGCTAATGATTCCTTATATGGTATGGGTAAGTTTTGCTGGTGTTTTAAACTATGCTATCTGGATATTGAATAAAGGAATGCATGGGTATTAGTAAATATCTCATAATAGATTCAGTAGGTTGATTTTGGTATTTTAAAGTGCTATTTCAACTATTAATGTTGGCTGTTTGGGCTTTGTACATAGGGTTTTAATGATTTAGTGTGTTTGTATTAAGTTTCTGAATGGCATTTCAACGATTTAGGTAAGCATTTCTGACTTGCAGCATAGCAGTTCTGACTTGCAGCATTGCAGTTCTGACTTGCAGCATTGCAGTTCTGACTTGCAGCATAGCAGTTCTGACTTGCAGCATGACATTTCTAACTTTCAGCATGACAGTTCTGCATTTTAGCATAGCAGTTCTGACTTTCAGCATAGCAGTTCTGACTTTCAGCATGACAGTTCTGCATTTTAGCATAGCAGTTCTGACTTGCAGCATGACAGTTCTGACTTTCAGCATGACAGTTCGATAGTTCAGCATGACAGTTCAGCATTTTGGTGTAGCAGTTCAGACTTTTTGAAAGTAAAACCTTAATTTCTCTTTTGACGTGAAGTCTATGAATCATGTGTTCTTGTAAGATTGATAAGGATTACAAATCCTTAGATATGGGTTCGTGATTACAAATCACGAACAGCAGTTACAAATCACGAACAGCGGTTAAGAGGATTGTCTGAACCGCTGATTTATTTGATTTATTTGATTTATTTGATTATTTTGATATTAGGCGTTTGGTGTTTGGTGTTTGATTTTTTATTTTTGAATTACAATGAATTGGTATTAATCATAGAAATCATTTAATCAGTTGCTCTGATATTTTGTCTGTATCAGTATTTACGGGATTTGAGGATTGTCTGAACCGCTGATTTAGTTGATTAATTTGATTATTTTGATTTTAGTTGTTTGATATTTATCTTACAATTTAATTTGTATTAATCATGTAAACCAGTTAATCAGTTGCTCTGATATTTTGTCTGAATCAGGATTTACATGATTTGAGGATTTGTAGGATTTTGATGAGGTTGTATGCTTAAATATCTAAACGAGGCCAGACGTGCAATGTCATTAAGTTAATAAATGGGTAGTTAGTTGCGTTATGCTCATCCAACTGCAAGATTCCGAAATATGAATGAATTGATTGGGCTAAAGCCAATTGATCTGGCAATTGATCTGGCTATGATAACCCCATGCTAAAGCAAGGGGCTATTCATTTATATGCATGATAAAAGTTACTTAACTAATGAAAAAGCCAAACAAAACGCGTGCGGTAGCCATTGTAGAAATTAGCGAGTGATGAGAACAAGTTGGAATTTAATTATTATTTATTCGCTACCAACTTCCACTAGAACCACCTCCGCCACTGCTTCCTCCGCCGAAACCTCCAAAACCACCACTACTTCCACCTCCATTTCCTCTGCCACCAAAGCCTCCTGAAAGCAAGAATGGAGCTGCTAACCATAAACCGCCGCCCCCTCCTCTTCCAATACCTATTATAGCAATTACAATTATAAATATTATAAATAAAATCAATTTACTGCTTACTCCTCCTGCACTAGCTTTTTGCGTTTTATACTCTCCTATTGCGGCTTTAGCAAGATTATCAGTTGCAATATCTAATCCTTTGTAATATTGTTTTTGCTTAAAATTGGGACTAATTATATTGTCTATAATGTCTTTACAAGTTACATCAGGTATTGCACCTTCTAACCCATATCCTATTTCAATCTTTACCTTTCGGTCGGTTACTGCTACTAAAATCAGCACTCCATTATTTGATTTTTTACTACCTATTCCCCAGCTTCTAAAAGTGTTTACAGCCACATCTTCAATTGATTGTCCATCTAAAGTGGGTACAGTTATAATTACAATTTGATTTGATGTGCTATCATCTAATGCTACCAACTTACGCTCTAATGCACTTTGTTCATCGGGTGAAAGTATATTGGCATTATCTACTACCAATCTTGGAGGATTGGGTTTTGGTATTTCTTTCTGGGCATAAATTCCCAAATAGCTTATTAAGTAAAATGATATTAGCAATAATTTTTTCATGTAATGTTGGCTGCCAAGGGAAAATGAATTTGTTTAGAAATTTACTATTTATCAATACTCAAACTATAAATGCTTGAGATAAATGAGTACTTTAACTAGATTCTTTGTTACTACTCACCACATAACTTATTGACCACATAGTCACATAGACACATAGAACATCAGAGATAATTTATTATAAAAAAGTAAGATAGAACACATAGAAATAACCCTTTAGAAATTAATT
>Ga0114959_10000628_pt1 | contig 33045 bp, 31 predicted proteins | sample C_130625_EF_Meta_FD_87317 | JGI IMG/M metagenome (GOLD analysis project Ga0114959, IMG submission 87317) | Freshwater microbial communities from Lake Croche, Canada to study carbon cycling - C_130625_EF_MetaG | ecosystem: Environmental > Aquatic > Freshwater > Lake | place: Lake Croche, Canada... | reverse complement strand
CCACTTTTCCTGTGCAACCCAGCAAAAGTACTGTGCAACCCAGCAAAAGTACTGTGCAACCCAGCAAAAGTACTGTGCAACCCAGCAAAAGTACTGTGCAACCCAGCAAAAGTACTGTGCAACCCAGCAAAAGTACTGTGCAACCCACTTTTCCTGGGCAATCCACTGTTGCTAGTAAACCCGGTGTTTTTGCTGGGAGATACGGTGCTTTTACGGTTGGGCAATTAAGTAATTTGAGTGGGCAACCCAGTACTTTTCATGGGGAACTCGGTAGTGGGAGTCCCCGTATTTTTCATATGGTAGACATTAATGCTACAGCAAATCACGGTAATTCGACTAAGCCATTAGATTCGACTAAGTCATTAGATTCGACTAAGTCATCAGATCTGAATAATCCATTCCTTAAACAAGATTTTTCATTTTTTAAACCCACGAACTCTACGATATCACAGTCTGATGGCGTTGCACCAAAACCTGATACGGGTTCACCGCAACCCGCTAAAGTACGTGTAAAGCGGCTAAAGTACGTGTAAAGCGAAGATAAAATTGGATATATGTACACCATTACGAATATGAACCTTTCCATCACTCATATCCTTTCGTAAGAATCCATTTTCGTCGGCATATTTATCATATACATCAATGAATATGAATCCGTTTTCATGGCATTTTTCACTTAATTTTCTATTAAAATATAATACATATCCGCGGCGTTCTTCGTCTGTTCCTAAGTATGGCTGGTGCGGATCTTCTGGTGTATTATGTTTTTGAATAGGCGGTACTATGTTATAGACACAAACATGTTTAAATTGTATTCCGCACGTAGCGACATTTATTTTGATTGCTGCGAAATAATTCTCTACAATATTATCTATTATATTATGATGGGTATTATTTTCAGAAATGTGTTTGTGTATATGACACCGACAATCGATCTCGCCTAAACAAAAGACTACGGTATCACCGTCGACCATATTGTAATGACGAATATCGCAAAAATCGAGTTTATCACGGCCAAAACTATAACACAATCTAGGTCCTAGATGGTGATTTACAATATCGACCCATCCGTTATGTGAATGACTGTCACCAATTGTATGTATAGGCATATATGATAATCACGTAAAATAAAAAATAGAAATTATATAATTGTACATAATAAGTAAAAAGAATAAATAATAGTATAAAATAATAGTATGGATATGTAGGTATGGATCAAGAAAATAATTGCCTATTTGTATCATCACGTGGCATTTTAAAATCATGTGATATTTACAGTGCAAAACCTATTTCATCTGTAAGACATTTAGTCGATTACGATTTTACTCAAATAAAAACTGGATCGACGGTCTATATATGTTCGCGCGCATTACCACAGTTTATATCTATATACAAAGAAATAACTAGTCGATTTATATTGATAACGGGGGATTGCGACGAATCATGTCCGGTCGAATTATTCAATTCACACCAAGAATTCTTGGATTTTATTGAATCAGACAATATCATCCATTGGTTTTCTCAGAATTGTGTTAATACGAGTCACCCCAAACTATCTCAAATACCAATCGGACTAGATTATCACACACTTTCTATAGACGATCATGCATGGGGTAATCGTGCGTCCCCTACCGACCAAGAAAAACTGTTGACTGTAGTTAAATCAAAATCCGAACCCTTTTGGAAACGGAAGATTCAGGCATATTCAAATTTCCATTTTTTAATGACAACTAAATTTGGTCAAGACCGTAAAGACGCGCAAAATCAAATCCCTAATTATTTAGTATATTACGAACCGGAAAAAATTAAACGTTTAAATACCTGGGTAAAACAGACCGAATATGCCTTTGTTATATCACCGCATGGAAATGGTATGGACTGTCATCGGACATGGGAGGCCCTTATATTAGGTTGTATACCGATTATAAAAACGTCGCCTTTAGATAAAATGTTCCAAGACTTGCCAGTACTTATCGTAAAAACATGGACGGATGTTACATTGCCGCGACTGAATAAGACCGTACGAAAATTCAAGAAAAAAACATTTAATTATGATAAATTGAATTTAAAATATTGGAAAGATATTATCGAGTCTGTACGTCCGTCCCAAGAATCGGATACGTGAATATTATTACATATATTCTCTTTATTATAATAAATAAAGAGAATTACCCTATCTCCCCTCCCACCCATCTACGCCATCTTGTCTGCCCTGGGGTTTTTTTCCCATTTCATTACCAAAATATCGTCGAAATCTTGAAACGATGTTATCGTCTCACGTTCTGGTGCGCGATGATCCCATCCTTTCCACGTCCATTCTTGTTGCCATCGGCGTTCGGCCAGATTTGCCAATTCGTGCACAGATTGTCGATGCATGTCGGCGATTTCTTCTTTACAAATCATTTCCGTGAGGCCGTCGGACCCGATAATCACCACGACAGTATCGCTTTCGTCGAAGTGAATTGTATTGCGTTCTGGGGCATATCCTGTAATTCCATCGTGGCCTAGTGCCTGTGTCATATTTATTCGATCGCCATTCTCATATACGAAAACTGGCTTTTGGATACTGCCTAGTGTGGTTTCTGATAGAATAATCGGGACATTATTATCGAATACTCTGCAGAGATTAAATGACGCAAGTCGTGCATTCAATCTTTCCATTTCTGCTGGATTTTCTTGATTGTGAGGCGTAGATTTGTACACCATTACACCGTTAATATAAACGAATATTTCGGTGTCGCCGCAGGTGCACGTTTCTATACGATTCGAAAACATCTTAGCCTCGGCATAAGTTGTTCCTGTCTGTTTAGTGCGCGGACACTTTAGGAGTATTTCTGAGGCGACATGTTGAAACGAATCAGGTAATCGCATTGCCGCGTCCCAATCGAAACTGTTTCGCAGAAACTGGATAACCGTATTTTGTCCATGACCATCTAATCCGACCATCCATTGACATGTTTCGCCCGCCTCATTGATAAATTCGCCGGTTCTGCCTTCGTCTTGTCTCTTTCCCAATAGACGGGTGGTATATCCCATTTTTGATTTTTCTTCGATAAATGACGTCATTGTTATATTAAATTCGCACAAGTGTTGTCTATAATCCAAACACTTTTATACAAATCAATTTTATGAAAAATGGAATTAAAGAATTATCGATTTTACACATTGTCTTCATTATAACTCGCACCGCCACCTAGTACAACTGAATTTACTAACTCCATACGTTTCAACGATCGTTCGCGATTTTGATGGTCGACTAATCCGTGAAATAAATAATCGGTGCCGGGCGTTTCTTCGTTTTTTTTTATTTGACGATATACATTATTTATGTTTTTCAGAACAGTTTGGACGATTTCTTTATCGTGGATCAATTCTATGTTCTGTGGAACGGGTTCGGTCAATAGACCGATGCAATAGTATAACAGATATCGGCGTTTTTTACCCGCGGCGGTAGTATATTTAACACAGAAAAGATTCAATAGGGCGTTCAATATTTTATCTATATAGGGGCTGCATTCGCGTCCATTATGCAATATACAATCCCACACTAGCCATATAATATCTCGTTTGTATTGTCGGTCAACTTTGAGTTCGGTCCGTGCTTCACAGTAGCACGTTTCTTTGCGTTTTTTGCAGAGTGCATCAAATTCCATGACCCATTCGATCCAATAACATGCCTGCATCATATTTGGATTATCTTTGGAAATATGATATGCGAGTTCATTTATCGCAATATAGAGTTCTTTTGGATCTTTCGGTCGAAAAATAGGTTGGGCATAATGAACTGCTGGCGCCTTTAACCGTTCCGACATATGAGTAACATCAAATTCTTCTTCTTTGTCTATTTTAATGGCCTCGTAACTGGGTCGTTTATTGGAATAGGTCATGACACATACAATCTCGGCAAACAATTTACGCAATTGTTCGTTGTTCCGAACTTGTAAATCGTTGGTGTATTGTGATTTAATCATTATCTGACGAAATGTGTCATATCGCATATCTAAATAGATGGCTAATCGCGGGTTTCCTAAATGAATATGTTTACCCATGTAATATAGTATAATTTCCCATACATCGGTATAATGTCCCGCACAAATGAGTTCGGCACACCAATTACATGCTGGTTCGACCTTGGTTTTCATCATACTATCAATAAATGCTTTTTTTACATCGGTTTTTTTGTATTTGGAAAAGGAAACGCTACGAAAGTCAGTGGGTGAACGAATGTCATTAATATAAGTATTTGGATCCGTTTCATAGGGATCAGATTCGATCATGATTTGTATATTTCTTATATATTATTTGCGTATTTTATACATATATGTCTATTTTGTCCTCTTATAATATAACAATGAGTAGTGAAAAAAATAAAAAACCATCCTATTTAGAAATAACCAATTCGAAAAATGCAAAATTTAAACCTGGACAGGCCAGTGCAGTTATCAATTCGCGATTGATTCATTCTAATAGTTTTCGTTCAATCGATTCAAGTAATTCTCATATTTTGAGTAATATAGTTGATGCATCTGGATCAAATGGAATTGGATCAAATGGAGTCGATGGATCGGGAAATATTATATTATCTATTGTAGATTCATCGAATCACTATTCATTGGTACCGTTCAATGATTCGTCGGATAATTCAACTTTGGCTAATGTCATCATAACAAAATCCGTCTACGATGCATCCGGGATACGTGTAAATACGCGCGTCGAATTGCTTTTGGAAAAGGTAAGAAAAAACTGCGTTGCCCTATACAAATATCACAATCAACGACACCATAGGTATCGCCGATTCCTCTTTCTTTTTTTTCGTGTCCCTCTAATATGTCTAAGTGGACTCAATTCATTTGTCGCAGTCGGAACGCAAGGTTATTTGCAACAACCTACGATATCTTTAGTTAATGCTTTGGTATCGCTGTTTTGCGGTATAATAACTAGTATTGAACTACTTATTAATCTTCAAAAACGTATGGAAAATGAATTGGATTCCTACAACAATTATTACAAATTGAGCATCGAAATATATAGATTTCTAAGAATTGATCCGGAAGATCGTGGAGATGTTTCTGAAACGGAATATTTGGAAGAAGTCTATGAAAGTTATGAGAGATTTATCACTGCTGGAAATGCAATCAATATGTATGACCAATATTTCTTGGATGAGTTGGAATTATATTCTAGTCAGATAGATGTAGAAACGAAAGAGGCATCGCGACGTACAAACCAGGATTATGTCGATTCTATGAAAAAAAGTTGCAGTTGTCTAAATCATTGTTTTTGTTTATAATTCCTATAAATCATTGTTTTTGTTTATAATTCCTATAAATCATTGTTTTTGTTTATTCTGTAATAAGGCGTGGTACCACATTAATCGTTTGCAATTCCTGAGATAACAATTTGTAGGAATAAGGTATTTCGACCCTCGCAAAGTCGGTTATATTGTCACACGTATTGCATTTGTGTATTGTCATATCGTCCTTCGCGTGCATTCTTGAATTCGATCCGTCATTATAGGTGGCAATCATCCCGCAACGGCGACACACATGGGTGCTATATTTATCCGATACATCATATAATCGTTCCCGACAAAATTTCGACATACCATGGGCAATCATGACATCTCTCTCCATCTCACCAATACGGAACCCGCCGTCACGCGACCTTCCTTCGGCAGGCTGCCGTGTCAAATTCACCATGGGACCAATAGAACGACTATGTTGTTTATCACTCACCATATGTTTTAGTCGCTGATAAAAGACAGGTCCAATAAATATATTCGTTTCGAGTTGTTCACCAGTCAATCCATTATATAGGACTTCATTACCGTAACTCTCATAACCCAGGTCTTGTAACTGTGTAACAATAGTCTTCACATCGAGGTCGCCAAAACTGGTTCCATCTCCATACATTCCGAGTTCGAGTAGTACCTTTCCCAATAAGGTCTCTTTAAGTTGTCCTATCGTCATGCGGGACGGAATTGCATGAGGATTGATTATGATATCTGGTCGAAGACCGTCCTTAGTAAATGGCATATCACATTCGGGTATAATATTACCACAAGTACCTTTTTGCCCATGTCTCGAACTGAACTTGTCACCTAAAACGGGTTTGCGCGTTATACGAACACGCACTTTGGCGAAATTATAGCCGTCGCCATTTCTACCCGTGTAGTTTTTGTCTATATAGGTCTCTTCTGTTGTTCGAAATGTCTTGCTCTGATCCTCGAATTTCACCGTCTTTGTCGGATCATTACGATTTTCCTTGATAGGAACCGTTTTAGCAATAATAACGTCGCGGTTTTCGACGAGTTCGTTTTCTGGTATAAATCCATGAGCATTTAGTTTGCTATAGTTGCCGAATTTGATTCCTTTTGTCTTAGCAGGATCCGGTTTGCATCGGATAATTTCGTCGCGAATAATATTCTTGTCCTCGTCTTTTTCGGTGTGATAGATGGTTGCCATGAATAGACCGCGATCAATAGATCCCTTGTTTATCAATATACTATCTTCTTGATTGTAACCGGTATGTGACATAATGGCAACGTGAATTTGCATTCCGGAAGGTATACGATTCAATTGTATAAGATTCATGAGACGCGTGTCCACAAGAGGACGCGTCGGATATGAAAGTACATATGCCGTTTTGTCCATACGTTGATCATAATTTGTTGCATAGACGCCGATTGCCTGTTTTCCCATGGCAGATTGATACGTATTACGAGGCGCTTGATTATGTTCCGGAAATGGAATACACGATGCCAATACGCCGAAAATCGTACTAGGATGTATTTCACAGTGTGTATAGTTGATTTTCATTTGACCACTATGTATATAACTCTCTTTCGCTTTCATAGCGATCATCGAATAGTTCTGTTCTTCTGGATCGATATATTCAATGACGGATTCGTCTATGCGACAACTTGTAATTAAATCGTTCCATGTGATTTCTTTATTGGCAACGCGATCGATAATATCTTGGGTAATTATTGTGCGATTATTCTTGACGCGCAGAACTGGACGCGTTAATCGCCCGCCGTCATTGCAAATGCGAATCTCTAACATCTTGAAATCGAACACAATAGAGGTATAGATATTGATAATGCCGCGATATTTTTTGTCTTTCATAGATTCATAAAATGTCATCGGGTCCTTCGCTACTCCGATCCATGTACCGTTAATAAACACCTTTACTTTTGCATTCAATTCTTTAGGCGTCAATTCTTCTACTGATAATATACCGTCCTTTGCGTATTCGTACAAGGATGAGCTATTACTTGGTATAGTCAAATGTGCAATATAACTAATATTTTTCACTACACCTATCGATTGGCCTTCTGGTGTTTCGGCAGGACAGAGAAACCCCCATGTCGTATTATGTAGTTTACGAGGTGCGATCAATTCCCCACTTTTCTCGAGTGGGGTATTAATACGTCTCAAATGCGACAGACTGGCCGCATAAGTAAGACGGTTCAGAACCTGAGCGACACCTACCTTGCTTGTATTTGCCTGTTTGATACTAAAATCACCCGTGGACAATGCGCGATTAATGCCGTTTTCAATGGTCGTCGATTTCATGATTTTATATATATTGGTCATATTGATGATGTTCTCGTAGTCTTCTGTCGATCGCCATGACCCCGAATTTATTTCACGGACCACTTGTTTTTGCATTTCTTTCACGAGTTTGTTGAGATAATTGCGAAATAGATTGTTTAGCAATGTACCTGCCAATTCGATTCGTTTATTCAAATAGGAATCGCGATCGGTTGGGGGTAACCAACCCAAACTGGTTTGTAATAGACGGTTCGCCATATAACCTAAAAGATAGAGTTTTTGAGGCATCGTCATGCAATGCGGAAAGAGATCATTGTTTAAAACTTCAATGGCAAATTCGCGTTTTTTCCTTGCACCCGTTTCCTTGTCCATATTGATGGGAGTATAGGCAACCAGGGCAATAATATGCTTCAATGCATCTTCTTTTGTCATATATTTGTTTGCGTCGATGACGGATGCCTGGAGACAATCGAGTAATTGGCGAGATTTAGGATCTTCGATATCTAATAGAATATATTCACAGATTTCTTTGTCGCTCAATACTCCTAGCGCGCGGAATAATGTGAATAGTTCTATGGGAGCCTTAATGCGTGGTATTTGTATATAAATGCCGTGACCAAACCCATTGTTCTTACTCGCAATCATCATTTCGATTTGTTTAGGTGAAATACATTTATAATCGGGAATGGATTTTATTTCGGCATACCAATCCCATTTCGTCGTATTTTTTCCATCGAAACAATAGACACGATTTTCTGCAGAACGTTCCTGTCCCAAAATCGTTTTTTCTGATCCCTTTATGATGAAATATCCACCACAATCCATCGCACATTCACCAGTGAGTGTAGGATTGACGTGCCGATGTTGTGTCAACACACAGAAATTCGATTTCAACATGATTGGCATTTTACCAATGTTGATTTTAGGCAATATTTTAGACACGGTACGAACATGATCCATGTTTTCTGTATTACGGATGATGTAGTCTATTTTTATATCAACTGTCATGGTAGACGCATATGTAAAATTGCGTAATTTGGCCTCTTGGGGAAACATGAGTTTGGTCGCACCATTGTTCTCATGTATTTGCGGCGGATACAATTTAAAATTGTCAAATGTGACATTGACTTCCAACAAATATTTGTTATGTTCGTGTATATAATCATTTTCGGAACGAATAATAACGGGGTTGAACATTTGTATAGTACGTTGAACCTGGAATTGTATAAAATGATTATATGATTCGATTTGGTGCCTCACCAACCGCTCCAAATGGAGTCCTTGGAAATACGATTCGAGAAGGTGATATGGTGCCTCGACGTAGTTGCCTAAATGAGACAGTACGCCGGATTCATCTCCTCTATTATCCGATTCTTGACGAATTGCCTGTTCCAATTTAGCCATTGCATCAATCTCCTCATGGCGAATCATATCAATAATCGTTTGTTTTGTATCGGATTCGGGCAACGTCGCGAGTGGTTTGTCTACAATCACTTTTCTTTTTGGTTTTCTGGTCGATACTTTAGCAACTGATTTGATCGACGGATTCGTCGCAATAGCAGAAGAAGATGAAGAGGATTGAAGCGTTTGATTACTTGGATTCATTATCATAAAGTTTGATGTATTTTGAACAAAGGATATAAGATTATATTAGAATCAATTTTTTATGTCGTTTTTATTTAGCAATAATGCGGTATAGAATAAATTCGCATATGTATAGTAAACATATACCATGAACAAAACAATATCGATAAATCCAGATTTATTCAAATTTCCGCAAAAATCGGCAACGCGGAAAAATCGAAAGGGGAGTGATAACGATGTCGGTAAAATCAAGATAAAGGCGCCTAAAATAAAGGCAGAAGATGGAAAACGCACAAAACGCGCACTTTTAAAGTACATACGAAATAAACAGGAAAATAATTTGGAAAAGGCATTATCGGATCAATCAAAAAAGGCGAAAAATCCAATTGGCGTCTTTAATAGCGATTTTGCCGAATCGTTAAAATACATGACAAGTGTATCACAACAACATGCCCCCAAAAACCATAATAAAACGCTAAAAAACTCATCATTTGTTCCTACTTTGTCTGGTTCGTCCATTTTCCCCAATATAGATGAAAACGTTTCTTTGTCTCTACCTAATGTTTTTGATTTACCTTTATATAACGCAATACAACCGACTACAATTTCTATCAATCCGACAAATACAACAAAATCGGAAAAATATAAGGCGCAGAATAATCCGCCACTTATTCCTCCGGCACCAATAAAATTAACGGGTGGAAATATGGTTTTTCCGAATACGGCGGTACCGCAATATGGGTGTTTAAAAACGGGCGGACAATTGCCTACCTATCGCGCATGGAAAAATCGAACACGAAATAATCATACGGTTGCATCGAATGGGGGAATCAATATACCTTCTAATGATACGAATGATATATCGAAAAGATTGAGTGAAGTTAAACAAAATATACAGACGTTTAAGAATTTGAAACCCAAACCAAAGGGGCGTTATGCAATAAAACAACGACGCATTGCTAGGAGAACGTTTCGTCTTGGTAAATCGCGACATTATCCTCGGGTTTCTGTATTGGTATCCAACAAAACATTGCGAAATAATGTCACGAATAAAATACATGAGATAAAACAAACTCCCATTCAAGAGGTGAAAAAATATCTCATGAAACGCGGATTCATCAAGATTGGAACGATTGCACCTAATGATGTATTGAGGAAAATGTACGAATCGGTCTCTCTCATTTGTGGTGAAATTAAAAATCACAATCCGGAAATTTTAATGTATAACTATTTCAATGATGTAGCGCGTTGAGTCTATACAATATACCGAGCATCATAATTTTATTGGATAAAAAATGTAATTAATGATTACATTTTTTATTTACTGGTACAAAATACTATTTGTCCTATTTGTCTTATTTGTCTTATTTGTCTTATTTGTCTTATTTGTCTTATTTCTGCGGTTCTCTTTGCGCAATATCCGTATTTGGGACCTCATCCCATTCCGGACGAGGTTCAGTGTCCTCGTCGCCGTCAACCGCCTGATCGTCGTTCGACTCGCGCAGAAAGTCGGCATGAATAACGCGCCATTCATTCAATAATAACGCCTGGATTTCGCCATTTTCAATAAAATACCGAATAAACCCGAACCGCGTCGCTAATGCCGTCATTCGTTCCATACTGTAATATTGTAATTCAGGTTCTTCGCCGTCAGTGCTGCGCGCCGTATCGAAAAACTCGCGATAATCGCGTTCTCTTTCATCGACCATGTTTTCGACTTCGTTTACTGAATTAATATCCATTGTAATAATATCCATAATATCGGATCCAGATCGTGTATTCAAATTGGTTTGTGCGTTCATGTTATGCGTTGGAATGGCGGATTGTGCATACAATTCATATCAAAAAAAGTATTTCAATTTTATGACATACATACATACGATTATAACTATAATACCTATGCATAATTCATCCATATGTCCAGGATGCATATATTAGATACATGGTCAATACAATATAGGCTAAGATTAAAAGTATGGATTCGGTTCGATTGACACGGAGTTTAGGTGCGATATCCTCTGGAACATAATCATTATATATACCATACCCGTAACCGTAATCTTCGTGTAACATGTTGTATTGATATATAATATTGTATTTATGTCTTTTTATGTGACATAAAGTGCAAAATTGATTGCGACCACTATATAGAAATATCCGTTACATACTACTTGACATGTTTCTCTTGCGATATTTAGTCGTTCCTAAATATTATCGATGTTATATCATATTATTGGACGAATCTACCAAGAATATGACAATTCGCGTGTTATTGGTATCGAAAAATGCGACAATACATCCCAACATAGAATACGAAGCTAAATATAATTATATCGCATCGCACAATATTCTTGAACTCGATACTAACCAAATATCTCCGCATCTTGATTATTTACCAAGAATATTTCAACTCGTCTATTATTACGACGAATATATAAAAAAAACAATCTATAGTCTAGAATATTTTGTATTACCGAAATTAGAGAAATGGAACACGAGTCGCATTCTCCCTGCACCCACGATCGCCACCACGGTTGAATTCATTGCCAATAAGGAACATGTCATACATTTGAATACCGCGACTTAACCCTCTTGGCATATTATTGCGCGGTTGTAGTCGTAGTCGCACTATATGGATCTATATTCATATTCAATAAAATGGATTTTATTAAGGAGACCTTATTAATATCAAACCCCTCACCGTATGCGGGTAATCCGTAAACCATAATATAATAGCTATATAGTGGTATAAATTTGAAAGTACGTGAAGCCGCAAAGTTTCCAGTTGCACCACCTATAACACCCAATGTATTTATATTGGACAATATATCGGTAATCCGTTTTTCTAATATGCCATTTTCAATCTCTAGCCTGATATATTGCATATTTAGTTTATTTGCGTTCATCGCACCAACCAAGGCATATTCCACTGTTTTGAAAATATTTTTTAAATTGCCGGTGGGGGTATCGGACTCGATTTGAATAAAATTGTTGTATAACGTTAAATACGTATCATAAGATGACGGTATATTCTGATATGTCATTTGGGCATTATTTATCGCATATTCACTTTGAATATCATTTAATGCGGTTAATACGTTCGATTGCAAATATAACGAATTTGGTGTACTTAAAAAATTACTAGGTATGGTGCTAGCACTGCCAAATATCGAGGTTTTTGCAGAATTATTGCTAATAAAAGATACGCTGGTAGGCATTTATTATATCCGGATAAAATTTATAAATCATATAGTATTTCAAATATAAGTGAAAACGAAAAATTGGAATTATTCATGTCCATAATACGTCCATGATCATCGTAAATTTGTATATGTAGTTTATTTATATCGACGGGTCCGAAATACTTTCGCGGATCGGCGTACAAATCTGTTTTATTGTCAAACGTTATGGAAAAATAACTACCGGTTAGAGATATACGTGCAATTATATTATTATTTAAAAAATTGGTATTATGTGTTGTTATAAAGGTATTATTGACACTGCGATTATAGTCGTCGATAGCTAAATAAAAGTATCGAATTGTGCACGGTTCAATAACTGTGTCTCCAATATAGGTGATATTTCCGGTATATTTAGGTTGCGTGAATCCTAAATTAAATCCAATACGCGTAGTTAACGGCGCGTTACTTGAATTGCGATTGATATCTTTTGTAAAATCTAGACCAATTGATATGATCGAATTTGAAAACGAAACATCCGCAGATGTCGGTGTTATCGATGGACGGGCATTTGAATATGTCACGGGATTGCTATTATTTACAATTATTACTTTTCCTGTACCAGAGTTACCTTGCGTCAGATCCGTTGATAATTGGACATATTTAAACATATAATAAAATTGTGATTGTTCTGCGTAACTTGGGTCATTTATATTGTTATATGTGGCAATCGAATTATTTAAAATGGAAATGAAATCGTTTGCATTGTAGTTTCCATTGGGTATTATCACGGTGGAATTGATTGTTTGTATCCCAGTCTGTCCTGAAATATCATTAAATGTTACATCTAGATTTAGAAAATTATTTCCATAACTCGCCGAAATACCGTAAAAACATATGGGGAATTCGAACGATGCTAGTTCCATCGAAACTACTTTAGATAATTTGTCATTTAGGTTAACGAAGAAATCCTGGGATTTAGTCGTATTGTAGTTTTCTCTAAATTTACTGTCTATGGTGAGACATTTTTTGATAATGCGTTTATCGAGTGGATTAATCGTACCTGTAAAATATTCACTATTTTGGGTATAGATAAACTGGTCCATCTTTCTTGGTACCAACTCTTCTTCTCTTGATGGTGGTGCATCGCGAGATAATGGATAATTGACACGATCATTTACAATACTTCTTAAAGGTATGGTGGGTTCTTCGGGTTTACACTTTGCATGTATGTAGACGTTTTTTATTTCGTCGAAAAAATGAATGATTGATGTTTTGCGGCGATTTTCAATTTCACTTGTTCGCATTATTTCACTTACAATCTCGAGCTCTCTCATTGTAATTTCATTTGCCTTGTAATTTTTATTGGAATCTAGTCGAAATAGTTTAGCAATATCATTAATACTATAATTATTCACATCTAAATCTAAATTGTCAATCATTGTATATTACATGGTGTCATTTTATAAATATATATTTTACGGACCATTTTGGTAATTATTCGTTCATTTTATTTATAAAATATATTAAAATATTTACAATTATAATTTATGTAAATTTTTTAGTATTACTGTAATATATAAATGTCTGGAATAGCATTTACTGATCCCGGTCTTGTTGGAATTACTTCTGCCTCTACTCTTACGCCCAATTTAGTTCCATCTGTGGGTACTGCGTTTACTAGCAATGTATATGCCATTAATGCCCTTGGCGGGTTTACCGTTGAGCAGGGTTTCAATTTACTAACCATTGGCAATGAAAATCAAATATATAAATATGATGTTACAAATGCTCTTCAAATTACACTACCTGCATCTCTTTTGAATACCAAAATAGGTGCATATAATGAGACAACTGAATCGTTTGAACATGAATATATTCAAGTAAGTGTTGGAGATATTCATAATCAAAATTTTGACGCGACCAATGTTCTTTCGGTTGGTTCTTTGAATACATTATATTCCAATTTCGACAGTTATGTTAGTGCATATTTTAATAACTTCGGTGGTGGATTCGAAACGTTGTTCAGTAATGCCGTTGATTTCAGCGCAAACCATGGCGTGTTTGGAAAAGAACAATTAGCCGCATTATTTAATGGCACTGACCAACAATCTGAAGGATGGACGAGTGCATTTATTAACGAACTTGACGGATCAATGAATCTTAATAATGTGTCTGCCTATCTTAGAACGGCAGTCGATTCTAATTGTTTCAATAACAGACCTCTCGCATCTAGTCCCGGCGTTGAAGTTGGATTCTTACCCAATGATCTTATTATTTTAACACATGGATTCACTGTCACTCTAAGTGTTGCGGTTCAGGACGAATATTATCTATCGCCACTTAATAATAACGGTCCTACTAATGTTGCCACTTCTACTCAAGATAGTGCATTTACCACGAATACGGGAAGTAATCCTGCAGATAAATTGATCGCATTGAATTACTCCGAAACCAGCAGTGCCACCACTGAATTAATTAAGCGAACGGTTACGGTTCCTCTTCTTATCGTATTGGTTTAATATCCAATCCTGTAAGAATGAATAGTGTTACCGGATAGAAAAGAACTGATATAAACATATAACCATATAAATAGATAACGCCTATTTATATAGTTTGCCTGGATTGATAAATAGTTTGTTAAATGTCTTCTACGAAATCTGAATCGTCAATTATAACGGAATATATTGGTTTAACCGCGGAGTATAGGGAAAAATATGGAGATAGGATGGTTGTTCTCATGCAGGTCGGGGCCTTTTACGAAATATACGGTCTAAAAAACCCGGATGCGTCTATTTCGCCTAAAACGCCAATCCTCGAGTTTTCGTCAATATGTAATTTGAATATCGCAGAAAAGAAAATCATTCTCTCTGATTCCCAAGTATTGATGGCGGGATTTCGCGATTATACCTTGGAAAAATATCTCCTAAAGTTGACCGATTCAGGATACACCGCCGTGGTTTACGTCCAAGAAAAGGACGACCGTGTTAAATTGGGGATGAAACGGGTATTCCATTCAGTTCATTCACCCGGTACTTATATTTCGTATGAAACGGATACTTCCAATCAAATAACAAATCATATCATGTGTATATGGATCGAACGATTCCGACCCATTTCGACCAAGAACACGTCCCCCGTATCGGCAATACATGATACTCTAGTATTTGGTATTGCCGCAGTCAATATATTTACGGGTAAAACTACCCTATGTGAATTCCAGGCCCCCTTTTTCATGAACCCCACGACATTTGATGAATTGGAGCGATGTATTTCCACATTTAAACCTAGTGAAATCATCTTTATTTCCCAATTTGACCAAGAAACTGCGAAAAAAATGGTTCATTTTTCGGGTATAGGATCACGAACCTTATTGCACTATATAAATATATTGGAACCTAAGACAACAATAGAACAAGACAAGGTAGCCCATTGCAATAATCAGGTCTATATAAATCAAATATTATCGTCTTTTTATGGCGCAGATACGTTTCAATTATGTTCGGAATTCAATACACAAATAACTGCGACTCAGGCATTTTGTTATCTCTTAGATTTTATACAAGAACATAATCGCGATTTAGTGAAACGTATCGAATTACCCACATTCGATTTGGGTACAGATCGTGTTATCTTGGCAAATCATACACTTTCTCAGCTCAATATTATTGACGATCGATCCGAATCCGGTAAAAATTGCGGCAAAATGGCGTCTGTTTTGTCGTTTTTGAATCGCACCTGTTGTCCCATGGGAAAACGCGAATTTCAACGACAAATGCTAAATCCCACGGTCAATGAAGAATGGCTAAATCGAGAGTATGATACTATTGGGAAATTTTTGACCGATTTCGACGAGGTCGATTCGATTCGCCTAAAGTTATTGGGAATAAAAGATATCGACAAGATATGCCGTCAAATTGTTGTCAAGAAAGTATATCCGGCATCCATCTTTTCGCTATATCAATCCATTCGGGGATTTATGGGTATAGAACCTACCATTTCTACTAAATACCAAGGTTTAGGAAATGAGGGGTTATTTTCAATCGCCCAAGAAATTGTCGTTTTCTTGGAAACATGCCTAAATATAGATGTATGTAAGGATATTACATCGATTCAAAATTTCGAAGAGAATATTATTCGTCTAGGTATTTCACAAGAATTAGACATATTAGTCCAACATTATAACCAGACCATGGCAGATTTTAGAGATATACGAAACTTTTTTAATAATTTCATGATAACTCATGAATCAGGGGAAGCCGATTATGTGAAAATCCACGAGACCGAAAAATCGGGCATGTCTCTTCAAATGACTAAGAAACGTACAAATTCGTTAAAGAAACATTTAGCAAAACGTCCGTCCGACGTTTTAACGATCAATGCACGCATATCGATTGCCGTGTCAGATATCCATTTTTTGAGTGGGACTTCCCAAGACGAATTCAATATTCCTATATTACGTGATATTGTATCCAATATGGGTCGGCTAAAGGAATCGATAAATAGTGCCATCGAATCCCAATATTATCTTTTCTTGGAAAAACTCGAATCCACCCATTTCAATCATTTAGCACAATTGAGTGATTACATTGGAAAAATAGATGTTATCTTGGCCAAAGTATATGTCGCTAAGAAATACAAATATTGCCGGCCTCAACTCGACTCTTCGCAGCAAAACGCCTTTGTAAAAACAAAAGAATTGAGACATTGTCTAATTGAACATATACAACAGAACGAAGTCTATGTTCCAAATGATTTGGTATTGGGTCAGGAACCACTTGGTATATTGTTATATGGCACAAATGCAGTGGGTAAGACTTCACTAATTCGTGCATTGGGAATTGCTGTTATCATGGCACAGACGGGAATGTATGTGCCTGCCACCGAATTTATTTACAAACCTTATCGTTCCGTTTTTTCTCGCATCTTGGCCAATGACGATCTATTTAGGGGACTTTCTACATTTGCGGTCGAAATGAGCGAATTGCGTATTATATTGAAAATGTCTGACGAAAACAGTCTTATTTTGGGGGATGAATTATGTTCGGGTACGGAAACCGTTTCCGCATTGAGTATTTTTACGGCAGGATTGATGGAATTGCACCGTAAACGGGCCTCTTTTATTTTCGCCACGCATTTTCATGAAATAACACAATATGACGAATTTAGGCAACTTACCGGTATTCGAATTGCACACATGGCGGTATCCTATAACAAAGAATTAGATTGTCTGGTATATGACCGCACAGTGAAGGACGGACAAGGATCCAAGATGTATGGACTAGAAGTGTGTAAATCGTTACATTTACCGGACGATTTCTTAGAAATTGCATATCAAATACGCAATCGGCACCATCCCGAATTACGTGGCGAAATGTCGCATCCACTCACCGCATACAATTCACACAAAGTGAGGGGGGTATGCGAAATATGTCACGCGCAATTGGGTACGGAGATACATCATATTCAACATCAGGCCGATGCCGGCGATGACGGCTACGTCGGTACCGTACATAAAAACCATCCGGCAAATCTCATGTCAGTTTGCGAAACCTGCCACGTGACATTTCATCGTAATGCCAAGAATGCATCATTACGTCGTAAAAAAACGACAAAGGGATACGCATATTTATAATATTTGTATTTGTCTTCCTATTATATGTATCGCCTATCTTCAGTAGAATTACCAAGAATAATTAAATCGACCAGAGAAGAACGCGGTACAGACGTTTATTCCAATAGAGGGAAATTAAACCCATTACAAAATAAAACGATAAAACATACACTACCGTTGATACCGAATCGGCAAGAAAGTAGTGATAAATCGCCAATAAAAATAGACCCCTTTTTTGTCGAAATTGAATTGAATGATTCGGTCAATAATTTGAATACGCCAAATATCGATATTCGGTATCATATATCCGAGAAGATATTTAGTGAAGTCGAAAGTGTATTTTGTTATCGGGTGAAATACGAACATACTAGTATTATTGATAATGAGGAACCGAACGTTTGTTGTAATTCAATGGAACGCGCCTTTTTGTTAAGTATATCAACCGATTTGAAACACTTGTTTGCGAATATACAAGACAAAGATATTTGTATTGCCGTCATATACACGTATTATGCATTAAACCTGAATGAAACTAGTGGATATGATTTTAATCCAGATATTTACGCTAATTATGCAGAGGATGAAAAAGAAGTTAATCGACTATATTGGTTATTATCTATCGGTGATATTATTTCAGACGGAGATAATATTTCGAAACGATTTCGACGCGAATGTTTTTTTGCACTAGATCATATGTGACAATGTCAAGATTAGTATATAAAATACTTAAAACTAAACAATGATATTATATATCATGAAATACATTTCAGATATCATACGTCGGTTAACAAAAGAATTACCAAAGCCGGTTGGTAGATGGAGAATAGAGAATTGTAACATACGAATGAATAATAAAATCGATTTATCGAACGAAGATCATTGTGGTCCATGTGGACAATATGCATTGGAAAAAATAGGATCAAAAAATGATAAATCGATAATCATCAAAAAATGATAAATCGATAATCATCAAACCGGAAAAATAAATAATCATCTTTATAAATGCATGTACATAATATCGATATTATGTGATATCATAAAATTGAAACACTTTTTTATTGGTGTAAAGTATGCATAATACAGCCACCTATCAATATGTCTCGCGATTTCAATTCATTTGCACGAATGATAAAACAATATATGTATATGCAGTCCCTTAAATGGTTCAAAGAGGAATGCAGAGGAAATATTCAAGATCATATGTATGACCAAATCATGTGGAACCGTGTATTCAATCGCCTCCACGAAACATTGGAATACTATACCGATTTGGTAGTCTTTAGTCCAAAAGACGATGTATATGATATACATTGCGAACGTGGCACCGAATTTTATCGAACGACGTTGAATTACGATGTTTATCTCAAACGTATATTCAATCCATATAACTGTCGTATACGAATACACGACACTCAATCTGTGAACGACCAATATCTACATTGGCGCGATATGAATCAAAAAAAGAACAATATCGTGTATATGGTAATACTTCATTTAAGACTCACTGGCGCATGGAGAGACCCAGATAATCCAGTGGTTTCTGACGAAGAAATGGAGTATCACGAGAAAGAAATGGGATATTGTTTTGATGCGACGGAATACTATTACATCGCCCGGTGTTTCTATCCTAAATTGTTGTCACCCATGGATATGGAAGAACCGAGTTGGGACAATTATGAGGTCGAAGATTTTGACGTTACCCGATATGGTTGGACGTCGGGAATTGTATTGAAGCGCTATTTCGATAAAATAAAAATAAAGTATTACCAAGATATCACTTTTTGGAGGATTGGTCAACTCATCGCATAGCACCGCATAGATAGATGAAGACCGACCATTGAAAATCTAAAATGGGACATTTTATTCAAAATGTTTATTCAATTTATTATAACTATCAAGACTATTTAGTTTACATATTTTATGTGTATCTTTATATTCTATATTACATCCGGTTGATTTCATGCAAACTTCTAAACAGTCACTCATTTTTTTACCCATTTTATATATTTTTCGTTTATAATAATGTTATCATCCGTTTTAATATATATTTGTTTATTTTCCATTGTAATAAGATAAAAATTATATATTTATTAATTTTACACCATTGAATATGTAAAATGGTGTAAATTTTCAAATACAAAATAATGTATATTTTTTATGAATAAAATTGATATAAAAAACGACCCCCAAATAAATGTACACTATCTTTGAAAATGATGTTTAAATATACGCACTTTCTATCAGAAATTAATCAAAGTATTGTGTTTTATATTGGCACAACAGCAAAAGAAAATTTCGAGGTTATCGATATTGCCATGGAAAACTCACGTAATTTATGGTTTCATGTGGAAAATAACCCATCAAACCATTGTGTCGCCATCGTTCCGCAAGAAATAGATCGAAAACAACGCCGCTATATTATCAAACACGGTGCAGTTCTATGCAAACAGTATTCGAAATTTAATTCAATGCGTAATATACCTATTATATATACGACCATTGATAATATAGAGAAAACGGAAATTACTGGAATGGTCATTACCCGACGAACCAAAGTGATTTCTATATGAATCCTACTGAGTCCGTTTTATTAGACAACGGTTTTGATATATGGAAAACAATAGACCACTTATTACCGTACTGTACCGACGTTTTCTTGATTTCAGTCTCTATATCACTCATGGTATATTTGGTATGTTCCAAAATAATATAATCAAAATCGTAATCGGATACTAGACAAATATCGGGTAAGAAATTACTATAGGGATGTGGCCAAGACATTTTTTTCCAAGACAATTCACAATCCTGCATTTTGCCGCGCACATTGATACGTTGTACAAGAGTCGTTTTCAATAATTGGTGTTTTACTAAATTCAATAAAACGAGATTGTCTAATAAATTGCCATTTGAATCGATCAAACGAACATCCAAAAGATGGGTATATTTTACAGAAATCGGTTGCGAATTCATGATATTATAAAGTATTTAGAATATTTTATAATAATTTCAATTTTTTATTGGATGGATCTAATACCATCCTTGGTTACAATTTCCGTAACATTTGCCTTGGTAATAATAGAAATCTTTGTTTGTCACAAAAACATCGCTATAATTCGCCCTTTGATCGGGGCCATTTTGGCTACCTGCCACGCATTTTTGTCCGCCGAGTAAAACACAACATGTTGTCGATGCGCATGTATTTTTATCTAAAGAATTGCAAACCTCTTCAACCGCCAAAGGATTATATGAATTATTTGCGCAAAACCCACCGGCAATTGATGCCATATCATAATATGTTCCAGTTTGACTCTGTCCAGACGTAGTGCTAAGATAAACACTATTTTCGTAACTGGGTACATAATTAGATGGCCCGTAAGGGTACGAACCTGGTTGATAATAAGTTATATTATTGCTAATATCTGACCACGGGACAAGAATTTTGTTCCCACACGAATCTAATATCCATGTTCCAGTTTGCGCTAAATTATCCGCTGTGCTATTATTTAATTTAGATGGATCGTCATGATATTGCAAATTATAATTATTTGTATCATAATTTAACCGGGCGCTATTGGATTTATAAAATGCGTTATTGTACGATATATCTATATTAGATAATCCAGTGGAGGTGTTTGCATCTTGTTTTATCTTGCTATATGCGGATCTTTTGGTCAAAGGTATTAACTTACCCGATTTATCTGTCGAAAACCCGTATGGAATTTGGGCAACCGTTTGTGTATTTGCCTTGGAATCGGTAGATATTTGATAATATCCATAAGGTATAGAATCTTTTATACCGATCGTTTGTGTTATTTGATCAATATTTTCTAAACCTTCTGTATTACCTCGCGTATTAAGATTATATAAGACGATTCCCAATAATAAAATGACTAGTATTGTAATTGCCGCTCGATTCATATACCTATGTATTATTGACATATTTTCTTATCTATATGGATAATTATATATCTAGTATAAAATTGATTAAAAAAAGATATTTAGAAATAATATACATAAATTAGTATACTTATAATGATTATTCCGATTAAATGTATGACATGTGGTATGGTATTGGCCGACAAATATCGATTTTACCAAGAAGAGGTGAAACGGATTAAATTGGCAAAGGGAATTCGTGTAGAAAAGGTAGTTTATTTGACGAAAGATTCTACCGAGAAAACAGCAGAAGGAGATGTATTGGATCTATTGAAACTAAACAATGTATGTTGTCGTAGACACATGCTTACACATGTAGATATTGAGTGAAAATATAAATCTTTGGATTATATATAATATGTCACGTAGTTATCGTAAAACAAGGCGTGTGAATCGTAAACGTAATACAAAGAAAAGAACTCAATCAAGGCGATATAGAAAAATGCGTCGGAATTCCATCCGAGGTGGATGTGGTTGCAATAAATTAACCGATCCCCTATTACAAACAGGTGGAAGTAACTTAGCAGGAGATACCTTGAATTTAGTGCCAAAACAAGATGTAATTACTATAGGCGGCGATGGTCAAATGATCGGTCCAAACGACCCGAATATAATGATGAGTGGACGTAATTTTCCAATGGGCGTAAGTAACACTCCCAATATTATGGGGGGTAGGCGAAGACGAGGTAAAAGTAGCAGACGTATAAGTCGCAGAAGGGTGATGCGCGGCGGAGGTATTTTAGATACGGCGAACAATGCGATATTTGGTCCGATTGCCTCTTCGGGTACCTTTTTTTCATTCGGAAATGGAACCATGCCATCCGTTGCTAATTCGGTATTTTCAAATAGTGGACTGCCAACGACTGGTCCCGCATATCCTTTTAATAACGAGAATCCACCATTGATTTAGATTTTTATGCAAGTCCTACGTATCGCATAAAATTATATTAGTAAAATATATAACATGGCAATAAAAGGATTGCGCAAATTATGTACCCCCGCCATCATTTATTTAGCTATATCTACTATTGCAATTCTTTTTATGGCGATTCAAAATAGTTACAATTATAATAAATATATGTTGGGACCGTATTCAACAGACACGGTAAGTACGGTATTGATTTTCATTGTGAAAATCGTATATGTATTGTTTTGGACATGGATATTGAATCTAATTTGCGATGCCGGTGCAACTGGACTGTCGTGGTTCTTGGTACTATTTCCGTTTATTTTGATGTTCATCTTTTTAGCCGTATTATTCCTATAATTGTTAGGTAAAAAGTGGAGACGCCATTATATTCATATGATATTGCAGATATCATATAAATACCTGAAAAATTGATTTAAAATGTTACATTACTATAATATAAATAATAGTATTTAATCGATATGAACCCTAAGATTTCGAATATGTCAGAGGACGGAGATGTCACGCGTTTTACCCTTTCCGGTGTAAATGTGAGTATTGCAAATGCACTCAGGCGTATTATATTGTCTGAGATTCCGATCGTAGTGATTCAGACTGAAACACACGCTACGAATCAGTGCGCGATTGAAAAAAACACATCGCGTTTGCACAACGAGATTTTGAAACATCGATTGAGTATGATACCTATTTGTATCCAAGAATTAAACCTATTACCCGGTAAATACATACTCGAACTCGACGAGACAAATGACACAGAAAATATAATGTATATAACAACGGAAATGTTTCGTATCAAGAACAAGGAAACGGGCAAATATTTGACCAAAGATGAAACGAAACGTATTTTCCCACCGTCACCCATAACAAATTATTATATTGATTTTGCCCGACTGAGACCGCGTATTAGCGACACTATTCCCGGCGAGACGATCAAACTAACTGCGGATTTCTCTATAGGAAATGCACGGATGAATGCAATGTATAATGTGGTATCGAAATGTTCATATGGCAATACACCGAACATTGTCGGCATCGAAACGTCCTGGTCTGGCCAACGAGATAAATTGTTGTCGGAGGGGGCTACGAAAGAAGAGGTCGAATTTCAAAAGAGGAACTTTATGTTGTTGGATGCACAGCGTCAATTCGTCGAAGACAGTTACGATTTTGTTATTCAAAGCGTTGGAATATATGATAATATCACAATTTTACAACAAGGTATAACCATCTTGCGTCAGAAATTCGCGGAAATGATTCAGGCAATTGATTCAGATACTCTAGTTGTTCTTAATAGTGAGACGACAATGGATTATTGTTATGATGTAATATTGGAGAATGAGGATTATACTACGGGGAAAGTACTCGAATATATATTATATGAGACCTATTATGCACGGGGTAAAACATTATCCTATTGTGGTTTCAAAAAATTCCATCCACATAACAAGGATAGTACAATCCGCCTTGCGTTTACGCAAAACACAGACCGAAGTATGGTAAAACAATTGATGCGGTTAGTTGCGTCAGAGGCAGATGAATTATTTTCAAAAATACGATTCTAGTTTAATCTCTAGGACAACAATATTTTGGCGATGACTAAATAAGAAAAATACTCATCTTTTGTGCAAACTTAAATGTTCAAATGTGTATATATAAATGATATATCATTTATACATAATTAATGAATTCGTCTTGTTGTTCTTTGCCCACTAAATAATTTGTTTTTATGTTTTCGTGAAACATGTCTAGTACCGCCTTTTTTCGATATTTTTGCCTCTGATGATATTGGAGGAGGGGTTGACCCTAATGTTAATCGGGATGGGGGTGATTGTACTGGACTTTGAGGTAGAAATAATGGCGTTCTCAATAAAGATGGGGGTGATTGTACCGGACTTTGAGGTAGAAATAATGGCCTTCTCAATAAAGATGGGGATGATTGTACCGGACTTTGAGGTAGAAATAATGGCCTTCTCAATAAAGATGGGGATGAATTATTAGACACTTCTGGTGATATTTCTATATATCTAGGCGGTGTACTAGATGATGTAGTATTCGCTGAAATTTCCCCTATACTTGTTGTAGGAGATTCGATTGGTTCGAAAGGATCAAACCACAATTGTGTTCTTGTAAATGATTCGGGGTCTGGACGTATTTGAACCATTAATGATTCTGGTAACATGAAAAAAAGTCTTCCGAGTACAATATTTATTTGATTTGTATTTATACTTAAATGTTGATTAATATAATTTCCACCAAATACGCGATCTTCACTTTCAATACTATCCACGCTATTTTTTATAATTATGATAAATGAATCATTTATTTCTCGATAATCTACAATAGTTACAATATGATTAATTTTTTTCCCAATATAACTGAATCCAACATAATAATTATTGTCAATCGAAAATTTTATAAATTGTTGATCTTTCTCTGGTATTGACCCGTAAAACTGGGTAACATGAGTATCCATTTTATTTCCAGGAATTGAAAAAAACGTGTTATCAAATGATCTTAACATTTTAGATATTATTTTTTGATCGCGTTCGGTAATATTTATATCATTTGCTAAACATTTGCGGTGACGCCTTTCACTGAATGCACGCATAATATTATCTAGACTACTTTTATCGTAAACACTTGAATTCGGTACTACGTCTGGGAATGTCGATTGATTCGGGGTGAACCACATATCGGTAAACCAGTCTAATAATACATCGCAGGAGAAACCGTTACATCCCGCTATATTTATGATTGACTTATAAATATAGGTGAATAATAGAAAATTATTCCCCGATTTGGAATATCGTTCCCCCGTTTGATATCTATGTATTCGATTGCAAATACCGATGTGATATGAAATATTTTTCATCATATGAACGTTATATGAATTATTACAATAACTTCGCACAGAAAGGTCGCCGAACCATTCTGGTATATAATTACGTATTGCCTTTAATAGCATACGTGAAACTGTGTGTGCAAAACAAGTTGACTCGTGCAATTGATTCGATAATGTTGCAGATATTTGACGCGTTAAAAATGGTGGTCCCGGCGGTGGTTCATCCAAATCTTCGATTAAATCGGCATCAATAATACCCATATGACCTTTCATTGGTTTTAACATATGTATTAATTCTGCGATACCTTCATGCGATTCTTCTCTGGTCGATATTGAAGATTTTCTTGGAATATTACGCAGACAATACACCATATTTCGTTGCATATTATTGACATCTATTTCTAGATATAAATACAATTCATCGCCGATTGAATTTACAAAGGGTTGCCATTCAAAACCTTCAACGTATTCTTTCCAATGGCTGCGACTATCCTTTCTATAGAATAATACTAGACATTGTGCTATTATATGATTAGGATTTATTAAATTGAATCTTGTTTTATAAATTTGTAATTTTGTTGTTTGATTCCACGCACACATTTTATCGCGAAATGCATTGCTAATAATTTTACCTCGGGAATTTTTTTTTTCATATTCCATGATATCTGGTCTATATCCCGCAAATTGAACTATATAATCACCTCTTGGTGGATGCGAAGATATTCGCGGATCCCAATCCGCCTCCACTAAATGATATAGATATAGTTCGTTTATTTCTAAATCATAAGGGTTTTCTGGCCAAAAATGGGGCATTTTGGTAGATTTAGATAGGTCTGATTCGATACCATATTTTTGTTGAATGGCAATTGAGGTATGTATAACATCATCCATTATACACTATTTATATTATAGAATGATATAAAACAAATGAGTTATATTTAACTCATACAATGAAATATACATGTGGCAAAAGAGAAAGTGTATGTAAAAACAAAAAATCTACAGACGATGATGAGGATGCCGACGAAATATACAGGGAAAAAAATCAAGTATATTTTCATGCGGCAGTTAACAAACCCAATATTCAAACATTGCTAGTCGAACTGAGGTTGGCCGAAGAGTATTGTATTGTGACAAAGAATCAGTTGAAAATTCCCGAAATACCAATCTATCTTCATATCAATTCGAGTGGTGGCGAAATAACGCCCGCATTTATTGCCGTGGATTTTATAACTGCATGTAAAACGCCCATTCATTCTGTAGTGGAGGGTGAATGTGCCTCGGCGGCGTCTTTTATCAGCGTTTCATGCAATAAAAGGTATATTTGCCCAAATGCATATATTATGTTACATCAAATGAGTTGTGACGCTAATTGGGGAAAATTAAACGAGATGAAGGACACTTATAAGTATTATAATAGTATAGATCGACGAATCAAAAAAATTTATTTGAAAAACACGCAAATAACTCCCGAGAAATTGGACAAATTATGGACAAAGGATTTGTGGCTAAATTCTAAGAAATGTATTAAATATGGTCTAGTCGATGAAATTATGGTATAAGATATTTGTAAAATATATAAATATATTTTCATATAATATTTATTCTGTTTCATTTAAAATGAATAACTTTATTTATGGATTTGCAACTGCGAGTATTTTATATTATTTGTATATGCGCCATGTATCATATAATCAACTGAATGATGATGATAATTTCAGTAATTATACTGATGACGATAGTAATCATGATACCGATAGTCAGAGTAACTCTAGCCGTAGGGAAAATTCCGATGACGGAACTGATTCTAATAGCGACAATGATAGTTGTGAGACATCCAGTAATTATGAAGAAGAAGAAGATGAAGAAGATGAGTATTGCGCTAAGGAAGGTGAAGAAGGTCATGCTAAAGAAGAAGATGAAGAAGAAGAAGAAGAAGATGAAGAAGATGAAGAAGAACATGACGGTAAAGATAAATCCGCGGTTGAACCGGAAGATGAAAAAAAAAAGAAATGCGTGGAAGATGAATGGAAGATTTATAGCGATTACAACCATGTCTATTTTCACACAGATGTATCAAGAACTAGAGTAAATCGTGTAATACACGAACTTAAAAGGGCGGAAAATATATGTGAAAAAATAAAAAGACGAATGAATATCGAGTCAATCCCCATTTATCTTCATATAAATTCGTTTGGCGGATCTGTAACTGCGGGGCTCATTTTAGTCGATTATATTTTGGCGTCAAAAACACCCATATATTCGGTTATTGATGGCGATTGTCAGTCTATGGCAGTGGACATTAGCATTGTTTGTTCAAAGCGATATATAAAACCCAATGGGTCATTAATGATTCATCAAATGTCAACAGAAACAACATTTAAAAAATTACAACAGATCAAGGCGCAAGTGGAATACGACACAATGATTGACCGAAAAATGAAAGAGCGTCTATTGAAACATTCTAAAATGAGTGAAAAAAAAATTAAACAAATATGGAATCGAGATACTTATTATTGTCCCGAAAAGGCATTAAAATATGGTCTAGTAGACGAAATAATGAAATAAGGGATTAGGTTGTATAATCATTCATATTTTTGTATATTATACAAAATCGATTAATAAATAATATAAACTATTTTATATTATTTATGTTTAATCTTTACATCCTTGAATATTTATAATGGGACCCCATAGGGTGTCTCCGTCGATATTTAAGGGGACATTACCAATAAATGTTTTTACAATTTTGTCGAAGAGACGGTGTATTTAATTATAATTTTGTATATTATTCTATTATTGTCATATTCGATAACTCCTTCAAATAACGTTTACTGCATGTTTCGACTAATAGGCCGTTTGCATAAATACCATAATTCATATAATAGTTGTCATTATCCAGTGCAATATGCCAAATATTGAATGTTCCTTCTTCCAAATAAGGGGTTGCCCTCTCGTCTAAACATGCCATAAGACGATATTTATTATCTGTCACCATCATTCTCCCTAATATGATTAATGTTTCTTCTCTTTGTTTCTCGGTAACATTATCTTCCAGAATAGAATGACATCCTGTAATTATCAAGTCTTCTGTCAATTCGGGGTATTTTTCTAACGAACATCGATATAATCTATTTTTTTCCCTTTGTGTATCACCCGAATTATATAATTTGGTCGTTCCAATCATATTTACCGGGACATATCCATGTTTCAATGTTTTGACTAGATCCCCCTTTCTTATATCTTGGACCTTTAGGTATACTTCTTTCTCATCTTTGAAACACAATATACGAGAATCATCCTTGAAACATGGTATCGAAATTCGTCCGGGTTCATATTTATTCGTAATGGAATAATAGACAATTATACCGTCGGCGTTTGGATAACTTGGATAACCGGATTGCAAAAATATGAGATTTTTTCCATCGTTATAATTAGTTAATGTACCAATATTCGCTTGTGTTGGAATTATTATTGTTGTATTATCACTATGTGTTGGATAAAAGACGTATGATGAGTTATTATTATCAATGCAATAAACAAAATCGCCATATGAATTAGTTGATAAACTTACAAAAGGTCCACTTATACCGTATGTATCAAGATTTGTCCACGTGACACCTGAATCTTTACTCACGACAATAATTTCAGGTGTAGACGTATTTAATGCGGCATATAGAATACTTCCATCCGAATTACTGGCGACATTGATGGCATCGTACCTCTGACCGTATCCCGGAATTGGATATATGAAGGACCATGTAGACCCACCATCACTGGATCGATAAATAGATGCCGCGCCATTTGTAGTAACAATTACTTTATTGCCAGTTGAATCGCATGCTAGTTTGTATGCATTTCCTAAAGTATATCCATTAAATCGCGAATCGACAATTTCTGGATTTGATGGATTCGCATTTAATCCAGGCAATGATGTCGATGTCGATGTAATTTGAGACCAATTATTTCCGGCATCGGAAGATTTGAAAATGCCTACGCCTAAAGACGCAGCGTAAACAATTTGGCCGTCGTAACTGCATGCAACTGATGTAAAGGTATTATTTGAATAGACCACACTGTTTGTATTACCGAAATTAGTTAATTTTATAATACCATTAACCGACTGTTGTGTAGACAAATACACGATTCTACCATCGGTACTTGATGCGATTGATTTTATAGCCGAATAACCTCCATGTGAAGAAATATCCACTGCATGTATATCTGTAATTGTTATCATATATATTTATTATATAGTTATTTACACGATAAATATATAATATTTTGTCGTTTATGCAATATATTTCGACATTGCATAAGTGTTTGAAAAATACATACCGACTTATATGCAATTTGCTCATAAGTGAGCTTTAATACCCAATAGGGGGCTCGAACCCCTGACCACGAGCTTAAAAGGCTCGCACTCTACCGACTGAGTTAATTGGGCATGTATGGTTATATACCGAATGATAATAACCGGTTGCGAGAAGAGGGGTTCGAACCCTCGAATCCGTAGATAGTGGGTCTTAAGTCCACCGCCTTAGACCACTCGGCCATTCTCGCATTTGAGCACACTGCTATTAATATATAATAAAACATCTTTATATGGTTTTCAAATGTATTACTATGAATTGTTCATTTTTTTATCGTTTTTCTACTATAGTGTAATCTGCGTTTTTTACTTCCACCTCGTTTAAATATACTTTGTATAGGTATACCCCCTGGCCTATTATCGGATACGGCCGTTGCAATCGGATGCATTTGTCCGTCTAAACCTCTATAGTATTCCTGAATATCTTCTGCCCATCCATGTGCTAAGTCGGGTTGCAATTGTGCATTCATTGTAGCCATGGGGGCAAAAGATGCGGCAGAATCATTTCTAATTAGTCTTCGCGAATTGTCTCGGTGAGTACGACGGCGATATGGTGAAAGACTTTTAGCCCGTCTCTTAGTTCGCGATAATACCGGCGATTGTCTAAAACTAGAAGGTTGAGATGGCGTTAATCCAGATAAAGATCGAATGCGCGACGGTCTACGGTGAAATGATCTTACATATGTGCCTTTTTGCGCACGGTGATAGGTTGCGACTGCCTCTTCGGGTTCTTGACACTGTTCAGGTACATCAAAATTTAACCCGGGTACGCGACTTACCGATTTCAATACTTCTGAACGAATGACTGGATTTGAACACATCATTGGAATGGCAATCGTCGTGAAATGCGCGTCGGCCGGTGCAAATTCAAGATAATATTGCAGTAATTCGCGAAACATATCGCTGTTTGCCGGCGACCATTCTGGCGTAATCAGAGTAGAATGACTGGCATTTGCAAGTATTATTGTTAATGCCGAATGGCCATCTAGATTTACTTGAGTTGGATTCGAATCCTGTCTTGGATCGTTTCGACCAAATCTAAATATTTCGAGTCCCAGATCTAACATTTCTGTGGAGCTATGACTACAACATTGAATTAATGCAGTTTCGCCCTGGTTGTCCGAGTGACCGGGTAATGACTCATTTGTAGCTAATAATTGTCGTGCCAAATGAATATTTGTTTGGTTACATGCAAGTATTAATGGTGTTAATCCATCATCTGTTATGTTTCTCGGGGTATCCATATTATAATCCATGTACAAAAGAGGTATCCATTGTGCATGACTGGCGCTTATACATGCGTCTGTAAATGCCGACGTACTTGAATTATCTAAATGATCTGGATCGAATTCGCCCGTTTCTAATAATGCGGTTATAATACGCCGATTTTCGCTTATATTTGCAAAATATAACGCATTTCTACCCATGAAATTAGCGTGATCGATTGCGCAATCGCCGCGCAATAATAAAAAATAAACGACTTCTTCTAAATTATTTCGCGTAGCCTCCATTAGTGCCGTCGTGGAGTAACTTCCTACTAATGAAGGGTCTGTATTAGGACGATTTAATAATGTGATAGCTAGATTTTCCATTCGCCAATGGCACGCGGCCGTCAAAATGGGTAAATTACCCATATGACCACAATGAATATATATATTTGGATCCACGTAGCCGGATTCGACAAGTGCTATCGCCACCGACTCTCTTTTGCCTAAAACTGCATATCCCAATGGTGTAGTGCCTAGGGTGGAATTGGGCCTATTTAGCAGACGTTTTAATTCGGGAAATCTCGAATTCATAATAACCGCTATTGATGTAATTATATTTTCATCTATATCGTCATTTATCAAATGGGAGATAAATGTGTTATATGGGTTTGACATTATATAATATAAACGGATTATTATCTATTTTTCTCTTTATATTATTTTTATTATAGTACGAAAAATTGAAGTAAAAATATGGTTTCATTGGATTACAACAGAATAGCTAAACAATGGAGACACGTACCAATAAAACCATCGAACAACATACCACGCGATTTAAGGATGATATCAAAACCAAGATTCTCGAACTCAATTTCGACGAAAAACCAAAAATGGTCGAATTGTTAGAATTTGTATATGGTTATGAACGTCTCTGTTTAACCAAAGAGGATTTCAGTAAACGCAAACGTATCAAAAATTCGATACCTGCATCTAATCGGTGCAATGCAAAACGCGCTAGTGGCGAACAATGCACTCGAAGAAAACGTGACGACTGTGAATATTGCGGTACTCATTCCAAGGGTACGCCTCACGGTACAATACTTAATGCACCCATTTCCGAAAATGTAATGCATAAACTGGAAGTTATTGTTGAACATATTCAAGGTATTCCATACTATATCGATCGATTTTGCAACGTATATAGTACAGAGGATATACAATCGGGTATCAGTAACCCAAGAATTGTCACCAAGGCGGTAAAAACAGGAGATATCTATACCTTACCCGATTTGGCATAATTTATTTACGTATTATTGTTTCTTGTATTGTTTCCTCTCTATTGTCAAGGATGAATGTTTGCAACATCTCGGCCTTTGTTTCATCACCTTTGTAATATTTAGATAAAATGTTAAATAGCGTTTTCTTGGTGATTGGTTTTTTCACATTTTTTTTACAATACATTATTTGACCGTTTTGTATGTCAAAACAATCGATTTCATTATCGCGCATAATATCTATCAATATAGTTGATATTTTTTTCTTCTCTTGTTTTCGTTTATTAACTTGTGCCTGTAATTCTTTTATTTCATTGTCTATTCTTACCCACTCTCTTACAGCCTTTATTAACTGTTCCTTTGTATTCATATTGTTTATATATTTAACGGATTATTTTTATATAATATTATTATTTGTATTACCATTTAACCTTTCATAATTGGGTAATCGAATGAATGAGTCACCCTTTGGGTAATCGAATGAATGAGTCACCCTTTGGGTAATCGAATGAATGAGTCACCCTTTGGGTAATCGAATGAATGAGTCACCCTTTG
>Ga0114959_10000626_pt1 | contig 33102 bp, 31 predicted proteins | sample C_130625_EF_Meta_FD_87317 | JGI IMG/M metagenome (GOLD analysis project Ga0114959, IMG submission 87317) | Freshwater microbial communities from Lake Croche, Canada to study carbon cycling - C_130625_EF_MetaG | ecosystem: Environmental > Aquatic > Freshwater > Lake | place: Lake Croche, Canada... | reverse complement strand
GCGTACTGCTGTTCCTGTTCTGGGATGTGCTCGTTCATGCAGTCGAGCCGGTCGAGGCCGCCCTTGTCGCGGTCACTCAGGATGGAACCGGTACCTGGATAGAGTTCACCTCCCTGGCCGCGGTCTTGGTTGCCGGTCTGGTCCTCGGCCTGATGACACTCGTCTACTACGAGCAGTGGATGGGGCGCACGAAGACGACGGCACGGCCGTTCGGTCCGGGTGCGGCCAGCGTGGCTGAATTCACCGAACATCGCTCCCTCTCCACAGCGTCACCCGCACGGCGGTTGGCCCTGTTGATCGCCGTCGGTATCGGTCTGCACAACTTTTCCGAAGGTCTGGCAATCGGCCAGTCCGCCGCCGCCGGACAACTCAGTCTCGCGATCCCTCTGATCGTCGGATTCGGATTGCACAATGCAACAGAGGGTTTCGGCATCGTCGCCCCACTGGCCGGTGAGCCGACCCGACCCACCTGGGGGTTCTTGGCATTGCTCGGCATCATCGCCGGCGGCCCGACGTTGGTTGGCACACTGATGGGTCAGTCGTTCGTGAATGAGACTGTCTCGGTTGCCTTCCTAGCACTGGCCGCGGGGTCGATCCTGTACGTCGTCGTCCAGCTGCTGAGGGTCGCGCAGAATCTCGGCCACCGCACGTTGATGTACTGGGGCCTGCTGCTCGGCCTGTTGCTCGGCTTCGGCACCGATTTCGTGATCGTGGCCGCGGGCGCTTAGTCGACAGCGATGTCTCATAGCGCCCCGTCTGTTCCCAGTGCATTTCGTTGGCCGCAGGCCCGCGATCTGGGGCGGCCCGCCCGACTTCGTTCCAGGGTCAAACGGATCACCGGCTTCGATCTTCTGCCCGACGATCACGTAGCAGCCGAATATGCGCAATTGCTGAATACCGGTGATCCAGTGGCTGAGCGGTTCGTCGACGAGACGTTTCTCGGACCGTTGGGTCCGGAGCGTTCCAGGGAGATGTTGAACCAAGCGTTGGAGGCTTCCGTTGACGACGTGTCGGACGCACCGGAATCGATGAAGGCCCTCTTCGCCGAATTCGAACACACTCCGGACTGGGTGGATCCGCAACTGGTCGAGCAGGGCGCTGCCGTCTGGCGACGCTGGGGATACACCCTGGGTTCGATAGGCAACGCCGGCACTTTGGACGCCTACACCGAAGCCTCGTTGGCGGTGCCGCTGTCCCTGTCCGGCGGATACGCCGGTGACTCTGCGCTCAATCGCTATCTGGAGACCAGTCGGTGGTGGATCGAGGTCTGCCGGCCCGGTGCCGCGCTCAGACCCGGTTCACTGGGGCGGCGGATCTCGATGCAGGTGCGCATCATGCATGTCAGTGTCCGACGCCGGGTGGCCGACCATCCGGAGTGGGACGCGCAGCGTTGGGGCCTGCCGATCAGCCAGGCCGAGATGATGCTGACGCTTCTTGGCGGAAGTGTGGGTCCCGGACTCGGGCTGTACGCGCTGGGCTATGTGACATCGCCGGCTGAGATCCGGGCGGCACTGCATTTCAACCGCTACCTCGGCCACCTCGTCGGCATGCGATCCGACATCTTCCCCGAGACCATCGCCGACGGAATCCGGATGCTGTATCTGTTCGATGCCACTCGCTCGTATGACTCCGGTGCCGTCGGTGCCGAACTGGTCGAGTCCTTTGTGCCCGCGTTCGCGCCACTGCCGGAATACCGGGGTCTGCAGCGCGTGCGCGCCCAGATGCACCTGCACATCCAAGCCGCCTACGCCCGATTGTTCATGCTGCCCGCGAATCGCAAGCGCTACCGGCTGCCGTCGCCGTGGATCGGGTTGGCATTACTGCTATTCCGGGTGCCGCTCATCTGGTCGCTGGAGATTGCCCGTCGTCTCAGCCCGGCGGCGGATCTTGCCTGGCAACGTGTTTCGGTTCATGCGTGGGAGCGCTGGCTGGGCTGGTCGTCGCAGCGCAAGCCCGCCCAGTACAGGGCTGCAACACCATTGCGCCGCTAGCGCCGCCTGCAGGGTGGGCGCACCATCGGCAGCAGCACGCCGGGACGTGCACGTCGGATCGCGCTCGCGATCACCCCGCTGCCATAGGCCGCGTCCTCGGTCAGTCGCAGCACGAGATACCGCATCGGGTCGACGGCAGGGCGCCGATCGAACCACTCGCGTGCGATCGGCATCAGCATGGCTGCCGCGGCGAACCGACCAATCCGGGATCTCGGGGCGGCGGCCAGTGCGATCCAGCCCAGCGGCCACCATTCCCGACGGAGCAGATGCCCGACGGCGGTCGCCTCGGCCACGAGTCCCTTGCCGACAACAATCGGGGCAACCGCGGGGCTGACAGAGGACGCGCGTAGTTTTCGGGCCATCAGTACGGTCGATACACCGGCGACACCGACTGCGGCGGTCGCTGCCAGTGGCGGCGATGGCCGCCGACCCACGACCAGCAGAGCGATCGCAAGATTCCATGCCGACAGGCGTGCTGGCGCGAGTCGGCGTGGGTGCCGGCGATCCAACTCCGCAGCAGAGGTTCCGTACGCGAAGTGCCGCCCGGCCCAGTCGGGTAATTGGGGTCGTATCTCATGGGTCACTACCGAAGCAGGCTCGTAGCGGACGATCCAGCCCGTATCCGTTAGCCGCCACACGAGATCGACATCCTCGCCGACACGTAGCTCCTCGTCGAATCCCCTGTGCCCCAACGCAGTTCGCCTGACCAGCAGAGCCGCCGACGGCAGGTATCCCAGTGCTGCACCATTGGCCACCACTTGTGGTCGGGGACCCATGTCGAGTGCGGAACGGATTAGTTCATATCGGGGGAGCAGGCCAGTGCAGTCCGATCGGGGTCTGATGCGGGGTGCGACCGCGGCCACCCGCGGGTCATCGAAGTGCCCGACGAGCGGTTGAAGCCACCCGGGCGTCACCGCGCAGTCCGCGTCGATGAACGCGACGATCGGAGTGTTTGCCGCCCCAAGTCCGGTGTTGCGAGCCGCGGCGGGCCCTCGGTTGTGTGGGTGCCGGATCAGGATGGCGCCATGTGAGCGCGCCACATCGCCGACTGCTTCAGACGGTGAGGCGTCGTCCACCACGATGATGCGCACCTGCGGGGTGCTCGCCCGAAGGGCGCCAAGGCAGCTGTCGAGCAACTCCGGTCGCTGATAGACGGGGACGACGACGTCCACAATGCCGTCGGCCGCGGACTCTTGAGTCGGCAGCGGATGGACGATCCCGCGGAAGATCAGCATGTCGACCACGGTCTGCTCAATACCGTCCGCGGGTGCGAGCCCGGCAGATCCGGCGGCCTGGAGTCGGCGTAGGAGCGGACGTGCGGCCGGTGCGATTCGCAGGATGCCCCATGGCGCTCCACCGAGTGCCACGGATTCGTCGCGCCAGAGGCGTACCCGGTCGTCGAGGGCCACCAGCCGCCCGGTCGGCAGACCGGCCGTGGTGTTCATCTGCTGATCCTCGCCCATGGTTGCGCCCAGTATCCCAGCCCCGGCGATACCGCTCGCGGCTCCGCTTCCCGGGTTCTGCTGCTTCACCCGGTTACGATCCCGGGATGAGGCTGCCCAAGACACTTGCCGGGATCGTGCTGGGTTGCGTGGTCCTACTGCTGTCTCTGGCCGTACCGGTGTCCGCGGAACCGCCGGTTGCGCCAGCCGCCGAGACCTCGCAATGGATCGTCGTCGGGGTTCCCACCGCGAGTTCAACGACCGGAACCCTCACCGCATTCCAGCGCTACGGCCAGCAGTGGAAGGCCGTCCTGGGGCCGACGAAAGCCTATGTCGGCGAACTCGGCATCGGCGCTCCCGCCGATGGTGTCTACCGCACTCCCGAGGGAACTTTCGCTTTCGACCAAGCCTTCGGCCGTGAGCCCAACCCCGGTACCAAGATGCCGTATTTCCAAGCCACAAAACAGGATTGGTGGGATGAAGACGCCTCCTCGCCCACCTACAACACCCACGTCCGCTCGGCGAACAACCCCTCGAACATCACCGAGAACCTTTACGACTCCGGCCCGGTATATGACTATGCGGTCAACATCGCAGTCAACCCGCAACGCATCCCGGGGAAAGTATCTGGGATCTTCCTGCATGTCACCAACGGCAGTCCGACGTGGGGATGCGTGGCGATCGGACTTGACGAGATGCGGTCGATTCTGACGTGGCTGGATCCGGCCGCCGCACCGCGGATCACCATCGGAGTCGGTAGTCCGTCGTTGGTTCCCGCCGGGTCATAACATCGGGCCGTCCACGTCGACATGCATGAGAACGCTGATCGGCTGCGGTGGGACACCCAATACGCCGACTCGGGGCCGCCGCACGTTGATCTCTAGCAGTTTCCGCCCAGCATGCCGACGAGTTTCCGATGGCAGGCCGGGCACTCGACATTGCGTGGGGTCGCGTGGCTGATGGCGCGGATATCATCGACGCCATGGCGCGGTGTATGAGTGCTCTGGTCGCGATCGCGATCCTGGCGCTCGGTGGTCTACCGAACGTGCCGAACAACACCGACGGCAGTGCGGCGACATGTTCCAGCCAGGTTGTGGCAGACGTCGAGGTCGACAATTGCGTGGCGGGTCCCGACGCGCCCTCCTACGGTGATGCACCGCGCCTCGATGTGGAACTGGGTGCCGGTGCCGGTGCCGGTGCCGGACTGGGCTGATCGACTCTGTCGGTAAAGAATTCCAGCAGGTACCTGCTCTCCTCGATATCTCCGATCGTGCGACGTGCTTTTCGCCGGGTGATCAGAATGCCCACCACGGCCACCGCCCAGAGGACGTACTGCACGCACCAGGCCATCCGGAAGGAGTCGAAGGAGTAGCCGCCGGAGGCTTGGATCACCAAGCCCATCGCCTCCATCACCAGCAGGGCGGCCAGGAAGCCGCCGACGTTTACCGCGCCCTGCGCGGTACCCAGGGTGGCGCCCGGGTTGAAGGTGCGGGCGATGTCGAAGCCCACCACCGATCCCGGTCCGCCCGCGGAGATCACCGTGACCAGCACTACGAGCAGCCAGTAGGGCGCGGGGGAATTCAGGGCCAGCACGGCCGTCCAGGCCACCGCATTGCCGGCGATGATGCCAAGAACCACCCAGGAGCGCCGGTGTGGATGGCGGCCGGTGATCACACCGATGATCACACCGGATGTAACCGCCGCGACGACTGAGATGGTCAACAGAGTTCCAGCTCCAGTGCGTGAAACATTCTGTGCCACAGTCAAATAGGGCACGCCCCACATGAGGGCGAATACCGTGATGGAGAACGGGGTTCCCATGTGGCTGAAGAAGCCCAACCTTGTTCCCGGTCGCAGCCAGACCGTTTTGATATTCCGTAGCGTCGCGCGCAGGTCCGTGGCCGGATCGTCGACTGCGGTGCTGTCGGGAGCGTTCTTGACCAGAGCAACGGTGAGTATCAGCGACAGTGCCCCGAGGCAGGCGGCCGCGGTGAAGGCCGTAGTCCAGCCCGGACCGGCGAGCAGGCCTAGGAACGGCACCGCGGTCAGCACCTGCCCGAACTGCCCGGACAGGCCGGTCAACTGACTGACCAGAGGTATCTGATGAGGCGGAAACCAATGTGGAACCAACCGCAGCACCGAAATGAAGGTGAAAGCATCGCCGAGGCCCACCACCGCACGCGCCGCTACCGCCACCGGGAGTATCTCGGTGAACGCCAGGGTCACCTGGCCGATGACCATCAGGCTTCCGCCTGTCAGGATCATCGCCTTGGAGCCGAAGCGGTCCAGTAAGACTCCGGCAGGGATCTGTGCGGCGGCATACACGGTGAGTTGAAGCACCACGAACGTCGACAACACTGCCGGACTGGCGGCGAATCTCCGGGCCGCCTCTAACCCGGCGACCCCGAACGTGGTGCGGTTCATCACCGCGACGGTGTAGGCGAGCAGACCTGCCGACCAAACGAGCCATGCCCGCCACGGGGTCGGTCGCGGGTTCATTGTTGATTGTCTGCGGTTTGGTACTCGACGACCGTCTGCGACGGTGCGTTGCGTTCCCACAGGACGGCGCCCACGCACGCGGTGACCACCCATCCCGTCCCGATCACGCCACACCAGGTGAGCAGTGCCATCGCCACCCCGATCGGGCCGAAGCCGTTCCAGCCCTCGAGCAACGACGGAAAGACCAATCGTCCGGTCATCGGAATGCAGATTCCGTCGATCACTACACCCGCAAGTCCGGCCAGCGCGAGATACGTCAGTCCGCGGCCGCCGTCTCGCACCAGCAGTATCGGGGTCAACGACCAGAAGATGAACACGGGCACCAGGGCCGCTGCGAAAAACAGAACTCTACTGAAGCCGGGGTGGTCGGCTCCGAAAGCGATCCGCTCACGACACGCCATCATTGCCAGATACAAGATGAACCACACTGAACCCCTCAGGACTCTGGGGATCAGGTCCAGGGGCGCACGCCGCCACGCTCTGGCGAAGATTCCCGCGATGGCGACCGCCATGGGTACGCCCCACACCATGAAGCCCGCGACACCGATGAACGTCCAACTCGATCGCAGGCCCGAGGAATCGCCGAACGCTCCGCGCACGCGGTCACTGGTCGGGTGCACGAGGCCGAGTTCGCGAATCCAGATGGTTCCCGGACTAATGTTCTCAGCGAAGCCGTCGAAATAGCTGAATCCCAGCAGCATCAGCGGGATGACCGTGGTGAACAAAAGGACGGAAATCAGAATGCCAAGCGTGCCGCCGTCGATTTCGTTGAATCGTTGCAGGATCGCCACAGCCGGCCGCAGCTTACGGGCCTCGGCCAGATGCCGGTAGCTCTGCTCCAGCCGGTGCCGAACATCGCTCTGGTGCTCGTCTGCGTTCACCGGGGGCCGCCTACAGACAACACGCCGTGAACCTACCTCTCGCTGAAGGCGTCGGCCACCGTCACCGTCTGGAGCCTTTTCGCGTTGGTGATGTCGAGCAGTTGCGAATAGGTATGGAGTCCACCATCGGCCGCAACAACGGGCGCGTTGTCGGTCCACGATTGGTTGACGTCATTGGGGAAGAAGGTGAGAACCAGCCGTGGCAACATGGCGATCATGAGCTGTCATCAGCGTGATCGGTTTGGCCCCAGCCTCCACGTCCTGGTGCTGCTCGGCGCCGTTGTGCCGTTGATCGCGAGTTGCGGCGCGCTGGTCGCCGGCAAGCCGGTAGCCGGAGCTCAGCAGACCGCACAGGGCGCTCATCCGGTTCAGTGGCAGCCGTGCCACCCCGATCAAGCGGGACGGGGTCCCGAGAGCGCGCAGTGCGGCACCATCACCGTGCCTGTCGATTACTCCAAACCCGACGGTGCCGTCGCCGCACTGGCGCTGATCCGCTTTCCTGCCACTGGCGCGAAGATCGGGTCGCTGGTGATCAACCCGGGTGGGCCGGGTGAGTCCGGCGTCGGCGCAGCAGTGGACTTAGTGGACGCGCTGCCTCCGCAGATCAGGGCGAGCTTCGACGTGGTTGGGTTCGATCCCCGCGGGGTCGCCTCATCCACACCGGAGTTGCGCTGCAATTCCGACGCCGAGAACGATGCGGACCGCGCCGATCCACAGGTTGACTACAGCACCGCGGGTATCGCGCACATCGAGACCTCCGAGAAAGAATTCGTCCAGCGCTGTGTGGACAAGATGGGTAGGGAATTCCTCGCCAACATCGGAACCGCCAGTGTTGTAAAGGATCTCGAAGTGCTGCGGGCCGGCCTGGGCGACGACAAACTGACCTATCTGGGCTACTCCTACGGCACCCTGATCGGATCGGGGTACGCCGAGGCGTACCCCGACAAAGTGCGAGCAATGATCCTCGATGGCGCGATCGACCCCACCGCGGACCCGATCCAGTCCAACATTGACCAGTCCGCGGCGTTTCAGAAGGCCTTCGACGATTACGCAGCCGACTGTGCGAAGGATACGCACTGCCCGCTAGGCACCGACCCGGCCAAGGCAGTCGACGTCTACCGGAGCCTGGTGGATCCGCTCGTCGCCAAACCCGTCCGCACCAAGGACCCACGGGGTCTGGGCTACAGCGATGCCATCACCGGCACGATCATGGCGATGTACTCGCCGAGTCTCTGGCGGCAGCTGACCAGCGGGCTCGCCGAACTGTCCAAAGGCCACGGCGACGAACTGTTGGCCCTGGCCGACTCATACATGGATCGTGACGGACAAGGGCACTACACCAATGCCAACGATGCTTTGATCGCGATCAATTGTGTTGATCAGCCGCCGATCACCGACCGGGCGAAGGTGATCGATGAGGATCGAAGGATCCGGGAGGTCGCACCGTTCGTCAGTTATGGGCCGTTCACCGGTAACGCGCCGCTGGATACCTGTGCGTTCTGGCCCGTGCCTCCGACCAGCACTCCGCATCGAGTGTCCGCACCCGGACTGCCGCCGACCCTGGTGGTCTCCACGACCAACGACCCGGCGACGCCGTACCAGGCAGGCGTCGATTTGGCCAAGCAGCTTGGCGGTGGCCTGTTGACCTACGACGGCACACAGCACACGGTGGTCTTCGAGGGTGACGACTGCATCGACAGATACGCGGCAAACTATTTGATCAATCTCACGCTGCCCCCGGCTAACTCCACCTGCTGAGCCGCCGCAAGGTGTAACAATTCGGGTATGCGCGAGGACGAGGAGATCGTCGACCCCCCGATGGAGGGCCTGCAATCCAAGGGTCTGAAGAAGGGTTCGGTGTCGCTGATCGGGGCGGTGGCGATCGGCCTCGCGGCCACGGCACCGGCATATTCGCTGACCGGTGCATTGGGCCACGGCGCCGATGAGGCGGGCTACCAGATGCCGGTGGTCTTCATCATCGCGGTCATTCCGATGTACTTCATCGCCTTGGCCTACAAGCACCTCACCGACGCCGCACCGGACGCAGGGACGGTGTTCACCTGGGGCTCGAAGGCGATACTTCCGCACATCGGCTGGATCGGCGGATTCGCGCTCATGCTGTCCAGCATCCTCGCCGGCGTCGGTGCGGCCGGAATCACGGTGAGCGCGGCGACCTCTGCGTTCGGAATCGACGATCCAGCGGACTGGCTGAAGGTGGTGATTGCCGCGGTCTTCATCTTCATCACGACGTGGTTGGTGGCCCGCGGCGCGGAGGAATCCTCGCGCACCACCATCATTTTGACTGTCATTCAATACGGCGGGCTCTTGATATTTGCCGCGATACTGGCGATCAACATCTTTCGCAGGGACCGCAATGCGACGGCTGAGGCATTCTCGTGGCAGTGGTTCAATCCGTTTGCCATCACTTCGTTCAGCGCACTGCTCGGCGGATTTCTGGTGGCGGTCTTCATCTTCTGGGGCTTCGATGCCGCCCTGTCGATGTCGGAGGAGACCGAGGGCACTGCCGAGCAGGCGGGCCGCACCGGCGTGACGGCGATCCTCATCACCGTCATCACGTACGTGGTGTTCAGTGTGGCTGCGCTGGCCTACGCCGGAATCGACGACAGCAGCGAGGGAAGCCTGACGAACTCGGCGAACATCGATGACATTTTTTCCGGTTTGGCACGCGATGCCGTCGGCCCCGCCGGGGCGTTGATCGCCGCCGTGATCGTGGGCTTGTCGGCATTCTCGGCGACCCTGTCCACGGTCATGTCGACGGTGCGCGGGGTGCTGTCCATGGCAACCTACAAGGCACTGCCCGGTCGCTTCGCTTCCGTCGACGATGTCCGTCAGACGCCGAAGTTCGCCACCTGGTTCATCGGTTTGACAACCCTGGCCATTTACGGCGGTCTGGTCATGGTCAGCGACAGCATCGTCGAGGACTGCGTCTACAGCGTTGGGATTGCAATCATGACCTATTACTCCGTGGTGGCCGTGTCATCGGTGCTCTACTTCTGGGACACCGCATTCGGCCACTGGCGCACCGCACTGGAGCAGGTGATCCTGCCGGGCATCGGCGCTCTGGTGTTGATCCCAGTCGGTGTCTTCGAGGCCTATCAGATGATGAGCCCCGAGTACGGTTCCGGCGGCTCGCTGGCCGGGATCGGCACCGTGTTCGTCATCGGTGTACTCAGCCTGATCGGCGGAGTCATTCTGATGATCATCTGGAACCTGAAGTCACCGGCCTTTTTTCGCGGAGAGACCCTGGCTCGCGAGCGCACCCACCGCGTCGAGAAAGGCTGAGCCTTTCAGGGTTTCATCTCGTAGGCACCGCTGTAGGACAGCACCTCGGAAACGAACGCCTGCTCGGCCTCGGGTTCGATGCGGGGCCTGCGAATGATCGTCAGGGCGGCAGCACTCTGCGCGGCGGTAGCCGAGGCCTGGCCGTGTAGCTGCACCGCCTGATCGGCCATATCCCGCACGAAAACCGCGAACATACGATCAAGATGCGCCTCGGTGAGATCGGAGAGATCGCTAACCGAGCCGGGACGCACCTGGCCATGATCGAATGCCAGCGCGGCGGACTCGAGAATTAGCTCGGCATAGACGATTTGGGCGAAAAGCTGCCCCAGCACCTGCAGGTAATCGAGATCCTTCTGCTGAGCGTCTGTCGGCGGGGCGGTCAGGACCAGCTGGGTGAACGCATCGATCTGTTCGCGGAAGATCGCCACGTTGGCGAGGTGTGCGAACCTCCCGAAGGTGGGCCGCCAATCGGCGAATCCGATCGAACTCAGGCCTTTGGCGGGTCCCTGGTGGAACAGGTACGCGTCATCGCCGCCGTCCTGGCGGACCGGAATCGCCGAATACTGCTGTGCCGCACCGTGTGCCGCCCCCAGGTAGCGAGGCATGAATTTCAGCACCAGTGCGATGTTGACGTGCACTGTGCCCTCAAGTTTGGGCAGCGCCCGAATGTCGGTGGCCGCCCGGCTGAAGTAGGTGTCGCGTTCGAAACCGCGTGCCGCGATGACATCCCACAGCAGATCGATGACGCGCTCACCCTCGCTGGTCACCTTTGCCTTCGTGATCGGGTTGAACAGCAGGAAGCGCCGGTCGTCTTCAGTGGCGGTGCGGAAGTAGTCGGTCGACCGGGCGGCGAAGATCTTCATGGCCACCAGTCGTGCATAGGCGTCGGCCAGCATCCGTCGCACATGCGGAAAGTCGGTGACCCGGTTGCCGTACAGAATGCGGTTGTTGGCGTGCGTGACGGACTCGAAGAAGGCGTGCTCGCAGATGCCGATGCTGGCCCAGCCGAGGTTGACCTTGCCCACGTTCACCGTCGCCAGTGCCGCATCGAAGGCGGACTTACCCACGTGCAGGATGTCGGACTGCGCCACCGGGTAGGAGTGGAGGTTGAAAGCCGCGACGAACATCTGCCCGGCGACGACGTTCTTGATCAGTTCATAGGCCCCGTGGCTGGGGTCGACGAGGAAGAACACATGCTCGCCCGGATGTTCAGGATCGTCGTCGGCGAATTTGCCGTACACGCTGAGTCGACCGGCGGCGTTGCCGTTTCCGATGTACCACTTGCCACCGCTTGCGCTGAACCCGTCGGCGGAGCGGCGCAGGACCATGTCCGAGGAATAGATGTCCGCGCCGTGTTCGCGTTCGGACAACCCGAAACCGAAGATATAGCCCTCGTCCAACAGGCCGGCGACGAGTGTTCGCGCGTCGTCGTTTTCGCTGAGCCACACCGGGCCCAGGCCGAGCACCGAGACCTGCCAGGCATACCAGTGCGCCAGTGAGTAGAAGCCCAGGATCTCGTTGAGTTCATTGATCCGGGCAAGATCCCAGCGCGCATCATCATTGCCGACCAGAGCGCCGACCTCGGCGGGCGTGGCGAACGTGGAAAAGATCTTGTTATCCGCAACCAGTTTCAGGAAGTCGCCGTACCACTCGCCGGCGTAATACTCGTCTTTGTTGCGCGACAGACCCTTGCTCTCGAAGAAGTCGACCAGTGCCAGCAGTTGACGCCGGGTCTCCTCGTCGAAGGAACTGGGGTCATAGGTGCGGGGATTGAACAGCAGGGACATGTGATCCTCCTGAGTGGTCAGCCTAACGCGTCAAATCTTGTCGGTGGGTGTCTCTACTATCGAATGTATGTTCGATTCTTTGGATGAGGCGGCGTTGCTGGTGGAGATGTCGTGTGCGCAGCGTGCTGAGCGGGCGGCGGTGGCGCGACGGTTGTTGGCGGCGGGTCGGTTGTGTCAGGTGCGGATGGGTGATGGGGATGCGATGGACCGTTTCCAGTGGTGTGTGGATAACTGGGAGGCCGTGGCTGCGGAGGTGGCCGCGGAGTTGGGGGTGAGTCGGGGGCGGGCTTCCTCGGAGATGAACTACGGGGTGGAGTTGGTGGAGCGGTTGCCGAAGTTGGGGGCGGCGATGGCGGCGGGGCTGGTGGATTTCCGGGTCGTCATGATCGTGGTGTTCCGTACCGGGTTGATCACCGATCCGGACGTGTTGGCGGCTATTGATACCCAGTTGGCTGCGGCGGCACCGGGGTGGAATGCGTTGTCACGGCGTCGGGTGACGGAGTTGGTGGATTGGCGGGTGCGGGCGCTTGATCCTGCGGCGGAGCGGGTGGTGCGTGATCGTGTCGAGGATCGTCATGTGGAGATCGGTCCGTCCTGCGATGGGGTGACACAGTTTTGGGGTGCGGTGCGCACGGCCGATGCCGCTGTTGTTGATCGGCGGTTGGACCTGTTGGCGGCGACGGTGTGTCGTGATGATTCACGCACGAAGCGGCAGCGTCGCGCTGATGCGTTGGCGGTGTTGGCGGCCGGGGGCGAGGCGATGGTGTGTGATTGCGGATCGGAGCAGTGCCCGGCCGCCGATGCCGGGGCCGCCCCGGCGCCGGTGGTGATTCACGTGTTGGCTGAGGCCGCTACGGTATCGGGGGATGGCAGTAGGCCGGGGTTTCTACCAGGGTTCGGGGCGGTGCCGGCTGCGACGGTCCGCGATCTGGTGACCCGGGCTCGGTTGCGACCGCTCACGGCTGCCCACGAGTTGATCGCCGAGCAGCAGTACCGGCCGTCGGTGGCGTTGGCGGAGTTCATTCGGGCCCGGGACCTGTGGTGCCGGTTCCCGGGCTGTGATGTGCCAGCGGAGTTCTGCGATCTCGACCACAGCGTCCCGTGGGCGTTGGGCGGGGTGACTCATCCGTCCAACATCCATCTCAAATGCCGTCCGCATCACCTGTTAAAAACTTTTTGGTGTGGCGAGAACGGTTGGGCCGAGAAACAATTCCCGGACGCCACGATCGTCTTCACCTCGCCCTCGGGGCGCATGTACACCACGACACCGGGCGGGGCGTTGTTCTTCCCGCATCTGGCCACGCCCACCGAAACACTCACGGTGCCGCAATCGGAACCTCCACCCGACAACCCTGGGCGCACCCTGATGATGCCCACCCGCAAACGCACCCGCGCCGACGAACGCGCCGCCCGCACCGCCTGGGAACGCGGCCTCAACGAAGCACGCTGGGCCGCCGACCCACCACCGTTCTAGTGCAGGTAGTTCTAGTTCAGGTAGTCGAAGGTCGTGAACATCCCGGCTTCCCCGTGATAGGTGTTGTGGCAGTGCATCGGCCAGTAGCCCGGGTTGTCGGCGAGGATCGCCACTTTGATGGACTGGTTCGGGATCACGATCACGGTGTCCTTGCGTGCGCCGAGTTTTCCGTCCGGGTTGAACACCTGAAAAGTGTGTCCGTGCAGGTGCATCGGATGCCACATCCGACTCTTGTTGGTGAACGTCAACGTGGCCTGCTGGCCCTGTTTAATCGTGAAGGGCTTGTTGTTCGGATAGGGCCCATTGATACCCCACTCGTAGTTGGCGCCCTCCACCGCGGTGAGGTCCGCTGTCATCTCGGTATCGGCCTTGGTGAACTTAAGCTGGGCTTCCGGGGTGGCGGTGAACATATCGATCGTCCCGACCCGACCATTGAGTTCCGGCGGCTCATACGCCATCGGCGGCACGCTTCCGGCGCCGGTGGACAGCAATGCCCGAGCCGAGGCGTTCTTACCCTCAGCCAGAGCCACCAGGGGGAAGATGCCATCGCCGACGGTGACGATGGCGTCGTAGCGTTCGCCCATCCCCAGGAGCAGTGCATCGACGTCGGTAGGCACGACCGGAAACCCGTCGGTATGGGTGACGGTCATCCGGTGGCCGGCCAGCGCAACCCGGAACGCGGTGTCTGAGCCCGAGTTGATGAAACGTAGCCGGATCCGCTGGCCAGGTTTGGCGGTGAAAGTGGTTGGCGCCTCGGGGATTCTGCCGTTGATGACGTAGTAGGGATAGGTGACATCGCCGGGGTCACCGCCGAGCAGACTGGCGCCACCGGCACCGCCCATCCCGCCTGAACCGTTCATGCCACCCGAACCATTCATGCCACCTGAACCGCCCATGCCACCTGAGCCGCTCATGCCACCTGAGCCGCCCATGGCGCCCATGCCGTTCTTCTTCAGATCGTCGAAGATCTGCTGCGGTGACTTGCCGACGCCGTCGGTCCAGTCATCGAGCATGATGATCCACTCGGCGTCGTAATTGTTGGGCGCCTTCGGATCGTCGATGATCAGCGGCAGGTACAGGCCGGTGTCGGAATCAACGCCGGTGTGCGGGTGTGCCCAGTAGGTGCCCGGATCGGGAACCGAGAACTTGTAGGTGAACGATCCGCCCGCCGGGACGTTAGCCGTCGCCGGCATGGCGCCGTCCATATTGTTCTGCAGAGCCAGGCCGTGCCAGTGCATCGAGGTTTCGGTATTCAGTTTGTTGGTCAGCGCCACCTCAAGTTCATCGCCGACATTGGCCCGGATCAGCGGGCCCGGAATGGTATCTGCGTATCCCAGCGTGTTCACGATCTTGCCGCCGAGGTCCACTGTGACCGGCCGGGGCGTCAGCGTCATGCTGACAGTGCGGCCGGTATGCGGCCGCGCGGCCTCGGCGGCTTTGATCGCCGCATCAAGGTTTGTCGGCGTGGACATGGGTTGGGTTTCCAGGGTGGCCGTGGGAGCGCCGGACTTGCCGCACGCCACCAGGGCGGCGCCGGCGGCCAGGCTGCCGGCGAGGAATACCCGGCGGCTGAGTTCCCTGCGTTGCGAGTTGGATCCGGTCATGGCATTGCCTCTCTTATTCCTGAACGGAAAGATTCTTACAGCGGCGACGCTGTGGGCGTCGTCCGATCGGCTGTTCCTTCGGCTGAATGAATAATCCCCCGATTAGCGGACCTACATCCAGACGACGGCTTGCGTGCCGTCTGGCGGGCGGGCCAGTGGATTGTCGGGGCCGAGGAGATCGGCTGTGATCCCGGCGCAAAACTGGTTCATCGGCAGGTCGAACGGAGTGTTGCTCAGCGGTTCCTCGATGAAATGACCCAACCGTTCGGCCACCACAAAAAGCGCCATGATCAGAACCCCCACCAGGATGCCGAGAATGCTGTCGTGGCCGGTGTTATCCAACCGGGTGCAGACCATGATCCCGAAGAACCACGCCAATGCGCGCACGAATGCGGCATAGGGCAGGGGAATCGGTTGGTTCCGAATCCGTTCCAGGCCGCCCGCCGCCGTCGCCTGCGCGGTATTGAGGTTGGTGAGAATCACCCGGCCCTGCCGGTCGATCCTGTCGGTCCGCACCAGGTCACGAACATCAGTGGCCTGCAGACTGAGCAGGAGGCCGGCACTGGCATCAACCGGATCTTCAGGCGTCAACTCGGCGACTCCGAGCGACGGCGCCACCTTGCGAAGTTCGGCTGCCAACTGCCAGGCGTGTCGAACCTGTCTGCGCCGCATCCGATTCACCACCACCGCCATCTCGTCCGAACAGTCGTCGACGGCGATCAGGGCATTGCTGATGGCGCGGCAGTTGGCAACAACCGTGCCCCATAGAGTCCGCGCCTCCCACCATCTGTTGTAGGCGTTGCTGTTTCGGAAGCCGATGAAGATGGAAACGACGACGCCCAGCAGAGGGACGATCGTTGCGGCACTTTGGAAGGCAACCTTGTCGGCGAGCACCGCCATGATCGCTGCGACGATCACCACCGCCAGTAGGTCGTAACGCAGCATCCACACCACCACGCCGAGTGCCTTCGGTGCGCCGAAGCGACCGCCGCTTCGGATCATCGCTGTCCAATCTCGTCAGGCACCGTGACGGTCACGACCGTACCGCCGCCCGGATTCTCTGTGAACTCGATCGATCCGCCGGCCGACTCGACGCCGTTGATCAAGGATGCGAGGCCGATATGACCCTCCGCGACGCGAGCTGCCAGGATCGCTGTGTCGAAACCGATCCCGTCATCGGCGACACTCAACACTGTCGAGCCGCTGTTGCCCTGCAGGCTGACGGTTACGTGCCTGGCGCGAGAATGCTTGTATGCGTTGGCGAGTAGTTCGCGCGCGGATCGGTAGAGCAAAGCCTGGGCAACAGGGCGACCGACATCGTCGATGTCGCCGGTGAACTCGGCGCCGCGGCGCTGTTCGTACTTGGCAACCAGTTCTCGCACCGCCGCCGCCAATCCGACCTGCGCGAGCACTTGCGGGTGCAGGGTGCTGACGGTGGTCCGAAGAGTGGTGACCGTATCGCGCAGCGCGACATCGAGGCGGTCAAACCCCTCTTCGGTGGGGTTGTCGCGGAGATCGTCGAGATCAAGGCGGACGGCCAGCAGGTTCTGCAGCGGTCCGTCGTGCAGAAGTTCAGACAGTTCCCGGTTCTGGCGCTCTTCGGACCGCATCGATTCGACGATCAGTCGGCGTCGAACATCAAGCAGCAGCTGCACTCTCGCCGCGCGGCGCGCCAGGGTGAAGGACAGCGCTGTGATGGCCGCAGTAAGCCAGAGCAGGCACCCGACTTGGACATAGACAACATTCGGAACGTGTCCCATGGCCTCGTCGCGATTGGCGTACACAATCCAGGCCAGCAGATAGCCGAACGATGCGCTCAGACCGAGCGCGGCGGTGATCGTCGGGCTGTCAAGAAAGGCAACCGAGATCGGCAGCAGGAAGAAGATCGGCAGTAGCGATTTGGTCCCAGGGCCTGATGCGATGCACAGGATGATGACCATCATCACGTCGACGCTCGTGGACGCCCAGATGTACCACCAGCGAATGGGTCCGCGCAAAATCAGAATCAACCAAATAATCGCGCCAACGGCGTAGACCACGAGTACAGCCGTGAACACATTTTCGAGCCAGTGCGATACGTGGGTGAAGTAGACCAGCAGCGCGATCAGTGCGATCAGCGCCAGCCGCAGAAATGAGCGGATCCGAAGTGGCTCGGCTGTCAGGAAATCGAGAACACCGACGACTAGACGCCTCACGTCAGTCCAGCAGTCCCCGGCGCATCGCCTCGGCAACCGCGGCAGCACGGTCCCCAACACCGAGCTTCTCGTAGAGGCGTTGGACGTGGGTCTTGACCGTCGACGGCGCGAGGAACAAAGTCTTGGCGATCATCGGAATGCTTGCGCCCTCGGCGATATGGGAGAGGACTTCACGTTCGCGTGCGCTCAGGGTCGGTCCGCTGGGTTCGGCACGTCGGCGTATCTCGGTGGCCAGTCCGGCAGCTAACTGCGGCGCGACCACATCGCGACCCTGCGCGCAGTCGACAACAGCCTGGACGATCTCCGCTCGAGAGGATTCCTTCGGCAGGTATCCGGCTGCGCCCTGCTGCAGGGCGTGGTAGACGATCGCGGCATCGTCATTTGCCGAGACCAGTAGCACCCGGGTCGGCAGTTCGTCGCGCAGTACCGCCGCAGCCACCTGGGCGCCGTCCATGCCCGGCATCTGATGATCCAGCAGTGCCACCTGCGGCTGATACTTCTTGATCGCCTCCAACGCGGACGGACCGTCCTCGGCTTCGGCCACCACATCCACCAGGCCGCTTCCGGTCAGCGCGCGGATCAGACCGTCGCGAAACAGCGGGTGGTCATCAGCCACGATCGCCCGCACCTTTTGGTTATTGAAGGTCTCCCGCACCCGAGAAATCCTCGCACAGCTTCCCCTGATCGGGGGACAGGCGGGTCGTGTGGGCAATGGTCCGCTCGGCGGACAGTCGGCGTCTGAACTGCGGGCAATAGTGGGATTCAGGCCGGAACTTCCCGGCACCTGAGATCAAGGAGACCCTCATGAATCGCAGCTTCGCCCGCCGTATCGTCACCGCCCTGGCCGGACCCGCCGTTGCGGCCGGAATCCTCACCGGGGGTATCGCGCTGAGCGCCTCGGCGCAGGCCCAACCGATCGCGGGCAATACCTGCATGACCTCGAGTGCACCGGTCAACATGCCTAATCCGAACACCCTCAGCCCGCTCACCCGGGCCGCTCAGGTCAAAGCGATCAGCCCGGCGCAGATGCAGAGTGCTGCCGTCAGCTGCCTCGGCCACTGATCGCCGACGGCGGCTCGATGGGATCGTAGTGACCGGCCGGAAGATGGTCGGGAGGCTCGATGCGCAGCATGTGCGCCACCGGTACGTCCGTCGATGAATGCAGGATGATCGACATCGCGATCGTCACGGCAATCAGGTCGAAAAGCAGTTCACCGTTCGGGAGGCCGGCCTGAAGGACGAGCAGGCCATAGACCACCGACGCGAAGCCCTTCGGTCCGAACCACGCGGCGGTGAGCCGCTCCGATCGCGGCATCGGGGTGCGCAACAGCGACAGCAGCATCGAGGCGGGCCGCACCAGCACGATGGCCACCACCGCCAAAAGCCAGCCCTGCCAACCTAGATGGGACAGCCGGTCCGGGGTGATCAACGTTCCGAACACCAGCAGTGCGGCGAACTTGGTCAACTCGGAGAGCAGATCGCCGAACGGTTCGAAGCTCTCAGCGGCGACATGGTCGAGTGTGGCCAGTGCGGAACCGGCAGCGAATGCCGCAAGGTAGGGATTGGCGTGAGTCAGGTGGCAAATCGCGTAGACCACCACCGCGATCGCCACCGGACCCAGCGGCTGCAGCCGGGGTTCGGCGGTCAGGATCTTGGCGCGCCAAGCCAACGCGACGAGGGCGGCGACCCCGATTCCGATCACCAGGCCGAGCACCAACTCCACCAGAACGGTGCTGATGTGGGAGTTCTCGTGTTTGGCCATGGACAGAAAGATCAGCACGAAGGGCAGCGCGAGGCCGTCGTTGAGTCCGGATTCGACATTGAGCAGACGTCGCAGCCGCAACGGGACATCGGCCCGGCCCACCAGTGCCGAGGCGAAGACCGGGTCGGTCGGCGACAGGATGGCTCCCAGCAGGAACGCCGTCGGCCAGTCCAGGTTCACCAAATAGTGCGCGGGAATGGCTATCCCGATCATCGCCAGCGGCATGCCCAGCCCTAGCGCGCGGCCCGACAGTCGCCACCCCTCCCGCAGTGCGGGCACGCTGGCGCGCTGGCCATCGGTGAACAGCACCGTGAATAGGGCGATATCGGCCAGTACCGCCACGATGTTGTCTTCGGCGCTCTTCTGCACCAGACCCAGCCCGCCGGGGCCGAGCACGGCGCCGGCAACCAGGAACAACAACGCCGTGGACAGAACGGTGCGTGCCGCCAAGCCGGACAGCGAGACGCTGATCAACAGCATCACGCCGAACGCCAACACGAGTGCCACGTCAACCTCCCAGGGTTGTCAGGGGTGCAGGATTGTCAGGGGTGCAGGGTTGTCAGGGATGCAGGGTTGTAAGAGATTATGAGTGTCATCATGCCGAAACGATCACGGTTAGCCGCGGCTTTCGCAGTCGTCGCGACCGCAGTGACCCTGGGCACCGGTGTGGCGGTCGCTGATGTGCAGGCGCTGAGCCCCTACGACATGCAGAATCCGGCCGTCGGCAAGCTCGATCCGAGCCTTCTGACCGCCGTGCAGCAGGCGGCCGGCGCGGCGGCCACCGACGGCCTGACCTTGACCATCACGTCGGGCTGGCGTTCGGCGACGTTCCAACAGCAGTTGCTCGATGACGCGGTGGCCACCTACGGCAGTCTGGCCATCGCACGCCAGTACGTGCAGACGCCCGAACACTCCAGACACGTTCTCGGACAGGCGGTCGACGTCGGCGGGGCGGGCGTGGACCAGTGGCTGATCACCAACGGCACGCAATTCGGCCTGTGCCAGATCTATGCCAATGAGATCTGGCACTTCGAACTCGCGACCGACCCGGCCGGTGCCTGCCCGCCTCTACTGCCCAATGCGGCCTAGAGTTTTCACGGTGAGCACGCAACCTGAATTCGTCGACTTTCACTTCGACGTCATGTGCCCGTACGCCTATCAGACCTCGCGGTGGATGCGGGAAGTCCGGGATCTGACTGGGCTGCAGGTGAACTGGCGGTTCTTTAGCCTCGAGGAAGTCAACCGCGTCGAGGGCAAGAAGCATCCATGGGAACGAGAATGGTCCTATGGCTGGTCGATGATGCGCATCGGCGCACTGCTGCGCCGCCGATCCATGGCCGACGTCGACGCCTGGTACGAGCGTGCAGCGAGGGCGCTGCACGTTGAGGGCCACAAACCGCACGAGAAGGCCGTCGCCCGTCATCTGCTCGAGGAGATCGGGTTGGACCCCGGACTGGTTGATGAGGCCATCGCCGACCCGACGACCAGTGACGAGGTGCTGGCCGATCATCAACGCGTGGTGGAGGCGGCCGGTTTCGGTGTTCCGACACTGTTCTTTCCCGATGGCCAATGTCTGTTCGGCCCGGTGCTGATCGACCCGCCGACCGGTGACGCGGCGGTGCGACTCTGGGATGCCGTCGTGGCCTGGACCGAGTTTCCCCACCTCTATGAACTTCAACGCCCGAAGACCGGTGCCGACGAGTTGCTGATCGCGCAAACGTTCCGGCCCTATCTGGAGGCCCGCGACTGGGTGTCGATCAATCGTGGTGAGGTCATCAGCTTCGACCGGCTGGGCGGTTAGGGGATATGCCGCGCGGAGGCGTGCATTTCTGGCAAACTCGGGCCGTGCCTAAACCGCTGGAGGCCGCGTGACGACGACACTTTCCGCCCCGCTGTTGTCGAAGCGGGACCGGATCACCATCGCGATCACGGTCATATCCGCTATCGGCGCCGGGGCACTGCACTTCGCCCACGCCAACTCCGTGCTGTCCTTCATGGTGGCGGCCCTAGCCCTCGCCACACTGGCCTCTCTGGTCGGTCGCTCGGTTGAGGCACTGGGGGATCGCCTCGGCCCCAGCGCAACCGGCGTACTGCAATCGGCGCTCGGCAACCTGCCTGAGCTGTTCGTCATCCTCTTTGCGCTCAAGGCCGGCCTGTACGGCGTGGTGAAGGCAACCCTGGTTGGCTCGATCCTGGCCAACGTGCTGCTGATCCTCGGTCTGGCATTTCTGGTGGGTGGGCTCAAACACGGGCGGCAACGGTTCGGAGCCGACGACAGCCGCACCCTCGGCCTGATGCTCACCCTGGCGGTGTTCATCCTTGCGATTCCCTCGCTCACCGCATCCCTGCACACCCCGGCGGCCTCGCACGAACGCATAGTGTCGGTCGTGGTGTCGGTCGTCATGCTGGCACTGTTCGCGCTCTCACTGCCAGCGGCGCTGGCCCGCAAAGCGCCGGATCCCTCGGGCCACGCGGGGCAATCGCGCAGTCCGTCACCCATCGTGGCGAGTCCGGAATCGACCGCGGCGGCCAGCAAGGCTGATTCACACGGCGAATGGCCCCTGGCCATGGCGATCGGGATGCTCGCCGCCACCGCGATCGGGGCGGCGTTCGTCTCGGAGTGGTTCGTCTCCGCGCTGCAGCCGGCCATGGACGCGCTGGGCATCAATGAGGTTTTCGCCGGCCTGGTGATCGTAGCCATCGCCGGCAATGCGGTTGAGAACGTCGTCGGCATCCAGTTGGCGGCCAAGAACCAGATGGACTACGGGGTGCAGGTGGTCCTGCAGTCGCCGGTTCAGATCGCGCTCACCGTGGCGCCGATCGTATGTCTGGCAGCTGGTTTCCTGGGTCAGCCCGGCTTTGATCTGGTGTTGTCACCGTTACTGCTCGCGGCAATGGTGATGTCGGCGCTAGTGGCAGTGCTGGTTACCTTCGACGGGGAATCGAACTGGTTCGCGGGCGCGGCACTGATCGCGCTCTACATCGCGATCGCCACCTCATTCTGGTGGGGTTAGCGGCGGCGCGGCCCGTGCTGGCGTGCGCAGTCCTCATCGCCGCTGTAGCGCTAGGGATCGTTGCTCCAGCGGGTCCTGCAGCCGCCGATCCGCCGCCGCTGGTTGCCGACACCCTCGCCAAACTCGACACCCTGCCGATCAAAGGGCGAGCGCCGAAGACGGGCTATGAACGCAGCCTATTCGGCGAGTCGTGGACCGACGATGTGGCAGTGGCATTGGGGCACAACGGATGTGACACCCGCAATGACATCCTTCGTCGGGACCTCGTCGATGTCGTCCTCAAACCCGGTTCCAACGGATGCGCAGTTCTCAGCGGCATGCTCAACGACCCCTATACCGGAACCACGGTCGAGTTCGATCGTGGCCCGAATACGTCCGCACTCGTTCAGATCGATCATGTCGTCGCACTGTCGGATGCCTGGCAGACAGGTGCCGCGCAACTGGATCCGTTCGCGCGCAGTAACTTCGCCAACGATCCGTTGAATCTGCAGACCACGATCGGTTGGGTCAATCAGCAGAAGAGTGACGGTGACGCGGCAACCTGGTTGCCGCCCAACAAGGCCTACCGGTGCCCATTCGTCACCCGTATCGTCGATATCAAATCGACCTACAACCTGTGGGTGACTCAGGCCGAGCATGATGCCATCGCCTCAGTGCTTGCCCAGTGCGACGCCTGAACCTGCATCACACGACGATCGGTGGCGGCGGATCGGCAAGGCCGTTCAGTACGAGGCTGAAACTGTCCTGACGCTGTGCCATGGCCCCACTACCGTTATCGGAGACCAGCAGCAGGGTGTACGAGCCATTACTGAGCCGTGGTCCGAGGGTGATGCCCTCGAAATTGCTGAAGCCGGTATTGCTCTGCCACAGAAGCGATTTGACGACGGGGGTAAAACTTCCCGTGCTCAAGGTCGGGACGCTGGTGACGTCTGATGCGCCGGTGAAATCAAGGAGATACACGCGGCTGCGAAAATGGGGGAGGAATCCGCCCAGTTCCCGCTCAAGGGCCAGCACGTCACCGTTGGGCAAGGCGAGCAGGTCTACGAGACCGCTGCGTTCGACGGTGATGAATGGCGACATTCTCCAGATCGGATCGGTGCGATAGGCGTACTGAGTTCCCGGCGTCTGATCCGGGCCGTCGAACTCCTGGATCCGGACCCAGCTTCCCGCCGATGTGGTGGACAGCGCCCCGTCTGGTTTCAGCGCTTCCTCGTTGCCAGTCCAGAGCTTGCCGTGGCCGTAGGACAGTGACTCCAAGCCCATATTGTTCTGCACGTTGGCCGACTGGTAGATCGGGGGAATCGTGACCGCGCCGACCTTCAGTCCGGTGGCAAGGCTGAATTCGGTGATGCTCGAGGCAACCTCGTCGGAAATCCACACGGTGTTGCCGTCGGGTCCGGCAGCAATGCCCTCGGAGTCCGATCCCATACCGGGGGCGGTGATGCCGCCGGTGACCTGGCTGGATCGGATCCGGCCGGTTCTGGTGTCCAGGGAGGTGTAGATCTGCCAGATTGAGCGGTCACCGTTGTCGCCGACGCCGTAGTAGGTGGTGCCGCCGGCGTAGGTGATACCGCTGAGTTCCGCCGCCCCGGTGGATCCGCTACCGAGCCGGAATGGGCTCTGGCCGGACCGCGTGATCGTCAAGCCGGGCTGTGCTGCCTTATCTGGTTGGACCACCCCGCGTGGGGACCGCGCGCCGGATTGCCGGCGCGTTCGCAGCGCCGCCGATGGTTTTGGCGCTGCAGCAACGGATTTAACGACAGATCGCGTCGTTGCATCTGGTGTGGAGTCGGAGCTATGAGTGTCCGCCGATGCTGTCGGAGTCGCGGCAGCGATCGCCGCACCGATACCCAGCGCTATCGCGACAGCGCCGAGGTGGCCCGCGTGGTGGCGTATGGAGATTGCCACCGTTAGACCAGCGTTGTCTTCAAAGTGATCAGATCGGTCTTCATCAGCACGACGTTGTAATTGCCCCACAGCGACATGTTCCAGTACAGATTGCTCACGTCCGGACTGCCGCCGGCGTCAGTGAGCTGTCCGGTGCCCGACAGTGGATGGATCATCGGCGCATACAGACCCGGGTACTGGATCGAGGTGGCGACGGTGATCGGGGCGGACCACTGTCCCTCCGGGTCGTCGGCGGTGCGCAGGATGACGTTGTTGGCGCCGTTGCCGTACATCATCACGTACTTACCGAGATAATCGTTGTACTGAACGCTCATCTCGCTGACGTTGCCACCGGTCTTGGCACCGGTGACACCGGCGAAGTAGCCACCGAAGAAGTTCGGGTTGTTGGCGATATCCCTGACAAAGCCGAACAACCCGCCGGAATTTGGCGAGTCGCCAATCACCGGTGCGGCGACGGCAGGCTTGTCGGGCACCCAGGTGTCGCCGTCCCAATACTCGTACTGCCCGAGATCGGTGATGGCGCCCTCGGGTACCCGGGACAGGAAGGCCGAACCGGCGCGCCCGGATGGAGTGCCGAAGGCGTAGACGTACTTTGTCCCGCCCGGTGCCACCTTGCTGTCAGGCTCGACGACGTAGGCCATCTGCTGGAAGTTCTGATCGCCGGCGCGGTACCGCGTCGATGAACGGAACCAGCCCGCGGAGCGCACCGTTGCGGGCTGCAATTCCCACTTACGGGTGGCCGTGTTGAACATCGAGATCGCCGAGTAGTTGGTGGTCCAGCGGCCCGGGGTGTCCCAGGACTTCACCGAAAAATAGTTGACGTAGTTCTCGCCGTTGGCGTACACAGCCGACGATGGGATGTTGGTGACCTCAGAGCCGATGACGAACACCTGGTTTCGGGCGGCCGGGATGAACTGGGTTGCGGGGCCGGTGTTTTCCAGTGTCAAGCCGTTGTACAGCTTGGTATCGGTACTAAGCAGCAGGACGTTTGAGCGCCAGTTTCCGGACATGTTCGGCCCGCTGAAGGTGTCACCGAAGGCGAGTTGGGTCTTGCCGTTCACGCCGTTGAACCACATGACGCCGACGTCGGTGCCGTAAACGTTGGCCCAACTGGTGTTATTGGTCTGAGTCCAGCCGAGACCCGGATAGGCGTTGTTCCGCTGGCCGGTAACCCAGCCGATCGGCGCGGAGCCCAGGCTGGTGGGCGGGGTGACCGCCGCCGCTGCAGTGGCGGCGCTGGCTTTGGCCTGTGCCGTCGCGGCTGCCGCCCGGGTGGCGACCGACCGGGCACTCGCACCGCCGAGATCTCGACGGTTCCATGCCATCAGCGCCCCCAGCGCCGGTGGCTCTGCGGGTTGGCCGGGCGTGGTGGCCGGGGACACTACGACTGGCGCTGTGGTCAACGCGGGAACCGGCGATATCACTGCGGCCGGCCTGCTGCTGACTCTCGAAACCGACTGCGACGCAGGCGAAGTCACGGTTGCGGCCGCTGCGGACGGAGTGGCCGGGCGCGATTTCGGCGCAGTCGTTCCGGAGCCACGGCCCGCCCGACGGGAGGGGCCCGCCGCGGTGGGAGCCGATGTCGACGGCTGCGACGACGGCCCTGGGCCCGCAGGTCCGGCGTCGGTGGCGTCGGCCCATGCAGTACCGGCACCGGTGAACACCGCCGTCCCCACGCCGAGGCTGATGGCCAACGCGCCGATCCGGCCGATGTGCGCAGCGGCACGTTTCGGGCAACCCATCGGATCTCTCCTACCTCTGGCTAACTGCGGACTCTGAGTCTGGCAAACCTGAAGCCGGGGGATCGTGGCAACGGGTCTTCCAAACTCTACGCACACTGGCCACAAACATTCCAGAGGCGCATCTCTCGTAGCAGGCGGGGAACTGCGCGCTCGCAGGGTCTGTTTGACGAGGTCGTCGGCTCAGTCGGGGCGCGGGTGATTCAGCAAAACCCCAAAATGCGAATAGTCACATCTTGGCAACGGTCAGAAAAGCAAGAAACCAAGCCGCACGGCTTCCCCGGCGAGGACCACGAGGAGCATCGAATACACCCATCTACTGGCGTTGGGTCCCAGTGACACCTGGGCTCCGACCCGCGACCCGGCCATTGCACCCACCGCCAGGGGGATAGCCCAGAGCCAGTCGATCTGTCCCTTGACGGTGAAGAGGATCACGCCGAGCAGGGCAACCAGACCGAGGGAGAACACTTTGATGGCGTTGGCCTCTCGAAGTGGGAAGTGAGCCATCAGCACCAGGACGGCCAGCATGTAGGTGGCTGAATCCAGCACAATCAATCCCGCCCAGGCGCCGACCGCGAAAACGGCCACGGTGATCAGCGGGCCGGATGCGCGAACCGGCTCGGTGGACTCGCCTGCCAACCACTTCGAGGGATTGAGCAGTACCAGTAGCGCTGCTATCCCGAGGGCGAAGACGGTCACCCTTATGGTGCGCATGTCACTGAGGTTCTCTGCCGCGATCAGGCCGACCATCGCGCCGGCGAGCAACGGAACCGACAGGCGGAGTGCGGGTTTCCACGGCATCTGGTTCGCCTGGTGGAATTTCCACACCGCCACAACACAACCCAGCAGAACCGGCACCCGGTTGGTGGCATTGGCCACCATCGGGTGCAGGCCGAGAGCGATCATCACCGGAAGGGTGACCGCCGTGCCACTGGATGCGACGGTATTGAGAAAGCCCGCAGCCAGACCCGCGGCGAGCAGCAGCAGGGCTGTGCTGAGTTCGATCCCGTGAAACATCGGGTGCAGTGTGATTCGCTCGGGTCTCACTGAGCCGCGAGCAGCTCCGCCATTTTTGCGACCACGGTCTGGATTGCCTTGAATGGCCGGACCATGACCTTCACCGACGTCAGCTGGTCCTGGTCGTTCCAATGCAGGATGTCGACGCCCTCGACGGAGATCCCGTCGACTTCAGCGGCGAACTCCAGCACCGCGGAGTTCGCGTCGATCCACTTGTTGACGTAGTGAAAGCCGGTGCCGGCGAACATGTGTTCCGCGGCGCGCAGATACGCCGTCGCGGTGGCTCGTCCGCGCTGGGGCGTGAAGACCGCGGGGGAGTAGAACACCGCATCCTCGGCGAGCATGTCGTCGAGGTCAGCAGTCTGGCCGTTCTCGATGACGTCGAGCCACCGTTCGATCACTGGCGTGCTCACGGGCGTCACCAAACCCAAAGCGACATGTCACCTGCCGGATACTGCTGGCAGATGTCGGTGGTGTTGGCCGCCACACCCTTGTTGTTGAAGAACAACTTCGAGTGGTTGGGCCATTGGAATGCCAGCTGGTCGGCGTAGATGTCAGTGGCCAGTTGTTCCGACCACGCCCGGCGATCGGCCGGAGACTTGGCGAAGAAGTCGTGGATGTAATCCTGAGCAGCCTGCTGGACCTGCGCCGACTTGTTGTTGTAGTCGATCATGTAGCGCTCGTAGTAGACCGGCTCCACGTCGCGAGCAGCGGCCATGATCTGCTCGGCAGTGCATCCGGTGATGATCATGCGGTGCGGGATCGGGTAATCGTCGGATGCATCAGCGGATGCCGTCGCCGGTGCCAGTGCGGCAGCCGCCATCGCGATCACCGCCGCCGTGCCGGCCCATCGGCGCATTCGTTGTGCAGCCGTGTCTCTCATCATGCGCCTCCTCGCGAGCTTGCGCTCAGGCTCAGTTGATCCGGATATGCCGGGTGGTCGGGTTCGGTTGTGGACTCGGCCGGTGGCGGAGTCGGGTCGGGCCAGGGCTGCGGCACCGGGCGCGGCCGCACCGCCTGCGGCCACCAGAACCACTTGCCCAGCAGTGCCGCGATGGCCGGTGTCATGAAGGAGCGCACAACCAGGGTGTCGAACAGCAGGCCGAGTGCGATCGTGCTGCCGACCTGGCCGGCCACGATCAGATCGCTGACCAACATCGAGGCCATCGTGAAGGCGAACACCAGGCCGGCTGAGGTGACCACGGCGCCGGTGCCGGCCATTGAACGGATGATGCCGGTGTTGATCCCGGCATGAATCTCTTCCTTGAACCGCGACACCAGCAGCAGGTTGTAGTCCGAGCCGACCGCCAGCAGGATGATGACCGACATCGCCAGCACCATCCAGTGCAGCGGCATCCCGAGGATGTGCTGCCAGATCAACACCGACAGACCGAACGACGTGCCCAGTGACAGAGCGACGGTTCCGACGATGATCGCCGCGGCCACCACGCTTCGGGTCAGGATAAGCATGATGATGAAGATCAGGCACAGTGAGGACAGTCCGGCGATCATCAGGTCGTAGTTGGCACCGGTCTGCATGTCCTTGTAGGCCGACGCGGTTCCGCCCAGAGAGACCTTCGAGCCTTCCAGCGGCGTTCCCTTGATCGCCTCGAATGCCGCGTTGCGGATCTTGTCGATCAGCGCGAGTCCGGTCGGGGTGGCGGGGTCGGTCTCGTGGGCAATGATGAACCGCACGGCTTTTCCGTCCGGCGAGACGAACATCTTCATCCCGCGTTTGAACTCTTCGTTGTTGAACACTTCGGGCGGCAGATAGAACGTGTCGTCATTCTTCGACGCATCGAAGGCCTGACCCATTGCGGTGGCGTTGTCCTGCATGGCCTGCATCTGATCCTGCAGGCCGCCCATGGTGGACTGCATGGTCAGCATCATGGTCTTCATCGACTTCATGGTTTCGATCATCGGCGGCATGATCGTGAGCATCTGGGGCATCAGGGCGTCGAGGCGGTCCATGTCGACGGTGAGCGCACCGAGATCGTCGCTGAGCTTGTCGATTCCATCGAGTGAGTCGAAAACCGAACGCAACGACCAACAGACGGGAATGTCGAAGCAATGCGGTTCCCAGTAGAGGTAATTGCGGATCGGGCGGAAGAAGTCATCGAAATCGGCGAGATGGTTCCGTATTTCGTTGGTGTCGGCCACCATCTGCTTGGTCTGGCCGACCATGTCGTGAGTGACACCGGTGAGTTGTGTCATCAGCGCGTACATCTTCTCCATCTGGTCGACGGAGACCTGCATATCGTCGCCCATCTTCAGCATGTCCTTCATGCGGTCCTGCATGTAAGACATGTTCAACTGTTGGGTGGCGCCGGACATGCTGATGATGAACGGAATCGAGGTGTGTTCGATCGGCTTTCCCTGCGGCCGGGTGATGGCCTGGACCCGTCCGACGCCCGGGATGTGGAAGATGTTTTTGGCGACGCGGTCGATGACAAGCATGTCCGCCGAGTTGCGCACATCATGATCGGTTTCGATGAGCAGAAGTTCCGGATTCATCCGGGCCTGCGGGAAATGCCTATCCGCGGCGGCGTAGCCGACGTTGGCCGGGATATCGGCCGGGAGATATTGGCGGTCGTTGTAATTATTCGTATACGACGGGAGCGCCAGCAGGCCGATGAGGGCGAGCGCGATGGAGGCCACCAGAATCGGGCCCGGCCACCGCACCACTGCCGTTCCGATCCGGCGCCAGCCGCGCGTCTTCATCGTCCGTTTGGGATCAAACAGTCCGAAATGGCTACCGATGGTGAGCATCGCCGGTGCCATGGTCAACGCGGCGACGACGGCGACAAGCATCCCCATCGCCAGGGGTACACCGAGGCTCTGGAAGTACGGCAGCCGGGTGAAGTGCAGGCAGAACGTGGCACCTGCGATCGTCAGGCCCGAGCCCAGGATCACGTGCGCGGTGCCGTGATACATGGTGTAGAACGCGGTCTCCCGATCCTCACCGTCCAGTCGGGCCTCGTGATAGCGGCCGAGAAGGAAGATGACGTAGTCGGTGGCCGCGGCGATCGCCATCGTGGTCAGCAGATTGACCGCGAATGTCGACAGGCCGATCAGGTCGTGATAGCCGAAGAACGCCACAATGCCTCGGGCAGCGCCCAGTTGGAGGAAGACCATCAACAGCACCAGCACGGTTGTCACGATCGACCGGTAGACCAGTAGCAGCATCACGAAGATGACGATGAGGGTTACCGCGGTGATCTTCTTGACGCCCTTGTCGCCGGCGTGATGCTGGTCGTAGGTCAGCGCGGCGGGGCCGGTGACGTAGACCTTCACGCCTGCTGGCGGTGTCATCTTCGACACCGCGTCGCGGACCGCCTGGATGGACTCCCCGGCCAGCGTCTCACCCTGGTTGCCGGCCAGGTACAGCTGTACGTAGGCGGCTTTGCCGTCGGCGCTCTGCGACCCGGCCGCAGTCAACGGGTCACCCCAGAAGTCCTGAATGTTCTGGACGTGGGTGGTGTCTGTCCGAAGTTTGGCGATCAGACCGTCATAGAACTCGTGCGCGTCCGCGCCCAGGGGTGCATCACCCTCCAGCACGATCATCGCTGAGCTGTTGGAGTTGAACTCGTCGAATACCTGGCCGACCCGCTTCATCGCCTGCAGTGACGGCGCGTCGTCGGGAGCCAACGACACCGAGTGCTGTTCTCCGACTACCTCGAGTTGGGGCACGCTGATGCTGAGCACGACCACCAGGCCGATCCAGAACAGCAGGATGGGGACAGAGAACAGCCGGATGAATTTCGGGATCGCCGGGTGCGCGCCGACATGGCGGTTGGACGCATTGTTCTCGGTCAGCACGAGGGAGGGCTTGTTGCCTCTCAACAGCTTGACCATGGGATTCCCTGCGATTGATGAACGATCGTCGACCAAGAGATTAGCTCATGTAACTGTTCGGCTTACAATCGTGGCCATGAGTTCCGCTACGCGTGTTCTGGCTGCTGCAGTGATCGCGTCGGCGGCGCTGGTAATGGCCGCCCCGGCCCAGGCTGACCCCGATATCGACTTCGCCGATCAGTTGCACGCCTTCGGCATCTACGGCCAACGCGATTACAACGCATGGCTGGGCAAGATCGCTTGTAAACGGCTGGTCAAAGGTGTCGACGGCACTGCATACGCATCGGCGGAGTTCATCTCGTTGAACCTGGCCCGCGACACTTCCCAGACGCAGGCTTTCCAATTCCTCGGTGCAGCGATCGCGACCTACTGTCCGGATCAGGTCGGGGTACTTCAGGCCGCCGCACGGTAATCCGGTGGCCGTCGAACGTAAACTCAACGACCTCGTCGCCGCTCCGCCGGACGTCGTGCGCAGCTATTACGTCGACCTCGACCGGATTGCCGAGGTGCATCCACTGGTGGTCGCCGTCCGCACCGTGTCACATCGGATCCTCGATGATGGCTACGAAAAGACCTACTCCGTCAAAGACCTTGTCCCGCTTGGTTTTCTGACGATTCCCATCACCTACACCGCGACCCTTCGGGTGCCCACACGCGGTGCGGTGACGGCACAGGCCCGGCAGTTTCCCGGCGTGCGACTGGACTCGATTGTGACCTTCGATCCGGAGTCTGGCGGCACCCGGCTGACCGAACGCATCCGGATCAGCGCGCCCCCGGGTCTGCAGGCGGTGACGGTTCGCCAAGCCGTCGCGGCCCACACTGAACTGCTCGCCGGCATCCGGCGGCACTTCTCGGGTTAGCTCACCCGGCCAGCTTTCCGTTGTCGATCGGGTAGACCGCGCCGTGGATTGCTGCGGCGTCGTCGCTGGCCAGAAACGCGATGACGGTAGCCACGTCCCTCGGCTCCATCAGGCCGCGAGGCGCGGCGATCCGCATGATCAGCTTGTAGTCGGCGTTATCCGGGGCGGTGAAATCGGTGACCTGCGGCGTCAGCATGCCGCCCGGGCACACCACGTTGACCCGCAGTCGCTCCCTGGTGAACTCCACCGCGAGCGCCCGCGTCAGCCCAACCAGACCGTGCTTGGCCGCGCAGTATCCGGCCGAGTAGACCTCGCCCTCGACACCAGCCACTGACGCGACGTTGACGATATTGCCGCCGACGCCCAGCAGGTGCGGCAGCGCCGCGCGGCACAGGTAGAACGGGCCGTTGAGGTTGGCCGCGAGGTCGGTGGCCCAGTCGTCGTCGGTGACTTCCGAGGTATGCCGCATCTGGTGGAAACCGGCCGCGTTCACCAGGATGTCGAGCCGGCCGAACCGTTGGACGCACTGCTCGACGGCGTCCCGGCAGGCCTGCGGATCGGTGATATCGACGGACGCGAAAGCCCCGCCGGGCACCGACTCGAACACCGTGGTCATCCGTCCGGTGTCACGGGCGATCCCGAATACCGTTGCCCCACGTTCGGCGAACAATCGCGCGACCTCCGCGCCCAGGCCGGACGATGCTCCGGTGACCAGGGCGACTTTTCCGCTCAGTTGCGCCATCTTCGAGCCTTCCCGTCGGGTTGTCACCGTCGGCTATGCGTGCACGTCCCGCTGCCCGACGGCATTGCGTAGTCCTGAGCAGTTGTAGCACCCGATGCAACCGATGCATTCGCGGCACCGCGCGCACGCCACGCAGCCGACACAGCGCCGGCACGCGACGCACCCAACACAGGCCAGACATCCGCGCATGAGGACGCAAAGAACAGTCAGCAAACTCCCGGCTACCGCGGCGCTGCCGGCCGTGGCGATGGAACCTGCGACTGCGGCACTGCCGGCGGTTGCGATGGAACCGGCTACCGCCGAGCTGCCGGCGGTGGCGAAGGATCCGGCTACCGCCGCGCTGCCGGCGGTCCTCCGCGATCCCGCAACAGCGGCGCTGCCAGCAGTCCACCTGGAGCCGGTCACGGCGACGGAGGTCCTTGAGGTCATATGACCATCCCAGCCCATTGCCGCCCCGGGCGCGACAAATTCCGGCGGAAGGCACCAAAACCGCAGCCAGATCGGACAAGCCAATCATTACGCGACCATGACAATGTGATCCCTGACGAGCGCGGCGGGCCGGTGTCGACTTGAATTAGAATCGTCGAGGGCGTCCCCGGGGGCGCGGATGAGACAGGGAGCGGCCAGTGCAAGCGATCGACGCGTCGTCGCCGAGGATCGCCGTCACCGGCGTATCAGCGGGATCGGCGGGTTCGCCGTTCGGTGCCGAGTTCGAGATCTGGCGCAATGGTGTCCGGCAAACAGCTTTGGGTCAGGTGGCTCAGTTTGTCGAAACCGAATGCGTGCCCCAACTTCAGCACACCGGGGTCGACATTGCTGCTGACGTTCTGACCCAATTCGTCGATGGGGGCAAATGCCTGCGGTCTACCTTCATGTACCTGGGGTGGCTGTGTGGCGCCGGTCCTGATGGCGCGGCGCTACGTGCCTGCGCCGGTCTGGAGTTTCTTCAGGCGTTTGCCCTGCTTCAGGATGACGTGATGGATGACTCCCCGGTGCGACGGGGCCGTCCGGCCGCCCATGTGCAGTTCG
>Ga0114959_10000624_pt1 | contig 33185 bp, 43 predicted proteins | sample C_130625_EF_Meta_FD_87317 | JGI IMG/M metagenome (GOLD analysis project Ga0114959, IMG submission 87317) | Freshwater microbial communities from Lake Croche, Canada to study carbon cycling - C_130625_EF_MetaG | ecosystem: Environmental > Aquatic > Freshwater > Lake | place: Lake Croche, Canada... | reverse complement strand
TTTTTACCGAAATTACGGAATTTCATCATGTCAGAAATTTCCAATCTCGCTAAATCACCTAATGTTTTCACATCCGCTGATTTCAAGCAGTTGTAAGCACGAACTGACAGATCTAGGTCTGCTAGTGGTGTTTTCAACAACTTTCTCATGTGCAACATTTCCTCATCAACCACATTATCTTCTTCAGCCTTCATTGACTCGAAAGTCATTGTCTGGTCAGAGAATAGCATAAAATGTTGAATCAGAATATAAGCAGCGCCTTTCAAAGCGTCTTCAGGGTGAATTGAACCATCAGTTTCAATATCTACTACCAGTTTTTCATAATCCGTTTTTTGCTCAACCCTCGTATTTTCGATGCTAAATTTTACGTTTTTAATTGGCGTATAGATAGCATCAATCGGAATGTGTCCAAATGGGGGTTCTGTATTTCTCGTTTCATCAGAAGGTACATACCCACGACCTTTTTCCACGATTATTTCTATTTCAAATTCTTTCGATTCATCAAGCGTGCAGATTACTAGATCTGGATTCAAGATGTCGAAATAATTTGTAAATTTAGAAATATCACCTGCTTTCAAAGTCGATTGACCTTTGACTCTAACGTTAATCTTGTTTTCAAGGATTTCCTGAGTTTTCTTAAAACGAACTTTTTTCAAGTTTAAGATAATTTCAGTCATGTCCTCAATCACGCCTTCAATGGCTGAAAACTCGTGCAGCACTCCCCCAACCTTTACGCTTGTTATAGCGTAGCCTTCCAAAGAAGACAATAAGATTCTACGAAGTGCATTACCGATTGTAACGCCATAGCCTTTTTCGAGTGGCTTAAACTCAAATAACCCGTGAAAGTCGTCGGCCTTTTCCATGACAACTTTGTCGGGCATTTGGAATGCTAATATTGACATATTTCGTAGCGTAATTTACCTTGGAATGTATAAGAATAAAGTAACCAATTCGCAATTTACGAATAAACTCTGTGATTCTATGTATATTTGATAAAATATTTTACCTAAAACTTGACAATCATAAACTTATCATCTAAATTACAAGTTTTTAAGACTTTTATTTCTCACCCAATTCGATTAAATTGCTCGCTAAAACGAAGCTAATCTAATCAATGGAACAGATTTGACAATATTATTAATATTGTCAAATCTATACGTAGTATCATTATTGAAAACAAAACATAAAAAGCGTTTTGTTATAAATACGATTACTTCGAATAAAGTTCAACGATTGCCTGCTCATTAAAATTCTCAGGGATATCTGAACGTTCTGGATAAGAAATAAATTTACCGGTCATTGTTGGGGCATCCCATTCTAACCAGTTAAAACGTTTCCCAGCTTTTCCAGTCAATGAATTGGTTACAACTTCTAAAGACTTTGACTTTTCACGAACGCTGATTAATTGACCCGCTCTTAATGAATATGAAGGAATATTGACGATATCACCATCAACAAGAATGTGTTTGTGAATGACTAATTGACGTGCAGCCCGACGGGTCGGCGCAATTCCTAAACGGTAAACAGTATTATCAAGACGTGCTTCGCAAAGTTTCAAAAGATTTTCGCCTTTGATACCTTCTTTAACCGCTGCTTTGTGGAATAAATTTTCGAATTGCTTCTCAAGAATACCGTAAGTGTATTTCACTTTTTGCTTTTCTTTCAATTGTAAAGCATATTCTGAAACTTTACCACGTTTTCCTTTTCCGTGCTGACCTGGACCATAGTTTTTGCGAGCTAACGCTTTACTTGGACCCAAGATTGGCTCGCCGAAACGACGAGCAATTTTTGATTTTGGACCTGTATATCTTGCCATTATTTGATAAAAATGAGTCAATAGCCTTATGCTAGCTAAAGAAGTAATTATGAAACATAAAGAAACGAAGGACAATAATTACTAATTCCCCTTCGCAATATTTTTTATATTCAGATAAATCTGAAATTACACTCTACGACGTTTTGGTGGACGACATCCGTTGTGAGGAATTGGTGTAATGTCTTTAATTGACAATACTTCAATGCCTGCATTAGAAACTGTTCTGATGGCGGATTCACGACCAGAGCCAGGTCCCTTCACAAAAACTTCTGCTTTTTTCATCCCTGCTTCCACCGCCACTGCAGCACAATTTGAGGCCGCCATTTGGGCGGCATAAGGGGTATTTTTCTTTGAACCTTTAAAGCCCATTTTACCAGCAGAAGCCCAAGAAATAACTTGACCTTGGTTGTTGGTAATCGAGATAATAATGTTGTTAAAAGAAGCTTTGATGTGTACTTGACCAATTTGTTCAACCACTACAACTCTTTTCTTTGCTTTGTCTTTTCTTTTAGCCTGTGCCATTTGTTTTTTGGTTTTTCAATTCCAGTTTTGAGTACGTCCATTCCTTCGAACAACCTTCTCATCTTAGAACTTTAGCGAATTTTAGTCCCTCAGGACTATTCAACTCAGCTTAATTTTTACTTTGTTGCTTTTTTCTTGTTAGCAATTGTCTTGCGTTTACCTTTACGAGTACGAGAATTGTTCTTCGTTCTCTGACCACGTAATGGAAGACCTTTACGATGACGTAATCCTCGATAACAACCAATGTCCATTAAACGCTTGATGTTTAACTGAACCTCAGAACGAAGTTGACCTTCGGTTTTGAATTCTCCAGCAATTATCGCACGAATGGCACTAGCTTCATCATCGTTCCATTCGCCAGCTTTTTTGTCGAAAGAAATTTCAGCTTGTTTTAAAATTTTCTGAGCAGTGCTGCGACCTATACCGAAGATATAAGTCAAAGCAATTTCGCCTCTTTTTTTGTCGGGAATATCAACCCCTGCAATACGAGCCATACTTTTTTAGCTTTTTAGATTATTAAATAAGAAAGTTTCACAACTATCCTACTATATTATCATCCTTGTCTCTGTTTGAACTTTGGATTTTTCTTGTTAATAACATAAAGTTTTCCGTGACGACGAATTACTTTACAGTCAGCACTACGCTTCTTTATTGACGCTTTTACTTTCATTGTCGTAATTTATTTTACTTGTAACGATAGACTATTCTTGCTTTACTTAAATCATAAGGAGACATTTCTAATTTTACCTTATCTCCGGGCAAAATTTTGATATAGTTCATTCTCATCTTCCCTGAAATATGGGCAATCACTTGATGTGTATTCTCCAATTCAACTCTAAACATAGCATTTGAGAGCGCTTCGATGATTATTCCATCTACTTCTATGGATGATTGTTTTGCCATAATTAAATATTAACGATGTACTCTGATTTACTGATTGCTTCTTCTATAAACTTGAAGGTCGTTAATATATCGGCCTTCCCTTTTTTGATTGCAACGGTATGTTCATAATGCGCAGATGGTTTTCTGTCTTGCGTACGAATAGTCCAATTATCGTTCTCTTGGTGAATTGCTCTTTTGCCTTGATTAACCATGGGTTCAATCGCAATAACCATGTTTTCTTTAAGTTTTACGCCATCTCCCCGTTTACCATAGTTTGCTACTTCTGGTTTCTCGTGAAGTGATTTTCCAACGCCATGACCCACTAATTCTCGAACAATGCTAAACCCTAATTTCTCACAATAAGTCTGTATCGCAAAGCCAATATCTCCAACTCGTTTGCCAAATATTGCTTGTTCAACAGCAAAATAAAGTGACTCTTTTGTTGTTTTCATCAACCGCATCGTTTCCTCGCTCACATTACCTATTCCGTAAGTATAGGCACTATCTGCATGAAAGCCATCTTTATAAACTCCACAATCAATTGATACTATTTCTCCCTCTTTTACTTGATAATTACTTGGAATTCCATGAACTACAACATCATTGATTGAAATACAAAGTGATGCTGGAAATTTGTTGCCACTGACATTGTAATTCAAAAATGAAGGATGTCCTTGATGATCTTTTATAAATTCGTAAGCTAATTTATCTAATTCTTTGGTAGTTACTCCGGGCTTAATAATTTTGGCAACTTCGGCATGGGTTTGGCCCAATATCACTCCGTTTGCTCTGATTATTTCTAACTCAGCATTTGTTTTTAAGAAAATCATTATGTGAAGAGTTCTTTCAACTCTCTTGATTTATACGGTAACTTGTGCCCTTCCTTGTACTCTACCCGATTGCATCAAACCTTCATATTTACGCATTAATAGGTAACTTTCGATTTGTTGTAAAGTATCAAGCACAACACCAACTAAAATTAAAAGAGATGTCCCTCCGAAAAACGAAGCGAACCCACGGGTGACACCGAATAAACCGGCAACCGCCGGAAGTATAGCAATTATAGCCAACATGATTGCACCCGGAAGGGTAATTCTATCTAGGATATCAGCAATAAAAGTTGAAGTAGCTTCCCCTGGTTTAACTCCCGGAACAAATCCGCCTCCACGTTTCATATCATCAGAAATTTGAGTTGGATTAATTGAAATTGCTGTGTAAAAAAAAGTAAATACTATAATCAAGAAGGCGAACAAAAGATTGTATCCCCACGTACTTGGGTCACCAAAATTTTGCACTACTGACTGTGCAAATTCGCTTCTTTCAGCAAATTGACCGGCCAATAAACCTGGCACAAACATCAAGGCTTGGGCAAAAATTATTGGCATAACTCCAGCGGCGTTCAATTTTAATGGAATATATTGTCGTTCACCACCCACAGCGGCTGATGCCCGATTTCCTACCACTTGCTTGGCATATTGAACTGGAATTCTACGGACTGCTTGTGTTACCATAACAGCACCCATTACAACAAAGAACAAAGCTACCATCTCAATTACGAAAAGTAGTGCTCCGGACATTCCTCGAGATTGCGCTTCCCCAATGATAGCGCTTGGAAAGCGTGATACAATACCGATCATAATTAACATTGAGATTCCATTACCGATTCCTTTATCCGTAATCTTTTCACCCAACCACATACAAAACATTGTTCCAGCAATCAAAATAACAACCGAAAAAATACGAAACGACCAGGCACTTACCATAATAGCCTCGGCAGGAATCGTTGTTTGTAAATAAGCCGTTGCTTGAGCAGCAGTTACTAAAATAGTAAGAACACGAGTAATCTGATTTAGTTTTTTACGACCAGATTCACCATCTTTTTGCATTTTTTGAAAATAAGGAAGTGCGATGGTTAATAGCTGAATGGCAATAGATGCCGAAATATAGGGCATTATACCCAACGCAAAGATTGAAGCATTGTTGAAGGCTCCTCCAGAGAACATATTCAGTAAACCTAGTAGGCCACCATCTCCTTTTTCGGCTAATTTGTTGGCATCCACGCCTGGCAATACAATGTATGAGCCTAAGCGGAAGAAAGTAATAAACAACAGGGTATTAAGAATTCTACCTCTTAATTCCTCTATTGAGAAAATGTTTTTGATAGTGCTAATAAACTTGTTCATGCTATCTGTTTAAATAATCGTTAAGGAATAAAAATCTAATTTGTCCAACTTTTTCTTTAAATACAAATCTGTTGCCAGTTTTCATCCGATTACTTAAATATTTCTGTTGTCTATCGTGATTAATTTAAAATTTCCAGTAGTAAAACTTCACTCTATTGCTAGAAAAGTATATTTTTACCCTATAATTGCTTTCCCGCCTGCTGCCTCAATTGCTGCCTTAGCAGAAGCCGAAAAACCTTTTACAGTAATTTCCAAAGCCGATTTAATTTCTCCTCGTGATAAGATTTTTACCAAGTCATTTTTAGAAACTAAACCATGAGTGTACAGGAAATCATGATTAATAACGGAAGCGCCAGTGGCTTCAGCAACTGCCTGCAAGGTATCAAGATTAAGCGCTTTATATTCAACTCGGTTGATATTTTTGAAGCCGAATTTAGGAACACGGCGCTGAAGAGGCATTTGACCACCTTCAAAACCGGCCTTGCGTGAGTAACCTGAACGTGACTGAGCACCATTGTTACCACGTGCTGAAGTTCCGCCTAATCCTGAGCCCTCGCCACGACCAACTCTTTTTCTAACCTTTGTAGAGCCTTGTGCTGGCTTTAATGAAGAAAGATTCATGTTATTATTTTTTATAAGATTTGCTAAACGCTATCCCACCGTGGAATAACTCGCCTACCTCCAATTTCGTTAAGAAATTCTACAAACCTTTTATAAAGGTCGGGAAGCAATTTAAATTTTTTCGACTACAAGCAGGTGCTTAACCGCACGAATCATTCCTTCCATTGCAGGATTTAATTCTTTTTCAACGCTTTTGTTCAATTTGCCTAAACCCAATGCTTGGATTGTACGTTTCTGAACTTCCGGACGTTTAATTGTACTCTTAACTTGTGTAATTTTTACCTTTGACATGGCTTATTTGAATTCTGAATCATGAGCTAAGAATTCATATCGGTATTAGATACCTCATAACTCATAATTCATAACTAATAATTAGAAAAACTATCCGTTGAAAACTTTTGCTAATGAAATTCCTCTTTGGAAAGCAACTGTGTGTGGATTTCTCATTTTGATGAGTGCATCAACGGTTGCTTTTACCACGTTGTGAGGGTTTGAGGAACCTTTTGATTTGGCCAGTACATCATGCACACCAGCGGATTCTAACACCGCACGCATTGCACCACCAGCAATTACGCCAGTTCCAGGAGCGGCCGGTCTCAACAATACAAAACCGCCAGAAAATTTACCTATTTGTTCGTGAGGCACGCTTCCTTTTAACAGCGCTACTTCAAAAACGTTTTTCTTTGCGTCTTCGATACCTTTTGCGATAGCATCCGTTACCTCGTTTGCTTTACCCAAACCGAACCCTACAACACCTTTGCCATCACCTACTACTACGATAGCGGAAAAACTGAACCTACGGCCACCTTTCACAACTTTTGCTACACGGTTAATAGATACAACTTTTTCTTTTAATTCGCCTTCGTTAACCTTAATTGGTTTTGATATTAATTTCGACATTTTTTCTGAATTTGAAAATGTTTGAATTTGAAATGTGTATATTTATGATCAAATATCACATCAAATTAACTCATTAGAATTTAAGTCCTCCTTCTCTTGCACCTTCCGCAACTGCCTTAACACGTCCGTGATACAAGTATCCGTTACGGTCAAAAACAACTGTTGAAACTCCTGCTGCTAAGGCTTTTTCAGCAATTTTTGCTCCCACTTGCTTCGAATTGTCGACATTTCCATTGGCCAATCCTAATTCTTGTGATGAAGCTGCTGCTAATGTATGTCCTTTTACGTCATCAATTATTTGCGCATAAATACCTGTATTTGAACGAAATACAGATAGTCTTGGCTTATCAGCTGTGCCAGAGATTTTTGCTCTGATCGACAGCTTGATGCGTAACCTTCTTGAATCTTTTTGCGTACCCATTGTAATGTTTATAAGTTTTGTGGATTACCGACCCACTAATTCAGTGAACAATTAACAGTAAACAGTAAACAGTAGATAGTAAACAGTAAGATCAAGGTACATAATACAATACTTGACAACTGATGACCGATAACTGATAACTGATAACTGATAACTGATAATTATTTCTTACCACCAGTTTTACCAGCTTTTCTACGGATTTGCTCACCTACAAAACGAATACCTTTGCCTTTGTATGGTTCTACTTTACGTAAAGAGCGAATCTTTGCAGCCACTTGACCAACTAATTCTTTATCAATTCCTTCCAAAGTAACCTTTGGATTTTGTCCTTTATCCATTGATGTGATTACTTTCAATTCGCTTGGAATCTGAACGAAAACACCGTGTGAATATCCTAAAGCTAACTCAAGAATATTCCCTTGATTTGTTGCTTTGTAACCAACACCAACAATTTCCATCTGAGCTTTGAATCCTTCACTTACACCAATAACCATATTATTGATTAATGAACGATACAAACCATGCAATGCTTTGTGACGTTTTTGTTCAGTCGGACGCTTTACGGTTAATTCAGTACCTTCGACATCAACCGTAATATCTGGATCAATGGTGCGTTCAAGTGAACCTTTAGGACCTTTTACGGATACGTGATTTTGATTAATCGTTACTGTCACACCTACGGGAAGTGTAATGATTTTTTTGCCAATTCTTGACATGACCTTGTGTTTGTGCTTAAATGGAAGATTTTATTTAATCTGCCAAATAACTAGTTAAAACATTAATGCTTAAAAAAACCAATGTTTAAAATCAAGCTATCAGCAAACTTAGCGTTCTTCTTTCAGCAATGTGATATTAATAAACTTGGCAAAGAACTTCTCCACCTACGTTCAACACACGAGCTTCTTTGTCGGTGATAACGCCTTTGGATGTTGAAAGGATTGCAATACCTAAACCATTCAATACACGTGGCAATTCACCTGCACCCTTGTACTTGCGTAGCCCTGGTTTAGAAATTCTATCAATTTTGACGATTGCTGATTGCTTCGTAGTGGGATTATACTTCAAAGCAATTTTGATAGTACCCTGTACGGTTGTATCGTCAAATTTGTAGTTTTGAATATATCCTTTATCAAAAAGAACTTTGGTAATTTCTTTTTTGATGTTAGAAGCAGGGATTTCAACGATTCTGTGACGTGCCTTGATGGCATTTCTCAATCGTGTTAAGTAATCTGCTATTGGATCTGTCATTGTTTTCGATATTTGAAACGTGCCTTTTTCTGAAAAGGAACGCAAAATTACGGAATTAATTTAATAAAGACAAGTTAGTTTGAGGTAGAAGAATTATAGATGTTAGTTTGTATTTATGAGATAATCCTAACGTATATTTTAACTTCTTCAAATTTTCTGAACTTGATATTAACTTGATTTTGTTACGCCTGGTATTAGACCATCAGACGCCATTTGGCGAAACGTAACACGGTTGATTCCGAATTTACGCATATAACCTCTTGGACGACCCGTCAATTTACAACGATTGTGTAAACGTACTGGTGAAGCATTTTTAGGTAACTTATCAAGTCCTGCATAATCACCTGCTGCTTTTAGGGCAGCTCGTTTTACTGCATACTTAGCAACTGTTGCTTCTTTTTTTCTTTCTCTTGCTTTTACTGATTCTTTTGCCATTGTTTTTAGAATCTATTTTTTTGAGTGTTGAGTTATGAGTTTTGAGTTAAAAAGATGTGCTCTTAACTACTAACGCTTATTTATTTCTTCTGGTTTGCGAAGGGCATTCCCATGGCAGTTAAAAGTGCATTTGCTTCTGCATCTGTTTCTGCTGTGGTAACGAAAGTGATATCCATACCAGAGATTTTACTTACTTTATCAATTGAAATCTCAGGGAAGATGATTTGTTCTTTTACGCCTAATGTGTAATTACCACGACCATCAAAACCTTTATCTGCAACTCCTTTAAAGTCACGAACACGAGGAAGTGCTACGGTCAACAGACGATCAAGGAATTCGTACATTCTCTCTCCACGTAAGGTTACTTTCACGCCGATTGGCATGTTTTCACGCAATTTGAAGTTGGAAATAGCTTTCTTTGAAATAGTGGCTATTGCTTTTTGACCTGCGATAAGGGTAATTTCATCAATACCGATATCAATTAGTTTTTTGTCAGCTACTGCTGCACCAATACCTTTGTTGATAACAACTTTAGTAACCTTTGGTACTTGCATTACTGATTTGTATTGAAATTTTTCCTTTAATGCAGGAACGATTTCAGACAAATATCTATCTTTTAATCTTGTAGTTGTCATGTTATGAAACTTTTTGTGTGGATTTCCGACCCACTAATTCAATTCGATAATTTAAAGATTAGTTAATTTGAAGTTATTTAAACCTTTCAAACCTTCAAATTAGATAAATTTTCCTGATGATTTTGAGAATCTTTGCAGTTTCCCGGATTCATTTAATTTACGACCTGTACGTACTGCTTTTCCGTCTTCCATGTACGCAATGTTTGATAAGTGAATTGAACCTTCACGTTTCTCAATTGCTCCTTGTGGACTTGTCGAAGTTGGCTTAACGTGTTTTGTTTGAAGATTAACGCCATCAATAATTGCACGGTTTTTATCTACAATTATTTTTGTAACTACACCTGACTTACCTTTTGAATTTCCAGCGATAACGATAACGGTATCTCCAGATTTGATATGCAGTTTTGGCTGCTTATTGGATTTCTTTTGCATGATACGTATATGATTAAAGCACCTCTGGGGCCAGTGAAACAATTTTCATAAATCCAGCATCACGCAATTCACGTGCTACTGGTCCGAAGATGCGAGTTCCACGTGGTTCGTCATTATTGTTTAATAAAACGACTGCGTTGTCCTCGAAACGGATATATGAACCATCTTTACGACGAATTTCTTTTTTAGTTCTTACTACTACGGCTTTTGAAACCGTACCTTTCTTCATACTCGATGATGAAAGAGCAGACTTTACAGTTACTACTACTTTATCACCAATTGAAGCGTATCTTTTTGCTGTTCCGCCTAAAACACGGATTACAAGCACCTCTTTTGCTCCTGAATTATCAGCTACGCCAGATCTTGATTCTTGTTGTAACATTGTTTTATATCTTAATTAAATTTGAACCTTGAAGATTAGGATTGATTGAGTTGTTGCTGTCTCAAACACTTAAATTAACGAAAATTCAAATTTTATTTCGCTTTTTCAATAACTTCAATTAATCTCCAACGCTTATTTTTTGAAAGAGGTCGGGTTTCCATTACCTTCACTGTGTCACCGATTCCGCACTCATTTTTCTCATCGTGTGCCATCAACTTGGAGGTTTTTTTCATAAACTTTCCGTAAAGTGGATGCTTAACTTTTCTTTCTACGGCTACGGTGATAGATTTTTCCATCTTGTTGCTCACCACACGCCCAACTCTAATCTTTCTCAGATTTCTTTGTAATTCTTCCATGATTGGATTTTTAATTGATGTTATTAATTGAGTCCAAGCGGTATGTTGATGGAATCTGTGTTATAAAGTTAAAGTAATTAAACATTGATGGAAATTATCAACAAACGTTTAAACAACATTTAAACTTCTGGTATTATTTTATTGCATTGATGGCAGTTTGCAAACGAGCCACCACTTTACGGGCCTCACGGATACGTAATGGATTTTCAATTGGAGAAATAGCGTGAGCAAATTTTAAGCGAGCCAAAGCATCTGTTTCAGATACCAAAGATTTCTCCAATTCTTGTAAACTTAATTTTTTAATTTCTGCGTTTTTCATGGCGTTAATATGAGAATTTTGGAATTTAAAAGTTAAAAAAATGATTTATTATCAACGAAATGTTAAAAAAATATTGCAAAAACCATTATTTTAAAGCTTTCAAATTCATCATTTTCAAATTTATGATTCTTGATAATCTTTACGAACTACGAAAGAAGTACGCAACGGCAATTTTTGTGCGGCTAAACGCAGTGCCTCTTGGGCAACTGCTAAGGGAACACCTGCTGATTCGAACAAAATTGTTCCTGGTTTGATGCTAGCAACCCAATATTCTGGAGCACCTTTACCTTTACCCATACGAACCTCGGCAGGTTTCTTAGTGATTGGTTTGTCTGGGAAAATACGAATCCAAACTTGTCCTTCACGTTTCATCGCACGAGTTACTGAAATACGAGCCGCTTCAATCTGACGTGCAGTGATGCGTCCTGGTTCCACAGCTTTTATTGCAAAGGCTCCGAAGTCAATTTCATGACCACGGGTTGCCAATCCTTTAATCCTACCCTTCTGTTGCTTGCGGAATTTGGTTCTTTTTGGTTGTAACATTGTTGTATTATGTCTTTAATTCGAACGGTCGTAGGTCGCATTAACTGATTATCACGACTTCTGACTAAGATTTTCTAATTATCTTTTACCTCCCGGTTTATTTCCGGCACCCCCACCACGGTTATTACCGCCTGGTTTGTTTGGACCACCACCACGATTATTTGGGTTTGCACCGCCTGGGCCATTGTTGTTACGACGGTCGCCTTCGCCACCACGTCCACCACGACCACCACCACGACGATCTCCATCTTCACCACGTCCACCACGATTATTTCCACCACGGGAATCACCACCACCTGCGGCGGCTTGTGATGCGGCAACACCTGCATTTGGAGAGAGATCACGCTTTCCGTAAACTTCACCACGGAATACCCATACTTTGATACCGATTTTTCCATAAACCGTTAAGGCTTCTGAAACAGCATAATCAATATCTGCCCGAAGTGTATGCAGAGGAATACGTCCTTCTTTATATCCTTCAGAGCGTGCCATTTCAGCACCTCCTAAACGACCTGAAAGTTTCAATTTGATACCTTGAGCTCCAACACGCATAGCTGATGCGATAGATTGTTTCATGGCACGACGGAAAGAAATACGAGCTTCCAATTGTTGTGCGATTGTTTCGCCAATCAATTTTGCATCAATCTCAGGTCGTTTGATTTCAAATATATTGATCTGAACATCTTTGCCTGTGATTTTTTTTAATTCTTCCTTGATTTTGTCTACTTCTTGACCGCCTTTACCAATCACAACACCCGGACGGGCTGTGTTAATGGTGAGGGTAATCCGCTTCAACGTACGCTCGATTATTACCTTAGAGATCGCTCCCTTCGGAATACGTGCTGCTACATATTTACGAATTTTATCGTCTTCTACTAATTTATCGGCAAAACTCTTTCCACCATACCAGTTAGAATCCCAACCTCTGACGATACCAAGTCTAAAACCTACGGGGTTTATTTTCTGTCCCATTTTGTATATTTAGATTTCTTGTCTAATTATTCTGAAATTACTGTTGGTGCGGTTGCAGATGCAACTACTAGGGTAATGTGGTTTGAACGTTTCAAGATTCTATGACCACGACCTTGCGGAGCTGGACGCAAACGTTTTAGAGAAGAACCACCATCTACGGTTACGGTCTTTACAAACAAGTCGGCATCTTCCAACTTCATGTCTTCATTTTTGTTTTGCCAGTTCGCAATAGCCGAGAGTAAAAGTTTCTCTACGTGTCTTGCTCCAACTTTTGGCTCGTATTTCAAAATACCAAGAGCCTTATTTACTTTCTGACCTCTAATCATATCAACTACGATTCTCATTTTCTGAGGGGAGGTCGGAACATTATTTAATTTAGCTACTGCTTCCATTTATTGATTTCGGATTTCGGAGTTCAGAATTAGGTTTAACTACATTGACAGTAATTCGTCAAATATACAATACCAAATTATCTTTTACCTTTATCTTTTTTTGCTGTGTGACCACGGAAGTTACGAGTGGGAGCAAATTCACCTAATTTATGTCCAACCATGTTATCGGTTACAAAAACTGGGATAAATTTATTTCCATTGTGAACTGCAAAAGTATGTCCAACGAAATCAGGTGAAATCATCGAACGGCGTGACCAAGTCTTGATTACTGACTTTTTACCTGATGCGGTCATGACTTGTACCTTGTTGTCAAGGCGATAGTCTATATAAGGACCTTTTTTTAATGAACGTGCCATCTACCTATTTTTTCTTTCTACTGATGATAAGACGATTTGAATGTTTGCTCGGTGTACGGGTTTTCTTACCTTTCGCTAATAAACCTTTGCGTGAACGTGGGTGCCCTCCTGATGAGCGGCCTTCTCCACCACCCATTGGGTGATCGACAGGGTTCATAACAACACCACGAACTCTCGGACGGCGACCTAACCAACGATGACGACCTGCTTTACCCATGACGGTATTCATGTGATCGGCATTAGAAACTGAACCAACCGTCGCTAAACATCTTGATAGTACCATGCGCATTTCGCCAGATGGCAGTTTTAACGTTGCGTATTTAGCATCACGAGCCAACAATTGGGCATAAGTACCTGCTGAACGTGCCATTTCAGCACCCCCGCCTGGACGAAGTTCGATTGCGTGTACGATTGTACCAGTTGGAATGTTTGCCAAAGGAAGTGTGTTACCTACCTCAGGTGCAGCCGTTGCTGATGAAATTACAGTTTGACCAACCTTAATACCAGTTGGTGCAATAATGTAAGTCTTCTCGCCATCTGTATACTCAATTAGAGCAATACGTGCTGTACGATTCGGGTCATATTCTACTGTTAAAACTGTTGCTTCAACATCGAATTTGTTACGATGAAAGTCAATAATACGGTAACGACGTTTATGTCCTCCACCGATATAACGCATAGCACGATGTCCGTTTGCGTTACGACCTCCTGTTCTTTTAACCACGGCTAACAAAGGCTTGTACGGTTTTGAAGCTGTTATTTCCTCAAAAGTCGGAGCAATCCTGTGGCGTGTGCCGGGGGTTACAGGGTTAAATTTTCTTGTAGCTGCCATTTCTGTGCTTTGTTCAATTTATCGGGATGAACTCCCATAGTTTTTAATTATCAATTGATAATTAACAATTAATAATTTTTTAAAGAATTATCCATTGTCAATTGTCAACTATTAATTATTAATTAAATTCCGTCATAGAAATCAATAACTTCGCCTTTGGCGATTGTTACGATTGCTTTTTTGTACGTTGAAGTGATTCCAGAAGTTACTTTGGTTCTGGTGCTTCTTGATTTCTTCTTACCAAATTGGCGAAGTGTATTTACAGATATTACTGCAACACCGTACATTTTCTTGATTTCTTTTGCAATTTCAACTTTGTTGGTTTTGTTTGCAACCTCAAAAACGTATTGACCGCCTTTCTGTAATGCCTGAGATTTCTCAGTAAGAATTGGTCTTTTGATAATGATGCTCATTGTCTTGTTAAGTTATTTGTTACTAGAAATTAGTTGTCCTAATATCTTTTAACTAATTACTGAAATATGATTCGATTGTTGTAAGGGCTGATTCAACGATGATAAGTTGTGAAGCATTTACTAAATCATAAGTGTTAACTTGACCAGCCGTTCCGATTTGTGCTTTTGGCACGTTTCGTCCCGACAAGAAGATGTTTTGGTTATCTTCTGGCAAAATCAACAACGTTTTCTTTCCTGTGAATGAAAGTGCTTCCATTAAGGCCAAGTACGACTTGGTTCTAGGAGCATCGAAGGTGAAACCTTCTAAAATGGTTACGTTTCCTGCTTGTGCTTTGGCAGCAAAGGCAGATTGACGAGCCAATGATTTTACTTTCTTATTGATCTTGAACGAATAATCTCTTGGTACCGGTCCAAAAATACGTCCACCACCTTTCATTAAAGGAGATTTAGCTGAACCTGCACGAGCACCACCCGTGCCTTTTTGTTTTTTAATTTTGCGAGTTGAGCGAGAAACTTCTGCTCTTGCTTTCGCCTTGTGAGTACCTTGACGCTGATTTGCCAAGAATTGCTTCACGTCTAACCAAACTACGTGTTCGTTTGGTTCGATGCCAAAGATTTCTTCAGAGAGTGTTACCTTCTTACCTGTGTCTTTGCCTTGTATATTTAAAACTGATAATTCCATTATTTTTGATTTTGAAAATTTGTTGATTTGATTAAATTTTGATGTTGTAAAAAGTTACATCTTCAAACTTTCAAATCTATTTTTCAAGAATAACATAAGAGTTTTTCGCTCCTGGGATTGAACCTGAGACTACGATAAGGTTTTTGTCTGCGTAAACTTTCAAGATTTGTAAATTTTGAACTGTTACACGGTTTCCACCTGTACGACCCGCCATACGAACACCTTTGAATACACGAGATGGGAATGAACAAGCACCAATTGAACCTGGGTGACGACCACGGTTATGTTGACCGTGAGTTTGTCCACCTACCCCAGCAAATCCATGACGTTTAACAACTCCTTGAAAACCTTTACCTTTTGAAGTTCCAACAGCATCAACAAAATCGCCTTCTGTGAATAATTCTGCGGTAACGGTTTCTCCTAAGGTAAGTACTGTGTCAAAAGATTTAAACTCAACGAGTTTTTTCTTTGGAGTGGTACCTGCTTTTTTGAAGTGACCTAAAAGAGGTTGCGTAGTGTGCTTCTCTTTTTTCTCGCCATAACCTAATTGAATAGCGCTATAACCTTCTTTTTCTACTGTTTTTACTTGCGTAACTACACAAGGACCGGCTTGGATCAGCGTACAAGCGAGGGCAGAGCCATCAGCGTTGTAGAGGCTGGTCATACCGATTTTCTTTCCGATAATTCCAGACATTTTATTAGAATAAAACGTTAATAATTGATTGATAATGAACGACTTGTGGGTGTCATCAGGACCGCCCAGATAAATCGGACTGCAAAGGTCGGGATTTTATTTGGCAAAAACTAAATTGTTTGCAAATAAAATTAATTCACGAAAGCGAAGGAAATGAATTGAAAAGCGACAAGATATACTCGTGAAGGACAGGCTGAAACCTGTGATACGAAAGAATGTTCTTGTGTAGCTTAACATTAAAATTAATTGCTGGGCATTCAACAAATTAATCCAATATCAGTTCTAACACTTTTGTTAATTTTGAAATTAACGTTGTAAATTTTGATCTTTACGAATTGACTTAGAAACTTTCTACTTCTGTTTAATTTTTAAATTTTATCAAGTTCTGCCAACCTGTATAAAAATGAAGAAATATGTGCTCTCTAAATCGGATTGCAAAATTAGTGTTTTATTTTTGAAATACAAGGGGTTGGGAGAAATATTTTTTGGGGATTTACTTTTAGTAGCGTAAAGATAAATTTTATTTCAAGTATGAACATTTAAAATGGAATGATTTTAAAACAAGTAAAATATCATTAACTATGATTGTTTGTCTATTATGCCATTATCTTCCAAAATTTTGAAATATTTTTCTTTCGATAATGGACAATTAGCCAGGTCCATAAAATCAGATTTCGTCAATTTGCACTGACTACTCATTTGTTTTATCAAAAAATCTCCTAAGTCTTTTTCTCCAAGACTAATTTTTGTATGTAAAACAAGCATTCCTTTATGAAACAATTCAAGCCATTTATGGTCGTCACTTTTAGATGTAGCATCTTCAAAGCCTTTTTTCAAAAGGTTTTTATAAGTATTTTTTGCATCAAGTACTGCCATATATTAAGGTTTTACGATAATATTGATAATTGTTTTTATAGCTTGTAATCTTTTAGATAAGTTCTCATTTGAAAGCTGATTATATCTTTTGTAGATATAATCAAACTCTTGTCCAAAACTTTCTTCCGCATCATCAATTGTTAACCCCGTACCAACAATATCCAATAATTCACAGGTAATCACAAAATATTCATCTTCTTTTTCCAATAGACATCTCAAAGGACACGATAATTCATACGTAGTATTTTCACAAACTATAACATCGGGTGAGTAAGACAGAGATGCTCTTTTATTTGAATATTCTTCTAACGTTTTTGTGTTTTTATGTCCGTTTTTTACCGTAGTTTTGACTTTTCTAAAACTAATATCCTCATGTATTTCAAGCTCTTTATTCTCTATCATGTTCACTTTCAGTCTTTCCTTTGCCTCTTTATTAAATTTTTTGACTGGATAGAGAGGAATAATTTTTGTACTGTTGCCATCCTTCAAAACATTTACCACATTTACAGGTGAGTTCCCGAAACTTGTTGTGAATTCGTATAAATCTTCAACAATCGCATTTCTTCTATATCCATCTGGATAAATACTTTTAATCTCATCATACTCTCCTTCATTAGTTATTTTTAGAAGTTGCTCGAATTTACCCTTGACTACTTCTCTTTGCAGGGAGACATCGCTAATTGTTGTTTGTACTCGGTTTGTAAATGAAAATTGAGGCACAGCACTACCTGCAAAAAATCCTGATAATTCAATTTTAAAATTATTCAAGTCAATAGTTGAGGTATCAGTAATACTAACTTTTGCTATTGTTTGAAGCAGTGTTTGTAACTTTTTTGAAATCTCAACAAGATATTCTATTGGTAAAGTATTGTACTTCCCAATCTCTCCTAAAATTTGAAGGTTTATATTTTCAATCTTATTACTTTCCATTGGTCTTTACGCTTTAAATACGCAAAATAACAAATACAGTGCCTAAGTTTTTTTTCTGATTTATTGATATGGAACTGTCAGCTTTTCCAATAGTTTAAAATTAGATTTTATTACTATGACTTCCATTTTGCAAACATATTACAAAAGAATTGAATTATGTGTATCGTTTTGAAAAGATTATTAATATTTTCAAAACAAATATCCGATTGCTAATTTTTATCCGCTTGCTAATTTTCCCCTAACAATCCCAAAGTCCTTGATTATCTTTGCGAATCCAAATAGCAATTCGATTTATGAAAATATCCATCATTACCGTTTCTTTCAACAGTGCCAAAACCATTCGCCAGACCGTTGAGAGTGTGCTTGCTCAGGATTATCACGATTTGGAATATATCGTGATTGACGGGGCTTCAAAAGATGGAACGGTAGATATTCTGAAGTCTTTTGGTGATAAAATCAAATTTATCTCTGAGCCTGACAAGGGAATTTATGATGCCTTGAATAAAGGGGTAAAAATGGCTTCAGGTGAAATTATCGGTACGATTGGCGGGGACGATTTTTATCCTAACTCACAGGTTATCAGTCATGTAGTCAAAACGTTTGAAGAAGCTAAAACGGATGCCGTTTATGGTGATAAGCAATATGTGAATTTGGGTGATGATGAAACGGTTGTGCGTTATTGGCGGTCGGGTGGTTATGTACGTGAGAATTGGTTGAAAGGTTGGATGCCTCCGCATTTGTCGTTTTATCTAAAGAAATCGGCTTTTTCAACCTTTGGATATTACATTCCAGATTTTACGTGTTCGGGAGATTATGAGTTGATGCTGAGAATGCTGTATAAAAATAAATTGACCGCACAATATCTTCCAGAGGTAGTGATGACAATGCGAAATGGCGGAACAAGTACTGCCTCTTGGAAACATCGCTATCGAGCAAATATGGAAGACCGTCGGGCTTGGCGAATCAATGATTTAAAACCTCGCTGGTACACCCTTTGGATGAAACCGATTGCCAAGATTGGTCAGTTGTTTAGACTCTCGGCTGAGGGCAATTAGCATTCAGCCCTTGATAATATAAAAAGTTTACCTTTTGCAATTACAAAGTATTTTATTTCTTTTTCTTAATATCATAATGGTTATTAGCCGATTGCCAAAAATAGCCACAAGAAATATGCGTATAATTTTGCTTACCCAAGATGACCCATTTTATTTGGCTCAGAACATTGATTATTTAATCAAAAATCTGCCTTCGCATTCAGAGGTGGTGGCTACGGTGGTTTTTGAGGTTTCACCTTTTGGGAAACGGGAATCTTTTACCGATAAACTTAAAAAAACTTATGATATTTTTGGCTTAGGTTTCTTTGTGAATTATGGGGTAAAATTTGTACTCTCTAAACTGAATCCGAATAAAAAAGTAAAGAATATTTTAAACAGACATCATGTGCCTTTGGTGGAAATTGGAGGAAATATTAATAAAGCCGAAAACTTGGATAAACTAAGAGCTTATAAACCAGATTTATTAATCTCAATCGCTGGAAATCAAATATTTAAGATGCCTTTAATTAATCTTGCGACAAAAGGGTGCTTGAATTTACACACGGCTTTATTGCCTAAATATCGTGGATTGATGCCGTCTTTTTGGGTGTTGAAAAACAATGAAAAATACACTGGCGTATCCATTTTCTTTGTGGATGAAGGCATTGATAGCGGTGATATTTTGGTTCAGAAAAAGGTAGAAATTGGTAATAAAACGCAAGCTGAATTAATTGACGAAACAAAGTTGTTGGGAATGCAAGCAATTTTGGAATCAGTCGAGAAAATTCATTCGGGAAGCTACGAACTTATCCCCAATCCGAATGAAGAAATGACTTATTTTTCTTTTCCTACCAATGAAGATGTAAAGGCATTTTTGTCTGCTGGGAAAAGGTTTTACTAATTTAGTTATGAGGTTTTGTAGAACGTCTTTTTTGCATTAATTTTCATGTAATTACTCATAATTCATAACTAAAAAAATGAATATTCTTACTTTTGATATAGAGGAGTGGTTTCACATTTTGGATAATAATTCAACCAAAACGGAAACAGATTGGGCAAAATACCCCAGTAGAATCCATGAAAATATGGAGCGAATTTTCCAGCTTTTGGAACAAACTAATCAGCAGGCAACCTTGTTTTGTTTGGGTTGGGTTGCCCGAAAACACCCCGATATTATTCGGGCAATTGCGGAACGTGGCTATGAAATTGCTACGCATTCTGACTTACACCAATTGGCTTATGAACAAAGTCGGACGGAGTTTAAAAATGACTTAGAGAGGTCAATCAAGGCCTTGGAAGATGTTTCAGGAAAAAAAATTAGGGCGTATAGAGCCCCGGGTTTTTCGATAAAACAAGAAAATAAATGGGTTTTTGAGGTTTTAATTGAGAACGGAATTGAGATTGACTGTTCAGTTTTTCCTGCCAAACGTTCTCATGGCGGATTTGAGCAATTTGGGCTTGCTGAACCTTGCTGGATTGACATTGATGGCATGCGTTTGAAGGAGTTTCCGATAAATACAGTAAACGGTTTTGGACACTCACTTATTTTTTCGGGTGGTGGATATTTTCGCCTTTCGCCCTACCCTATTTTGCAGTTTTTGACAAAAAAATCAGATTATGTTATGACCTATTTTCATCCGAGAGATTTTGATGCGGGTCAACCCATGATCGAGGAATTAAGTCGCTTGCGAAAATTTAAATCCTATTATGGTTTGGCGGGTTGCTTGGATAAATTGCAGGGTTTAATGACCGATTTCCCATTCATTGATTTAGCTTCTGCTGAGAAATTGGTGGATTGGAATAGCGCTAGAATAGTGAAAATTTAGGTTTACGTCCTAAACAGAAAAATTGAGTTACACATTGGCTACTCGAAATGGTTTTACATCAAACTTTTCCCATACTTTTTGTTTAATGTAAGGTTCTGTATCAATCCAATTTTGAAGCTCTTTGGGATCTTCAAATTGGAGAATCATGGTTGAACCTATCATCTTTCCTTCGTCATTGAGCATCGCTCCACCGAGAATAAAATTTCCTTCTTCTTTCATTTTTTTAACACCTTCCAAATGATAAGGTCGTACGGTCATACGATTGTCCAACGCATTTTCATGCGTTCCGTCGTAAGCGGTTATTAAATATTGATTCATTTATTTTTATATTTCAGATTTAACACCAAAAATAACAAATTATACTTATGTTTTTCTAAAATTAGTAGGTCTTAAATACTAGCAAATATTTGATTTTTTACAGTTAAGTTCAAAAAATGAAACTATGAAAAATGGAGGCAGATTTTTGGATTCTATTTTCATTTTTCGCAGTTCCATTTCTTTTTCAAGATTTACCAGTTTAAAATCACTTGCTCAATCACATCACAAGCCTCATTCATTTGTAATTCTGTAATGACTAAAGGCGGAGCAAAACGAATTTTGTTCCCGTGCGTTGGTTTGGCCAACAGTCCGTTTTCTCTAAAAGCCATACACATATTCCACGCCGTTTCTCCTTCTTCGGTGTCATTAATTTCGATAGCATTCAAAAGCCCTTTTCCCCGTACAATCGTCAGTAAATCGGGTCGTTTTGTCTTAATATCTCCCATTCTTTTTCTAAATAATTGTCCCATTATTTCAGCATTTTCTGAAAGGTTTTCATCTTGAATAACTTTTAAGGCAGCCACCGTTACGGCACAAGCCAAAGGATTTCCGCCATACGTTGAACCGTGTTCGCCAGGCTTGATGGTAAGCATAATTTCGTCATTACAAAACACGGCCGAAACTGGATAAACACCTCCCGAAAGTGCTTTTCCTAGAATCAAAATATCTGGTTTAAAATCCTCGTGGTCGCAACATAAACGTTTACCCGTGCGAGCAATACCCGTTTGAACTTCATCGGCAATGAAAAGTACGTTTTTCTCACGACACATTTCGTACGCTTTTTTCAAATATCCTTCGTCTGGAACGACAACACCTGCTTCGCCTTGAATGGGTTCAACCATAAAACCAGCCACATTTGGGTCTTTCAAAACTTCCGCCAATGCATCCAGATCGTTGTACGGAATGATTTCGTACCCTTGTAAAAGTGGACCGTAATCTGAATAACTTGACGGGTCGGTTGACGATGAGATGGCGGCAATGGTTCTACCCCAAAAATTACCAGCCGCATATACGGTTTTTGCTTGGTCTTGCGGAATGCCTTTTACTTTATAGGCCCATTTACGAGTTAGTTTTAAAGCTGTCTCTCCTCCTTCTGCGCCTGAGTTCATCATCAGCACTTTATCATATCCGAAATATTCGCACATATATTTTTCACAAATGCCTAATTGATCATTGTAAAATGCTCTTGAAGTTAAGGTCAAATTTTGAGCTTGGGAAACTAAAGCTTGAACAATTTTTGGATGGCAATGTCCTTGATTGACCGCACTGTAAGCGGAAAGAAAATCGAAATAACGTTTATTATCAACATCCCAAACGAAAACGCCTTCACCTTTTTGAAGCACTACGGGCATTGGGTGATAATTATGAGCCCCGAAACGGTCTTCAAGCATTATAGCTCTGTCGGAGGCAGATTGCATCGTAAAATTTTGTGTTGTGGAAATCATGATTTTGGTGAGCGTGGATGCTCGAATTAGTAAAATGTAATGACGAATTGTTTTGTCAGACGATAGTCAGACAAATCACCTAAAATTTGGTCTGACTATCGGCTGACCAAGTATTCAAGAATTCACACTAAATTTAGCTAATACCAAAGAGACTAATCACGTAAAGGATTTGTACGGATACGGTGAGGATACGGTGAATTTGGCAGAAATGGCCATAGAGTGAACTGGTGGTAAAAGCACGAACGTCAGCCGCTTGAGCAAGCGCATTATTATGATGATATTTACCTTGAAATTCGTTCATTTTGAGCATTTAGTAGGTCAAAAATACGCAAAAAGAAACATTTTTCAAAAAAGAAGAGTTTGGTATTTGATGGAAAAGATAAGCAAAAATAAAAAAGAGGCCACACGTAACGGAATATTGCCCGAGGATTTTTATATGAATGAAAATGGATTTATGGTTTTTACGGAGGCTTATCACTTGAAACGGGGCTATTGTTGCAAGAATGGTTGTTTACTTTGTCCTTATGGATTTTCAAAGCACAATATTTGACTTACAGGCACTTCCAAAGCATCGGCAATTTCTTTTAAGTAGAATATTGAGGGATTTATTTTACCGTTTTCTAATCTTTCAGCGCTTTGACGGTCTTTGAAACAAGCACGGGTAATATCGGATTGACTCCAATTCTTTCCAGAACGTAGTTTCACCACATTTTCTCCTAATTTATATAAGAATTCCCTTTTGTCGATTAAGATAGAATTAATGATAACCATTTGTACCTCCGTAAATGAAAAGATAATCTATTTTGTATCTGATTTCTTATAGAAAAAATAAAAAACAACTGAGCCGAAAATACCCATGAATATAACCCTTTTCCAATCTACATCAATTAAAGCATTCATTAAAGACTGTTGTCTTAAAAGCTTATTGATAACTTCATAGATATAAGCTCCAACTCCTAAACCTAACCCAATTTTTAAGGTATTATTTTCCATATTTAGTTTTTGATTAAAATTAAAAGATGTTTTTGTAAAACCACTAATCCGTATTTTATTCAGTTTATTGTTTCAGATAATAATATAAAGATTTTCCCTATTTGGCAAATACTTTAATTGAACAGTGAAAATTTTTAAAAGAAAAATACAAAAAACACTAAATTGTATCTATAAAATTAACCAATTCTGAAAACGCTTTTATTGCAAAAGAGAAGATTATTGATTATTTGCTTGATGAGGAGAATTCAAAAGGGAAAAGTGTTTTCTTTAACCTTTTTGGTTATTTCAAGGATAATTTTGAAGATTTAGCGATAGATTTAATCAAATTGGCTTCTTCGGGAAAAGTTTATGAAACTGAACAAACAAAATTTGGTTTGAAATTTATAATTTCAGGAAACATAATTGCCCCTAATGGACGTTCTATTGTTATGACTTCCGTTTGGATTATAAAAAAAGATGAAGATTTTTCGAGATTTGTAACCGCATATCCAGCATAATTATGATAAAGGAATATAATGAAATAGTATTGCTCGTTGATAAACCCGAGAAAGGTTTAATGAAAGGCGATGTGGGAATTGTTGTAGAAATCTACGATAATCATGATGGTTATGAGGTAGAATTTGTGACCAAAGAAGGTAAAACAGTGGCGGTAGTTACGCTTGAAGCCCATGAAGTAAGACCAATTGGGAATAAAGATATGCTTCATGTTCGTGAGTTAGAATTGGCAGCTTAATAAAATTAGCAAAACTTAAAAAGGGGCTAAATCTAAGATTTAGCCCCTTTTTAATATAAATTCTACTTCAAAAACTCATAAATCCCCGCAACGCCTTGTCCTCCACCCACGCAGGCAGAAACCATTCCGTATTTCTGATTTCTTCTTCGCATTTCGTTGAATAATTGAACGGATAATTTCGCTCCCGAACAACCCAGTGGATGTCCAAGGGCAATGGCTCCTCCGTTCATGTTGATTTTTGAACGGTCTAAATCCAATTCTTTAATCACCGCCAACGACTGTGCCGCAAAGGCTTCGTTCAGTTCTATTTGGTCAATATCACCAATTTTTAAACCTGCTCTTTTCAATGCCAACGGAATAGCCGCAACGGGTCCGATTCCCATGATGCGTGGCTCCACACCTGCGGTTGTGTAGGTAATCATTCGGGCGATTGGTTCAAGATTCAACTCTTTTACCATCGCTTCCGACATTACCATGACAAAAGATGCACCATCGGAAGTTTGTGATGAATTTCCTGCCGTTACACTTCCACCTGCAGCAAATACGGGTTTCAGGTTCGTTAGGGCTTGCATCGTTGTTCCAGCCCTCGGTCCTTCGTCGGTATCAACTACTGATTCACGAGACTTTTTCTTTCCTGTATTAGCATCAAAATATGTCTCCTTCACGGTTATTGGCACAATTTCATCCTTGAAAAGTCCAGCGGCTTGGGCAGCTAATGCCTTTGTGTGTGATGCCACGGCAAATTCATCTTGCTCTTCACGAGTAATTTTGAACTGTTCCGAAACTTGTTCAGCCGTCAAGCCCATTCCAATATAATAATCAGGATTTTTCTGAGCAATGTCAAAATTCAAGGCCATTTTATAACCCGTTGTTGGGACTAATGACATAGATTCTGCTCCACCCGCAATGATACAATCGGCAATTCCTGCGTGAATTTTTGCCGATGCCAAAGCAATTGCCTCCAAACCAGAACCGCAATAACGATTGATGGTAAAGCCTGGAACATTTTTAGGCAACGACAAAAGAGCGATGTATCTCGCAATTTGCATTCCTTGCTCCGCCTCTGGAACGGCATTTCCCACGATGAGGTCATCCACCCGAGTGGGATCTAATGCTGGAACTTGTGCTACCAAATGTTTGATAACCTCGGCTGCCAAATCATCTGGTCTTGTAAAACGGAAAACACCTCTTGGGGCTTTCCCAACTGCGGTACGGTAGCCCGCTACTATGTATGCGTTCATGTGAATATCGGTTGTCTAAATGTTTTTATTTATTCCTAAAATGTTTTTATTTGAGATTTTAATAATCTGAAAATCAAATAGATAAGAAAAATAAAAAGCTAAAAAATGCTTTTATTTACAATTAAATTATTTGCATTTCGCAATTAATTCTTGTACCCAAATTTTAAATCTCGGACACTCTTTTATTATGTTTGCTATTCCTATTTCCAAAGCCATTACATTTCCGTAAATAATCTTATCATAATTTGTTGTAAGCTCTTTTATCCGATAAGAAGGCGGTTTATTAGAATTAATGTCTTCTGGATTTGAAAATTCATCCATAATTTTTGTCACCCCTTTTATTACATTTTTCTCATTTTCATAATAAGCAGAGAATCCTTTTGTTGAAGAAAATAACAATGCTTCAAATTCGTGCATTTGAATGTAGGGGATAAATCTATAATCGTCTATATCTTTTGCAATTACTTTCTCAAATTCATATACACTATTTTTCTTGGTAAATTTTTTAGAAATAGTCGTAAAATTAGGAACGTTCGTAGGAAGCCTAAAAAAATCAACAAAAGTTGTTACAACCACATCCTTACCAGATTCATTAAGTAACCTCATTACATCATTTTTAAGATGTTGATAATTTACAAAACCACCTTTATATCCTTTAGTGGTAGTAATTTTTGTAGCACTAACGCTATAAATCCCAAAAGTATTCAAATATGGACCTAATAAAACATTCACAAATTCTTCTTCGGTTTGTCCTTCTACAACAATAAATAATCGTTTCATGCAGGTCGCCCTCCTATCAAATTTTTGTCCCAAATTTCACCCAGACTATAATTTTGAAGCCATTGGTCTAATTCATGCGGTTCTAAGTCTCTAAAAACAGATTGCTCTTCTTTTTTGTCTCTATCCACCACAATAATATCTTCTGGTTCAAAATTATCAATCAAATTAACCGATTGAGTCGAGATGATAATTTGCGTTTTCTTTGATGCAATTCTCAATAGACCTGCTAATTTATTAATCGCAAAAGGATGCAAACCTAATTCTGGTTCGTCAATAATAATCGTTTGCGGTAGTTCTGGTTGCAAAAGAAGTGTGGTTAAACACATCATTCTGAGCGTTCCATCAGATAAATTACTGGCATCAAATAATGAATCTGAACCATTAATATCTTGCCATTCCAAAGCAATATACTTTTCATTATCAGCCGATGGTATCAAATTAAATTGCTTAAAAAATGGAGCAATTGATTTAATAGTAGCCTCAATGAGTTTGAAATTAGGGGGAAATTTTTTCTGTAAATGATACAAAAAAGCCGCCAAATTAGCCCCATCTTCTCTCAAAAACCGATTATCCGCCACCTGTGAGGGTGCTTTTATTCGTGCAGACGCACTCGTATCGTGAAAATGGTAAACTCTGAAACTATCAAAGCGTTCTTGTAAATATTGAAACCTACGAGAATCATTATTTTTTATCAAACTTTCCAGATGTCCCTTACCAAGTTTTACTGGATGCCAATCTTCGTCTTGATCAGAATTTTTGTAATTTTTATTAAAATCATGTTCCTCCAATTCAAAGAAAAAGGCATTTTGAACATTCGGTGTTAATACAAATTGGTATCTATTACTTCGTTCAAACCATATTCGCATTGATAGCAAATCAGATTTTTTTCTGCCAAAGTAAAGAATATTATTTGCTCCACCCTGTTCAGCCACATAAGTTCTTAATTCCTGATTATAAATCTTATTAAGCATCTTAAAACAGTTGATAAAATTACTTTTGCCTGCTCCGTTTGCTCCAATAAGAATATTTAAGGATTTAAGATTGACTGTTGCAACCTTTATTGACTTAAAATTTCTAATTTGAATATTTGTTATCATTCGCTTTCTTTGACTTTATATTACTGTTTCCAAGAATATAAAATTAGTCATTTTTCTCTAAACTAATTCCTCGGTGGTTTCCCGCCATTCAATAAACCCTGCAAACGTTCCAAAGTCTTTTTCTCTCCGCAAAGTGAAAGGAACGCTTCTCTCTCTAAATCTAACAGATATTGTTCAGTTACATTTTGAGCGTAACTTAAATCACCACCCGAGATGACGTAGGCTAATTTATCGGCAATTTTCGCATCATGCTCTGAGATATATCTTCCCATTTTCATGCCTTGAACACCTGCTTTGAATAAGGCAATTCCTGCTTTTCCCTGTACACGAATATCGTTTCGTTGTTTAGGTTGTGTATAACCTGCATCCGCCAGTTCAACCGCCGCTTGTTTGGCATCGGCAATTAATCTTGCACGACTCACCACGATTTCATCTCCACGACGCAAATAGTTCATTTCCAACGCTTCCTGTGCCGATGTACTCACTTTTGCCGTAGCAATATTCATAAATGCGGCTTGCAAAGTATTCAATTCAGGGTCGCCCGATGCGTATAAATCTGAACATCGAACCGCCATTTCTTTGGTACCTCCGCCAGCAGGAATTAAGCCAACGCCCACTTCAACGAGTCCCATGTAAGTTTCAGCTGTTGCTACTACTCGGTCAGCGTGCAAAGAAATTTCGCAACCGCCACCTAAAGCCAACGTATGCGGAGCAACCACGACTGGAATTGAAGAATAACGCACCCGCATCATCGTATTTTGGAATTGAGCAATCATCATGTTTATCTCATCAAATTCTTGTTCGATGGCGTACATGAATAACATCGCCAAATTTGCCCCAGCCGAGAATGCTTCGGTGCTGTCGTTTCCAATGACTAAACCTCTAAAATCTTTTTCGGCTAAAGATATTGCCTTGTGAACGCCTTCAATAACTCCGGCTCCGAAAGTGTTCATTTTTGAGCGAAATTCTAAGCCCAAAATTCCTTCTCCTAAATCATAAACGGTACTTTCGCCATTTTTCCAAACCACATTATCCGAAAGATTTTCAAGAATAATGAATGATTCTGTACCTGGAATTACTTTGTAGCATTTGCTTAGAACATCATAATACAAACGTTTTCCACCTTCGTTTTTATAGAACGTTTTTGCTCCGGAAGCCAACATTTCATTGACCCATTCAGCGGGTTTCATGCCTTCAGTTGCCATTAATTCGAGGCCTTTTTCTACGCCAATGGCATCCCAAGTGGCAAATAAGCCCATTTCCCAACCGAAACCGGCGCAAATGGCAGCATCAACTCGGTATAATTCGTCTGAAATTTCTGGGATTCTCAAAGTTACGTACCTAAAACCGTCTAAAATGGTCTTTCTGTAAAATTCTCCGGCTTTGGTTTTGTCGGCTAACAATACTGCAAAACGGTCTTTCAAGGCTAAATTTTTCGTTTTTTCAAAAACATCAAACTTTACTTTTTGTGAAGGTTCGTATTCAAAAGTTTTGAGGTTCAAGGCTAAAATCTCCGAGTTACCGGCCGCTCCTTTAATTTTCTTGTAGAAACCTTGACCCGTTTTGTCGCCCAACCATTTATTTTCCTGTAATTTTTTCATCATGTCAGGAAGCATAAAAGTGTCTTTCGACTCATCGTTGGTCAATCCTGCGTAAAGATTGTTTGATACGTTGATGGTGGTATCCAAACCTACCACGTCCGACAAACGGAAGGTGCCAGATTTCGGACGACCAACGACTACCGAAGTTAGTTTATCAACTTCTTCCACCGTCAAACCCAATTCTTCTACCACTTTCATGGTTTTCATCATTGAATAGATGCCGACACGGTTGGCAATAAATGCGGGAGTGTCTTTACACAAAACGGTTGTTTTTCCCAAGAAACGGTCGCCGTAGTGCATCAAGAAATCAGTCACAGAAGGGTCTGTTGTAGGCGTTGGGATGATTTCCAACAGTTTCAAATATCTTGGTGGATTAAAAAAGTGCGTTCCACAAAAATGCTTCTGAAAGTCCTCAGAACGACCTTCTGCCATCAAATGAATAGGAATTCCCGACGTATTTGAAGTTACTAACGTTCCCGTTTTACGCAAAGCATCCACTTTTTCGTAAAGCGATTGTTTGATAGCGAGATTCTCCACGATTACTTCAATCACCCAATCATAATTCTTAATTTCGGCGAGGTTATCGTCAAAATTCCCCAACTTGACACGGTTCGCAAACGAAGACGAATACAATGCTGCAGGATTAGATTTGAGGGTATTTTGGAACGCTTCGTTCACGATACGGTTACGCACCCCGGGATGTTCGGTGGTGAGTCCTTTAGCTTTTTCGGCATCGTTGGGTTCTCTCGGAACGATGTCCAAAAGCAAGACCTCCACGCCGATATTAGCAAAATGGCAAGCAATACGGCTTCCCATTATTCCTGAGCCAAGTACGGCTACTTTTCTAATTGAACGGTTCATTGTTTTTGGCTTTCGGCTGTGAGCTTTTGGCGTTCAGCCTTTAACGGATTTTATGAAGATTATTTATGAATGTAAAGGTAGTATTTTTTTAAAATAGTATGCTTGCATAACATTTTATTTTTATGAAAATTATATGTAATTTCAAATACTTATAGGTAGAACCTCTTTCAAAAATATCAATATTGAAAATACAAACAGAAATAGAATGAATCAAAAAACGAATTTATCAAGTCAAATCTATTTTATTGTTTCATGTGTTGTAATAAGGGATTGGTTTTAGCTATATCATTATACCAGGACTCCTGATGCTACTTTCTAACAAAACCACGAATGTTTTGGTAGATAAATTGTATAGAGATAGTGAACATGGAGACAGCTTCATTCAATACACCTATAAGAACGAATTTAACAATCAGACTTATTCAATAAAAAGAGTTTTGGAGTGACCAGTATGTTCTTTTAGAAGGGGAATAGTATATAAGCATCCAGTATGGGCAATTTATGCCCAAATATACAATCATTAAAATACTTGGTGATTCTGATTACAAAGTAGGGATTTTTCTTCTTATCACGCTGTTATTGATTTACAAGTGGGCTTCATCATGATTATTTTTGAAAAAGAAATATAATTAAACCCAAAATCCTCTAAGAATCTGGATCTTAGAGGATTTCTATATTTTAAGGATTAAGCAATAGCCGTTAATCCTCTATAACTCGGAAAATATTCGTCTGTTGAAATAACAGGGAGGTTTTTGACTAATGCTTGTGAGATTATTAGTAAATCAAAAGGGTCGCCGTGTTTATCTCCATTTTTCTTTAATACTTGCGGAACGTTTGGAATATTCGTATAAAAGACTTACCTAGAATTCAGTAGTTTTATTTTCAACCTTCTTCGTTCTTACTCAATCGTAGTTAAATTGATATGAGCAAAATCTTCTCTTTGGAGCCTTGATTTTATTCCGATTTCATACAAACTTGCTTATGATAAATAAAATAAATTTGTAGGCTCTGATAAGATTTCTCTTTGCTTTGTGCTTAGTCTGTGGTAAGACTTTTCAAGCATGATGATAAAAATATTGGTATCCAGTAGATAGGTCATTTATGCTTGCTATTTCGAGACTCATGTGATTCTAATAATTTTGAAAGTCCAGCATATTTACCCTCTGGAATTTCCTGAGAGAGTTCCATAAGGCTTTTCACTCTTGGCTTGGGTAAAATTTCCCCAACTCTATCAAGCCCTTTTGTTTGTGTTGTTGCTCTCATTTTAGTAAAATTTAGCACAAATATTTTGTTATTTGATCCAATAAAACTATATAAAACTTCTGAATTTGCAATTTTTAAAACCTACAAATTATTCCAATTATTTTCCCATTTTCAACCTGATACAACAGGTTAATTTTTTTATCCGTAATTTTGCACCTAAAATAGAAGCCCCCCACCCCCAAAGGGGGAGTTTTTAGATTCTAATTCTTAAATTCCCCCTTTGGGGGTTAGGGGGCTACTTTTTTAAAATGACTATTCAAGAAGAAATACACAAACGCCGAACCTTCGGAATTATATCTCACCCCGATGCGGGCAAAACTACGCTTACGGAAAAACTCCTGCTTTTTGGGGGGGCAATCCAGACGGCGGGGGCGGTGAAATCTAATAAAATCAAAAAAGGGGCAACTTCCGATTTCATGGAAATTGAACGCCAAAGAGGTATCTCGGTGGCAACTTCGGTGATGACTTTTGAATATAATAACCTCAAAATCAACATCTTGGATACACCCGGTCACAAGGATTTTGCGGAAGACACTTATCGTACTTTAACGGCGGTCGATTCCGTAATCTTAGTAATTGATTGTGTAAAAGGCGTTGAGGAACAAACAGAAAAATTGATGGAAGTATGTCGGATGAGAAATACACCCGTGATTATTTTCATTAATAAAATGGATAGAGAAGGGCAATATCCTTTTGATTTATTGGATGAATTAGAGCAAAAATTAGGTATTAAAGTTCGCCCACTGACTTGGCCAATCAACATTGGAGCGAATTTTAAAGGGGTTTATAATCTCTACGAAAAGTCTTTAAATTTATTCAGTGCCAATAAAACCAGAATTGAAAAAGAGGTTTTGGCGGTTGATATTTGGTCGGAAGAATTGGACAGAAAAGTGGGCAAAAAAGATGCTGACCAATTGCGTGAAGACGTTGAATTGATTGAAGGTGTTTACGGGGATTTTGATCGTGAAACATACCTTTCGGGTGAAATTGCGCCCGTTTTCTTTGGTTCGGCGGTAAATAATTTTGGCGTGCAGGAGTTGTTGGATACTTTCACAGAAATTGCGCCAAGTACCCAACCACGCCAAACCGATGTACGAGTGGTTGAACCAATGGAAAAGAAATTCTCTGGATTTGTGTTTAAAATTCACGCCAATCTTGACCCAAAGCACCGAGATAGAATTGCCTTCCTACGGGTTTGTTCGGGAACTTTTGAGCGTAATAAATTTTACAAACACGTTCGTTTAGATAAAAATCTTCGTTTCAATAATCCATATACTTTTATGGCGCAGGATAAGGAGGTGATTGAAGAAGGTTTTCCGGGCGATGTGGTTGGTTTGTACGATACGGGCAATTTCAAAATTGGTGATACTATGACGGAAGGCGAAGTGTTACAATATCAAGGCATTCCAAGTTTTTCTCCCGAGATTTTTAAGGAATTAATGAACCTCGACCCCATGAAATCTAAGCAATTAGACAAGGGAATTATGCAATTGACGGATGAAGGAGTGGCGCAATTATTCTTGCAACCACAATTGGGAAATCGTAAAATTGTCGGAACGGTTGGGGAACTTCAATACGAAGTAATTCAGTATCGTTTGGAACACGAATACGGTGCCAAATGTCGTTTCGACCACCGTGATATTTCAAAAGCGTGTTGGATTACGGCGGAAGACCCGAAGAAATTAACCGAATTTGTTCGTTTGAAAGGACAAAATATTGCCCAAGATAAAGATGAAAACTACGTGTTTTTGGCAGAATCTGATTGGATTTTGAGAATGAATATCCAAAATAATCCAGACATTCAATTCCACTTTACTTCGGAATTTAAAAGAGCGGTTGAAGCATAAAACAAAAAAGGCGAGAATCACTTCTCGCCTTTTTGTTTTTATGTAAAATGTTTGATTAGAATTTGAATGTCAAACCAGCACGAGCATTTGAAACACCACTATAACCTAATTCTAAAACAGCGCCAATATTGTCAGAGAAGAAATATCTACCGCCAATAAAATAGTTGAAATCTAAACCATTACCATAACTGTAACCGACGCCATTATAGCCATCTTTCCAGCTAAAAGAACGGTAGCCTAAACCTAAACCTCCATAAACATCAACCTTATCAGAATTTATTTTAAGAATCTCTCCTAAATGGTA
>Ga0114959_10000622_pt1 | contig 33237 bp, 38 predicted proteins | sample C_130625_EF_Meta_FD_87317 | JGI IMG/M metagenome (GOLD analysis project Ga0114959, IMG submission 87317) | Freshwater microbial communities from Lake Croche, Canada to study carbon cycling - C_130625_EF_MetaG | ecosystem: Environmental > Aquatic > Freshwater > Lake | place: Lake Croche, Canada... | reverse complement strand
GCCTTCATGACCTCATCAGCGGGTGACATTGCGGGGGTATCGACCACACCCAGCATGCGTGCAGCCTGCTCGTAGTACGGGGTGAGCTCGCGCGCCCAATCCGTGATGCCACTCCACTGCGGATCCTCGAAGAAGCGAGCCGGCGGCACGTACAAGGTATTGGCGTATACCAACGAACCGCCGCCCACACCTGCACCGGCGAGTACAACAACATCCTTGAGGACGTGGATGCGCTGAATCCCCGTCAGGCGAAGCCGCGGTGCCCAGAGAAACTTCGATACACGCCACGATGTCTTCGGGAAGTCCTCATCGCGCCATCGGCGGCCGGCCTCGAGCACCATGACCCGGTAGCCCTTTTCCGCAAGCCGAAGAGCGGCCACAGATCCGCCGAACCCCGATCCAATGATCAGCACGTCGACGTCGAACATGGGCCGAACCTACTTTAGTCCGAGCTTCTTCAGCAGCCCCATCGCACGGACAAGGAAGGTTCCCCAACGTTCGTCGGACATTCCCGCGGGGGCCGAGAAGCCCAGGATCCGCTGGGTGGCGATTGCCTGCACTTCGGTGTATTTCAGCAGTCCCTCGTCGCCATGACGTCGACCCAACCCTGAATCTCCCACTCCGCCCATAGGTGCGCGGGTGCTGCCCCAGGCTGCGCCATGTGCCTCGTTCACCGACACGGTTCCCACCCGCAGGCGCGAGGCGAGTCTGCGACCGGCTTTGGCGTCTCGGGTGAGAACCACCGCATGCAATCCATATGTGGTGTCGTTTGCGCGGGACACTGCCTCGTCGTCAGAGTCCACCGGCTGGAGTGCCACCACGGGCCCAAATGTCTCTTCCGCACACATCGTCATTCCGGGAATGACGCCTTCGAGAATGGTGGGTTCGACGAAGTACGGTCCGATGTCCGGTCGCGCCCTGCCACCCGCGAGCACACGTGCCCCCCGATCAACCGCATCACTGACGTAGCCGAGCACGCGCTCCTTTTGGCGTTCTGAGGTGAGCGAGCCCATGTCGGCCCCCCACCCGATGCCATTCTTGAGAACCATGGCCTTCGTGCGGGCAACAAAAGCCGTCACGAAAGCGTCGTATACATCGCGGTGAATGAAGGCACGCTCCATCGAGACGCAGAGCTGACCGGAGTTTGCAAAACACGCTCGCGTAGCAATCTCAGCCGCCTTGGCAACGTTGGCGTCCGCGCGAACAACCATCGCATTCTTACCGCCAAGCTCCAGAGAACAGGAGATGAGGCGCTGCCCGCAGCGTTCGGCCACCTCTCGCCCCACCCGCGTTGACCCGGTGAACATGACGAAATCAGAACGGTCGACGACAAGTGGCCCGACGATGGGTCCGTCACCGGTGACGATCTGCATCACGTCGGTCGGCAGACCGGCGCTTCGCAGGAGTTCAACCGCCCACAAAGCGATGAGGGACGTTTGCCAGTCCGGCTTCAGCACAACCGTGTTTCCGGCGATGAGTGCTGGTATCGCGTCACTGACAGCCAACGTGAGCGGGTAGTTCCACGGAGCGATGACGCCCACCACGCCTTTAGGGTGGCGAAGTTCGACAACGCCCACTGCGCCCGGCACTGCCCCGCGACGATGCTTGGGGCGCAGCAGGGCTGCGGAGTTGCGGCCGTAATGACGCGAGGTGATGGCCACGTCTATGACTTCTTCAAGTGCGTCTCGACGCGCCTTGCCGTTTTCGCACTGAAGGATGTCCAGTGCTTCATCCCGGTGCTCGATCACAAGGTCGTGGAAGCGCAGAAAGATTCGAGATCGCTCCCGCACCGAGAGAGCCGACCACGACGGTTGAGCAGCGCGCGCTGCCGCATAAGCGTCATCGACGTCGCTCACACTCGAAAGGGGAAGTTCGAACGCGATATCTCCTGTGAAGGGCGCAATCACCGGATGCAGACCGCCGCGTGACGGGGCCTGGGCGAGGAGCCGGTCCGTCGTGTCCTTCAGGGTCACGAGGTGACCACGACCTCCACGCGTTGGAATTCCTTCATGTCGCTGTAGCCCGTGGTCGCCATCGCCTTGCGAAGCGCGCCCACCACATTCATGGATCCATCAGAACGATTGGAGGGTCCATGCAGCACCTCACGGAAAGTTCCGACGGCGCCGATGACGTTGCGGGATCCGCGCGGAAGGTGCGGATGCCACGCCTCCGGTCCCCAGTGTGTGCCGCGACCGGGTGCATCTGTGGCCCGCGCCAATACTGTGCCGAGCATGGCCGCATCAGCGCCACAGGCGAAAGCCTTGACGATGTCTCCGCTGCGACTCATCGAACCGTCTGCAATGACGTGGACGTATCGGCCGCCCGACTCATCCAGATAGTCGCGACGCGCAGCCGCGACGTCAGCCACGGCACTGGCCATGGGCACGCGCACTCCGAGCACATCTGACGTCGTCAAGGACGCACCGCCACCGAATCCCACGAGCACACCGGCCGCACCAGTGCGCATCAAGTGCAGCGCCGCCTGATACGTCGCGCAGCCACCGACAATCACCGGGACGTCGAGCTCGTAGATGAACTGCTTCAGGTTCAGAGGCGATCCCTCACCCGAGACATGCTCCGCAGAGACGGTCGTCCCTCGGATCACCACAAGGTCGGCTCCAGCCTTGGCTGCCATCGGCGCGAGTTCGGCCGTGGCCTGCGGTGACGCCGCAACGGCCACCGTGATGCCCGCCGCCTTCATGTCACCAATACGTGCCGCTACCAATTCATGATTGATCGGGCGGGCGTAGATCTCCTGCAATCGTGGTGTGACCTCGTCTGGATCCAGCCCTGCAATCTCGATGAGTAACGGCTCTGGATCGTCATATCGCGACCACAAACCCTCGAGGTTAAGCACCGGCAAGACTCCCTGCCGAGCAAGTTCAATGGCTGATGCCGGCGAAACGATGGAGTCCATAGGCGCGGCGATGAGCGGTGAATCAAACGTGTAGGCGTCAATTCGCCATGCGGTCGAGACGAGCTCGGTATCGCGTGTGCGACGACTAGGGGCAATCGCCACTTCGTCGAAGGAATAACCACGGCGGGCACGCTTCGCCCCACCGATCTCAATATCGGCCATGGCTAACGTCCCGAGTAGTTGGGAGCTTCGATGGTCATCTGAATATCGTGCGGGTGACTCTCGCGCAGCCCAGCAGCAGTGATACGAACGAATGTCCCCTTGGCATGCAATTCCGCGATTGTCGATGCGCCCGAGTACCCCATCGCGGCTCGAAGTCCACCGACGAGCTGGTGTGCGACTGCGCCCAACGGTCCGCGATAGGCGACCACGCCCTCGATCCCTTCGGGAACCAACTTGTCGTCGCTGAGAACGTCATCTTGGAAGTACCGATCCTTGCTGTACGAGCGAGCCTGACCACGCGACTGCATGGCACCCAGCGACCCCATGCCGCGATAGGACTTGAACTGCTTGCCGTTGACGAACACCACGTCGCCCGGAGCCTCTTCGCAGCCGGCCAGCAGAGAGCCGAGCATCACGGTGTCCGCTCCAGCCACGATGGCCTTGGCGATGTCGCCGGAGTACTGGACACCACCGTCTCCAATGACAGGTACGCCTGCTGCGCGCGCTGCCCGCGTCGCTTCGTGAATCGCGGAGATCTGCGGCACACCGACCCCCGCCACCACTCGCGTCGTGCAGATAGAACCAGGCCCGACTCCGACCTTGATGCCGTCAGCGCCCGCGTCAACGAGAGCCTGAGCACCGGCACGCGTGGCCACGTTGCCCCCGACGATGTCGATGACCGTCTGCTTCTTCAGCAGAGAAACCATGTCGAGCACCGCGCGCGAGTGACCGTGCGCGGTATCGACGATGAGGAAGTCAACCCCCGCGTCGATAAGAACTTTGGCGCGCTTCTCCGCGTCTTCGCCGACGCCGATCGCCGCCCCCACCACCAGGCGCCCGTTGGCATCCTTGGTGGCGTGCGGGTACTTGTCGCTCTTGACGAAGTCCTTGACGGTGAACAACCCTCGCAGCCGACCATCCGCATCCACCAGAGGCAGCTTTTCGACTTTGTTATGTGCAAGCAGCGCCAGCGCCTCATCAGGGTCGATGCCGACCGGAGCCGTGATCAGCGGCATGGACGTCATGACCTCGCGCACTGGACGACGCATGTCATCTTCGAAACGCATGTCGCGATTGGTGACGATGCCAAGAAGCAGGCCCGCCTCGTCCACGACCGGAACACCAGAGATTCGGTAGTGCGCACACATGCGGTCCACTGACTCAAGGGAGTCATCTGGTGAACAGGTAACCGGGTTGCTCACCATGCCGGCTTCGGATCGCTTGACGCGATCAACCTGCTCCGCCTGGTCTTCGATCGAGAGATTTCTATGCAGGACACCTGCGCCACCTTGACGCGCCATGGCAATCGCCATGCGCGATTCCGTGACGGTGTCCATGGCACTCGAGACCAGCGGCATGCGGACACTGATGTTTCGAGTCACCCGCGACGAGGTGTCGACCTCACTGGGGACGACGTCGGATTCCGCGGGGACGAGCAGGACATCGTCGAACGTGAGACCGAGGTACCCGAACGGGCTCTCGGGGTCCGTGCGGTCGCTCATGACATCTCCCGGGGCGTAGGCCCCAAGGCTACTCGCCGACCGCTCGAGCAATGTGAGCCGTGGCATCACTCAAGGAGTGCGCGTGGACTGCTCCCGGTGGCATCTGCCCGAACCAGCCGGCGCCACCTAGAACGATCGACGTACCGGGGCGCATCACCGGCAGACGGGTCGCCTCCGTTGCGTCGGCGGTTCCCGGGATCTGCGCCCACAGGAACACCGCTGCTGGGCCAATTCGTCCTACGGCCTGCTGCAACGCCGCGGTGGGCAGTTTCGAGCCGAGCACCCGGGACACGATGCCGCGTTCGGCCAGGGCCGCTGCCACAGCATGGAGCGGAATCGAGTGCTGGTCCTCGGGCGCCGAGGCCACGATGACGGCTCTCTCGTTGACAGGGGCGACGATGTCGGCCGCCACCTTCGTGAAGGCAGTCTGAATGGACTCGCTCAAGGCATGCTCGACGTCGATCCCTCGACCGGTCTCCTGCCACTGCTGACCCACCGCAGTCAGGACTGGGACCAGCAGGTTGTCCCACGTCCAGATCACACCTCGACGCTCGACTGATTCGGCAACGATGTCGGCGCACGCCTTCGTGTCGAGCGCGTGTGCCGCCCGGGCGAGGCCTCGTGCGCCGGGCGCTCCACCCGGAATGGCAATGACCTGACCGCCGCCGGCGCGCCCCGTCGCTCGCGATGTCTCCAATGCCGGCGAAGCCGCGGCAGGAGACTCAGCCGCTGGTACCGCCCGCAACAGTGGTTTCGTGTCACCGGACTCACCAGCGTCCGGCTCACCGAGGGAAACCTCCTGCGTTTCGGCCGGGTGCAAGGCTGCATGCGCTGCATCGGCGAGCGGCACGCCCATAACCACCAGTCGTCGCATGTGCTCCAGGCGGGCGAGATCCCCGGCCGAGTACCGCCGGTGCGCCCCTGCCTCATGTGAGCTGGGTCCCAGGCCATATCGACGGTCCCACGTCCGCAATGTTGCGGGCGCCACGCCTAGGCGTCTGGCCACGGCGGACACGCTGAGTCCATAGGGGGCTGCTTCAGGTGCCCGTCCCCGTTGACTCGCCACAGGGGGATTGTCCGAGGCTTGGGCCAGATCTGCGCGCCGAGCAGGCAAATCGCGCCAAAAATTGTTCAGTGAAAGAACTTGACCAACCTATGGCGCGCTTTGTAGGGTACTGCGTGAAGGCCTGAACAAGCTCAGGACCCTGATCTGGAAGGTGCGACATGGCTGACGTTTCTCGGCTCCCCGGTCCGAACTCGGATCTGTGGGACTGGCAGATGGACGGCGCCTGCCGCGGCCAAGACCCCAGCGTCTTCTTCCACCCCGACGGCGAGCGCGGCCCAGCCCGCGAATCACGTGAGGCGGCCGCCAAGGCAATTTGCTCGAGCTGCCCCGTTCGCGTGCAGTGCGCCAGCCACTCCCTCGCCGTGCGTGAGCCCTACGGCGTCTGGGGCGGACTCTCTGAAGACGACCGCGAAGTCATCTACCGCCGAGGTGCACGCGCCAGCTGAAATTCCGCTCCGTCGCGACCCCCAGCATGTCGAAGGCCCCGGAGAATCTCCGGGGCCTTCGTGCAGTCCAGGGTGTAACTAGTGACTGTGCCCGTGGTGCGAGTGACCGTGACCGCCGTGCGCGGCTTCGGGCTCGACTTCTTTCTTCTCCACGACCAGTGCCTCGGTCGTGAGCAGCATCGCGGCAATTGACGCAGCGTTCTGCAAAGCAGATCGAGTCACCTTGACGGGGTCGATGACCCCGGCGGCAATGAGATCGACGTATTCGCCTGTAGCGGCGTTAAAGCCGTGACCGGCAGGAAGTTCAGCAACCTTCGAGACGATGACGTAGCCCTGCTCGCCTGCGTTCTCGGCGATCCAGCGCAACGGCTCGGACGCCGCACGACGCACGATGCTCACACCGGAAGCCTGATCGCCCGAAAGACCCAGGTTGCCTTCGAGCACGGTCGCTGCCTGCACGAGTGCAGACCCTCCGCCGGCAACGATGCCTTCGTCGATCGCTGCACGGGTAGCAGAGACAGCATCCTCGATGCGGTGCTTCTTTTCCTTGAGCTCAACCTCGGTGTGGCCGCCAACCTTGATGACGACTACGCCTCCGGCAAGCTTCGCCAACCGCTCCTGCAGCTTCTCGCGATCCCAATCGCTGTCGGTGCGCTCGATCTCGGCGCGGATCTGCGCAATGCGCGCCTCGACGTCGGGACGGTTGCCACCACCATCGACGATCGTGGTGGTGTCCTTGGTGACCACAACGCGACGAGCGGTGCCGAGCACCTCAAGGCCGACCTGATCAAGCTTGAGCCCCACCTCGGGCGCAACGATCTGCGCGCCGGTGAGGATGGCCAAGTCCTGAAGAATCGCCTTGCGGCGATCGCCAAACGCGGGCGCCTTGACCGCACACGACGAGAAGGTGCCGCGAATGCGGTTGACCACCAGAGTGGACAACGCCTCTCCGTCAACATCCTCGGCGATGATGAGAAGCGGCTTGCCGAGCTTGACAACCTGCTCGAGCACCGGCAGGAGCTCCTGCACTGACGAGATCTTGTTTTGCACCAGCAGGATGCGCGCGTCCTCGAACACCGTCTCGAGACGATCGGGATCAGTGACGAAGTAGGCCGAGATGTAGCCCTTGTCGAACTGCATGCCTTCGGTGAACTCCAGTTCCATGGCTGTGGTGCTGGACTCCTCAACGGAGATCACACCGTCCTTGCCAACGCGGTCGAACGCGTCAGCGATGAGATTGCCGATCTCACGATCCTGCGACGAGATGGTCGCGACGTTGGCGATCTCAGCCTTTCCGTCGACAGCGCGCGACGTGGCCACCAGCTTGTTGGTCACTGCAGTGACCGCCTTGTCGATACCGCGCTTGATATCCATCGGCGATGCGCCTGCGGTGACCATCTTGAGGCCCTCGTGAACCATGGCCTGAGCAAGAACAGTGGCCGTGGTCGTGCCGTCACCGGCGATGTCGTTGGTCTTGGTGGCAACCTCTTTGGCCAGCTGGGCACCGAGGTTCTCGTACGGATTCTCCAGCTCGATCTCGCGAGCGATGGTGACGCCGTCGTTCGTGATGGTGGGTGCGCCCCACTTCTTGTCGATGACCACGTTGCGGCCCTTGGGGCCGAGGGTCACCTTGACCGCATCTGCGAGAGCGTTGACGCCGCGCTCCAGGCTGCGGCGGGCGTCCTCGTCGAACTCCAGGATCTTGGCCATGACGTTTCCTTCTTCGTGCGTTAGCGGCTGTGGAGTGGGACGGGCCCGCCACGAATGCGGCGGGCCCGTCTACTGCTCTGGGGTCTTACTTCTCGACGATGGCGAGGATGTCGCGAGCGGAGAGGAGGAGGTACTCCTCGCCGTTGTACTTCACCTCGGTACCGCCGTACTTGCTGTAAATGACGGTGTCGCCGACCTTGACGTCAAGCGGGATGCGCTTGGCGCCAGCGTCATCGAAGCGGCCCGGGCCAACGGCCAGAACCTTGCCCTCCTGGGGCTTCTCCTTGGCGGTGTCAGGAATAACGAGGCCGGAAGCAGTGGTCTGCTCGGCGTCGAGGGGCTGGACCATAATGCGGTCCTCGAGCGGCTTTATGGAGACCGACACGGTGGCATCCTCCGGGATGTCGATGGGCTGTTCGTGAAAACAGCGATCGTCTAGGGGCTCGGCTGAGGGGAGAACCCCTCCTCCGACTGGCAGTCCCGGGTGGGGAGTGCCAAGTTGGACAGTACGCGGCCGTTAGCACTCCGTCAAGTTGAGTGCCAGCCCGGGTTCTGCGCCAGGAGGATGGGCACATGACGTGGTTGACCGAGGCGGGCCCGCTCATCGGCCGTGCGAGCGAGATCCTTTCCCGCACGACCGATCCGTTGAGCGCAGGCTCGGCCTTCCGCAAGACCCACCCCGAACTGTCAGGCGAACAGACCGCCCAGGTCCTTGATCAGGCCCACCTGCGAGTGCTGGCCCGGGACCGCCACGGGCGTCCCGATGCCGACGATCTCCTGCTTACGCGCGATGGTCTCGAGCAGGGCACGCGCGGCGACGTGGCTGCCTGGCGTGCCGAGTTGATCCGGTCGTCCGGTGCCCGTCGGGTGCTCGACCTCACCGCGGGGCTCGGTTTCGACGCACGCGCCTTCGCCCAGGCAGGTCTCGAGGTCACCGCGATCGAGCGGGATCCGGCCACGGCCGAACTGCTCGCCTGGAACCTTCGCCACTGGCCGAACGCGCGGGTTCTGACCGCGGATGCCATGTCATCGGATGCACAGGCATTGGTCGACAACCTCGACCCGACGGATGTCGTCTTCATTGACCCCGCCCGTCGCGACCCGGCGGGCCCCCGCGACCTCGCCACCGGACGCGCCCGACCCGAGCGTGATCCCGAGCGCTGGTCACCGCCCCTGTCGTTCATCATGAATCTGCGCCACTCGCGAGTGGTCGTCAAGGCTGCTCCGGCGTTTCAGCCGCCTGCGGGCTGGCATGCCGAATGGATATCCCATGACCGAACCATCGTGGAGTGCAGCGCGTGGTCCTGGCCGACCTTTGCGGTCGCGCGGCGCGCCGTGATCATGAACCGCACGCCGATGGTTGTGGAGCCTCAACCCGACACATGGCCGATCCAGCCCATCGCCACATACGTGCATGAAGCAGATCCCGCCATCGTCCGCGCAGGGTTGCTTTCACACCTTGGCATCAACCGAATTGACGACGCGAGCACCTGGCTCACGACCGAGGATCCCGCACCCGCATGGTTGCGCCCCGCGCTGCGCACCTTCAAGGTCGTGCGCGTGCTCGGCGGCTCGCTGGCTGAGCAGCGCGAAAGTCTCGCCGAGCTTGGCGTCACACGACTGGTGATCAAGTCGCGCGATGCAGATGTGGATCCGCGTCAGGAACTCTCGCGACTGGGAGTCAGCGAGGGTGGCGCACACGTGCTCGTCATGACTCGACAGAGCGGCCGCATGATCAGCGTGCTGACGACGCAAGAATCCTGATCGCTTCGGCATCGGTGCCGCAGCAGCCACCGACGAATGACGTGCCCAGGCTCCGCCAGGCGTCGACATCTTCGAAGGGTCCACCAGCGGCGCCGATCCACTGCCCAGTCTCGGCATTCCATACGCCACCCGCGTTGGGGTAGGCGACAAGGGGTGCATCTGTCGCTGCCCGCATACGCCGCAGAAGTCCGGTGATGTGAGTTGCGTCCGTGCAGTTGATGCCGATCGCACTGACCTCGTGGGCTACCGCGGCAACTGCCTCCTCGATCGGCTGGCCTGCGCACACATGTGCGTCATCGATAGTCGAGAAAGTCATCCACGCCGGGAGGTGGCGAAAATCGCACAACACATCAGCGAGAGCTGCCGCCTCATCGACATCTGGAATGGTTTCGATCGCCAGCAGATCCGGCTCTGCCGCCACTAAGACCTCTAAGCGTTCGCGATGGAAGTCCATCAACTCTCTATGCGAGAGGCCGTACCGGCCTCGATACTCGGAACCATCGTGAAGGACCGCCCCATAGGGGCCCACGCTCGCTGCCACGAGCACCGATGTCCCAGCCGTAGCCTCGCGAGCAGCGATCACGGAGTCACGCAAGGCGGTGTCCGCCTCCTGAGCTGTCCGACCGGCTGTGACAAAACCTTGACGAGACACCTGATAGCTCGCGGTGATCACCACCTCGGCGCCAGCCTCGACAAACGCTCGATGGGCGGACGAGATAGCTGCAGGGTCATCGGCTAGGAGACGAGCCGTCCACAGGTCACCGTGAACGTCGTAACCCATGCATTGCAGTTGAGTCGACAAACCGCCGTCGATGATGAAGCGTCCGCCAGGCATCGTCGGACGACTCTGCACGTCCATCACCCAGCATCCACCGGACGGTAGGACGACGTCTCAAAGTCGAGAGTGGATGCGGGCACTCCTGTGCGGACAAGACGCGCACCGAGAGCCGCCACCATGGCTCCGTTATCGGTACACAGGCCCGGGCGAGGGATTCGAAGGCGGATACCGGCTGCGTCGCAACGCTCCGCCGCGAGGACCCGCAGTCTGGAGTTCGCTGCAACTCCACCGCCGATGACCAGCGTGTCCACGCCGTGGTCACGACAGGCCGACACCGCACGCGATGTCAGAACATCAACGATCGCTTCCTGCACGGATGCCGCAACATCGGGGATTCGCACCGGAGAACCCGAAGCGGCCTGCGCCTTGATCCAACGGGACACCGCTGTCTTCAACCCACTAAAGGAGAAGTCGTACGGATAGCGATCCGGCTCGGTCGACAGCCCGCGCGGGAAGGCGATCGCCGTGGGGTTTCCGTCGCGAGCGGCGTCATCAATGGCCGGCCCACCGGGAAATGGCAGACCCAATTGCCGAGCGACCTTGTCGAACGCTTCTCCGGCCGCGTCGTCGAGAGTCTGACCCAAGACATCGAACTGTGCGCCGTCATTCACTTTGAGCAACGACGAATGTCCCCCGGACACCAACAGGGCGATTGCTTCGGAGGGAAGTAGCCCGTCCTGCAATTCGTCCACCACCACATGAGCCGCAAGGTGGTTGACCGCATACACAGGGATACCCAGCGCCACTCCCAGTGCTTTGGCCGTAGCTGTTCCGACGATGAGCGCACCCACGAGTCCGGGCCCCGCGGTTACCGCGATCGCGTCGATGTCGGACAGTCGAACTGCCGCCGCATCGCACGAACGCTGCAACGTTGCTTCCATCGCCTCGAGGTGCGCGCGGCTGGCCACCTCGGGTACGACACCCCCGAAGCGAGCATGTTCCTGCACGCTTGACGCCAACTCATTGGCGAGGAGTACCAGGCCGCGCACGATCCCGATCCCTGTCTCATCGCACGACGTTTCAATCCCCAGAACGAGCGGCTCACTCATGGCGCCTCGATTCGACGACGCATGATCTCTGCATCTCCCCCATCGGGGTAGTAGCCGCGACGTCGCGAGATTCGCTCGAATCCGCGGCGGGAATACATCGCGATCGCGGGTTCGTTATCCGATCGCACTTCGAGCATGAGCTCGCTGGCACCCGAATTCACCGCATGATCCACCAAGCTATCCAGAAGCAAGGCGCCGACTCCGCTGCCCTGACGTAAAGCACTCACCGCGATCGTCTGGACGTCTGACTGGGGAGGCAGCACAAACACTCCCGCATATCCGATGACGTCCTCGCCGTCGATCGCAACAACGTAGCGGCGCGTGGGCTGCGCAAGCTCACCCCAAAACTGCTCTACCGACCAACGATCACCGGGGAACAACTCTTCCTCCAGCTGAGCCACCTGCGAGATGTGCCACCAGCGCATGGGTTCGACTCTCACCGCGTCACCGCAACTTCCATCGCATCAGGCCGCCGCAGATACAGGGGCTGTGGTGCAAGAAGCGAGCGTCCACGTAGCGCGTCAGACGTGGGGCTGCCATCGCCTCCATGGGCCGATAGATCATCGACCGTGGCCGTGTGTCCCGCTGCCATCGCGGCGGAAAGCTCACCGCGCCCACCAATGCGTGCCACCCATTCGGCAGTGGGGCTGATCAACGCCGACTCTTGCGGAAGGTCGCGCAACGTGGCTTCGAGCCGATGGTGAAGCACGGCCCCCTGGCCAAGCCAGGCACCGGGCGCCGTCACATCCTCCGCTCGTCCTACCCGGGGTCCGTCGGTGCGATGCCCCTCGGAGTCATAGTGGGCCCAGTACACCTCGGATCGACGAGCGTCGGTCGCCACAACCATGTCGCCGAACTGTCCGGCACACGCCTCAGCGATCGCATCGAGAGAACATACGCCGACCGCCGGCACGCCCCATGCGAACGCCATGGCCCGCGCTGCTGCAACGCCGACGCGAAGCCCCGTGTAGGGACCCGGACCCACGCCACACACCACGCGCGTGATGTCAGCGGCGCGCACCCGAGACATGGCCTGCTCGAGCATGGGACCAATGACCTCTGCATGACGGCGAGCGTTCAGGTGCCAGTGAAAGGAAACAGTGGCGTCACCGTCGAGCAGCGCCACAGACGTCAGGGCCGTTGAGGTGTCGATGCCGAGAATCACGCCAGAACATCCGCAATTTCAGCCATGTCGGTGGTCCAACGATCGGTCCCGGTCATGCGTAACTGTCGAGCATCAGTGTCATCGACGGCGATGATGCTGATCTCGAGTCTCTCTTCGGTCAAGTGGTCAGCGATTCCCTCGCCCCACTCGATAACCGTGACCGAAGACTCGACCGGCAGATCGAGATCGTCAAGCTCACTGCTGTCGGCAAGTCGGTATGCATCAACATGTACCAACGACGGCCCGCCCGCGGGATGTTCATGCACGCGCGCAATGACGAACGTGGGGCTCGTAATTCTGTCCATGATGCCCACACCCTGCGCGATTCCCTGCACGAGCGTGGTCTTGCCGCCACCCAATTCGCCGATCAGGATGATGACATCGCCCGACCCGCAACGCTTTCCCAGGGATTCACCGAAGGAGCGCATTTCTTGTGGGGTCGAGGCGGTGAGAAACCGGGTCACCGCACACCACCGGCTGCATGCTCCAGCGAAGCACGTTGGGCGCGGTCGACAAGCGCCAGCAGTGCTTCGTTGACACGCTCGTACTTCTCCAACGGAAGCATGTGACCGGAGTCAGGCACGAGGATGAATTCGGCGCCGGGGATTCGTTCGACGATCTCGGTGCTGCGCTCTGGTGGTGTCAATCGATCCTTGTCCCCGACCATGACAAGCAGATCCACTCCTTCGAGATTGCCGAGCGATTCGCGCTTGTCGTGCTCCTGCAATGCGGGGAGGAACTCGGCTATGGCCTCCACCGGTGTTGACGACACCATGTGCGCGACGAAGCGGCTGCCTTCTTGAGTTCCGGTGGATCCGAAGGAGTAGAGCCGGATCAACAACAGGCCGAGGTCGGTGTCCTGCCAGCGGGTGCGCTCGACTAATCCTTTGCGCTTGGCAAGTGCGGCGGCGATAGGTGGCGCAAGAACGTCGAATGCCCGACTCAGACCCAGGGGCAGTGCTAGGTGGAGGTCCTGCACACCGCCAGCCGAGGTGGACAGCAGCGCGATGCCAAAAACTCTGTTCTGAATGAGCTCCGGTCGTTGGTCAGCGAGGGCCATCACTGACATGCCACCCATGGAATGACCTACGAGCACCAACGGTCCAGTGGGTGCTACCGCGTCGATGACCGTACCGAGGTCGCGTCCCAATTGGTCGATGTGATGAGTGTCGAACTCACCTTGGCCTGAGCGGCCGTGGCTTCGCTGATCAAAGAACACCAGCCTTGCTCGGCCGCGCAGGGCCGCCCGCTGGAATCGAAAAGTCTCCAGGGTCAACGCGTAACCATGGACGAAGACAACCGTCAGTGGTGAGTCAGCCTCGTCGATTTCGACGTGAAGCTGCACCCCGTCGTCAGCCATGACGGTGCGCTCACTTCCGACGACGGGGCTGATCACCGGCTGACCGGCCGGCCTCGCCACCGCCTTGAAGATGGACCGCTCGGCGAGCGCCCCGAGCGCTGCGCCCGCAGCCAGAGCTCCGGCGGCCAGTGCTCCCTGGGCAACGGCACGCAACGCGGGAGAGACCTCAGGCGCCATGGTGCGCATTCTCTCGTGACAGATGTCCGCGTGACAGATGGACGCGTGGCACACGATCGCCGATCCGCGTCACGATCTCGTAGCCGATGGAGTCGCTCCATTCCCCCCAGAGGTCAGCCGTGAGTTCCTTGCCAAAGATCACAACGTCGTCACCAGGTCGAGCATGACTGGCGGGACCGAGGTCCACCACACACTGATCCATGGCGACGCGGCCGACCAATGGGCACCGACGACCGTCGATAGTCACACCCGCACGATTACTAGCAGCGCGCGGAATTCCATCGGCGTAGCCCAGTGGTACAAGGCCCACGGTGGTGGCCGTGGTCGCCTGCCACGTGCCGCCATAGGACACCGCAACACCCGCATCCACGGACTTCACGTGTGCGAGTCGGGCACGCAGCGTCATTGCCGGCCGCAATCCCAGCTCGGCCGCGGGATGGTGCCCTGCCGACAGCCCGTACATGGCGATACCCACGCGCACCAGTGAGTAGTGGCAGTCAGGGTGGGCAAACGTTGCACCACTGTTGGCAAGGTGAACGACATCCGTGGGCAGACCGGCCGCGGTCCACATGGCCAGGCACTCCTCGAAGCGCGCGCGTTGTTCGGCGACCGAAGCATGACCGGGAGTTTCGCCCTCGGCGAGGTGCGACCACAACCCCACCGCCTCAACGTCACGGTGGACATCATGAAGTTGCGCAATCAACGCGGGCAGGTCTGAGACGGGCAGACCATTGCGAGTAAGACCCGTGTCCACCTTGACGTGCACTCGGACACGCTTGCCTTGGGCGTGTGCGATCTCTGCAATCTCGTCGAGCGCCCACAGGCTGGAAACTGACAGATCAACGTCACTGGCTATGCACCCCGCAAGGTCAGGGTCTCCCGGCGCCCAAAGCCACGCCAATATTCGGCCGCGATCGCCGCCGTGTCGCAACGCGAGTGCCTCGCTCGGCAGCGCAACTCCGAGCCACGTGACACCGGCTTCACGGGCGGTGGCGGCTACTGGAATGGCGCCGTGTCCATATGCGTCGGCCTTGACGACGGCCATGATCTCGATGCCTGGCGCCGTCTGCCTCACCATCGCGAGGTTGTGGGCGATGGCGTCGTGGTCAATCTCCGCCACTGCGCGCGTCATGATGCGGCCAGTCGGGCCGCTTGCACAGCGTCTCCCACGCAACCGGCGATATCGACAGCGGTGGCTGGCGAAGGAGCAAGACGCCCTGCACAACCGTGAAGCCACACCCCTGCGACAACTGCCATGAGGAGATCATCCCGCTCGTCACGAACCCAAGCACCGGCGAGTACCGCGGCCAGGATGCCGGCGAGAACGTCACCCGACCCGGCAGTACCCAGGGCTTCGGTTCCCTCCATGTCGATCCAGAGTTCACCGGTCGGGCTCGTGATGATGCTGCCCGGTCCCTTGAACAGGACCGCGCACGACAATCGGGTCGCCAGGTCTCGTGCCGCAGCCAGTCGGCCCACATCGCCTATGTGCGCAGCACCCACGGAATCTGCGAGGCGCGCGAATTCGCCCTCGTGGGGAGTGACCACGGTAAACGCTCCGCGGGCCCATCGATCGGCGATGAGTGCCTGCACGCTGCGTGAATGCGCAGCGACGGTCAATGCTCCTGCGTCCAACACCACCGGCACGTCGGTGCGCAGGATGGCCGACACCGCTGACTCATCTTCGGGACCTCCGGCAAACCCGGGCCCGCAGGCCCATGCTGACACTCGCGTCTGGTCACTGGGGTCGGCACCGCTGATGACGACGTCCGGGCAGTGGTCCACAACAAGTGGTGCCACGCCATCGCGACGGTCAAGAACCTGCACCATGCCAATATCGGCATGGCGCGCACCGAGCACGCACAACAGCCCTGCGCCTCGGTAGTCCTGCGAACCCGCTGCGATTCCGGCCACACCACGGGAGTACTTGTAATCGATCAGGTCGGGTCCGCCGACGAATCCAGCAACATCGCCCGCTTGCATCACCCAACCGCTCGGCATGCTCTGGTTCAGGCCGATGTCGACAAACTCCACATGGCCCGCATATCCAGGGTTGGCCACCACACCCAGCTTCAGTGCTCCAAAGGTCACCGTGACATCGGCCACCACGGCCCCGGGTCGGGCGATGCCGCTGTCGGCGTCGACACCACTGGGAATATCGACCGACACCATGAGTGCGCCGCTGTCCTTCGCCTGCACCACCGCGCGCGCGGCCACATCCCTCAGCGGCCCGGTACCGCCGATACCCACGATGCCATCAAGGATCAGATCGCAATCATCAGGAACTGAAGCAACCACTCGCCCCCCGGCCCGAAGCGCCGCCGCCATACCTTCCGCGTGAATTCGATCGCCGAGTTTGACGATGCGAACGCTGCACCCGCGCGCAGCCAAGAGGGATGCGGCCCACAGAGCGTCCCCACCATTGCCTCCGGACCCGGCCAGCACACATATGCGAGAGCCCACGACACGACCACGCGTCTGCACGAGCACCTGCGCGCAGATGACGGAGAGGCCGAAGGCGGCACGCTGCATGAGCGCGCCCTCTGGCACGTCGGCCATCAGGTCGTTCTCTCTGGCACGTATCTGCGCTGCCGACAGGATCGCTCTCACGCGGCACCACCGCGCGACGCCACAACCATCGCGATCACCATGCCGCCGTCGTGGCTCAGCGACAGGTGCCAGGTGTCGATTCCTCGCTCGAGTGCGACCTGTGCCGCAGCACCCGAGAACTCCAGGATCGGCTCGCCGTGCACTCCCCTCAGCACTTCGCATTCATGCCAACTCAGCCCTCGCGAGTCCACGAGCACCTTGATGACCGCCTCCTTGGCAGCCCACCGACCGGCAATGGATGAAGGGGTCAAGGACAGGCGTCGCTCTCGAGGACTGAGGATGCGATCCACAAACCTCGGGTGGCGTTGGGACAACTCGGTGATGCGGGACACCTCAACCATGTCCACGCCCACCCCGACCACCGACCCGGGTAGCAGCGCTACTCCACTGTGACGGACTTGGCGAGGTTGCGCGGCTGGTCAACATCGTGACCCTTGGCGGTGGCCAAGGCACACGCGAAGACCTGCAACGGAACTGTCGCAACCAACGGCTGCATCAAGGGCGGTACTGCAGGAATTCTGATGATGTCATCGGCAACAGAGGTAATGGACTCATCGCCTTCTTCGGCAATCGCAATGACACGGGCGCCCCGAGCACGCACCTCTTGGATATTGGACACGATCTTGTCGTGCAGCACCGGCCGACCGATCGGTGACGGCACGACGACAAACACGGGAACTCCATCCTCAATCAGTGCAATGGGTCCGTGCTTGAGTTCCCCCGCCGCAAAACCTTCGGCATGCATGTAGGCGAGTTCTTTGAGCTTGAGCGCGCCTTCGAGTGCGACCGGGTAGCCCACGTGCCTACCCAAGAACAGGACCGACGTGGAGTTCACTAGTTCGCGAGCCAGCGCCTTGACCGCCTCGGTCGTATCCAGTACGAGGTCGATCTCTGCGGGCATGTCATCAAGCTGGGTGAGCACCGCATGGATCTCGTCGGTTGTCATGGATCCACGGGCCTGCGCGAGGTACAGGCCCACCAGGTAGGCGGCGATGATCTGCGTCAAAAAGGCCTTCGTCGATGCCACCGCGATTTCGGGACCGGCGTACGTGTAGAGCACGGCGTCAGCCTCACGCGGGATCGTCGAGCCCACCGTGTTGCAGATGGCGAGCGTGCGGGCTCCCTGCTCTTTGGCATGACGCAAGGCCATCAGCGTGTCCATAGTCTCGCCCGACTGCGAGATAGCGATCACCAGACTGTCAGGGCCGACAATGGGATCGCGATATCGGAACTCACTGGCCAGCTCCACATCGACCGGTAGATGGGTCCAATGCTCAATGGCGTACTTGGCCACAAGACCTGCGTGGGCCGCCGTGCCGCAGGCGATCACCACCACCTTCGACACGCTGCGGAGCGTGTCGTCATCTAGCGCAGTCTCGTCGAGCTTGATGCGATTGTCGGACGTCATGCGTCCACGCAGAGCATCCGCCACTGCCTTGGGCTGCTCAGCGATTTCCTTGAGCATGAAAAGGTCGTAGCCGCCCTTCTCCACCGCGGCCGCATCCCAATCAACGGAGAACGGCTTGGCTTCGACCGGCAGACCGGCGAAGTCAGTGATGGTGATGCTGTGTGCGGTCATGGCCACGACCTGGTCCTGACCGAGCTCCAAGGCATTGCGCGTGTGGTCAACGAAAGCCGCGACATCCGATGCCATGAAGTTCTCGCCCTCACCGACACCGACGACCAGAGGACTGTTGCGTCGAGCACCCACCACGAGTTCGGGTTGGTCGCGATCAAGAGCCACCAGGGTGAAGGCGCCGTCGAGTCTGCGGCATACCGCACGCATGGCTTCGGCCAGGTCGTTGTCCACGCGCGGGAGTTCCAGGGAAAGAAGGTGCGCCACTACTTCGGTGTCGGTCTCGGAGAGGAGTCGAACACCGGCGGTGGTGAGCTCGGCACGCAGTTCAGCGAAGTTTTCGATGATGCCGTTGTGAATGACCGCCACGCGCGTGTCATCGCTGACATGCGGATGGGCATTAGCATCGGTGGGTCCGCCATGAGTGGCCCAACGCGTGTGACCAATTCCGGTCGTGGAGGCCGGCAGTGGGTCGGTGCCCAGCAGCTCTTCGAGATTGGCCAGCTTGCCGGCCTTCTTGCGGACCTCCAGCTGCCCTTCGCTGATGACCGCGACCCCGGCCGAGTCGTATCCGCGGTACTCCAGCCGGCGCAGGCCCGCGACCACGATCTCCAGCGCCTGCTTCTGGCCGACGTAACCCACGATGCCGCACATGGGAGCCAGCGTACGCGGGCACAATGTCCCCCGTGATGACCGTGCGCGTCGCCTGCCCGGAGCGGCTCCGGGAACCGGTTCTGGCATTCCTGTCTTCGCAAGCCGACCTTGTCAGCCTGACGGTCAGCGAATGCCTTGAGCCCCTGGGCGCAACGATCACGGCCGACATTCCCCGGGAGAGTGCCAACACGATCATTGATGGACTCATGGACCTGGGCGTCCATGAATCCGGGACCATCCAACTCGCCCCTGTGCCCGCATGGATCTCACGTCGTGCCATGGCGGCCGAAGCTGCCGCGCCTGGTGATGGCGCCGACGCCGTCGTGTGGAGCGAAGTCATTCATCGCTGCTACGAGGAAACGCGACTGAACTGGACCTATGTGTCCTTCATGATCCTGGCCACACTCCTCGCGGGAATCGCGGTGATCACCGACTCATCGATCCTGCTCATCGGCGCCATGGTGCTGGGGCCGGAATTCGTACCGGTGGCGGCCCTGGGTGTTGCGCTGGTGCGTCGACGTGGGAACTTGTTCCGGCAGGCACTCAGCACGCTGCTTCTGGGCTTCCTGATCTCGATCGCTGCGGTCACCGTGGTGGCGTGGCTTGCGCACCAGGCACATCTCTTTGGTCCAGAAGACGTGTCACCGGATAGTCGACCCGGAACCGCATTCATCTTCCAGCCCGATCAATGGTCCTTCATCATCGCGGTGATAGCCGGATCCGCCGGCGTACTCGCAATGACGTCAGCGCGAGGAAGCGGACTGGTCGGAGTGTTCATCTCTGTGACGACCATCCCCGCGTCGGGAAACATCGCCGTGGCACTCGCCGTAGGTGCCTGGCATGAGATGTGGGGAAGCGCGGCCACCCTGCTCATCAACATCGCCGGTATGGCGATCGCGGGCTGGCTGACTCTCTTGGTGCAGAACCTCGTGTGGCGACGCGTCAGGAGACCCGCAAGGCGCTTCCCACAATCTCGGCAAGCTCCCTACTGATCTCTTGAGCCTCCTCCAGCGTGGCCGCTTCGACCATCACACGGATCACCGGCTCAGTTCCCGAGGGACGCAAAAGTACCCGGCCCGAATCGCCCAACCGCTCGCGGGCACGCAGGACCGCCATCTTGACCTCGTCCGACTGCTCTAATGCGGTGCGATCCACATCGCGAACATTGACCAAAACCTGAGGGAACTTGGTCACCGCTGCGGCCAGGTCAGCAAGCGACTGTCCCGTGCGGGCCATCTGCGCCAATAGATGAAGGGCTGTCAGGAGTCCGTCACCGGTCGTGGCATGCATCAACATGACCACATGGCCGCTCTGCTCGCCACCCAGAGCCAGTCCCTGTGACCGCATGGCTTCGAGTACATACCGGTCACCGACGGACGTCTCGATCACGGTGATGTCTGCTGCCTGCATCGCTTTCTTGAAACCAAGGTTGGCCATCACGGTGGACACCACCGTGCGAGAAGGAAGCTGACCCGCGTCAGCCATCGCCTTGGCCAAGATGGCCAGAATGTGATCACCATCGATTTCATTGCCCGCGGCGTCAACGGCTAGACAGCGATCCGCATCACCGTCATGCGCGATACCCACATCGGCACCATTGGCACGCACCGCGGCGATGAGATCGGCAAGGTGAGTGCTGCCACAGTTGTCATTGATGTTGATTCCGTCAGGACTGGCATGAATGGCAGTGACGTTGGCTCCGGCCGCACGAAGAACTGCGGGAGATACCAAGGACGCGGCACCGTTCGCGCAGTCAACCACCACACGTATGCCGTCAAGGCTCACGTCGATGGACGCACGAACGTGATCCATGTATTGCTGAACCGCTGCGTCGTCACGACGGACTCGCCCGACTGCAGCGCCAATCGGGCGTTCCCACGGCTCTTGCATTCGCTGCTCGATCGCATCCTCGATGGCGTCCTCGAGCTTGTGTCCGCCTCGCGAAAAGAACTTGATCCCGTTGTCCGGCATCGGGTTATGAGATGCCGACAGCATCACGCCAAGGTCAGCCCCGAGGCGGTCGGTGAGAAAAGCCACGGCCGGCGTCGGAACAACGCCCACGAGCACGACGTCAACTCCCGCGCTGGCCAGGCCCGCAACAACTGCCGCTTCGAGAAACTCGCCACTGGCTCGCCCGTCGCGGCCCACAACAGCCGTCGGTCGATGACCGGCAAAAGCGCCGGTTTCGCCAAGAACGTGAGCAGCCGCAACAGAGAGGTCAAGAGCAAGCTCTGCGGTGAGCTCGCGATTCGCGAGCCCCCGCACCCCGTCTGTGCCGAAGTGTCGGCCCATAGGACTAGCGCTTGCTGTACTGCGATGCCTTACGAGCCTTCTTCAGGCCGTACTTCTTGCGTTCCTTCGCGCGAGGATCACGCGTGAGGAAGCCGGCCTTCTTCAGCAGCGGACGATTGCCCTCGGCATCAATTCCGTTGAGCGCGCGTGCAATACCCAGGCGCAGTGCACCAGCCTGGCCGGACACGCCACCACCGTGGATGCGCACCATGACGTCAAAGCGGTTCTCCGCACCAAGGGTGACGAAGGGCTCATTGACGAGCTGCTGATGAACGCGGTTGGGGAAGTAGGCCTCCAGCGTGCGACCGTTGATGGTCCACTTACCGGTGCCGGGAACGATTCGCACGCGGGCGATGGCCTGCTTGCGACGGCCGGTAGCCGCACCAGGTGCGCTGACGATCTCTCGGCTGATGCGCGGGGCCGGGGTCTCGGAGGTGTACTCCGTGATCTCCTCGGCATCGTCAAGGTCGACATCGAAGTCGACGTCCATGGTTGCTTCAGACACTGCGTAATCCTTTCGTGCGGTTCGCAGTGCTACTGCGCGACCTGGGTGAAGGTGAACGATTGGGGCTGCTGGGCAGCATGCGGGTGCTCGGACCCGGAGTAGATCTTCAGCTTCTTGAGTTGCTGACGACCCAACTTGTTGTGCGGAAGCATTCCCTTGACGGCCTTCTCGACGGCGCGACGGGGGTTGGACTCCAGCAGTTCCGCATATGACGTTGCGGTGAGACCGCCCGGGTGACCCGAGTGGCGGTAGTCCATCTTCTGCTGCTTCTTGGCACCCGTGAGGGCGACCTTCTCAGCGTTGATGATGATGACGAAGTCGCCCATGTCCATGTGCGGAGCGAAGGACGGCTTGTGCTTGCCACGCAGCAGCGTCGCAGCGTGTGTGGCGAGACGACCGAGGACAACGTCCGTGGCGTCAATGACGTGCCAGACCGGCGTGTTATCGCCGGGCTTGGGGCTATACGTGCGCATGAGGCACCTTCGCTCGTAGGGACCGGTTTCTGCACTCCCCGCCGGTGAGGGCCGAGAGCCGTACTGGACGCCTTCCGGACGTCCAGGCCGCCCGGGATGGCCCGGACAACGACTTCCAAGGCTACCGGCGCGGCGTCACGGGCTCCAAATCCGTCCGACGAGGACCACATCCCCCTCAGGGGCGGACATTGGGCTACCCGTTGTCCCAGCGCGGCTCCGTGGATTCCTCCACCCGACCGTCGGCCCGGAACGTGAGGAACCGGTCAAAACCTCGGGCGAACCATCGGTCGTGGGTCACTGCCACGACCGTGCCCTCGAAGGCGTCCAGGCCTACCTGCAGGGCATCGGCGCTCTCAAGATCAAGGTTGTCGGTGGGCTCATCCAGAAGAAGGAGGGTCGCACCGGAGAGCTCGAGGAGCAGGATCTGAAACCGGGCCTGCTGCCCGCCGGACAGAGTGTCGAATCTCTGCTCCGCGGCGACGGCCAATTCATATCTGTCCAGGGCTCGCGCCGCTGGCTCGCGCGGGAGCCCCTCGCGGTGGCCATCTCCGCGATGCAGGATCTCCAGGAGTGTCTGTCCCTCAAGATCGGGGCGCAGGTGGGTCTGCGCAAACCACCCGGGACGCACCCGTGACCCAAGCCGCACGTTTCCCGTGTGGGACACGGGCGCGATCTCGATCGATCCCACGGGCTGATGTTCCACATCCGGGTCCGTCCCACCACGTGCGAGCAATCGCAGGAGATGTGACTTACCCGAACCATTCGCACCCAACACGGCGAGACGCTCGCCGAACCAGACTTCTGCGTCAAATGACTGTGTGAGTCCGGTCAGGGTTAGTTTCTCGGCAACCACGGCACGCTTCGCAGTGCGGCCACCTTTGAGGCGCATGTTCACTTTTTGCTCGCGCGGAATGGCTGTGGGTGGGCCTGCTTCTTCGAACTTCGCCAGGCGCGTGACCGCCGCTTGGTACCGCGATGCGATGCCGTCGTTGAACTTCGCCTTCTCGCGCAGCCGGATCATGTTCTCGCGCAGCTTGACGTGCTCCTCATCCCAGCGGCGACGCAACTCCTCCAACCGCGAGAATCGATCAGTGCGAGCCTGAGGGAACGTGCCGAACCTCTCCCCGTGGACCCACACCGTGTTGCCCGCAGCTCCCAATTCGAGAGCGACCACCGTCGTGGCAGCACGATCGAGCAATTCGCGATCATGCGAGATCAGCAGGACGGTCTTGCGTGTCTGTTGAAGTTGCTCTTCGAGCCAGATCTTGCCCGGCACATCCAGATAGTTGTCCGGCTCGTCGAGGATGAGCACCTCACACGAGCCTCGAAGCAGCAACTCCAGCACAAGGCGTTTTTGCTCGCCCCCGGAGAACGTTGTGACCGCTCGCCACTTCACTGACTCGTAAGACTCCCCGAGTGCTGACGTGGTGACGACATCCCACAGGACCTCCGCGTCATAGCCACCCACATCGGCAAAGTCAGACAGGGCCTGCGCGTACGCCAACTGCGACTTCTCGTCCTCGGTCTCCATCATGAGCAATTCGAGTTCATCCACGCGGGCCGCTGCGCTACTGAGCACTTCGGGGCTGACCTGAAGAAGCAGATCTCGCAGAGTGCCATCACTGACCTGACCGATGAACTGCCGCATCACCGCGAGCGACCCACTGATGACCACAGATCCCTCATCCGGATCAATGTCTCCGGCGATCATGCGCAGCAGGGTTGTTTTGCCCGCACCATTCGGACCCACGAGCGCTGCAACCTGACCTTCTCCCACGCGAAAGGACACGTCCGATAGCAGCACGCGGCCATCCGGAAGTGAGTACGTGACGTGGGATACGTCTATGTGGCCCATCAGATTTCGACCGCCGTCACAGCGACCGCAGACTGCGCGTCTCGCGCTGGCGAGATAGCAGGTCGGCATCGACAGGGTAGCCCACACGTTCCAGTACGAGCGGATATCCGGGCATCGTTGTGACCGAGGAGTCCTTCACCCCCGAGCGAAGGACCGTCGCTGGCCAGTCCACCGGCTTACGGCCATCGCCTACCGGCAGGAGTGCGCCGACGATCGACCGCACCATGGAATGACAGAAGGCGTCTGCCTTGATGGTCATCACCGCGAGCCCTGACTCATCGCGCAGCCAGTCCAGTGCCAGGACCGCTCGCACCGTGGTGGCGAACTCGCGCTGTTTGCAGAACGGGGCGAAGTCGTGTTCGCCCAGCAGTCCTTCCCCTGCCGCGTTCAGGCGGGCGATGTCGAGCGGTCGCTGCCATGGCAAAACCAGATGTCGCATGAGGGGATCAGGCCCGAGGCCGTCATCACACACGCGATACGAGTACTCGCGCCAGATCGCCGCGAACCGTGCATCGAAGCCCTCCGGAGCTTTGCCGATTGCACGCACTCGAATGTCATCGGGCAATGCGCGATTGATGCGCTCGGCATCGACATCGTCTGGCCACGTACCAACATCGACATGTGCCACCTGCCCGCGTGCGTGGACACCAGCATCGGTACGACCAGCACACACGACCTCAACAGATTGCTGAAAGAGGTGACCGAGCACGCGTTCCATCTCACCTTGCACGGTGCGCAGCCCGAGGGGCTCAGGCTGACGCGCCCACCCATTGAAGTCACGCCCGTCGTAGGCCAGGTCCAGGCGCAGACGGATCAGCCCGCCGGCCGGAACTCCGGCGGCGGGCTGATCGGCGTTGTCGGTGAGGCTCAGGCCTCGTCCTTGCTCTCGGCTGCGTCGTCTGCGACCTCGACGACCTCAGCGGTCTCCACCACGTCGGCCTCGGGAGTCTCGACGATCTCTTCCACCACGACGTCCTCGACGACCGGAGCAACTGCCGGAGCAGCTGCCGCAGCAGCCTTCTCCTTGGCTGCCCGCTTGGTGGCACCCGTCGCCTCAGCCACAACCTGCTCGGCCATCGGCTCCACCAGTTCGATCACGGCCATGGGGGCGTTGTCGCCCTTGCGCGGACCGATCTTGGTGATGCGGGTGTAGCCGCCCTGCCGGCCGGCGTAGTTCGGGCCGATCTCGGTGAAGAGTGTGTGCACGACGGACTTGTCGCGAACCACGGTCAGCACGCGGCGACGCGCGTGCAGGTCGCCTTTCTTCGCGAACGTGATGAGGCGCTCGGCAAGCGGACGAAGCCGCTTGGCCTTGGCCTCAGTCGTGGTGATCTTCCCGTGCTCAAACAGCGCCGTGGCGAGGTTCGCCAGGATGTGCCGCTCGTGCGCGGGACCGCCGCCGAGGCGGGGACCCTTTGTTGGCGTGGGCATCAGTACTCCTCAGTGCTTCCTGCAGCTCTAGAGCTGCTCGTCCTCGGCGAACGCGAGATCGTCGTCCTCATCGTTGAAGTAGACAGCGGTGGTCGGGTCGAACCCGGGCGGGCTGTCCTTGAGCGCGAGCCCGAGGCTGGTCAGCTTGACCTTGACCTCATCGATCGACTTCGCGCCAAAATTGCGGATGTCAAGCAGGTCAGCCTCACTGCGGGTGATGAGCTCGCCCACGGTGTGGATGCCTTCGCGCTTGAGGCAGTTGTACGACCGCACGGTCATGTCCAGCTGCTCGATCGGCGTCGACAACTGCTCGGCCACGAATGCATCGGTCGGCGACGGGCCAATGTCGATGCCCTCGGCATCAACGTTGAGTTCGCGCGCCAGACCGAAGAGCTCGACCAGCGTCTTGCCTGCGGATGCAACGGCATCGCACGGCAGCATGCAGGGCTTGGTCTCGACGTCGAGGACAAGCTTGTCGAAGTCGGTGCGCTGCTCGACGCGAGTGGCCTCAACCTTGTAGGTGACCTTCAGTACGGGGCTGTAGATGGAGTCGACCGGGATGCGACCGATCTCCTGGCCCGCCTGCTTGTTGAGTACGGCCGACACGTAGCCGCGACCACGCTCGACAGTGAGCTCGATCTCAAGCTTGCCCTTGTCGTTCAACGTCGCGAGGTGCAGACCCGGGTTGTGGACCTCGACGCCAGCCGGCGGCTGGATGTCTGCAGCGGTGACGGCGCCGGCGCCCTGCTTGCGCAGGTACATCACAACCGGCTCGTCATGCTCGCTGGAAATCACCAGCTGCTTGATGTTCAAGATGAGCTCGGTGACATCCTCCTTCACGCCCTCAAGGGTCGTGAACTCATGGAGGATTCCCTCCACTCGAAGGCTGGTGACCGCCGCTCCGGGAATGGACGACAGAAGCGTCCGACGAAGCGAGTTGCCCAAGGTGTACCCGAATCCGGGCTCGAGGGGCTCGAGGACGAACCGCGAGCGAAACTCGCTGATCGGCTCCTCGGTGAGCATGGGGCGCTGGCTAATGAGCACAGTTACTTCCTTCCCGCGACGACCACTATTTGACGACGCGTATGTGACGGATTACTTGGAGTAGAGCTCGACAATCAGCTGTTCGTTGACCTGGGTGTCGATGACACTGCGGGCCGGAATGGAGTGCACGAGGATGCGCATCTTCGACGGCACAACCTCGATCCATGCCGGCACCGTGCGCTCGCCGATTTCGGCGTGGGCAACGATGAACGGCGTGGTCTCCTTGGACGACTGGCGCACCTCGATGACATCGCCGGGTGACACACGGAACGACGGGATGTTGACCTTGCGGCCGTTCACGGTGAAGTGGCCGTGCGTCACGAGCTGGCGAGCCATGTCGCGCGACTTGGCAAAACCTGCGCGGAACACCACGTTGTCGAGGCGGGACTCGAGGATCTGCAGCAGGTTCTCACCGGTCTTGCCAGCCTGACGCTGAGCCTCGGTGAAGTAGTTGCTGAACTGCTTCTCGAGCACACCATAGATACGAGTGGCCTTCTGCTTCTCACGAAGCTGCAGCAGGTACTCGCTGTCCTTGGTACGACCACGGCCGTGCTGGCCCGGGGGGTAGGGACGCTTCTCGAAGGGGCATTTCGGCGATTCGCACTTGGAGCCCTTGAGGAAAAGCTTCATCTTCTCGCGGCGGCACCGCTTGCAATCGGCGTCTGTATAACGCGCCATGATTCGTTATCTCCTAGTTCTGCGCGCGGTCAGACGCGACGACGCTTGGACGGACGGGTGCCGTTGTGCGGCATGGGCGTGACGTCAGCGATGCTGCCGACCTCAAGGCCCGTTGCCTGCAGGGAACGGATAGCGGTCTCGCGGCCGGAGCCGGGACCCTTGACGAACACATCAACCTTGCGCATGCCGTGTTCCATCGCACGACGTGCAGCGGACTCTGCGGCCAACTGCGCGGCGAACGGCGTGGACTTACGGCTGCCTTTGAAGCCAACCTGTCCTGCGCTGGACCACGAGATAACGGCACCGGTGGGGTCCGTGATCGACACGATCGTGTTGTTGAACGTGCTCTTGATATGCGCCTGCCCGTGCGCGACGTTCTTCTTTTCCTTGCGCCGCACCTTCTTCGCGGGCGCAGCCTTGCCTGTCTTGGGGGCCATCAGTCAGTTCTCCAGAGTCTCTCAGGGCCTACTTCGTGGCCTTCTTCTTGCCGGCGACCGTCTTGCGCGGACCCTTGCGGGTACGTGCATTGGTGTGGGTGCGCTGGCCACGGACAGGAAGGCCCTTGCGATGACGCAGGCCCTGGTAGCAGCCGATCTCAACCTTGCGGCGGATGTCAGCGGCGATCTCGCGGCGGAGGTCGCCCTCAACTTTGAGATTCTGATCGATCCAATCGCGCAGGGCGATCGTCTGCTCTTCGGTCAAGTCCTTCGACCGCAGGTCTGGGCTGATGCCGGTGGCCTCGAGGGCCTTGGCAGCCTGGGAACGGCCTACGCCGTAGATATAGGTGAGTGCGACAGCCATGCGCTTGTCGCGCGGCAGGTCGACACCAACGAGTCGTGCCATGGGGCGTTCTCTCTTTTCGTCAAGCATGAGGCGTCGGGTACAGAACCAGTCCTGCCCGCCAAGGCAGGTCTTCGGCCTCATGTCCGAAGGTGTCGTCCCGACATTCGTCGGGGGTCGGGTTCTGCGGGTAGCGGGCGGCGGGTTGTCTCCCCGCGTTCCGCAACCGGCCGGATGGCCGGCGGGCGTTAGCCCTGGCGCTGCTTGTGACGGACGTTCTCGCAAATGACCATGACTCGGCCGTGGCGACGAATGACCTTGCACTTGTCGCAGATCTTCTTAACGCTCGGCTGAACCTTCATGGCTCTCTCTCGATTCGACTGTCACTTGTAGCGGTACACGATCCGGCCGCGCGTGAGGTCATAGGGCGACAGCTCTACGACAACACGATCGTCCGGGAGGATTCGGATGTAGTGCATTCTCATTTTGCCGCTGATGTGGGCGAGCACTTTGTGCCCATTGTCGAGTTCTACTCGGAACATGGCGTTCGGAAGTGACTCAGAGATCGTGCCCTCAAGCTCGATCGCTCCGTCCTTCTTACCCATATCCTCCGCTTTCAGACGACTCCGCAACAGCCGTCAAAGCATACGCACGGGGACCCTTACGGCCTAATCCGATAGTCGGACAATCGCCGGTACCGCGCCTGCCCTCAGAGCCGGACGTCCTCGAGGGCGGTCAGCACCCATGGTCCATCCTCGGTAACGGCAACGGTGTGCTCCCAGTGGGCGGCATACGCCTGGTCATTGGTCACCACTGTCCAGTCGTCGGCAAGCACATGTACCTCAGGCTTGCCCAGCGTCGCCATGGGCTCAATGGCGAGCGCCATTCCCACCTTGAGCTGCGGCCCTTTGCCGGGCTGGCCGTAGTTCGGCACCGGCGGATGCATGTGCATGGAGGTCCCGATGCCGTGCCCGACGTACTCCTCGACAATGCCATACGGCCCGGCGCCGCGCAGGGACACCTCGACCGCGTGGCTGATATCGGAAAGCCGGTTGCCCACCCGCGCCGCGCCGAGGCCCGCCCAAAGCGAGCGCTCGGTGGCCGCCGATAGGGCCGCCACCTGAGGCGTCACAGTGCCGACCGGCACGCTCACGGCCGCGTCGCCGTGCCACCCGCGGACGATGGCTCCGCAGTCGATCGACACAAGGTCGCCGTCCTGCAAGACGCGATCGCTGGGGATGCCGTGCACGACTTCACCGTTGACCGACGTGCAGATATGCGCCGGATACCCGTAGTAGCCAAGGAATGATGGTGTGGCGCCTTCGGATTCGATGCTGCGCGCCGCAATCTGATCAAGCTGCGCAGTGGTGACACCAGGTCGGACTGCTTCACTGACTCGAGCAAGTGTTCGCGCGACAACGAGCCCTGCTTCGCGCATGATGGCGAGTTGCTCAGCCGACTTGATCTCGATCGTGTTTTTGCCCTTGAACATGGGCGTTACGACAGCTGGAGGACGGACGCCAGTCGACCAGCGACCTCATCAATGTCGCCAAGTCCGTCGACCTGCACCAGCAGGCCACGAGCGGAATACACGGCAAGCAACGGCGCAGTCTGCTCTGCATAGACCTCAAGGCGACGACGAATGACGTCTTCGGTGTCGTCGGCGCGACCTTGGTCAGCAGCGCGACGAACGAGTCGCCCAACAACTTCATCGATGTCGACGGTGAGTTCGACTACGCGATCAAGCGCATGGCCTGACGATGCAAGCATGTCGTCCAACTGCGCAACCTGATCAACGGTGCGCGGATATCCATCAAGAAGAAAACCCGGCGCGCAATCCGACTGAGCTAGACGATCGCGCACCATGGCATTGGTGACATCGTCAGGGACGTACTCCCCCGCGTCCATGTATCGCCGTGCGTCGACACCCAACGGTGTTCCCTGCGAGACATTTGCGCGGAAGATGTCACCGGTGGAGATGTGCGGGATCCCCAGTCGCGCAGCAAGGCCAGTGGCTTGAGTTCCCTTGCCGGCTCCAGGCGGGCCCATGAAGACCAGTCTCATTAGCGCAGGAATCCTTCGTAATTGCGCTGCTGCAACTGCGCCTCGATTTGCTTGACCGTGTCCAGACCGACGCCCACCATGATGAGAAGGCTCGTGCCACCAAAGACGAACCTGTTGGCAACCCCGAGGAATGAGAACGCGAAGATCGGTAGCACCGCGATGAGCCCGAGGTAAATCGAGCCAGGTGCCGTGAGTCTCGTCAGGACGTAGTCCAAGTACTCCGCCGTGGGTCGGCCTGCACGAATGCCCGGGATGAATCCGCCGTACTTCTTCATGTTGTCGGCAACTTCAACGGGGTTGAACGTGATCGACACATAGAAGTAGCAGAAGAACACAATGAGCGCGAAGTAGATCGCGAGGTAGTACGCACCAGTGCCGCGGGAAAGATGTGTCTGGATCCACTGCGCCCATTCAGCCTGACTGCCGGTCAGCTGCACAATCAGCGTGGGCAAGAACAGCAGCGAAGACGCAAAGATCACCGGGATAACGCCGGCCATATTGACCTTGAGTGGAATGTAGGTAGACGTACCGCCATACATCCGCCGACCGACCATGCGTTTGGCGTACTGCACAGGAATACGCCTCTGCGCCTGTTCGACGAATACGACGAAGGCCACCACCACGAGGCCGACCCCCACCGTCATGAAGAAGGTGAACGCGCCCTGGCTTCCCCAGATCGAAGCGAACTGAGCAGGGATGGTCGCGATGATCGAGGTGAAGATCAGCATCGACATGCCGTTGCCCACACCGCGCTCGGTGATGAGCTCGCCGAACCACATGATCATGGCGGTGCCAGCGGTCATGGTTGTGACCATGACGAGGATCACCCAGACGCCCTGGTTGGGGATGATCTGCTCATTGCAGCCCTGGAACAACGTCCCTGGGTTACGCGCCAGAGACAAGATCGCCGTGGACTGCAAGATCGCCAAGCCGATCGTGACATAACGCGTGTACTGCGTGATCTTGGCCTGGCCTGCCTGCCCGTCAGCCTTGAGCGTCTCAAGACGAGGAATCACCACGGTCAGCAACTGGAGAATGATGCTGGCGGTGATGTACGGAAGGATGCCGAGGGCAAACACCGACAACTGCAGCAGCGCTCCGCCACTGAAGAGGTTGATCAGTGCGTAAACCGAGTTGTCCTGCACCTGGCTGATGCACTTCTGGATCGCCGAGTAGTCAACACCCGGCGTCGGCACGACAGCGCCGAGCCGATAGAGGGCCAACAGGGCAAGCGTGAACAGAATCTTCTTGCGAAGGTCCGGTGTCCGCAGGGCTGCCCCGAACGCACTGATGTGCATGGTGCCTCCCAGATCAGAGTTCGGTTGCCGTACCGCCTGCAGCGACGATCTTGTCACGTGCTGTCGCCGAGAACGCGTGAGCGCTCACCGACACCTTGACGTCGATGTCACCGTTGCCGAGCACCTTGACGAGCTCACCCTTGCGGACAGCACCCTTGGCCACGAGTTCAGCCACGGTAACGGTTCCGCCCTTGGGGAACAGCTTGGAGATCATCGCCAAGTTGACCACCTGGAAGGTGACCTTCGCTGGGTTCTTGAAGCCCTTGAGCTTGGGAAGCCGCATATGCAGCGGCATCTGGCCGCCCTCGAAGCTCGCGGGGACCTGGTAGCGAGCCTTGGTTCCCTTGGTGCCTCGTCCGGCAGTCTTACCCTTGGACGCCTCGCCTCGACCCTTACGAGTCTTGGCAGTGTGTGCACCCGGAGCCGGGCGCAGGTGATGGGCCTTGAGAGCCATGGTTAGTCGACCTCCTCAACGACGATCAAGTGCCGCACGGTGTTGACCATTCCGCGAATCTCAGGACGGTCTTCCTTGACGACGACGTCGCCGATGCGCTTCAGGCCGAGCGAGCGCAACGTGTTGCGCTGGCTGCTCGTGCCGCCGATCTCTGACTTCTTCTGAGTGACCTTGAGTCGAGCCATCACGCACCAGCCTCTGCGGCGCGTGCGCGCAGGAGCGCAGCAGGCGCAACGTCTTCCAGGGGCAGGCCGCGACGAGCCGCCACTGCCTCGGGCTGCTCAAGCATCTTCAAGGCAGCAACGGTGGCGTGAACCACGTTGATGGCGTTGTCCGAGCCCATGGACTTGCTCAGGATGTCGTGGACTCCTGCACACTCCAGGACCGCGCGCACCGGACCACCGGCGATAACGCCGGTACCGGGAGCGGCGGGACGCAGCATGACAACGCCCGCGGCCGCCTCACCCGTGATGGGGTGAGGAATGGTGCCCTGGATGCGGGGAACGCGGAAGAACGACTTCTTGGCCTCTTCGACTCCCTTGGCAATTGCCGCGGGAACTTCCTTGGCCTTGCCGTAGCCCACGCCCACCATGCCATTGCCGTCACCGACGACAACGAGTGCAGTGAAGCTGAAGCGACGTCCACCCTTGACGACCTTGGACACGCGGTTAATTGCAACCACGCGCTCCAGGAACGCTGACTTCTCCTCGCGGGGAGTCCGCTCCTTGCGCTCACGGCGTTCGCCGCCAGCGCCACGGCGCGACGTGTCTGACATCGAATTACCTCTTTCGTTGGGCATTAGAAGTCCAACCCACCCTCGCGGGCTCCGTCGGCAAGCGCGGCCACACGGCCGTGGTACTTGTTGCCGCCGCGATCGAACACGACAGCTTCAATACCGGCCTTCTTGGCGCGCTCGGCGACGAGCTGGCCGACCTTGCGGGCCTTGGCCGTCTTGTCGTCGGAGGTGACACGCATGTCGGCCTCCATCGTTGATGCAGACGCCAACGTGACGCCCTGGGTGTCGTCGACGACCTGAGCCACCATGTGGCGAGCCGAACGGGTGACAACAAGACGCGGACGCATTGACGTACCGCTGACCTTCTTGCGCACACGCAGGTGACGGCGGGCACGACCCACAGTCGACTTCGTACGTGTACCGAGCTTGGGAGCGAAGGAACTCACTTCTTACCCGCCTTTCCAGCCTTGCGGCGCACAACTTCGCCTTCGTAGCGCACGCCCTTGCCCTTGTAAGGCTCCGGCTTACGGATCTTGCGGATATTGGCTGCGACCTCACCGACCTGCTGCTTGTCGATGCCGACGACCTTGAACTTGATCGGGCTCTCGACCTGGAAGGAGATGCCGGCAGG